>Ga0335073_10009925_pt1 | contig 13365 bp, 8 predicted proteins | sample Lox_Sample_22_FD_207093 | JGI IMG/M metagenome (GOLD analysis project Ga0335073, IMG submission 207093) | Soil microbial communities from Loxahatchee National Wildlife Refuge, Florida, United States - Lox_Sample_2.2 | ecosystem: Environmental > Terrestrial > Soil > Wetlands | place: USA: Florida...
GGCAGCGCGTTTGTTTTCGACGAGTCGATCAACCTGGGAAACAGCACCAGCTCCGACGTCCAGCTGGATGCAGGCGACCTGAACGGCACCGGCGTGTCGGACATCGCCGCAGCCATGGCGTACGGCGCCAGCCCCTCGGCCGTATATGTGCTGTGGAACAACGGCAAGGGGACATTCACGCAGGACAATCTGGGCAGCTACGTGGAGCCTCTGGTGAAGATGACGCGGATGAACGGCGATGGCATGATGGACGTGCTGGTCGGCTATACCTGCAATCCGACGCCGGATGACAGCGGCAGTCCCAAAGGGCCGCCCTATACCCCATGCGCCGGCTTCGATGTCTATTACGGCCAGGGAGGAAACAGTCTTTACAAGAGCACCGTGGTTACGGATCCGAACGTTACCGGGCCGGGCGAGTACACGGGTTTGGCTGAGTGGGGCGCGGACGTCAACGGCGACGGCTACGGAGATATCGTGGCCTCCACCGGAAACAGTAACTGGGATGAGTTCGGCCTGTTCGTGTGGCAGGGGAACGCGGACGGATCGTTTCAGCAGACAGCGCAGGCGTTCGTCTCCAATACGGACTCGGCGGGGCCCATAGCGGCGGCGGACTTTAACCGCGACGGCATGATGGATTTCGTCGCGGACCAGGGATCGAACGGCAACTCGGAGTTCTATGTGAACGCCACCAACCGGGCGGCCTGCGGGACCTACACGATCAGCCCGTCGGTGACGGCCTGCCAGCCGGTGGACAACACGTACTCGCCCAGCCCGGTGCGGGTGCAGGCGACTTCGTACGACACCACGCAGGTAACAGGCATGCAGGAGTACGTGGATAACCAGCTCGAGTACTCGGAGGACGTGAGCAGCTTCAACACCACGTTTCCGGAGAGCCTGGGCACGCATTTCTTCGTGACCAAGGGATGGGACGCGAGCGGGCGCAGCTTCGTGGCCGACCGCACGGTGACCGTGTACAGCGGGACACCGGGGCCGGTGTGCGCGGCGGCGCCGGACTCGGCGAACATCTGCGTGCCCTCGGGCGACAGCTCGCCGGCGGTGATTGTAGCCAACGGGGATACGGGGCTGGTGGTGCCGACGGCGGCGCAGCTGTACATCGACGGCACGCTGGTGGTGAACAACGAGGGCTACTGCTACCAGAGCTCCAACTGCGCCGGAGGCACGACCGATGTGCAGACGACGCAGACTCTGGCCAGCGGGACGCACACTCTGCTGTTCAAACTGTGGGACGCTAACGGGGATGTGTACACCGCGACGAAGACGATCACGGTGGAGTAAGGCGTGGTTCAATCCCACCCTGTCGCCGCTTTGGCTGGGCCGCTTGCGCGGCCCTGGCTCAGGGCAGATCTGAGCGGCGGCAAGGGTGGGGCACCCGTTGGAGTTCCCGGCCGGGACAAAGAAAAAAGGGCCCGCGGAGAGCAGGTCCGCGAGCCCCGGTTAAGTTAAGTTCAGTTACCTGGAGGATATGCACTCACGCGGAACGGCGTTCCCGTTCCTGCTGTTTGACAACGTCGATCTTTTCGTTGGCACGATCTTTCGCCTGATCGATGTGCTGGGAAACTTTCTCGCGGGTTTCGGCGTTGCGCTCGTGCTGTTCGTGTTCGCGGGTTTTGGCGGCTTCGTTGGCCGCGTCCTTGACGTTGCCCCATGTTTCCTGGGCGGCGCCTTTGGCCTGATCGGCGAGACCTTTGTTGGCGAGCCGCTCGTTGCCGGTGGCTTCGCCGACACCCTGTTTCATTTTTCCGACAGCTTCGTTGGCCTTGCCTTTCACTTGATCCGAGTTCATGATTTACCCCCTGGGTTTGGTAACGTACAAAACTTCCTGCACAACGGCTAAACGACCGGCCTGCGTCCGCTGATGAGCTGAATGATGAGCACCACGAGAGCCAGTACCAGCAGAATGTGAATGTACCAGGCAACGACGTGGAACCCAATCAAACCGACCAGCCACGCGATGAGCAGGATGACGAACAGTGTCCAAAGCATCCGGCGTGTCTCCTTTCTTCCTCCCGCGAACGAGCGGGCCGAACGATTGATAGGGTGCGGGAAGGACGCGCGGGGTTGCCGGTTGCGGTACAAAGGACTGGGAGGATTTGAGATCGTGCGCATTGCAATCCAGGGCGAGCCGGGATCGTTCAGCCACGAGGCGGCGCTGAAGGCCGATGCGGAGGCAACCCTTTTGCCGTGCGCTCTGTCGGCGGAGGTATTTGCGGCGCTCGCGGAGGGCGAAGCGGACGCGGCGATGATCCCGATCGAGAACTCGCTGGCCGGGTCGGTGGTGGAGCACTACGATCTGCTGCTGGCGCACGATGTGGGCGTGGAGAGCGAGTGGCTGGTGCGGATCCGGCACAACCTGATCGGGCTGCCGGGGACGAAGCTGGAGCGGGTGCGGCACGCGTATTCCCACCCGGTGGCGCTGGCGCAGTGCCGGAGGTTTTTCCGGGAGCATCCGGAGATCGAAGCGGCGCCGTTTTACGACACGGCGGGCAGCGTGAAGCAACTGATGGAGCTGCGCGAGCCGGGGATGGCAGGAATCGCCAGCGCGCAGGCGGCGAATCAATATGGCGCGGAGATTCTGCTGGCGGATATCGAGGACAACGCGGAGAATTACACGCGGTTTTTCCTGATCCGGAAGCGGAACGCGGTGCAGGAGGAGGCGCAGCCGGACAAGGTGAGCCTGGCGTTTACGGTGGAGAACCGGCCCGGGAGCCTGGTGGAAGCGCTGCAGGTGTTTGCGGGGCTGGGGACGAACCTGACGCGGATCGAGTCGCGTCCGGTGCCGGGGCGGCCGTGGGAGTATGTGTTCTACACGGATTATCAACTGAAGGATGTGCGGGCGGCGGACTGGGCGCTGGAGAGGCTGCCGCGGCACTGCTCGATGGTGCGGGAGCTGGGGCGGTATCGGGCGGCGCAGGGTCCGGCGTAAAGTGAAGCTCCCCCAAAAGGGAATTTCCCTGGCGGGGCTTTCAGGGGTCAGAAGCCGCCGTCTCAGGGATTGCACACAACCGGGGAGTGAGGGCGGCATCTCAACCGCTACCGCAGTCTGTCGATAAGGTTCGTAGGGGGGCCGGCAGCGAAGCTCCACAGGGACACAGTTTTGCAGGCATTCAGGCCGGCGTGGAACGGGGAATGAACCGGTTCGGGTTGGGGCGCGCAGGTCGTGGTGGAGGGTCGGGGATGAGACTTTTCCAAATCTGCTGAATCCAATGAGTAATTATTTGATATAAGGACACTCATGGCTAGCGATTTCATTAGCACGATTGAACCGGGGGACCCGCGGAAGCGGGAAAGCGGCGACGGGCGGACGTTGCCGATACTGCCGGTTCGGGACACGGTTTTATTTCCCCACGCGGTGCTGCCGCTGACGGTGGGGCGGGAGAGCTCGATTCAGCTGATCAATTCTCTCGGCGAGGAAAAGAGCATTGTGGTGGTGGCGCAGCGGGACGCGCGGGTGGATGCACCGCAGCCGCAGGATCTGCACCAGTTCGGGACGCTGGCGACGGTACACAAGGTCGTGAAGATGCCGAACCAGAGCCTGTTCGTGTTCACCGAGGGCACGGAGCGGGTGAAGCTGGGCGAATTTTCGCGCATTGAGCCGTTCATGATAGCGACGGTGGACACGGTTCCGGAAGTGCCGCCGGAGAAGGATCCCGCGGTTGAGGCGATGCAGCGGAACGTGGTGACGCAGTTCCAGCAGATTGTTTCGGCATCGCCGACGCTGAGCGACGAGCTGCAGACGATCGCCATGAACATCGACGAGCCGGGACGGCTGGTGGACTTTATCGCGAGTTCCCTGCCCTTTCTGGCGACGAACGACAAGCAGGAGCTGCTGGAGACGCCGGACGTGGGTGCGCGGCTGGAGCGGATCAACAAGCATCTGGCGAAGGAGCTGGAAGTCCAGCAGCTGCGGAACAAGATCCAGTCGGAAGTGCAGGACCAGGTGCAGCAGTCGCAGCGGGACTACTATCTGCGCGAGCAGCTGAAGGCGATCCAGAAGGAACTCGGGGAAATGGACGAGGGCCAGAAGGATATCGAGGAGCTGCGCGAGAAGATCGAAGCGGCGGGCATGCCGGAGGAGACGAAGAAGGAAGCGCTGAAGGAGCTGAACCGGCTCTCGCGGATGTCGCCGATGGCGGCGGATTACTCGCTGACGCGGAACTACATCGAGTGGCTGGCGGTGCTGCCGTGGTCGAAGTCGTCGGGCTCGGCGGTGGATATTGGGAAGGCGCGGGAGATTCTCGACGAGGACCACTACGACCTGAAGAAGGTGAAAGACCGGATTCTCGACTATCTTTCCGTACGGCGGCTGAAGGCGGACATGAAGGGGCCGATCCTGTGCTTCGTGGGGCCTCCGGGGGTGGGCAAGACTTCGCTGGGACGGAGCATCGCGCGGGCGCTGAGCCGGGAGTTCCGGCGGATTTCGCTGGGCGGGATGCACGACGAGGCGGAGCTGCGCGGGCATCGGCGGACGTACATCGGAGCGCTGCCGGGGCAGATCATCCAGAGCCTGCGGCGGGCGGGCGCGAACGATCCGGTGTTCATGCTGGACGAGGTGGACAAGCTGGGGCGGGATTTCCGCGGCGATCCGGCGTCGGCGCTGCTGGAGATTCTGGATCCGGAGCAGAACAATACGTTCCGCGACAACTATCTGGATCAGCCGTTCGATCTGTCGAAGGTGCTGTTTATCTGCACGGCGAACATGCTGGACACGGTGCCGGAGCCGCTGCGCGATCGCATGGAAATTATCGAGCTGCAGGGCTACACGGAAGAGGAGAAGAAGCACATCGCGTTCCGGTATCTGATCCCGCGGCAGATCAAGGAGAACGGGATCAAGCCGGAGGACATCGAGTTTCCGGACGAGAGCGTTGGGTACATCGTGCGGCACTACACGCGCGAGGCGGGCGTGCGCAAGCTGGAGCAGCAGATCGGGACGATGTGCCGCAAGCAGGCGCGGCGCATCGCCGAAGGCAAAACGGACAAACTGGTGGTGACGCAGGAGATTATTCACGAGTTCCTGGGCGGGATCAAGGTACGCGTGGACACGGAGATTGCCGAGCGCACGAAGCGCGCGGGGGTAGCCGTGGGGCTGGCGTGGACGCCGGCGGGCGGCGACGTGCTGTTCATCGAAGCCAACCGGATGAAGGGCAAGGGCGGCTTTACGATGACGGGACAGATCGGCGAGGTGATGCAGGAATCGATGCAGGCGGCGCTGACCTGGGTGCGGTCGAACGCGAAGTCGCTGGGCCTGGACGAAGACGTGATGAAGGACACGGACCTGCACATCCACGTGCCGGCGGGGGCGATTCCGAAGGATGGGCCATCAGCCGGCGTCACGATGGCGACCGCGCTGGTGAGCCTGCTGACGGATCGGGCGGTGCATCCGCTGACCGCGATGACGGGAGAGATCACGCTGAGCGGGAACGTGCTGCCAGTGGGCGGGATCAAGGAGAAATTCCTGGCCGCGAAACGGGCGGGGGTGAAGCAGGTGATCCTGCCGGCGGAGAACAAGCTGAACGTGGAAGAGGATCTGACGCCGGATCAGGTGGAAGGCGTGGCGATCCACTACGCGAGCCGGATCGAAGACGTGCTGGCCGTGGCGCTGCCGCGGTCGAGCGCGGAGAAGCAGCACGACGAAGAAGTGCGGGAAGAGGTGCTGCAGAAGACGGCGTAAAGACAGCGATCAGAGCTCAGAGCGCAGAGCTCAGAAAACGAAGCGCCGGGTGAGGGATCGCCCGGCGCTTTCGTTTTTCTGATTACTGATGACTGAACACTGACTACTGAATTCAGTGCTTGCTGTACATGTCTTCGACGATTTTCTCGAAGGCGATGCGGCTGGGCTCGCGGGTGTAGAACATGTGGCCCCCCGGGAACTCATGCACGGAGACGCGGGCGGGATCGCCCATGACCGGCATCTCGTTCACGGTGAGGATGGAACCCATGAAGGGACAGGAGAGATCGTCCCATCCGTGGGCGATGACGACGCGGAATTTCGGATCCGCCGCGATGGTGTCGCGGAGCTGGGTCACCGAGCCTTCGCGGGTCGCCGGGCTGTTGCGGTCCCACGCCTCGTTGACCGCGTAGGAGAGCGCGTTGTACTGAGCGTCGGTCTTCCAGCCGACCACCTGGGTATCGAAGTTGACCATGGCGGTGGTGGTGGGGCCGATCATGCTGGCCAGCAGCGGATCGTTGGCCTTGGGCCAGGGCGACCACGGGAAGGGATCGAACATGGTCACGTTGGAATCGTAGACGGAGCCGACCTTGCCCTCTTCGCGCCAGACTTCGCGCAGATAGGCTTCGGTGTCGAGGCGGCCGCCGGACTCCTTGACGAAGGTGGGATCGAGGCCGGTCATCTCGGTGACTTTCTGGATCATGGCCTGCTGGAGGGCGGGATCGGAGTATCCCTTGATCAGCGCCGTCGCGTAATCGCCGAGCGTGTAGGCGATCACCGACTGCATGGCATCGGGAGTGAGCTGATGCTCGCGCTCCAGATGGGCAGCGGTGATGGAAGGCAGGGTGAGCAGCCAGGGCAGCGGCGAGAGGTCAGGCTGGGACTCGATGGCGGGATTCATGTAGGGCGAGACGAGGACTTCGCCATTGAGCGCGACGCCCAGCTGCGACTGCAGCTCATAGACGATGCGGGGGACACGGTAACCGCCGTAGCTCTCGCCGACCATGTACTTGCGCGAGGTCATGCGGCCGTTTTTGATGAGCCAGTCGTAGATGGCGTGGGAGAGATAGTCGACGTCGGTGGTGGGGCCGAAGAAGAGCTTTTTGGCCTGGGCGGGATCGACGAGGGAGCGGCTGAAGCCGGTGCCGATGGGATCGAGGAAGACGAGGTCGGTGAAGCCGAGCCAGGTTCCCTGGTTGTCGCTCATCACGGTGGGATCGGAGGCGCTGTCGCCTTCGTTGCCGACGCCGTTGAGGTGTTTGGGGCCGATGGCGCCGAAGTTGAGGAAGACCGAAGATGCGCCCGGTCCGCCATTGACGGCGAAGGTGACGGGGCGATTGGGCTCGTCGATGGTGTAGGCAGTGTAGACGAGATCGCCGGCGACTTTTCCCTGCTCGTCGCGGACGGGGAGGGTGCCGACGGTGACGGTGTAGTGGAGGGTCTTGCCGTCGAGGACCATGGACTGCTCCGTGTGCGCGTCGGCGGGGAGCGGAGGCAGCTTGTTGTAATCGGTGTTGTCGGAGGCGGGCTTGGCGGACTCGGCGGCGGGAGCCTGGTCGTGATGATGGTCTTCCTGCGCGAAGGCCGGCAGGCAGACAAACATGGCGAGACAAAGCAGCGCGCAGACGGAGCCCACGCGCCTGGAAATGCGGAGGGGCTGGAAAATTTTCATGTGCTTAACCATATATCGCGGGGCGACGGAAAGGCCAGGATTGCGGCTACCAGATGCGGACGCGCTGATCGGGCGCGAGGTAGAGCGTCTGGCCGGGCTGAACGCCGAAGGCCGCATACCAGGCATCGGAGTTGCGCACGGTGTCGGCGCGATACTCGGCAGGGGCGTGGGGATCGGTGAGCACCTGGCGGCGGAGAGATGCTTCGCGCGCCTTCGAGGCCCAGTTCTGGCCGAAGGCGATGAAGAACTGCTGGACGCCGGTGAAGCCGTCCTGCATGGGCGCGGGGCGGCCGTGGAGCGAAGCGCGCCAGGCATCGTAGGCTGCGGCGACTCCGCCGAGATCGGCGATGTCCTCGTCGATGGTCTGTTTGCCGTTGACGTGAACGCCGGGGAACGGCTGGTAGGAATCGTATTGCGCTTCGAGTTTTTCGGCGGCCTGCTCGAAGTGGGCGTGGTCGGCGGGCGTCCACCAGTTGCGGAGACGGCCCTGGGCGTCGAAGGCGCTGCCCTCGGCGTCGAAGGTGTGGCTGATCTCGTGGCCGATGACGGCGCCGATGGCTCCATAGTTGTGCGCGGCCGGACCTTGGGGATCGAAGAAGGGCGGCTGGAGGATGGCGGCGGGGAAATTGAGCGCGTTCTGCAGCGGGAGGTTGACGGCGTTGACGGTCTGGGGCGTCATCGACCACTGATGGCGATCGACGGGTTTGCCGATGCGGTCGAGATTGTAGCGGTAATACCAGAGGCCGGCGCGCCAGGAGTTGCCGAAGGCATCGTCGGGGCGGACTTCGTAGGAGGAGTAGTCCATCCAGGTTTCGGGATAGCCGACGCCGACGTAGAGCGAGTCGAGCTTGGCCTGGGCTTCGGCGCGCGTGGAAGGCGCGAGCCAGGGCAGCGCGGCGAGACGCTTGTGGTAGGCGGCGATGAGGTTGGCGACCATGGCCTGCGCCTGGGCTTTGGCTTCAGGAGAGAAATATCGTTGCGCGAAGATTTTGCCGACGGCGTCGCCGAGATAGCCGTTGACCATGCCGACGGCGAGCTGCCAGCGCGGACGCTGCTGCTGGATGCCGGCGAGGGTCTTACTGTTGAAATCGAAGCTGGCGTCGGCAAAGGCGTGAGGCAGGACTTCGGCGTAGTGGTCGATGAGATGGAAGGCGAGCCAGTCCTTCCATGTGTCGAGAGGTTCGGAGGCGACGAGCTTCGACTCGCCGGCAAAGGCAGTGGGCTGCCAGACGATGAAGTTCTGCTGACGGCTGAGGCCGGCGCCCTCGAAGTATGCGTCCCAGTCGAGGCCGGGGGCTTTGGCGGCGAAGTCGGCGCGGGTCCAGGGATTGTCGGCGTTGGCGATGACTTCGTTGTCGGCGAGGCTGATGTGGACTTCGGCGATGGCGCGCTCGAGGGCAATGACGCGAGCGGCGCGTGCGTCGGCATGGTCGAAGCCGGCGAGCTGGAGCATTTGCGCGACGTACTTCGCGTAGGCGTCGCGAATCTGCTGCATGTGGGGATTGTCGGCGAGGTAGTAGTCGCGGCTGGGCAGGGTGAGGCCGCCCTGGAGCAGATAGACGGCATAATGCGCGGAATCCGCGAAGCCGGGCGCGGTCCAGAGCCCGAAGAGATGCTGGGTGTGGAAGTTGGTGTTGTTGAGGGGATCGACGTCGGCGCGGAGGGTCTTGCCGAGGGCGATGGCCAGCTCGCGCTTATCGTGGATGGCGGCGATGGCGGCGAGGTGGGGCTGGAGGGGCTTCGCGCCGAGGGCCTCGATGGCCTGCTCGTCCATGTAGGCGTTGTAGACGTCGGCGATCTTGCGGGCCTCAGAGCCGGCGGGGGGATTGGACTTTGCCTCGTCTTCGATGATGGAGGCGACTTCTTTGCGGCTGATGTCGTCGAGGGTGCTGAAGACGCCGATCCCGGCGCGGTCGGCGGGGATGGGAGTGCGGGCGAGCCAGCCGCCGTCGGCATAGAGGAAGAAGTTGTCGCCAGGTTTGACGGAGGGGTCCATGTTGGCGACGGAGATCCCGTGATCGGAATTTGTAACCGCGGCTGAGCTTTGGGCGGGGAGTGCCGGCGCAGCAAGACAGGCAAGAGCAGCAGGCGTCAGGCAGAGGAGAGCGCGGCGGAGCAGGAGATTTTTCATCGCATACACAATAAATCGAAGGGCAAGGGGTGGTACAGGGGCGGCACGGCCGGCCAGGGGCCTGCGCATTCGTTTGCCGTGACCCGGGTCACAGACATGGGGGCGGTTTCTGAGTATGTCTCGGGACAGGCGCACATCGGGAGACCGCCATGACCGGACTGTGGCACGACCTTCGCTATGCGGCGCGCCAGTTGCGGCGCAGTCCATATTTCGCCGCGACCGCGATCCTGATGCTCGCACTGGGCATCTGCGCCACCAGCACGGCGATGAGCTGGATCGAAGGCACGATGCTGAATCCCGTGCCCGGCGCGCGCGACACCGGACGCCTGGTGACGATCATGCGCGGAGCCTGGAACCCCTCGCCTTCGCCGCCCTTTTCCTATCCCGATTACCGCGATCTGCGCGATGGCAACAGGACCTTCAGCGGGATCCTCGGCTATCACCACGAGTGGGCCACGCTGACGGGGGGCGAATCGCCGCAGCGCATTTATGCCGCCGAGGTGAGCGGAAACTATTTCGACGTGCTGGGCATACGGCCGGCAATGGGGAGGTTTTTCCGCGTCGATGAAGAGGCACGGCTGGGCGGCGTGCCGTACGTGGTGCTCGGCTACTCGCTCTGGAGGACGCAATTCGGGGGCGACCCGGGGATCCTGGGTAAAACCATTGAAATCCAGCATCAGCCGTTCACGATCATCGGTGTGGCGCCGGAAGGCTTCGCCGGATGCATGCCCGCGATCCGCGAGGATCTGTGGGCGCCGCTGGCGCCCGGCACCACGCCCGGGAGCAACGACTGGAGCGTGCTGCACCGCGAGAATGCCTGGCTCAACGTGATGGGGCGGCTGCAGCCAGGAGTGAGCCGAGGGGCTGCCACGGCTGACCTGGAGACGATCATGAGCCGGCTGGTGGCTGAATATCCGGCCGCGCATGCGGGCGTGAACACCATCACACTCGATCCGCTGTGGCGGTCGCCGTTCGGGGGCAATGGCTACTTTGCGGCGTCGCTGCCGGTCCTGCTGGCGTTCGCGGCGGTGGTGCTGCTGGTGACGTGCGCGAATGTGGCGACGCTGATGCTGGTGCGCTTCGTCACCCGGGCGCGGGACCTGGCCATCCGCGAGTCGCTGGGCGCGGGCCGAGCCGCGCTGATGCGGCAGATGATTTTCGAGGGGCTGATGGTATCGCTGGCGGGATCGGCCATTGCCCTGATGCTCACCGTGTGGACGTCGAAGATGCTGGGGCGCTTCGTCCCGCCGAACGCAAGCCCCATCGTGGTAACCGGCACGGTCGATCCCGTCGTGGTGTTCGTGCTGGTGGCGATCGCCGCAGGCGCCGGCGTGCTGTGCGGGGCGCTGCCTGCCTGGCGGTCCTCGCATATCACCCCGGCCGAGGTGCTGCGCCAGGAATCTGTGAATCTCTCCGCCGGATCGCACAACCGGCGCCTCTTCAACGGGCTCGTGATCGTGCAGGTTGCGCTCTCGGTGGCGCTGCTGGTCTGCGCCGGGCTGTTCCTGCGCACGCTGCACAACCGGGCGGATGCCGATCCCGGCTTCGACGAGGATCAGGTGCTGACGGCGACCGTCGGCCTCGACACGGGATACTCGGGCGAGGAGATCCGGCAGTTCCAGAAAGAGATCCTGGCGCGGGCCCGCGCGATCCCGGGAGTTGCCGCGGTTTCGCTGACCGACTGGCTGCCGATGAGCCTGAACCGCAAAACGGCCGACGTCTGGCCGGAAGGGTATGTGCCGCAGCCGCACGAATCAGGCGAGGTGCGCCGCGCCGACGTCTCCGCGGGATATTTCGAGACGATGGGCATTTCGGTGATCGAAGGCCGCGCCTTCACCGATGCGGACGATGCGAAAGCTCCGCCGGTGATCATCGTGGACGAGACGGCCGCGGCGCGATACTGGCCGGGGCAGGACTCGCTGGGCCGCCGGCTGCGCATGTGGAACACGCTGTACACCGTGGTAGGGGTGGCGAAGAACTCCACGCACGCGCTCATCGGAGAGACGCCGGAGCCGATGGTCTACGGAGCGATTCTGCAGTCGGGCGGGCCGGAGACGATCGTGCAGGTGCGCACACGGGGCGGGCTGCAGGTGGCGGCGCGCAGAGTGGAGGAGACGATCCACGAGATCAACCCGCAGTGGCTGGTGTACGATGTGCGGCCGCTGCGGCAGACTACGGAGATCGCCGGCACGTTCGCGGTGATGGAATCCACATTCGCCTCGGCGTTCGCTTTGCTGGCTCTGGTGCTGGCGGCGTCGGGCATTTACGGCGTGCTCGCTTATCGCACGCAGTTGCGGACCCACGAGATCGGCATCCGCATGGCGCTGGGGGCGGGACGGCGGGATGTGCTGTGGTTCATCCTGAAACAGGGCCTGCGGCTTGCGGCCCAGGGAATTGCGCTGGGGATACTTCTCACCGTGGCCTTGACGCGGTTCGTCAGCGCGCAGCTTTACGGGGTGAGCCCGGCCGATCCGCTGACCTTCTTGCTGGTCACGCTGCTGCTGACCATCGTCGCCCTGGCCGCCTCGTGGCTGCCGGCGCTGCGGGCGATGCGCATCGATCCGATGGCCGCCATTCGCGAACCCTGAGGCCCCTTGGCGAAGCTGCCGGGTTAGGGAAAATACGCCGGAAGAAAATTGACGCTGGCTGCCGGGCGAGCATGGTAGAGTGCTGGCCAGGAGAAGACAGTGACACTGCGCGAATTTCTGGGGAAACAGTTCATTGCGGTCATCCAGTGGAATGAGCCGGCGGAGGGCATTCTGGCGTGGCGCTATCCGATGCTGGACATGGAGATCGAAAACGGGGGCCAGCTCACGGTGCGGGAGTCGCAGATGGCAGCGTTTGTGAACGAAGGGCGCATCGCGGACATCTTCGGGCCGGGTCTGCACGCGCTGAATACGCGCAATCTGCCGATCCTGACAGATCTGATGAACTGGAGCAAGGATTTCCAGTCGCCGTTCAAGTCGGACGTGTATTTCTTCTCCACACGGTTACAAATCGACCAGAAATGGGGCACGGCCACGCCGATTACCTTCCGCGAGAAGGAATTTGGAGCGGTGCGGGTGCGGGGATACGGGATTTATTCGTACAGCATTGCCGATCCGCGGGTGTTTTTCACGAAGATCAGCGGAACGACGGATGCCTATTACGCCTCGGAGCTGGAAGGACAGCTGCGCGAGACGATTGTGGCGCGCATGGCGGACGTGCTGGGGTCGAGCGAGGTGTCGTTTCTGGATCTGGCGGCGAATCAGGCGATGTTGTCGGAGAAGGCTGCCACCGCGGCTCGGCCGGCATTTGCGGCGATGGGGCTGGAGCTGCACCAGTTCACGGTGGAGAGCCTGTCGCTGCCGGAAGAGTTGCAGAAGGTGATGGATCAGCGAATCGGCGTGAGCATGGCCGGCGATCTGGGGCGGTTTACGCAGTTTGAGACGGCGGAGGCGCTGGAAACGGCAGCGGCGAATCCGGGGGGCGTGGCCGATGCGGGCGTGGGGCTGGGCGCGGGCGTGGCGATGGCGCAGACCATGATGAGCGGCACGCGGGCGGCGACGGGGACGGTTGCCGCTGCGAGCGCGGGAACAAAATTTTGTATCGAGTGTGGGCAATCGATTCCGGGGACAGCAAAGTTTTGCCCCGTGTGCGGGAAGGCGCAATGAACTGTACAGCGTGCGGAGGTCCGTTAAAGCCGAGCCCAAACGATGACTCGGTGGTGTGCGAGTACTGCCACAGCATTTACTTTCCACAGAAGAATGAGGACGGGGTGGCGGTGCTGGGCGAATCGAAAGACGAACCGTGTCCGGTGTGCCAGGTGGCGCTGATGGAGGCGACGCTGGAACGGGCGGAAATTCGCTACTGCGCGCGATGCCGCGGCATGCTGAT
>Ga0335073_10009926_pt1 | contig 13365 bp, 12 predicted proteins | sample Lox_Sample_22_FD_207093 | JGI IMG/M metagenome (GOLD analysis project Ga0335073, IMG submission 207093) | Soil microbial communities from Loxahatchee National Wildlife Refuge, Florida, United States - Lox_Sample_2.2 | ecosystem: Environmental > Terrestrial > Soil > Wetlands | place: USA...
CCGGTTCTTCCGTCCCTGCGGAACGCGTGCGGAGGTACCGGGGCACGCAGGCCGTCCGTTCGGGGTAAAGATCTTTACCAAGAAACCTTTGCAAAGATAGCTTTGCATAGATAGCTTTGCATGGGTGGGCGTGATTGGACGGCCCGGAGGGAGCGTGCGGTATGGAAAGCGGCGAGACGGGGGCGCGGGGGCGGACGGTCACCAAGCTGGCCGACCCGCGGGCGCTGCGGGCCTACGCGCATCCGGTGCGGATGGCGCTGATGGGGCTGCTGCGCACGGAGGGGCCGCTGACCGCGACGCGGGCCGGCGAGCTGCTCGGCGAGTCGTCCGGGACCTGTTCGTTCCACCTGCGGCAGCTGGCCAAGTACGGGCTCGTCGAGGAGGCCGGCGGGGGAACCGGGCGGGAGAAGCCGTGGCGGGCGACCACGACATCGACCGAGTGGGACGCGGTCACGGACACCCCGGAGATGAGCGCGGCGGCCGGCCTGCTGCGGACGGTGGCCGCCGAGGGGTACTTCGCGCAGCTGATGCGCTGGCTGGAGGCCAGCGAGGAGGAGCCGGCCGAATGGCGGGAGGCGGCCCAGTTCGGCGACCGGATCCTGTACGTCACCGCCGAAGAGCTGGCCGAGCTCAGCGGGCGGGTGACCCAGATGGTGGACGAGTACTTCGAGCGGCAGGTCCGGCCGGAGCTGCGGCCGCCGGGCGCGCGCCTGGTCACCTGGCTGCACCTGGCCTTCCCGAACGACTTCAGGAAGCGCTGACATGATCCCGGCCCTGCTGCGCGAGCGGGTGTTCCGGCGGTACTGGAGCGCGTCGACGGTCTCGATGTTCGGCGACCAGATCTCCAGCGTCGCGCTGCCGCTCGCGGCGGTGCTCGCGCTGCACGCCGGCGCCGCGCAGATGGGCTACCTGACCGCGCTGGAATGGCTGCCGAGCCTGCTGCTCGGGCTGCCCGCCGGGGCCTGGGTGGACCGGCGCGGGCGGCGCAGGCGGACGATGATCGGCGCGGACCTGGGCCGGGCCGCGCTGTTCGCCAGCATCCCGGTCGGCTACGCGCTGCACGCGCTGACGCTGGTGCAGCTGTACCTGGTGACGTTCGGGGCCGGGACGCTGAGCATCTTGTTCAACGTGTCAGACGCGACGCTGTTCGTGTCCATCGTGCCGCCGGAGCGGTACGTGGACGGGCAGTCGCTGATCTACGGCAGCCGAGCGCTGTCGTTCGTGGGCGGGCCGAGCCTGGGCGGGCTGCTCGTGCAGGCGCTTTCCGCCCCGGTGGCCATCGTGGCCGATGCGCTGTCGTTCCTCGGCTCGGCGTTCTTCCTCGGCCGGATCAGGCCGGCGGAGCCGCCGACCGACGACGGTTCCGGCTCGGTGCTGGCCGGGGCCCGGTTCATCCGCCGGTCGGCGCTGGTCCGCGCGTCGCTGATCGCGGTGGCCACGGTCAACTTCTTCAACCTCATGTTCTTCGCGCTGTGCCTGCTCTACGCGGTGCGGGTGCTTGGCCTGCGGCCCGGCGTGGTGGGCGTGCTGCTCGGCGTCGCGGCCGTGGGCGGGGTGCTCGGCGCGCTGGTCACCAAGCGCATCGCCGCGCGGATCGGCGTCGGCTGGGCCTACACGGCCGGCTGCCTGCTGTTCACCGCCCCGCTGGTGCTGTGGCCGCTGGCCCACGGGGGCCTCGTGCCGGTGCTCGGCATGCTGTTCGCGGCCGAGTTCCTGTCCGGGTTCGGGGTGATGGTGCTCGACATCAGCATCGGGGCGATCTTCGCCGCGGTGATCCCGGACCGGCTCAGGTCCCGGGTGACCGGCGCGTTCCAGGCCGTCAACTACGGGACCCGCCCGCTGGGCGCGCTGCTCGGCGGGCTGCTCGGGTCGGCGCTCGGGCTGCGCCCCGCGCTGTGGATCGCGACGCTGGGCGGCGTGATCGGGTTCGTGCTGCTGCTGCCCACGCCGCTGCCGCGGTACCGGCTGCCTGCTGCTTCCGGGCCTGGGGATTCGGAGCCTGAGGCTTCTGGGCGTGGGGCTTCCGGGCCTGGGGCTTCGGGGCCGGTGCCTGCCGGGTCAGCCGCGGTGGACGGTGCGGCGCGGGCCTGACTGGAGCGCGCCGTCGCCGTAGGGGCGGCCGTCCAGGTTCCAGCTCCAGGAGATCTCCGGGGTGATCCGCATGTACGGTCCCGGCCCGAACTGGCCGGGCCGCTCGATCAGCTCGGCCGTGCCGTAGACCCGCAGGAACCGCGGCGTCCACGGGTCGGTGGACACCAGGTCGTCCACGACCAGGGCCACCTTGGCCTGGCCCGCCTTGACGTTGAGGAACTTCCTGGTCCGCTCGGGCGCCCGGCCGCCGACGTAGAGGTAGGTCCCGTCGAACTCGAACCCCACGGGCACCACGTCCGGCTGGCCGTCCGCGTCGACGGTCGCCAGCCGGGCCAGCGGCTGCGAGGTCAGGTAGGCCGCCTCGTCCTCGGTGAACGCCATTGTCGCCTCCTGCTTTAGTTCATATCGATTACTATCAACATAGCAAACCTTTATTTGATCCGAACGGACGGGGGTTCCGCGCTGACCGCAGCCGGGGAGCGGCCGCTGGCGGAGAGCCTGGTTCGTGCCGGTGGTTCGTTCACGGGGCCCGGCCGTCGCGGGGGGCCATCACGGCGAGGGCGTCGGCGTCGCTGGCCCTGGCGCGCAGGAAGTAGTCCGCCCACTCGGCCACGTCCGGGTAGGACGACTGGTCCCTGATGGCGGCGCAGGCGGCGTCGGCGTCGTAGCCGGTGCGCCGCATGGTGACCGCGCCGTCGGCCAGCAGGGCCCAGTGCGCGCCCTGGCGGCCGTACGGCATGCCCACGCTGCCCGGGTTGACGATCTGCCTGCGGTTCGCCAGCCGGGTGAACGGCATGTGGGTATGGCCGCAGACCACGGTCATGGTCGCGTCGGGCAGCCCGGCCAGGACTTCGGCCCACCGCTCGAGCCGCGAGTCGACGACCACGACCTCCTCGTCGTCGCGGGGGGTCGCGTGGCAGAACACGACGTCACCGAAGCCCTGGACGTCGAGCGTGACCGGGTACGGCAGCCGCGCCAGCCAGTCCACGTGATCGGCGCTGAGCTGCCGGGCCGCCCACGGCGCGATCGGGTCCGGAACGTCGTCGGTCTCGCCGCGGGCCAGCTCGACCAGTTCCCGGTCGGCGTTGCCGCGTACCCAGGCGACCCGGTCGCCGAGGGCTAGCAGCCGGTCGAGCACCGGCACCGGCTGGGGGCCGGCCGCGATGTCCCCGGTGAGCACGATGCGCTCGGCGGCCCGGACGGCGGGCTCGGCCAGCACGGCGTCGAGCGCGGGGAGCACGCCGTGGATGTCGGACAGCACGGCCACGGAAGCAACCATCGTAGCTACAGTGCCCCTTCTCCCCCGCCGGGTGCCACCGGTCTCGCTAGTGGCGTAACCGTTTCAATTGCTCGCGCTCGGCCTGCTCGCGCCGCTCGGCGGATTCGCGGGGATCGTGGATGGTCGTGGTCTGGCCGGGGCGCACGTCGGTGTGGTGCTCCATGGTGTAGAAGCGCAGCGCGTGCCCGTCCGGGTCGAGGACCTCGGGCAGGATCCAGCCGCAGGCCCAGGCTCGGGCCTCCGGCGGGGTGCGCCAGGCCGTAGCCCATCAGCGTCCCCTGCTCGACGAACTCGACCTGGACGTCGTAGCCCAGGCGGCTGCGGTACCACTCCAGCGATCGGGCCAGGTCGGGCGCGGGGTTGGGTGCGGGGCCGGGGTTGGGCGCTGGGGCCGGGGTTAGTGGTGGACGGCGGCTAGGAGGGAGGCGTAGGCACGGACCAGGGCGGCGTGCTCTAGGGGGAGCAGGGGGCTGTCGAGGTGACAGCCTTGCTCGACCCACTGGTCGGAGAGTTGCATGGCGTGGGCGCGGTGCTCGGCGACCGGGCGGACGGCCTCTTCGGGCTCGTCGTAGAGAAAGCAGTAGAGCCGGACCAGGGACTCGATCAGCTCCTCGATGGTGGCGCCGGACCGGTGCTGGAACTCACGGTGCACTCGCCACCAGTCGACCTCGAGTTCCGCGGCCTTGGCCGGGTTGGACGGCTCGCCGTAGGTGAGCTTGAGCAGCGCGTAGAAGCGGCGCATGCAGGCCTGGGCGCGCTTGGGGTGATTGTCGGGGTAGGGCGCCCACGACTGGCTGGCCCGCAGCATCAGCCAAGCGCCGTGCACGGTCCGGTTCCAGTCCATACCGAAGCCCATCTGGACCAGCCCGATCAAGGCCCGCAGCACCTGGGGCCACTTGCGCAGGTAGTACCCCACCCAGGCCTGATACTCCAGGTCGGCGATCCGCACGGGATCAAAGGACCGCAGCCGCGTCGGCCTGCCCGTGCTGACCTTGCCAGTGCCCATAAACGTCCCTCTCCTATCCGCTACCACGGATCTTCCCCCTTGCATCCTGGCCTGACTCCCGCCACAACCTGGACCGGCGTGCCGAAATTGACACGATCATGTCATGCGAGGAGGAAGCCGCCCTGACCGCCGGCCGCCCGGCCGCCCGAGAGGGAGGCAGCGGGAGAGGTAAAGACGAGAGGGAGGCAGCGGGAGAGGTAAGGAGAGGTGGGGTAAACGGAGCGAGGCTACGACGGCTCTATGGGGGTGCTGGGCATCCGGCCCCACTCGGCCCAGGAGCCGTCGTAGACGCGGACGTGGTCCCGGCCGAGCAGGTAGCTCAGGACGAACCAGGCGGTGCAGGCCCGCCCGCCGATCGTGCAGTAGGTGATCAGCTCATCGTGTCCGTCCAGGTCGACGCCGGAGAAGACGCCGCGCAGGCCGGAGGCGGGCAGGAACGCGCCGCGCTCGTCGTACAGGCCGTCGACGGGCTGGTGGACCGCGGTGGGCACGTGACCGGCCCGGCCGCCGGGCTCCTGGCCGCCGGAGGGCCAGAAGCGCTCGCCCCGGTACTCGTCCCAGCTGCGCACGTCCACCAGGGTGCGGCCGGGGGCGCCGATCGCGTCCCGCACCGCCGCGTGGTCGGCGCGGAGCCGCGGGTCTGGCCCGGGCAGGGCGTAGCCGGCCGCGGGGGGCCCGGACGGCTGGCTGCTCACCGGGTGGCCTTCGGCCCGCCAGGTGTCCCGCGAGCAGTCCAGGATGCGCACGTCCTGGTGGCCGTAGAGCTTCATGAGCCAGAAGCCCAGGGCGGGCGCGTAGCCGTAGAACACCACCGTGGAGTCCGGGGTGATGCCGGATCGGGCCAGCAGCCCCGTCGTCGCCGCGGCGTCGAGGAGCCGGTACTCGGCGTCCTTCAGCTCGCCGTAGACGTCCCACAGCACGGCTCCCTCGACGTGCCACTCGTCGTAGGCGCGGCGGCTCACGTCGACCTCGACCACCCGCACCGCGGGATCGTGCACGTGCGCGTCCAGCCACCCGGCGTCCACCAGGACGCCGTCACCAGCGGCCGGCGGCCGCGCCGGTTCGTTAAGGACCGAACGGATTCTCATCATGGCCTCCCTAAGGCTCGTCTGTTATCTGGTGCCGCCGTCGGTCTCGATGACCGCGCGGCGAGGTGAGGTATCGACGTAGAGCCGGAAGACGTCCGGCCGGTGGTAGTGGCCGACGGGATCCAGGAAACGGCGGGCCGTGGCGACGGCGCGCAGGTCAAGGTCAAGCACCAGGGTTTGCTCGCGCTCGCGCACCGGCCCGGCCAGCACGGCGCCATCCGGGGCCACGACGACCGTGTTGCCCTCGTCCAGCCACGGGCCGTTCTGTTCCAGGTAGCCGGGCGCGAGCAGGCGGTCGCGCCCCGGGAAGCGGGCCGGGACCTGATCGGCGTGCAGGACCGGGTTGACGCCGATGACGAACATCCGGTTCTCCCGGGCCAGATGCCGCATCGTGGCGATCCAGCCGTCGCCCACGGCGAGGGTCGGGGCGATCCACAGGTCGACGCCCTGGGCGTACAGATGGAACCGGGCCAGCGGCATGTAGTTCTCCCAGCAGATGAGCCCGCCGATCCTGACCGCGCCGGCGTCGACCACGCCGAGCGTGGACCCGTCGCCCATGCCCCACACGGTCCGTTCGGCCCCGGTCGGCATGAGCTTCCTGTGCCGCCCGGCCAGCCCTGCGTCCGGGGAGAAGTACAGCACCGTGTTGTAGATGGTGGCGCCGTGCTGCTCGCGCTCGTTCACGCCGATGATCAGCCACACCCCGTGTTCGGCCGCGATGGCGGCCAGGCGATCGCAGGCCGGGCTCCCGATCACCACGGCGTTCTCGGCCAGCAGCCCGAACCACTCCTCGTCGGAGTCCCAGATCGGCTGGGTGTCGATCCACAGCGGCGTGCCGGGCACGAACACCTCGGGGAACGCCACCAGTTGCGCGCCTTCCCGGGCGGCCGCGGCGGTCAGCCCGGCGACTCGGTCGATCGTGGCCTCCCGGTCCATCAGCACGTAGGCCGCCTGCACGGCGGCCACCCGCAGCACGGTCATGAGCCGCCTCCCCCGGCCGCGGCACGGGCGGGCTCTCCCCCGAGCGAGACGGCCGCCCGCGGGGTGGTGTCGACGGTCAGGCGGAAGACGTCGCTGCGGCTGTAGTGGCCGACGGGATCGAACTGCTGACGGGCCAGCCGGGCCCGCCGCGCGTCGACCTCGGCGTAGAGCACGCCCTCCTCGCCGGTCAGCGGGCCGGCCAGGATTTCCCCCTCGGGGCCGACGATGACGGTGTTGCCGCGGGACAGCCAGTCGTCCGCGTCGCCGTACAGGGCGGCCCGGCCGGGCAGGTCCGCGGGCAGGTCGGTGGCCCGCAGGCAGGAGGTGACGCCGAGCACGTAGGTCCGGCCCTCCCGGGCGATGTGCCGCAGGGTGGGCACCCAGACCTCCGAATTGTCCCAGGTGGGCGCCAGATAGACGTCGACCCCCTGGGCGTACAGGGCGGCCCGGGCCAGCGGCATGTAGTTCTCCCAGCAGATGAGCCCGCCGAGCCTGCCGAAGCCGGCATCGATGACCTGGAGGGTCGAGCCGTCGCCCGTCCCCCAGACCAGCCGTTCCCCGCCGGTGGGCATCAGCTTGCGGTGCCGGGCGGCCAGCGAGCCGTCCGGGGCGAAATGCAGCAGGGTGTTGTAGATGGTGGAGTCCTGGTCGTCGCGCTCGTCGACGCCGACCGACAGCCAGACCCCCAGGCGCCTGGCGGTTTCTGCGAGGATCTCGGTGGCCGGAGACCCGGCTACCACGGCCTGGTCGAAGAGCCGCGCGTACAGGGCGGTGGCCTCGGCGTCCCACGGCCGGGTGCGCCACACCCAGTCGGGATAGCCGGGCACGAACGCCTCGGGGAACGCGACCAGCCGGGCTCCCTGCGCGGCGGCCTGCTCGGTGAGCGCCACGACCTTGGCGATCGTCTCGTCGCGGTCGAGCAGGACCGGGGTGGCCTGCACGGCCGCGACCTTCACTGGTTCCACAGCACGAACCCGGTCAGCAGCTCGCAGACCGCCGCGGGCTGTTCCATGTTGATCATGTGGCCGGCGCCCGCGACGACGTGGTAGGCGGCACCGGGAATGCGGCGGGCGAGCACGGCGGACATCTCGCGGAAGCCGGGCACGTCCCGCTCCCCCACGGCGACCAGGGTCGGCACGGTCACGCCCTCGAGCACCTCGACGGGCGGCCGGGTCTGGCGGTGCGGGTCCTGGCCGAGCCAGTGCTGGCCGGGATAGCCCGCCACCATGGCGGCCAGCGCGGCGGCCAGGTCAGGGCGTGAGCGCGCGGCGGCGAACAGCGGATGGGCCAGCCAGGCCTCGCGGCCCGCCAGCACGCCGCCCGCCTGGACCCGCCGCGCGACTTCCTCCAGGCCCCGCGCCGACTCCGGGTCCCAGGGCACGCCGTCCAGCACGGAGCCCAGCAGGGCCAGGCCGCGGACCCGGTCCGGGGCGGCCAGCGCGGTCTGCAGCGCCACCCGGCCGCCGAACGACAGGCCGGCCAGCACCGCCTCGCCGATGTCCAGGTGATCCAGGAGCGCGACGAGGTCGCTGGCGTGGGTGTAAGGGACGGCGGGGTCCAGCGGCCCGGAGGCGCCGAACCCGCGGCAGTCGTAGCACACTACCCGGAACCGGGCCGCCAGGTCTGCCAGCTGCGGATCCCACATGCGCAGGTCCAGCCCGAACCCGTGGATGAGCACCACGGCCGGGCCGTCGCCGGTCACCTCGTAGACCAGGCGGGCGCCCGGCCGGTCCAGGACGGCGGTGACGCCGCCCGCTCGCTTCAGCTGTCTGGTGGTCATGCCCGAATCGTGGCTCGCGGCCAGCTACCGCGGCATCGGTACGCGCCCCCAATCCGGGGAAGGGCAGCTACCCATCTAGCCCGGCGGAATACCCAGCTAGCTGGGCCCGGCGCAGGCCGGTCTTGGCGAGCAGGCTCGCCACGTGCTTCTCCACGGTGCGCGGTGACAGGAACATCTGCTCCGCGATCTCCCGGTTGCCCAGGCCCTGCGCGACCAGCCGCAGGACCGCGGCCTCGCGTTCGGTCACGCCCAGCGCGCGCAGCGACCCCGGCAGGGCCTCGTCGCCGGCCCGGTGCCGCGGCACCGGCGCCCCGGCCCGGCGCAGCAGCCCGCGGCAGGCCGCGGCCACCCGGTCGTCGCCGCGCGCGGCGAAGTACGCGGCGGCCTCGCGGAGCCAGGCGACCGGCTCGCCCCAGCCGTCGGCCAGGGCCGCCTCGGCGGCCAGGCGGCGGGCGTACTGCCGGTACCAGGCCACCAGCGGCCCCATCTGGGCGTCGGCGGCGGCGAACGCCGCCTCGGCGTCGCCGGGGCGGCCGCGGCGGCCGGCCAGGACGGCCTCGGCGTAGCCGAGCAGGGTCGCGACCACCAGGTGCCGGGTGCCGTGGGCGGCCCGGACCCGGGCCGCGGCGTCGGCCGCGTCCTGCTCAAGCAGCGCGCCGAGCAGCGGCCAGAGCCCGAGGAACGGCGGCGCGATGGTAGCCGGGGAGCTCAGCATCAGCCCGGCTCCGGTCGCCATCCGCGCGTGGGCCTGGCCGAGGTCGCCGGCCAGCAGCGAGAAGGTGGCCCGGCAGTGGCCCCAGGCGCAGCCGAGCACATCCTGGTCGTCGGGGGCCAGCGCGACCGCCTCGGCGAGGCTGGCCTCCATGTCCCGCTCCTCCCCGCGGATGGCATGCGCGGTGGCCTGGAAGACCAGCGCCATCGGCAACGTGGCCAGGTGGAACCGGCGGGACGCGTCGGCCGAGCGGCGGGCCGCCGCCAGGGCCTCGCCGGCGCGGAACTGCTTGTTGAGCCCGGCGGAGATCTGCAGGTCGAGCGTCGCGGTCAGGGCCAGCGCGCCCTGGGCCACGGCCAGCTCGCGCGCCTGCTCAAGCCGGTCCACGCTCTCGGTCCTGAGCTGGTCGATGGTGCCGAGCTCGTGCAGGGCGCGCAGCCGCCACAGCTGCAGGCCGTGCGCGGCGGCCAGGTCCGCCGCCCGGGCGAACGCGTCCTCGGCCGCTTCCAGGTCACGCTGCCGCGCGACCCGGCCGATCACCTCCAGGGCCTCGCAGGCCACCTCGGGCTGGGCCGGGTCGGCCTCGGCCGCCCGCAGCGCGGCCCGGGCCAGCCGGTCCGCCTCGGCCAGGCGCCCCCGGCCCGCCGCCACCTGGGCGGCGCAGGCGTCTACCTGGGCGGCGTCGGCGCCCGGGGACTCGCGGGCGATCTCGATGCTCGCCGCGGCCTCGGTCCAGCGGGCTCCGGCGATCGCCGCCCGGGCGATGCCCAGGTGCAGGTTCGCCGCCCGCGGCGACGGCGGGCCCAGCCGGGCGAGCAGCATCCGGCCGGTCTCGATGGCCCGGTCGACCTGCCCGGACATGGCGTAGACCTCGGTCAGCGCCTCGTCGACCTCGGTCCGCAGGGCGGGGCCGGCCAGCGCCCGGGCCCGGGTCAGCGTGTGCTCGGCGCTGGCCAGGGCGCCGGCGGCCAGGTCACGCCGCCCGGCCTCGAGCAGCAGCGCGCCGGCCCGGACCGGGTCCCCGGCCCGCCCGGCCAGGTCGGCGGCCAGCGTGCACCAGGCGTCCGGCAGGCCCGGGTGCGCCGCCTGCACGGCGGCCAGCGCCTGGCCGGCCAGCAGGGCCCGCTCCGGCGGCAGCAGCCCGGCCAGCACCGCCTCGTGGGTCAGCGCGTGCCGGAACCGGAAGCTGTCCTCCGCCGCCACGATCAGCTGCAGGCCCACGCCGTCCCGCAGCGCCGCCACCACGGCCGGGGCGGCCAGGCCGGTGACCGGGCTGAGCAGGGCCCAGTCGAACCGGCGGCCCAGTACCGCGGCCGCGCCGATGACCTGCCGGGAGTCCGGGTCCAGGGTGTCCAGCCGCCGCCGGACCGCGTCCGCGAACGTGGCCGGGACCCCCGCAGCGGCCAGGTCGGCGGCGCGCCAGCGGCCGTCCCGCTCGGTCAGCGCCCCCGCCCCGACCAGGCCGGCCAGGACCTCCTCGACCAGGAACGGGATGCCCTCGGCCCGCTCGGCCACGACGGCGTGCACCGCGTCCGGCAGGTCGGCGGCGTCCAGGCAGGCCCGGGCCATGTCGGCCATGGCGGCCGGGTCCAGCCGGGCCAGCGGCAGCAGGACGGCGGAGCCGCGCGCGGCGAGCGCGCGGGCCAGCGCGGCGGCTTCGCCGCCCTCCTCCCGGAGGGTGGCGACGCACAGCACCCGTTCGGCCGTGAGGTTGTCGGCCAGGTACTCGAGCAGCGTCAGCGTCTCCTGGTCGGCCCAGTGCAGATCCTCGAGCACGAGCAGGCACCCGGCCCGCGGGGACAGCGCGCGCAGCAGCCGCAGCACGGCCTCGCCCAGGAAGACGGGCGACTCCTCCCCCGGGGCCGGCTGCGACGGCCGCCACTGGGGGACCAGCCGCCCCAGCACGGGCCGGAACGGGTCGAGTTCCGCGCTGGCCGGCAGGCGGCCCGCGCGCCCGGCCGCGGTCAGCGCCTCGGCGAACGGCCGGAACGGCGTGGGGACGCCCCCGGCGACCGCCCGGCCGGCCAGGACCGTCAGGCCGCGCTCGCCCGCCGCACGCCCGGCCTCCCGGGCCAGCCGCGACTTGCCGATGCCGGCCTCGCCGGCCAGGAACACGGTGCCGCCGCGGCCGGCGTCGGCCGCGGCCAGGGCAGCCCGCAGCCGGCGGGCCTCCTCATCCCGCCCGACCAGGACCGGGCACAGCACCTGCGGCACATGATCAGTATCGGCCGGGCCGGGGCCGGACGGGGAGAGGCTAGCCGCGCGGCGAGGCCGGCAGGGACCGGCGGAGCCAGCGGATCAGCTCGGCGAAGTCGGCGTCGACGACAGACTTGTCGTGCTGGCGGAAGCGGCCGGCCGCCTCGCTGACGGCGAAGCCGAGGACCGCGGTGCTGATCAGGCGTTCGGCTCGCGCGACCTCGGGCTCGGGCAGGCCGCCTTCGCGCAGCGCGGACTGCACCGCGTCGCGGACCACCCGGGCCGACGGGGTGACGGCCGGCCGGGTCAGCAGCAGCGGGAACACGGCGGGATGCCTGCGCGCGGTGTCCCTGATCCCGGCGGCCAGCGCGACCAGGCGCTCGTCCCAGCGACCGTCCCGGGGCAGCGGCGGCTCGGTGAGCAGCAACTCGACCAGCCCGTCGAGCAGGGCGTTCTTGTCGTCCACGTGCCGGTACAGCGCCATCGGGGTGACGCCCAGGCGTTTCGCGACGGCATGCATGGTGACCGCATCCAGGCCTTGCTCGTCGGCCAGCCGCAGCGCGGCGGCCAGCACCGCCTCCCGGCTGATCTGCGGCGCACGCCCCACGGCGGATCTCCTTACCTTCGTCACTTGCCGTTCAAAGTATATGTCGTATGCTTACACTATATACAAAAAGGGTCTGCGGGGAGCACGGGTGCGGGCGGTCCGCGGGGAGCACAGGTGCAGGCGGTCCGCGGGGAGCACGAGTGCAGGCGGTCCGCGGGAAGCACGGGTGCGGGAACCAAGTGCTCGGGGAGCACGATGCGGGCTAGAACCGGGAGGACGACATGCTGGTACTGCTGAGTGACGGGGCGGGGCTGACGGCGCGGCAGTGCGCGACCGTGCTGGACCGGGCCGGCTACCGGGTGGAGGCGCTGTCCCCGGGCGGGCTGTGCCTGGCCCGGATGACCCGGCACGTGCGCCGGGTGCACCGGGTCCCGGCGGTGGGCCGGGATCCGTTCGGGTGGCTGGACGCCGCCCTGGGCATCGCTGCGCGGCGCGGGGCCGGGCTGCTGCTGCCCACGCAGGAGCAGGTCGCCGTGATGTCGCTGGCGCGGGACCGGATCGGGGCGGCGGGGCTGGCCACCGCGGTGCCGGACTTCGGCGCGCTGGCCCGGGTACAGGACAAGGTGTCGGCGTTCGCCACGCTGGCCGAGGCCGGCCTGCCGCAGCCGCCCGCGGTGGTGGCGGTGACCGCGGCGGAGCTGGAAGCCGCGGCGGAGCTGGGTCTTCCGGCCTTCGTCAAGACGCCGATCGGGACCGCGTCGGCCGGGGTCCGGCGGGTCACCTCGCGGGAGGAGCTGCGCCAGCTTGCGGCGGACTACGCGCATCGCGGCGTGTTCGGCCAGGGCGGCGTGCTGGTGCAGCAGCCGGTGGCCGGGCCGCTGGTCATGGTGCAGGCGGTGTTCGCCCGGGGCGAGCTGGTCGCGGGCCACGCCTGCCAGCGGGTCCGCGAGGGGACCTCGGGCGGGGCCAGCCACAAGCTCGGCCTGGACCTGCCGGAGGCGCGGGAGCACCTGGCCCGGCTGGGCGCGGCGCTGGCCTGGCACGGCGCGCTGTCGGCCGACGTGATCGCCGGCCCGGACGGGCCGGTGTTCATCGACATCAACCCGCGTCTGGTCGAGCCGGTCAACGCGCTGGAGTCCGGCGTGGACCTGGTGCGGGCGCTGGTCGAGGTGGCCTGCTCGGGCACGTCGCGGTCGCAGCCGCCGGGGCGGCCTGGCGTGCGGACGCACCAGCTGCTGCTGGCCGTGCTCGGCGCGGCCCAGCGCGGCGGGCGGCGCGACGTCGCGCGCGAGCTGCGGGACGGGCTGCGGCACCGCGGGGACTACCGGGGCAGCCGCGAGGAGCTGACGCCGGGCCGCGGCGACCTGCTGGCCGGGCTGCCGGTCGGGCTCGCCGCGGCGGCCACGCTGGCCCGGCCCGCGGCGTGGCGCTACCTCGTCGGCGGCGGCACCGGGGCGTATTCACTCACGCCGGCCGCGTGGGAAGAGCTCAGGAAGGTGGTGGTGGGATGACCTGTGGCTGGAAGAGGCGATGGCCACCTACGTGAGCTACACGGCCATAGCGGACGCGGGGCTGGCCGACCCGTGGACCGCGTTCTGCTACCGAGAGAAGGCGCGCGCCTACCAGGCCGACGCGCTGCCCGGCCGGGAGCCGGTGTCCTCGCCGGTGGCCAGCGCGGCCGAGGC
>Ga0335073_10009927_pt1 | contig 13364 bp, 12 predicted proteins | sample Lox_Sample_22_FD_207093 | JGI IMG/M metagenome (GOLD analysis project Ga0335073, IMG submission 207093) | Soil microbial communities from Loxahatchee National Wildlife Refuge, Florida, United States - Lox_Sample_2.2 | ecosystem: Environmental > Terrestrial > Soil > Wetlands | place: USA...
GATGTCGAGACCGAGGTGATGGACGGCTTCGGGGCGTAGTCGAATTCGGTCGGCGCCTGCATGGTCTCGCAGCCACAGCCGGGCGGGGCCACCAGCACGCCGAGCGAGTTGACCACCACCGCTCCTTCGTCCGGCGGCAGGATGCGGCCGGTCGCGCTGGTGCCGTGCGGGTTCGACACTCTGACCTGGACCTGGCAGATGTCATTGGCCGCGTTCTCGCCCCGGTAGACACCGGTGGTGGGCAGCGGTGCGCACGCGGTCCGTGACGAGTACGCGGGCGCGGTCGCGGTGATCCGGTACGGGCTGTTCACCACGAAGCCCGTCGCGGGGACTCCGCCGAAGGTCACCGAGGTCGCTCCGGTGAAGCCGGATCCCAGGATCGTCACCCGGTCCGGCTTCTGCGACCCGGCGTAAGGGACCACGCCGGTGATGCTGGGGACCACTCCGGTGGCTCTGGTGTCCACATACTCGAAGATGGAGCGGGGACCGGGAGCGCTCGACCGGTCGCCGGAGAGCGTCACGATCACCGCGGCCGGGCCGGCGCCGTCCTGTGGCGAGGGCGAAAGCGGTGGCCGCGCGTCACGGGCGGGCGGCAGGGTGGCCACGATGGTGGTCGCGCTGCGCACGCTGAACCGGCTCGGCGGGAGCTGGGCGGCGCCGACCTCGATCGTCGCCACGTCCGGCGACCCGCCCGACTCGAAGCCCGTCCCGGTGATCACGACCCGCTCGCCGCCGGCGATGCCGCCGACCGGCGGGCTGACCTGCGAGACCACCGGCCGGCTGGGCTGGGCGGCATCGCTGCACAGGTAGTAGGCCAGCCCGGCGCTGCCACCCGGGCCGGTCACCTGGGGCGAACCCAGACCCGACGCCAGGTCGTAGCCGGTCGTCGCGGGGAACACCAGGCCGTTGTCGACACCGTAGATGTCGTTGTTACCGGTCGTGATGTCGTTGAACGACGCGTCGTAGGCGCCGGGGTCCGAAGCCACCTCGTACAGCAGCGGGCTCACGAACCCCACCCCGCCGCGCGTGACCGGGTGAGAGGCACACGTCGGCGACGCGTTGACCAGCGCCAGCATCGCGGCCCAGATCGGGGTGGCCGAGGAGGTGCCACCGATCGTGGTCCAGCCGCCTTCTGACACGTCATAGACCGTGATCGCGCCGGTGAACTCGTCGGCCTGCGACGACACGTCAGGCACCGTGCGGCACGGCGTCGACGAGTTGGCACCCGGCACGGTCGACTGGCAGAAGTTCGGCGGATAGCCGAAGCTCTTCTCGACCCTGGCCGCGTTGGTGTAGTCGGCGCTCCCCGGTCGTGCGATACCGGGAACTGTCGCCTCCCGCTGCCACGTGGGCATGGCCCACGACTGCGAGATTCCGCCGCCGCCCCCGCCGCCGTCGGCGCCGTCGTTCCAGACGTGCTCCAGCGGCGGCTGGCTGGCCGCGTCATCGATCGTCGTGCCGCCGACCGACACCACGTAGGGCTGGCTCCCCGGGTCATCGACCGATACCGGGTTCTGGCCCGCGACCGGGGTCGACGTCTCGAACGTGTTGCAGTCGTCCGAGCCGTTGTCGCCCGCCGCGGCGAACACCGACTGCCCCTGCGCGGCAGCCTGCTCGAACAGGGCGTTCTCGGCTTGCTGGAGCCCGGGCTGGCCGGCCTCGATGGCCTGCTCGCACAGTCCCCAGCTGGTGCTCACGACCTGGTCCTGGTCCGCGTCGATGATCGCCACGTAGTTGTCGACCGGGTCGTAATCGGTGCCGTCCGTCCCCGGGCTCGGCCCTTCGTAGACGTCAATGGTGGCGTCGGGCGCGATCGCCGAGATGTCCTCGACGTCGAGGTTCGCCTCGCCGCTGCCCGGCCCGGCCGGCTGGCCCCCGTCGACCGGGATCACGTGCAGCCGCTTGAGCATGCTCGCGGCCCGGGACGCGCCGAAGTAGCAGGTGTCGAACGTCTTGACGTCCGAGCGCAGGAACGGCTCGAGTTCGTAGATGGCGATGTGCTGGCCCTGGCCGAGATCGCCGTTGCCGTAGAGCCCGAACGCGCCGTACGCGTGGGCGATCTGATCGTCGGTCAGGCCGCCGAAGGCGCGAGCCGCCGAGGTGGCACTCGGGCACGCCGTGGGCGAGCCGGCCGGATGACTGAAGTTCGCCGTGCTGGCCGGGCGGATCTTCCCCTTGGCCGAGGCGGGCGCGCGCAAGATCCCGACCGGCTGCGGCTGCACCAGATTATCCAGGCCGACGACGGCCAGGACCGAGCCCGCAATCGAGGACGGCAGCGAGATGGCGGAGGTGGTTGCCCGGCCCGGGGCGCCGTCGGGCAGCCGGTAGTTCTCCAGCCCGGTGTGAAAAGCAGCCCCGACCTGGCCGGCGCTGCCGCTGAAGTGGACCACCAGCCCGTCGCTCGACACCCCGCTGACCCGCAGGCCATCGGCCTTGAGCTGGGCGGTCACGGCGTTGATCGCCGATCGTGACGGGCCGAACCGGCTGGCGAAGGCGCCGGCCGGCAGGTACTGGTGGAACCGGGGTGAACTCTTGTCCGTCACGTCCGCGATGAACTGGACGAGCGCGGCGTTGTCCCGGGGCTTCAGCACCACCGCCCCGGAGACCACGGCCGACGCCGGTACCGCACCGGCCGCTTTGGCGCCGTCCGGAACCCGCGGGGCGGCCTCGACCGGCGCCATTCGGGGCGGCCCGGCCGCTGCGGAGGCGGCCGAGGGGGATGCCACCGCCAGCCCCGCTGTCCCCGACATGACGAGCAGCCCGAGCAGGGCCGCTACGCGCTGCACACGGTAACGGCTTAAGGCCAGGCCCCTGTTGTTCCTTTGCCCGAGGACGTGAACGTTACGACCGGCTATGCCCCACGCCATGACGACCTTCTTCCGACCCTTGGTCAATCCCAGCAAGTCGAACTGAGCGCTCGCCCTCAGCGCGTCGCGGCCTCACGGCCAAAATGGATTTACCATCGTCAACTCGGCGAAGTCAACCGCAGCTGGGCCGGGCGGCCGGGCGGTGACAGCTCAGGCAGGCACGCAGGGTGAGAGCCGGTGCTGTGCCGGCGCGGGCCGGTGGTGCCCCGGGGAGGCACGCAAGTGGGGTCCGCGGCGCGGCCCGCCGACCGTGGTTCAGCCCGGCCGGCGCGGCCAGGTCACTTGATGTGCGGGATGGGCCGCGCTATGGCGCCGGACTTGGCACCGGAGCATGCTCTCGTCGCCATGTCGTCGGCGATGGAGTGCGCCTGGATGTCGATGGCGTTTATCTGGTCGATATAAGAGTTCGCCTTGGCGATCGCCTGCGTGAGGCTGACCTTAGCGTTGGCGACCACGTCGTAGGCCGAGCTCGGCACCGCCATCCCGGCCCTGCTCAGGTGGCGCAAGTGAGCGCTTGCGGCCGCGATGTCAGCCTGGATGATCGCGATATCCGCCATCATCGCCGCAGCGTTGCCTTGCATAGCAAGAAGGCCGCCGTCAACCGTCTGCGCGTCCCCGGCGGCCCGGTCGGCCGCCACGCAGTAGCGGTCGCTGCCGGAGGCATTCTGCTTCTCGGTCGCCAAGTTGGATTGCGCTATCTGAATGGTGTGCCCGAAGCGGGCCAGGCCGCCAGCCAGCCTGCCGCCCGCCTGGAGGCTGGAGTCCTTATAGAGCGTGCCGAGGGCGCTCTGAGCACCCTGCGCGGCCTGGCCGTTGGCTGGCTGTTGCTGGGCGGCCAGCTGGTTGGCCTGCCGGACACGGTTGCGGAGTTTCGCCATGGCGCGGTTATAGCTGGCCTCATCCGACTGGGTGAACGTCGTCTGCTTGACCGTGCCGTCGGACTGCGGGACTCCCGCGCTCAATGTGCTGCCGCTCAGCCTGCCCTGGGCCTGGGTCTGCAGAAAGTACAAGTCCGTAAATGTCAGCGTGACCGAACTGCCGGTCCTGGTCCCGGTGAACGGCACGCTGCTGACCGAGAGCGTCTCGGCCGGCGCACTCGCGCCGACGTTGCCTTCGGTGATCGTGCCGTGCATGCGGCCCCTGGATGTGGCCCGCCACTGGATGAAGGCAACCTTTGAATCGCTGACCGCCAGGTAACTGGCCGGGTCGCCCGGCCTCCCGGAGCCGCCAGACCCGCCGGACGAGCGAGAACTGGCGCAGCCCGCCGCGGCGAGCAGCGCGGCCGCCGCGGTGCCCGCGACTATCAGGCGCTTCATGATGGCAGCCTGCGCTTCGCGACATTTGCGGCAAGGCGGGCGCCTGTGCCGGTCGCGAGGAGCAAGCGGGCGAAGCCGACGCGCCGTCCGTCGGCAAGCTCGACCGCGCGGTGGTATCGCATAGCGCGAGTTCTACCCAGCCCCGGGCCTGGGCACCATCCCGGTGATCGACCATATTGGGCCTGGCCAGGGCACTATGCAGACGGGCGAGCAGGCACTATGCAGGGCCGGGCCCGGCCCTCCCGGCAGCCGCCTGGCGCGCATCTGCACCGTGGCCGGCCGCCCGGAAGATGGTTGATCACCGGGATGAGGCCGGCCGGGGGCCGAAGGAAGACTGTCGGTATGCCGCCGAGGTTGACGCTGGAGTCCTACTTGCAGTGATCGCTCGGCGACTACCCGTCGCACGCCACTTCGTGAGTCGCCCTTGACCGACGTATCTCGAACCCGCGGGGGAGAACCGAAAGCTGTGCCACCGGATTGGGATGCCCGGCTTGCGGGCCGGGAAGCGCCGGCGAGATCACGGCGGGGTGCCAGCGGGGCGGATGGCGCTGAGGTCCTCCCCGGTGATCACTCTCCCCAGCCGCCGGCGGCAGAGTGCCCGCGCGAACAGCCGGCCCGGGAACTGGGCGAGCCAGGCTGGCCGGACAGAACAGGGCAATTCCGGGCCGCGCTGACCTCGTTCGGCCCGCGTCAGGCGCGAGACCTGTACCGCAGGCTGGCCCGCTGGCGGCCAGCGTACTGGCCGCTGGTTCTCTTCTATCTGGCCATCGTGGTGTGTGACGCCTGGTTCGCCGATCCGTTCGCCGGTGTCATGGGCTGGCCACTGACGATCTTGTGGACGTGGCCCGTCTTTACCACCCTCACCGGCATCGTCGGCATACGGCGGACCCGCAAGGCACTGCGCACGTCCGAGGCTCGCTGGTCCGGCCGCGGGCTGACGACCAGCAATGACTTCCTGATCGTTGCGGTTTGCACCATCGGCCGGTACGACACCTACCCGGCGCTCGAGCGCTCGGTCCTGTCCTACGTCGCCTATCTCCCCAGGTGCTTTCCGCGGCTCCGGGTCGACATCGTCATCGACGAGGGCTGCGAGGCAGCAGCCGCGATCGCCCGGCTGGCCGCTGGAAGCGAGCTGATACGCCTGGTCACGGTGCCGCGGGAGTACCGGACCCCGAACGGGACGAGATTCAAGGCACGCGCCACCCACTACTCACATGAGCTGCGGATCCACGAGCACGAGAACCGCGACGACGTGTGGGTGCTGCACATGGATGACGACACGGGCGTGGGCCCCGACACCGCCCTGGCCATGGCCCGGTTTGTCGAGGAGCAGGCGCAGGCCGGCCCCGAGGCCAAGCACATGGCCCAGGGCATCCTGACGTACCCGCGCGAGTACGCCGTGAACAGGCTCACCTGGCTCGCGGACTCGGTCCGGCCCGCCGAGGACGTGGGCCGGTTTTCGGCCTGGACCGGCACCGGCACGCCGCGCGCGGGCGTGCACGGTGAACTGCTGCTGGTGCGGGCCTCGATCGAGGCGACCATAGGCTGGGATTTCGGCCCGCGGACCCTGGTCGAGGACGCCCAGTTCGCACTGATCTTCAGCTCTCGCTACGCGGGCCGGAGCGCCTGGTTCGGCGGGCGGTGCTATGGCGCGTCGCCGGCGACCATCCGCGATTTCTTCCGTCAGCGCGAGCGCTGGTCCTGGGGCCTGGCTGGCCTGATCTTCAACCGGTCCCTGCAGCTGCGGAACCGGCTGCTACTCGGATATTCGGTGATGTCCTGGGTTGTCGGCCCGCTGCAGAATGTCGCGGTAGTAATGCTCCTGGGGATTCTCATCGCTGATCCGAATACCTCACCAGTGACACTTTTCATCATCCCAATCTGGGCCCTGAACATGTCCTACGTCATGTGGATGTACTGGGAGGGCTTGCGGGTGAATGCCGGAGTATCAAGCAGCGGCCGCCGCAAGTGGTGGGAGCCCTTGGCCGTGATCCTGCTGATCCCGCTCTTCGGGCTGATGGAGAGCATCCCCGGGCTACACGGATTCGTGAAGTTCGCCCGGCGCAAGGAGAACAAGTTCATGGTCATCGCGAAACCGTCATGACGCCCATCCGCCGGGCGCCCGTCTTGCTGGCCGGCGCCGCCTTCCTGCTCACGCTGGTCGCTGCGTGCTCGATCCCGTCCCGGCCCATGTGGTGGCCGCAGCCGAAGCACGCCGAGCCCGCGGCCCGCGGCAAAGCCAGCAGCCGGGATCCGGCGATGAGCGTGCAGACCGTGCCGGATGCCTGGCACCCGGGGATGCGGCAACTCGGGATCCAGGTGTACTGGACGGCTAACCGCAATGACTCATCCGCCGCTGTGGTCCAGGCGAAGGCCGAGCGGATCATTGACTACGCAATCAGCCTGCATGCGAACTCGATCGCCGTGACGTTCCCGTTCTTTACGTACGGTCCTACCTCCAACACGGTGTACGCCAAGCCGGGCGTAACGCCCAGCCCGGCCCATATCGCGGCTTTCCTGGCCGTGGCCGCAAAGGCCAACATCCGGGTCACGCTGCGGCCGGTCCTCGACGAGGATGCGCTGGTCACGGCCAACCTGCAGGACTGGCGCGGCTCGATCCAGCCGCGCAGTCGCGCCGCCTGGTTCCGGAGTTACCGCGCGTTCCTGCTGCCTTACGTCAGTGCCGCGCAGCAAGGCCACGCGGCGACCTTCGTCATGGGCACTGAGCTCGAGTCGCTGGAGGGTTCCCCCGAGTGGCCCGGCCTGGTCAGCTCGCTCAGGTCCGTCTACACCGGCCAGCTGACCTATGACGAGAACTACGACGAGTTTGCCTGGAACACGGCGAAACCACCGGTGCCGACCCACAACGTCGACGCCTACCCGGAGTTCAGCGTCCCCGGCAGTGCCTCGGTGGCCGTGCTGACCCACTCCTGGGAGGCCTGGCTGGGGGCACATCCACTGTCGGTGCGCCGGGAACTGACCCTGAGCGAGGTCGGCATCCGCGCGGAGGCCAACTCATACAACAACCCCTGGGCCTGGCTCGGCACCGCCACCGCACCCATCGACCCGCGCGTCCAGGCGGCCTGGTTCCAGGCGGTGTGCAACGCCATCTCGGCCGAGCAGGTCGGGGGAGGGATCTACTGGTGGGAGGTCAACTTCGACGCAAATCCGGCCGGCCCCGCCCCGTTCGAGTCCGACCGCATGACGTTCCTGGATCGTCCCGCCCAGCATGTGATCCAGAACTGCTTCGCCAAGCTCTCCTCCTGAGCGCACCAGGACTCAAGCCACCGGCTAGGTCCTGACCGGCGTTACGCCGGCCGAACCTCTTGGAGCAGTTGCGCCTCGGCGAGGATCAGCGCAATGGTCTCCTGGAGAGTGCTTGTCTCCGGGATGACGTGCTCAGGGATGCCGCCGAGAAGATCCCGGCAGCGGTACCAGTCGCGCATCTCGTCGGCGCCAAACTCGGCCGCCTGGGGGCGCGTGGCGTGGCGGCGCAGCGTCTCTTCCATCGAGACATCGAGGTAGTAGAAACGGGAGACGCCGAGATGGTCGCGAGCCAGCCCGGCCAGCATCACCCCGTAATGGTCTGCGTAGAAGATGCCGTCCAGGATGACGTGGTAGCCACGGTCCAGGCTGTAGCGGGCCACCTGGTCGATCAGCCCGATGTTCAGCCCGCCCGGCTTGTCTTTCTCCTTCAAGATGATCCGCCGGATCAGATCTTGCGACACCCAGGCCACGCCCCGGCCATAGGCCTCGCGCAGCGCCGCGGTCACGGTGGTCTTGCCGGAGCCAGAGTTACCGCGCAGAACGATGAGCCGCGTCTGATCGGAGCCGACGCTCATATGACTGATCCTAAGGATGGCCATGCCTGATGGGCGGAGCCACGCGGCTCCGGCAATGTCTGGTCACCAGTCAAGCGGGCCAGCGAGGAACGGCACATCCTCCGGGGCTGCCTTTCGCGCCGCGAGCAGGCTGGTGGCGGGAGCGCCCACCGGGATGCGCAGCGGGGGGTGGATATCTTCCACCGCCGAAGCGACCGCGCCGGCTACCTCCTGGACCGTGACGGGATCCGAGCGGAACCCCTGCATCTGATCCAGCAGAGGACGGTACGGATTGCCGTCGTCGAGGAACACCTTCGCCCGCTCTGTGCCACCCGATGAGACGGCGCCCGGCTCCAGGAGATGCACCGAGATACCGAAGTGAGCCGCTTCGATGGCAAGCGTCTCGGCGATAGCCTCCAGTGCCCACTTGCTCGCCGCGTATGGGCCGATCAGCGGAATGGCTATACGGCCTTGAATACTCGAGATGAAGATCAGCTTCCCGGTCCCGCGCGCCCGCATTCCGGGCAAGACAGCCTGCGCGACCCTGAGCGCGCCGAACGTATTGAGGTCGAACAGCCGCTGGACCTCCGCGACCGGCACCGTCTCCATCGGTGCCCGCACCGTCGCACCCGCGTTGCTCACGAGAGCATCGATCGGGCCAGCCGCCGCGACGGCCGCGCTGACCGAGCTCTCGTCCGTGACATCGAGCTGCAGCCGCGCCGCCGCGGGCAGATCCGCAAGCATGCTGGCGTCTCGCGCGGTCGCGATGACCTCCTGCCCCTTGGCCGCCAGTTCCTCGGCGATTACCCGGCCAATACCGCGCGACGCTCCCGTAATCAAGATCCTGCTCATATCTGCGTCCCCCCTGAGTCAGCTTGATCGCGAACCTGCGACGGCTTGGACGTGCTTCGGGGACTGGCTGCGCCAAGCTGGGTGGCGTAGTTCACAAGAGCGGCAAGCACCGAGTCGAACGGGGCCGGGCTCCGAAACGCCCGGGCCGTGACCAGCGCGCCCTCGACACCGGACACGACGGCTTCGGCGAGCTCTCGGGCGCTCGCGCGACCCATTCCGAAGAAGGCGAACTGGAAAGCCAGTTCTTCGATAATCATCGAGAACGCGGCGCTGCCGGCGTCAGGGCCGGGGCAGTAAAAACCTTCACCAAGCTGAGCTGATCGACGCCGTGACCGAGCTCTTCAAGGCCAACGACCGGACCCGTATCGTGTCCATGCTGCCCGAGACATTTGTCCTTAAGGTCCCGGAGACGCTGCCCTACGGCGGCTCATTCAAGGGACCGGAGGAATTCGACCGCTTCTCTCAGCGCATCTATGACGACCGCGACTACTGGTCCTCGTTCCACACCGAACTCGCCGCCGGCCGCGTCCTCGGCGCCGGCACCCATCTCGTGGCGCCGATCCGGGTCACCGCGCGCGCCAAGTCGTCGGGGGCGGCCATAGATATCGAGAACCTCTGGCTATTCGAAATTGCCGACGGCAGCTTCGTCCGGGCCCAGATCTACGCCGACACCGCCGCCGCCCGTAACACCGCCGGCTGACACCTGGATGCCGAGGTTTTGCCGGGTCCGTCGCGTCCTCTCCGGCGAACTGGCTACTTCATCGCCCGCAACGGCGCCAACGGGCCTTCAGGCTGGTGCATCCGCCCTTCCACGACCTGCCGGGCGTAGTCGGCGGCCTCGCTGTCCGAAAGCCGGATGAATCCGTCCTCAGTGACCGTCGCGACCACCGGGAAGATCTGCCGCGTCAGGTCGGGGCCGCCGGTCGCGGAGTCGTCGTCGGCCGCGTCGTACAGCGACTGCACGCAGGCCAGGATCGCGTCGCTGACCGGCATGTCATCGGAGTAATACTTCTTCAGCGCGGACTTGGCGAAGACCGAGCCCGAGCCGATCGATTGGAAGCGGTACTCCTCGTACGGGCCGCCCGTCACTTCGTAGCTGTAGATCCGCCCGATCCCGGCGTCCTCGTCGAACCCAGCGAACAGGGGGACCACGGCCAAGCCCTGCATCGCGGCCCCGAGGTTGTCCCGGACCATCTTGCCGAGCCGCATGGCCTTGCCCTCGAGCGAGAGTGCCCGGCCCTCCATTTTCTCGTAGTGCTCAAGCTCGACGCCGAATATGCGGACTAGCTCATATGCCAGTCCCAGGGTGCCCGCTATCGCGATCGCTGAGTACTCGTCAGCGCGGAACACCTTGTCCACGTCCCGCTTGGAGATCATGTTGCCTGCGGTCGCGCGCCGGTCGCCCGCCATCACCACGCCGCCATCGAACGTGACCGCGACGACCGTCGTCGCGTGCGGCAGGTTCCTGATCACGTCGGCGGCCGTGTCGGACCCGGCGATCTGGCCGAGGTTCGCCATCGGAAGCAGGCTGGGATCGTACAGGGACAGGAACTGCGTAAACGACGAGGTGTGCGCCGCCACGAACGCCTCATGGCCCGGCCCAGTGCCGTCTAAAGACCCTCCCATGCCGCCTCCCCTGCCGACTAGCTGACAGTGTGCTTCTTCGGCAGACACTACCTCTGGGGACGACAGTTCCCCGTGCCCGAAGGGCTGGAAGCCTTTGTGATAGCTATGACGAAAGTAGCTGCTGCCTTCTCGGCTCATACCTCATCGCCACCGCCCCTGAGGCGAACTCCAGCCGGCTCACGAGCTTCAGGCCTCGCTCCCGTCCCGGCCTGCGGCCGCCACGCTGCCTCCATCATCTCGTAAGTCACCCGGCCAAAGAGGAGAGCGTCGGCCTGGGCGAGGTTCTCTGCTGCGTGACCATGCAGGTCTTCGTCCGCGAACATTGCGCGGTGATCGCAGCATCCGTCCAATGTGACGTTGATGGAATACCGAAGGGGTCGCAGGTGCTGCGCCATGCAGATCACTCCCAGTTTGTCATCCGGGGCCGGAATGTGGCCGTGCCCTCACTCCCACTACGAAGTGCCCTCGCCGAATCGACACCCCGCCTGCCGCGCCTTGGCCGCTGGTTGCGCTCGGAGGGTGATCTGGCCGCTACTCTCCTGATGTGAACAGTGATGTTTGGGTTGGCGCGGTAACGACCTTGATCGGAGCTGTGCTCGGAGGAACGATCAGCTTCGTACTGAGCCGCCAGCAGCTGAACGATGCTCGGGCGCAACGGAAAGAAGTGGCGAAGAGGGATCAGCAGCGGCGTAGCGAGGATAGAAGATTCCAAGCATATTCAGACTTCCTGAACCGAGTGCGTTCGTGCCGGAACGCCCTGCAAGCCTATTATCTGCATGTGGATAACAGGCCATCCCTCGACGAGATAGACGTTATGCTCCGCGCGGCAAACGACGCTCCCACGATGGTCTTCCTGCTGGTCGAGACGGATGAAACTTACGAAGCATGCCGTGCCGTCCTCGGAGCGTTGTGGAAAACCCAGAAAATCATTCATGGCATCGAATCGAGCAGCCTCGATGACCCTTGGAGCGAAATAAATAATGAGCTGGAAAGCTCAACGCGCGAGTTCCAAATAGCTGTCAGAAAAGAACTGGGCGTGAACGGGCCCATGAGGCCGTGGGTGCCATACTACGAGAGATCGAACCCGAAAATTGTAGTGACGGAACCGAGAGATGACGACAGCAATGACCAGGAACAGATTGTCGGGCCATAGCTGAGTGCGCGCTGGCGCCGAGTGGCCCGTAAGGGCCAAAAGGAAGGCAGCCGTCGCCAGGCGCCGCGCGACTGCCCCGCTAGCGGCCTGCTGCGGGCGGGTGTTGCGACTGGTCAGCTGCGGCGCCGGGCCCCGGCGCCGCTCGCGGCGCCTCCTTGATGAAGTTCATAGCTGGTTTCGGCAGTTACGCTCGATCCAGATCAGCGTCACGCGGTACTGGCGTGCTAGCGGAGCCCTAGGACGGTCAGTAGTGCTTCGTCAATGCCCCACTGCTGGTCTGGGGTGACGCGGCCGACCATGTTGCCGAGTCGCCCGGCGTCGACGGCTCCAACTTGCTCCACCAGAACTCGGGTGGTTTCCCCGAGCAGGTCGATCTCAGGCCGGAAGGATGCGGGCTTTGCGCTCAGGGATGTCGGAGCGACCAGCACCACCGAGCGCGGCAGCAGCGCGTCGGACTGGACGATTACGCCATACCGGCGGCCGCGCTGCTCGTGGCCTGCTCCTCGTGGTGGCCGGAACTCGTAGATGTCACCCCGGAGCACGCATGCTCTCCATGAATTCGGCAACTTCGAGCATTTCCTGGCGGTCGTCCTCGTCTGCTTCCAGCGCCGCAGCTTCGGCTGCCACTGCGGCACGGCGGTGCAGCCGCTCGACGCTGTCGAGGATGGCCCGGCGGATAGCCTCGGACCGGGTCAGGCCGGTGGACTCGAGCTGTGCCAGGGCTCGCAGCGTTTCCTGGTCGAGGCGCACGCTGATGGCTGACGACATGCTACTAAGTGTATCACGTTTTGTCATACGGCACCCGCGGATGTCCAGCCGAGCGTGAGCCATCGGGCCCGTACGTGGCACGGGGGCAGCCAATGGAGCGCTGTCAGCAGAGCGTCGGCGAGGTCTGGGAGAGCCGGGGACAGTTCGAGACGTGGTTCAACGAGAACGTCAAGCCCAACGTGCCCGGTGTCCAGCACGAGGTGATCGAGCTGCACGCGGTCGTGCAGCCGTAGGACGGCCGGCGGGAGAGTTTCCGTTCGCCGAACGCAGTCGCCCGTTGCTCTCAGGTGGGCGGCGGACTGGACCAGCGGGCCCGCACGGTCGGCGGCATTATGTGGGTGACCTTCGGTCACCTGCGCCCTTCGGGCCACATAATGCCTGATCATGCGGGTGATCGAGGCGCAGTGTTCTTGGTCTTGGCGCCTCACGATCACGCCGCATATCAAGCAAATCCGGGCGTCAGATTGGCACGCGGGGAACGGTACAGGCGGCGCTGTCTGCCCGCCTTGCCCATGACCGCCGCTCCGCCATACGGTCCGCTGTTGACGCAGGCTAGCGGCGGCTTCTCTGGCCAGCGGCGCCGCCTGGATGGATCTGATCTTCGCGATGCGCGGTTATGAGAGAAGCCGAACAGCCTGCCAGGGTCGCCCGTGAGCTCGGCGGCGGAACATGAAGTTATCAAGTTATCTGCTGCGGAAACGCTGCAGATGGCGCTGACTCGGGCGGGCTCGGGCACGTTTCTGCAGCTAGGGCCCCGTTTCCCACGTGTGAGCCCGGGCGGTCGGATGGGACCGGCTGCCTTGGCCTTGGTCTTGCATCGGTCAGGAACCTGAAGCGCTCTCCCTGGACAAAGCCACAGCTCGTGCGCGCCTGGAGGGACTCGAACCCCCGACCGGCTGCTTAGAAGGCACGGCCGTTAAGGTTGGGAACGTGCCTGACGTGGGCTCCGTGTGCGTCTAAG
>Ga0335073_10009928_pt1 | contig 13364 bp, 15 predicted proteins | sample Lox_Sample_22_FD_207093 | JGI IMG/M metagenome (GOLD analysis project Ga0335073, IMG submission 207093) | Soil microbial communities from Loxahatchee National Wildlife Refuge, Florida, United States - Lox_Sample_2.2 | ecosystem: Environmental > Terrestrial > Soil > Wetlands | place: USA...
TCGACGTTGCGCGAGAGCGTGGTCTGCGCCGAACGCTGCGTGTGGTAGCGGGCGAGGCGCGCGCGGCTGAGCGATTGCCATACGAAGGCGCTGAGGGCGTCGTCGGTCGAGACGAACGTCTCTGGAGCTATGGTTTTCGAAGCGTGGGCTTTGAGCGCCGCGAGAGATGGGCCGGAGAAGGCGAAGTATACCCAGGTGTATTCGCCAGGGGGAGATTGCACTTGTATTGGCTCGATATTTCCATTTGGATGATCCATCACATTCTGCTCTTTCAATTCCGACCCCGGGACATAATTGTCGAGCAAGGGTATGATGTTCCTACGGTTCATGTTGCCAATCGAGAGCTCTGACTGAGAAAACGCCTCGCCACGGCAGGCCTTTGCAAGGAGACTGATGATCTGGCTCTGGCCAGCCATATCCATGGATCCATGTTGAGCATTGAAAGTGAGCAGCAAGCCGCCAGCGATGAAATTGGCTTGTACTATAAAAACCGGCAATTCCAATGCCGATACGTCGGTGACTGCCAGCGTCTTGTAAGGCGCTACGACAGATTCGTCCAACATGCTGAAGGGAAAGTTGGCCCGCCGGATGGTGTCCCAGTCTGGAACTGAGGGATCACATCTTAAGTCTCTAACAACGAAGTGCGCCGACTTCTCCAGTGGTGCAATCTTGAATCTGCCATTGTCGTTGACCACTTTTCCAGCTACCCATGGGAAGTTCGCCGACAGTCGTGCAATACCCTCTTTCAAGGTCCTGACGAGTGAATCCAAGGAGTCGTCTGAGACTGCGAAGCAGAATGTCAATTGAGTATAAAGCCGGTTAATCCCAGGTTGTTGTGCATAAACGTCTAATTCGAAGTCGTGAGGCCAGCCTGTGGTTCCCGTAGCAGCCATGTGGTAGACAGCAAACTGTCGCCATTAGGTATCTTCTCTGCAACAGGATCTATCCCGAGGAGTTGAAGCGGGAACTTATAGAGATAGATGGTGGGCATAAAATGTGGAGCAAACGTCTCTCAAGTGGGTTTTCCGAACATCCGATGGGGAAGTCCAGTTTCTGCTCCTATATAATTCGGATGATGATCTGCGGTATGCAATCTAGACTTTGACACTATAACTGTGCTAAGGACTTCTTTAACTTACAATCATCATATATACGGCGCTCCTAAAATTTAAACAAATTATGGCGAAAGTTTGGATAGTCGGATTCAAAAGAGTGTTGCCAAAACGCGGCTAAGTATGCCGCGACACTGATATTACCTTACTATCTATCCTTGGTATCCGAATATGCCTTGTTAAAAGCCCTTTCTAGGGTTACATACAGGGTATTTGGGCTTTCTAACAGCCGTACCAGTCATTTCCCATGTTTACATGCCAACGCCAAAACACCATGCTAACTTCCAAGATGCAATATTACCATACCGTAAGTCCCAATGCAAGAACCAAGCAAATTGCCGTATATCCAATCCGTCTATGCTCGCTGCCAAATGCCGATGCTCCCGAAGTCTTTGTAGGCTGCGATATTACGCTTGTGCTTGTTCCACCAAAGATGAGCTCAGTGGATGAGCCCGAAGTCGTGACTACAACAGGAGTTCCGTTGATAGTCACCACCTGCCCAATACTGGCGGTAACGCTGCCGCCAATGACCACTTCCGGCTTTCCGGAAATGGTTGTTGGTACGGCACTCAACACGGTCGTGGGATTACTCGATGTGGACACCACTCGCACCACTGTATTCGATGTGCCGGCGCTGGCTACCACAGATCCGATGACGCTGGTGGAAGGCGACGCGGTTCCGGTGCCGGAGAAGACGATCTCGGTGACGGAACCGGAGGTGACGACTTGGCCGACTTGTCCACCGACTGTGATACTCTGGCCAACGGTTGCAGTCACTCCTCCAACGACCACTGCAGGTTGTCCATTCACGGTGGTGGCTACCGCGTTGCCGCCGTTGCTTCCCGGTGCCGGAGTCTGGATTGCAATAGTCTGAGCCGGAGTGTTTCCGTTTCCTCCTACGATGATCACCGGCGAGGAAGAGGATCCAGAGACGACAACTGGTGTGCCCTGGAATGTGAGCGTCTGGCCGATGGTGCCTGTCTGGCCCCCGACGACAACTGCTGGAGCGCCATTGGCTGCTGTTGTAGGGACTGCGAGGATGGTGCTTCCTCCTATCGTGACACTTTGCCCTCCGACCGGTGCGCCTCCGTTGTTCGATGAACCTGAATTCGAAGATCCTGATTGTCCGTTGTTCGATGAACCCGAGTTCGACGATCCGGATTGCCCTTGAGTGGCGGTTGCTGCTGGGCCAGGACCTCCGAAGTCGAGGGCGCTGAGAATTACAGCACCCAGACCACTCGCTGATCCTGATCCAGAGCCTGAACCGGATCCCGATCCCGATCCGGAACCTCCATTCGAGGAGCCACCAGATGAGCTTCCAGAGTTGGACGAGCCAGAGTTAGATCCTGAATTGCCTCCATTGTTTGTTCCGCCATTATTTGTTCCGCCATTGGATGATCCAGAATTCCCATTCGATTGTCCAGCGTTCTGACTTGACGAACCGGAACCCGAATTTCCTGAATTATCTGCTGCCTGACCGCTGTTGCCATTGTTGCCATTGTTGTTGTTATTGTTGTTGTTATTGTTGTTGTTATTGTTGTTCACACTACCACCTTGTGACGCTCCGTCAGTAGCGGTCGCAATGATGGGTACTTGTTGAGCCAAATTCGTGGTGACTACCATCGACGTGGTAAGGACGGCGACAGATGTCTTCGAATTCGTGGCTGGGGGTGGTCCTTCGGTAATGGTTTCGGTTTCAAAGGGACTGGATTCGGCAGGTGCTGAACTACACGCTGTAAACGCAAACTGATCTGGGAACGCACTCGTGAAGAAGGAATTTTCTGGGTCGTCAATTTGGACCCACGTCGTCGTGTAGTCGAGGCCAAGGGGATCTGAAGTATCAATAGTTTGCACTCCAGCATTTGGGAAGACGGGATGAGATGTCGGGAAGATGTTGATTCCGTCTGGGAAGTTGTCGCATACCGAGGATGTACGTGGGGGAGTGAAGTTTGATAGGACCGTTTGGGTCGGAAAGATGCCGGTTACCTCATATGAAGGATCGTAAGCGACGTAGTTTGTTGGATACGTTATAACTGTTGTGCTGGTCTCGTCTTCTCCAACAGCAAATGTGATTGTGGCGAAGTTAGACTGATTGAAGATACCGGCTGGAGTGGTAGTTGCTCGGACGAGAGTAGAGGAGGTAAGGTTGTGAGTATGGTCGACATAAGTTATCCAGGTTGCAGCGACGTAGGGGATAGTTGTTGTTCCATTGCCATACTGAATTGGGACCCAGGAGAGAGATGAGAGGTTTGGGAGGTCAACATTGCAGGCCACGGAGCATGAGAGGTTCGTTGTTGCTGTTGTTGGCTGCAGCGAGCTAGACAGCGACGTGGTTTGTGAGCTGGTTACAGTGGTGTTCGAGGTTGTAGGGCCACCAGGAGATGATGTTGTCGGGGTTGCAGAATTTCCTTTTGGGTTCTGTTGTGGTGAAGCCGTTGTTGACAGACTTGTGCTGTTGGAGAATCGTGCTGGAGGATCTACGTTAGGATCGGCTCTTGGTGCATGTGGATAACGGTACTTGTACTGACCTTGGAGGACGCTCGCCGTCGAGGCACAAACGAACGAAAGGTAGATAAAGAGCCGCATGTTGGCGACGGGATTTGCGCTTGAACGAGTGTTGTAGTTGCGTCCGCCTGCGATCAACTCCACCAGTCGTTATAAACGAAGGAAAGATTATGGAGAGAGTAAGAGGAAGTACGATGACTCTAAATCATGGGCATGGTCATATACATAGCCACACGTTAGAGATGTTTGATGTGGCTAGGTAGGAGGCGTTAAAAAGTGCGTTGAGGAAGGGAAACGCAGGTACGATGAAGCATACGATGGAACGATGGCTGGCAACCCGTTTTTGTGGAGGCTTTGACAGCCAAGCCTAGCAGGGACTCAGAGCTGTATTTGGAGATGGCCGATTGTGGCGTTGAAGTCACGATGCAGTGCCAGCCCTACTTGGCGCGAATACTGGTCATGAAAGGAATCTGGGCTGACGCGTGGGTCCTGCATGGCTTGACCAACCAAGAGAGGAAGGCCTCCTAAAGCCGTTGCAACAGCCAGAAGTTTAGGACAAATACGGCGGCGAGGTGGTGGTGAGGCCCTACAGTGTGAAAACTGGCCATGGTAGCTAAGGCTATGTTATTGGTTGCTGCTTCGGGGGCCGATTCCTTGCATCGGAGTCTCCTGATGGACACGCCGACTGGTGGCGACCATTGCGGCTTTCAGCTGGTACATTCAGCCCACTTTCCGTTCGCAGGGATGAGCGAAAGGCTAGCAGGATGCAGTGAAAGACTCGTTAAGCTCTCCTTCATTGTAAGAGAGACTTGCGAATTGGTAAATGTGAAGGGAAGATAAAGCGTTGACTTGAGGAATTCGGCGACGTAAGTGCTGCAGTCTCACACATGTCACGGTCGACATCAGCCCTATCATCACGCGAGGCTGTAAATAGAATCAGACAACGTACGGCGTTCGGGTATCCACCGGTAGAGGTACCTGCTGTGGAACCAGAAGGCGGCGAGAGAGTGGAGGGAAATGGCAGGCTGCAGAGATTTGTGTGAAAAGGCAGAAAGGTTGGCGCCTGGCTCGATGCAAGCACTGCGCCTCGTCCTGTGGTCCATGCGTGCGGCTGTGCCGCATCTGAGTTTCCAGGTTCATCTATGTACGTAGTATGTGCATCCGATCTTTGCCAATGTTCATTCCCCACTCCAACATCTCACCACAGCAACTTCACCATAGACGCCGCATTCCTCATCATGGCAATCTAGCCCTTTTACTGCATGTGTTGGCAGTCAAGGAGCCTTGATTGCAGAAAGTGTACTCGCCACACTCAACTAACCCGTTCTGGCACGTCCTTATTGATGCCATGTCAACGACAGCTAAGTTGATTTTGACTTCATAGCAACATTGCCTACTACCTCAGCGCTTGTATTGATTCAGCCCGTGTGCAATTGGAATCCTAACTGCGATGAAACTCTTTAGAACCAACCTGAAGGCCTGAAGTCTCGGGTATTTGTGACTGGTTGAGCTCTTAGCTTACCCTTTGCCACATCGTTCTAGATCTTCCAAGCTAATCTTCTGCTTCCTGACGTCGAATATATCGACGTTTAAATCTTCCTCCCGGTTGTCGACAGGCAATTGGAACCACACGTACATTCCGTAGATCCTTACCCCACATCCTGCTTCGGCTCAGGACCCCGCTGCCCGACCTTCGTTTCAGGGACCAGAAGCCCATCCGGCCGACATGTACCTTATGAGTGACACCCCCCATAAGTAGAGGATGCCGCGAAACGTATTCCTTGAAAATGTAATTTCCAGACACAACCAAAAGAACATCGAATATGACTACCCAAAACGGTCACGCTGCCAATGGAGCCAGTAGCTTTGAGTCTCCAGCCCTAGAACTGAAAGAGCCGAAGGGAAGAGAGTTCCTTGGAGGTGACCTTCTGGCGCAGTCCCTTCATGCTTTGGGAGTCCGAGTAGCATTTGGACTCCATGGAGGTCATTTAGATGCCTTCTTAATGGGTGCCCATGACATTGGAATTAAATTGGTTGATACGAGACACGAAACCGTATCCGTTCAAGCTGCCGAAGGCTATGCCAAAGTCTCGGGGAATGTTGGAATATCCTTCATCACGGCCAACAGCGGGTCTGTTCCTTGTTATGTTAAAGCCAACTCTGTGACTGACGGTATTCTAGCTTCTGCAATGGTCTTCCCGGTCTAGCTACAGCATTCGCCGACCGCAGTCCTGTATTCGTCGTCACATCATCTCCACCACTTCGCGATGCAGAGACGAACGCTCTTCAAGGATTTCACGATCAAGTTGTACTTGCAAAGCCAATGACCAAGTTCGCACACCGTATCACCACTGTCGAGGAGATTCCACGTATTGTGGCACTGGGTTTCAGAACGGCCGTTGCAAGTCCACCTGGACCGGTCCTTCTCGATTTCCCTATCGATATCCTATTTTCTCCTCCTCAAAGGTCGATGATCTCGTGGGGCTCAATCAAGCGGCCATTACCACTTCCAGCCGGACCAAACGCAGAGAGCGTCAAGCAGGTAATCGATGCACTCCAACATGCGGAACGACCCGCGATTGTTGTCGGCACCGGAGCTCGAGGCCAAGAATGTGCGCAGGAGCTGGTGAAGTTCGCCGAAACGCACAATCTTCCTGTGTTCAACAGCAGCAAATTCTCGACTAGCTTCCCAATCGATCACCCACTGAGGAGCGGGATGGCCACTCGAATGGCGTATCTTTCCCACATCGGTCAGAAACACGCAGATCTTATCATACTTATCGGCGCACGCACGGGATTCCTACTCGGCGGTCGAGATGGTGCTGTCATTCCCAATCAAGACGTCAAGCTGATCCAAATCGACGTCGACGGCTCGGAGATCGGTCGCTCGCACCCGGTTGACGTTGGCGTCGTATCCGACGCCACACAAGCACTGATCGCTTTGAACGCGGCAGCCTCTTCATCTGCTAAGAAAGCGAGTGACGAGTGGGTCAAAGTTGCCACCGGCCTCAAGAGTCTCGCTTCACCCTTCGAAAAAGCACCGCTTGAGGAATCGCCGGGCCGAGCGCACCCTTACCACGCCGTCAAAGCCGTCTTCGAATCGTTGGAGCCGGGCGCAATTGTGTGCATGGATGGTGGCGAAGCGGGATGCTGGGCACAAGATCTTGTTGAAACAACCGCCCGAGCGTCACTGTACATGGTCTGCACTGGATACCTTGGCTTCCTTGGAAACGGTTGGGGCTATGCATTGGGTGCGGCAGTCGCAGAGCCTGGCAAGCAAGTCATCAACATTCAAGGCGACGGAAGCGCCTGCTTCCATGTTGAGGAGTTGGACACGTATTCGAGGCACAACCTGAACATCTTGTCGGTAGTTGTCAACAACTATTGCTGGGGAATGTCGAAGTCCGGCCAGATCTTGGTCTACGGCGGCATCACGGGAGCCAGACCAGTCAGTCAACTTAGTCCGAAGACAGACTTCTCGGTTGTTGCGCAGGGCTTCGGTGCGACTGGCGCGAAAGTCAATAAAGTCGAGGATGTTCCTGCGGCCGTGAAGAAGCTGTCTAATGCTCCAGGACCTGGTTGCATCGACCTGATTGTGAACGACGAACCAATCCACCCAGTCACCAAGAGTATGGTGGGAGATTACAACGAGAACGAGATAAGAGTCCCATATTATACCAATATCCCAAGGGCGTACTACAAAACTTGAAACGCTGAATGACAAGATAATGGGCAAAGGGATATGAGACTTGTGATTCGCTAAAAGAGTCCTGATATAGCATGAATATAGCTTTGTAAAGTGACAGATATCTTGATATGCTGGATTTGAAAGGCATATACGTTTTACTACCAAGATCCCTTTACATCTTAACTTTGCTTTCTGATTTCATTCCCATGTACGGTTTGAACGTGATCTCTAAACTTACATTCGATCCTAAGGGAGGTAGTCAAACGAGGGTGGCTTTAGGGCAAAAATTGGTAAACTTCACTCCATTGAAACATCACGCGGCTGGTTTTACTCTGTCCTCAGGCGTTCAGTGTTAAAGATTCTGTGGCCTACGGTATTCAATTGCATTCTATGGAATCGTAATCATCATGCCTAACCTTATAAAGGCGCTCAGACCTTTCGCTTCCTGCGATGTGGGCTCAAAACTATCGCATCTTGCAGAATACCGCTAACTCTACCCATTCTAGATCGGCGACGCTCTTGTACGCTTGAAATATCCCAATGGGGGCTTCCTCGATGGATTGACGATGTGGTCTCCCTACCGCGTAGGTTCAGGTCGCTCGTCATCCATCATCGGTCCCGCCGTTACTGTCAAAGTACGATCATTTCGGTCTCCATAGTCCTCCTTCCTGACGGATCGTACCACTGACCAACCTCCAAGATGGTGGCAGCACACGATAACACAAGCCCGCGGCCAGACAAACACTTTGTAGACGCAAACGAGCCGGGAAAGGTCATGTTCATACACCAACCGCCAGGTCTTCCGTCGGCTTGCTTTGGCGGGCTGATGGCCATGAGGGCGAAATATTCCAGAGCGGCGGGAGTGGTGGTTGACGGGCGCTTCAGAGACGTGGCAGAAATACAGCACATGGGATTGCCGCTGTTCGCGCGCGACTGCTCGATCTTGGGCAGCAACACGTTCACCAGAGCCAGCGAGATCAACGTTCCGCTGCAGTTCCGAGGGGATCTGTGGGTCAACCCGGGGGACATTATTGTTGGCGATCAAGATGGTGTTGTCGTCGTTCCACCCGTCTTGGTGGATCAGGTAGCTCAGATATGCGCAGAGCGAAAGGAGGCAGACGACAAAGTCATGGAGGCTCTGGAGCATGGAGAGAGCATGGGAGAGGCCATAAAGCTTAGGAACTGAAGAGCGATGTCGATTTGCTGCCATGTTCCAGAATTTAGCGAATTTTGAATAGCGACCTGCATGTATGGCGTATAAGCTATCCAGATATCAAGAATATCCTCTTCTAGTTATCTTCAATCAGATCAGCTCGAACTCTACCAGCCGTATAATGCGATAGAATTCACAATTTTTGAGCTATTCGCTTCTCGCCTTATGTCTCATTACCATCCGTTCCAGGTCACACTATCTTGCTGAAACTGGTACATGTAAGCACATAACGATGGCTGAAACCTGTAGAATACGTAAAGATATTGTTCTGAATTCATTCGGAACTAGATTAAAGATGCTGCCAGAGCATTATCAAAAGCAAGACATGACGAGCTTTCCGTAACTCTTCGTGAACAATCAGTTATTCCATAGACTCCAATAATGTCATAACAACCTCATCATGTCCTCTCTCAGCAGCGATGTCCAGCGGTGCTTTCTGGTTTTTGTCCAAGAAGTTTATGTCAGCGCCCTTCTCAATGAGGGACTTGACATGTTCACTTTTTCCGCGCCAACACGCGATATGCAGTACACTGGCGCCATCGTGCTCTCTCACCGCGGTAGCGTCAGCGCCCTTCTGCAGCAACGCGTTCAGGATGTCCGGCTTCTCCTTTTCGACGGCTATGAGGATGGGGAGCGCGTCCCTTTCTCCGGGTGCGTTGGGATCGGCACCATGCTCCAGCAGGTACGTCAGTATCTCGGTGCGATCCTGATGAATAGCCGTGGTCAGCGCGGTCGCACCATTCGATTTCTTCCTCAAGTTGGGGTTCACGCCAGCCTCAAGCGCTATCTGGACCGATTCGAGGGAATTCATTTCCACCGCCCACTGCACAAGGTGTGGCACGGTGCTGAGGTCCGGGTTCTTCGACAGCACGTATCGAAGCATCTCGGGATGCCGATCGCGGATAGCCGTGGTGGCTGGGAAGTATCCATCTGGATGCGGGTAGTTAGCATCCATGCCGCCTTCCTCGACGAGCGCCTTGACGGCGTCGAGGTTGTTGTGGTAGACGGCGTACTCAACCACCTTGGGGCTGAGCTTGGGATCCGCACCGGCAGCGAGAAGTGGGCTGATAAACTTATTTCCTCTCGGCACGGCCATCATAAACGGGTCTTCGCGAAACCGAATGTTGGGATCTGCCCCATTTTCGAGTAGGAACTTGAACATCTCGAAACGGTTGTCGCGAATCGCCGTCGTCAGAGGCAGATAGCCATCAGGATTTGGCTCATTAATATCGAGGCCTGCTGCTAGGAATTCCTTGATCGGTTCAAGATTATTATGGAACACGGCAGTCTCTATTATTCCCGGGCACTTCTTCGGATCCGCACCATGCTCGATAAGAGGTTTAATGAAGTGAGGTCTACCAATAGCCATGCGTAGAGGGTAATCTTGGCCCTTAAGGTTCGGATCTGCACCCGCTTCAAGGCACATATTGAAGATTTCCTTACGGTTTTCTCTGATTGCAGAGCCAAGCGCATAATAGCCGACTTTCGGATGTGGAGTGTCGACAGGCACGCCAATCTCGAGCAGGTATTTGAAACCTTCGATAGCGTTGTGAACTGCCGCGAGTTCTATGATCTCGGGACATTTTTTCCAGTCTGCGCCTGCCTCATGCAGTTGTTTGAGGATTGGGAGCTTCCTTAATGCCATGACCAGTGGCCAGTCCTCGCCCTTCATGTTTGGGTCTGCACCCCTGGAGAGAAGAAGGTCGACAAGCTGAGAATGGTTCTCGCGAACTGCAGTCGACAAAGGAGAGTAATGATCCCTCATCTTCTCGTTTGGACTGACTCCGTGGTCGAGAAGTGCAATGGCGGTCTCAACATAATGACGTGCAACGGCGAGCTCCAGACTACCCACGGCGAGATTGGTGTTCACACCGTGCTTCAGCAGTAGTTTCATGCATTCAGGATGTCTGAGAGCTTCCCAGATTGGGAGTTTCTCGCCTTCGACGTTTGGATCCGCGCCATTCTGAAGTAAAGCCTCAACAAGCTTAACCTGGTTGCGATCTATTGCTACCTGAAGTGGTGTCCAACGGTTGCCGTCTTTCATGTTCGGATCGGCACCATATGCAATATATTCGGAGACCAGTTCGGGCTCTTGTTCTCGAAGGCAAAAGTTCGCAAGAGGTGATTGATTTCTCTTGTCTATCAAGTTCGGATCGGCGCCATATTTCAAAAGCATTCTTATAGCATCCGAGCATTTGTTTTCATTCGCTCTCGTGAGAGGCGACCATTCTTGCGAGAATTGATTAGGATCGGCACCCCATTCAAGGAGTATTTGCGCTTGCTGTGCTCGATTATTACAACCAAGGCGCAGAGCCGTTATGCCATCTTGCCGCATGGACTCATTGGGATCTGCACCAAATTCAAGTAGTAATTTGAGAGTGGGTGAATCGGTGTTATATGTTGCTATGCACACGGCGTTCTTCTCCGTCCCGGTATCTGGCGGAACTCCGCGGTCCAGAAGCTGTTCAACGATATTGGTCTTGCGGCCTTCCACCGCCGTAATCAATGTTTTCTGAAGAGCTGGAGATTTTGCACCTACAGTACTCTTGGGGGTACGGAATGTGAGAGTGGAGCGATCAACTCTGATGACCTCAGGCTTTTTAGGTGGTTCTGGCTCCTGTGGAGACTCCTCAGTCATCGCAGAGACAGGCTGTTCCTCGACCGGCTGTTCCTCGACGGGATCTGCCTCGACGGGAGGAGCTTTCCCAACGTCTCTTTCGCCCTCAACTGGAATAAGGCCATCGTGGATGTGCAATGCAGATACGGCGGACATAGGTATCTTGTCCGAATCTTCCGAGCTGGCTGTCGGCGCTAGAATAGACGGAGATCCAATTGAAGCGCTATCTAGTTCGGATCTTGAAACGTTATCAAGCTCCGATCTTGAAGCACTGTCAAGCTCCGATACCGAAGGGTGCTCAGCCAGTCTCGCTGCTAACAGGCTCTGTTCATGACCGAATGGAGTGGACATTTGGTTCGGATTGCTAGATATCGTTAGCTCTATGCTGCATATCAATAACAAAGACAACAGTACTTACATGTTTGTCAACAGCATCGCCATGTTCAACGCTCCTTTATTCTCTTGCAGACTGCCTCTCACCTTCGCAATGTCCTTATCCGCGAAGAACATTCTCCAAGTCTTTTGTAGCTTCGCAGTGACGCCACCAGTCTCATATTCCAAGAACTTCTCAAGCAAGCTCTGGAGCGAGGCAAAATCTTGAACGGTATTATCTAGAATTCTTCGTAGTTCTGGAAGAGCTTGTTCGGGAAAGGGTTGATTTGTCGCGAAATGCTCTTTCAGACTTGCCTCGAGCGCATTAAGGATCTGACAGACAGCCAAGAAGTCCATACCAAGGTCTTTGAAGCCGAGCGGCTGGCTTTTGACATTGTCCAAGAAATCAATCATCCTGACTGAAATTCGATTGCCAAGTTGGGTCGCACTGCTGGCAGCTTGCAGCAAAGCACCCGCGCCGCTTGCCATGTTGAATATTCAATTGTTCAAAGTTGAGCAGAATCGACAACAAGCAAACAGAGACGATTCACATCAAAACAAAGCAGAGCAATCGCTTAGCTGTCAGTTTGGATAACAGGAGACTTTTGAGAAACCCCACTACACGGCTGAGAGTGTGGCACGACTTGGCATCTTCAGCCGCACCCAACTCCCTTACACTTTTAGATCGTACGATGCATCCTTGACCAGTTGGAGACCTATATTTGGGATAGAGGATTCCTCTACTTTTCTGATAGGCGTCAATTCCATTGGTGGGGATATTGTTGAAGTACGTCCATGACTTTCTTTGTATCATCAGTCAGACTCAATCTTTGATTTTGTTACAAACATTGCTTTAATTCGACGTGGTCTAAGCGATTGCGATTTGTGTGTACTAGGCGCTTCCACTCTAATTATAATGGGGTAGGTTCTAGGCTTAAGCTGGGGTACGAAACTACCTACGGACGAAGTGAGGTTGGTATAGCTTGGACCCTAACTAAATAGGCGGGCACAAACATATAGGGCCTTAGCTAGGCAGGGAACAATTGGTGACAAAATTTTGAAGCGAAATAATGCACTCTTACTAATTTGCAGGTTTAGCCCAGGGGAGGAATGCTGTTATGACTTATGGGGGCCAAACAACGGCTCGAATGAAGACCGAGTATGCATAGAGGATGTCGACGATGGCTAGGTACGATAACAACTCGCAGTAACGGGTAGAGTAAAATATCGACGTCTGTACTCTTCCCTCATGGTCTCCACCATACAACGCCTCGTCTGGGGTCGCTGCTTGTCCAGCTCAGTGCACGTTCCAGAACGGAACCGTATCGAACGACTTCAGCGAGATCACCGAGCTGAATCAATCTACGGGCTACCAATTTGCAGGTATTGGCCAGACTGTCTTCTTGTTCTGGTGTTACTCGACATGTTTAATGTTTGTTTGGAAGTGGTATCGTCAGCTTGCCATTAGGGTCTTGTTGAATTTTCCGGGGTTCGTTTTAAGTCGTGTAAAATCAGTATTAGAGATGATACCAGGCGTCGAGAGAACTACCGGGCATAAACACTTAAGAAGAGTTGCTAGTCTCATGCGAATGACGTATCTTTTTCTCCTCTGTCCTCGGCCGAAGATGGCCCTCGTCCTGCAGATCATCTCGTGGATTTGGGGTTTCGCTTGGCTCCTAACTGACTGGCAAAAACCGAAAGCGGCGATTGAGGATGAAGCTTCAGAAAACCAGTGGGCCTTTGGCCAATTATATGGAGTCCTCCTTGTCGGGGTCCCAGCCTTGTCGCTGCTGGAAATATGGGCCGGTAAGACGATGACTTGATAGGGCAGTTATCGATTTCTCCCGCTAATAACTC
>Ga0335073_10009929_pt1 | contig 13363 bp, 11 predicted proteins | sample Lox_Sample_22_FD_207093 | JGI IMG/M metagenome (GOLD analysis project Ga0335073, IMG submission 207093) | Soil microbial communities from Loxahatchee National Wildlife Refuge, Florida, United States - Lox_Sample_2.2 | ecosystem: Environmental > Terrestrial > Soil > Wetlands | place: USA...
CCGTGATCCACAATGGCCACACGGTCGCACAGCCGCTCGGCTTCCTCAATGTAATGAGTTGTCAGTACGATGGTCTTCTTCTCGGCCTTTAGTTCTTCGATGATGGTATAGATTTCGCGGCGCACTTGCGGGTCCAGGCCCGCCGTTGGTTCGTCCAGGAAAAGGACGCGCGGATCATTCACGAGAGCCATGGCCAGGGCCAGGCGCTGCTTTTGCCCCCCGGACAGTTGGTTGTAGAAGCTATTGCGCTTTTCTTCCAGCCCAAAGCGCTTCAGCAGGTCATCCGGGTTCCGCGTCTTCTTATAGAAGCCGGCGAACATGCGAAGGGCTTCGCCGACGCGCAATTTATCGGGCAGGGAAGTCGCCTGCAACGTAGCCCCGATCACGCTTTTCAATTCATTCGGATTCTTCTGTGGATCCAGGCCGCAAACAGATACCCGTCCGCCATCCGGCACGCGCAGGCCTTCGATAATTTCAATCGTGCTGGTCTTCCCGGCTCCGTTAGGACCCAACAGCCCGAAAACCTCGCCTTCCTCCACGGAGAAGCTCACGCCGCGCACGGCGTGCACGTCTTCGTAGCGTTTTTCCAGGTTTTCCACCAGCAGGATCGGATTGGGCATGGCTGATAAGCTTCTATGGTAACTCAAGCCGCCGCATCCCTCGAACTTCCCCGTCTTCCTCCCTTACTACGGCGCGTGGGTGCTTTCTGTTTCACCCCGCTTTTTGCGGCGCCGCGGCCCGGCGTCCAAAGATACTTCTTCAAATTGACGCGAAACTCGACGATCTCCACGCCTTCGCTCTGTAGCATTTTTCTTTGCAGGGAGCCGTACGGTTCAGGGATGAGCAATTTGCCATGGTCGCCGACCACGCGATGCCACGGGATGCCTTTTCCAGAGGGCGTTGCCGCCATTGCTCTCCCCGCGGTTCTCGCCCCACCGCGCAAGCGCAAAGACTTGGCTAACGCCCCATAGGTAGTAACCCGGCCACGCGGAATTTGTTTCACCAGCCGATACACGGGATCCCACGACATACTTCCTCCTTCGACGAACGGCATAAATCCTAGCAAATCCCTGGTGCGCGCTTCCCATTTTGTGCAAAGCTGACGGTTCCCGCTAACTCATGGCGTACAAAGGTGATGGCGGGAAATTCACAGAGGGCTGAAACAGAGACTCTTTTTTTGCGTGCGTGTTTTATACAGTGGATGCAGCAATGCGGTTGAAACGGAACTGCAAAGCTCCGTCCACCAAGCTTGTACACGGAAGCGGATATGCCAGTAGAAAATCCAATCCGTTGCAGCGAAAAAATGAAGTCAAAAACGTTGACTGATACGTGCCCGCCCGGCTTGACCTCTGTAGTGGAACGCCATTACACTACAGCCTGGGGGCAGTACTCTGACGCCGCCTGTCGAGTCTGCCGGGGAAGCGTGATGGCCTTTATTCGCCGTAAGGGCAATTCGTATTATTTGGTGCACAATGTGCGCCGCGGCGGAAAAGTCTGCCAATTGCATCTCGCCCGCTTGGGTGAACGAGCCCGTATCACCGACGCGGTGATTCGTGAAGTCACCAAGAAACATCCCTTTGTCGAACTGAACTGGCGCTCCCTCCGCGAACAGCTCAATAACCAGATCGATCTGGCCGATCCGCAGTCCCCGGCCGTCCAAAAGTTGGTCCAGTCCCTCCGCAACCTCAACCTTGATCTTGCAGACCTGTTTCCACCGGTCCTGCGGCTTTCCGAATCGCCGGCAGTCGCACAAGAGTTGCTTGTGCAATTGCGTCTACTCCATTCCACGATCCAGGTAAAGCTCGATCAATTCAGGCAGCGGCACGATCTCAAACGCATCACACGGGGCGGTGGGCGGTTGGCAAATGCGCATTCCGCATTGCGGGAGCGCTAGGAGGCGGTCATGGCCACAGGCGGTCTATCTCTAAATCCAAACATACGCAGCGCGGAGACTATCGAATTCCAGAAATCGCTGCGCTCCAAGATCGTTGGGCAGGACGAAGGCGTCCAAGCGCTTGTGGAGCTGTTCCAAGTATTTACTGCCGGCCTGAATTCGCCCGGCCGTCCGGTTGGCAACCTCCTGTTCCTCGGCCCTACCGGTTCCGGTAAGACGCGTCTGGTCGAGGCGGCGGCAGAGATACTGTTCGGCAGTTCCCGCGCGGTCATCAAGATCGACTGCGCGGAATTCCAGCATTCTCATGAGATTGCCAAACTGATCGGCTCGCCCCCGGGCTATTTGGGGCACCGCGAAACTCATCCTTTAATTACTCAGGAAGCCCTGGCGGCCAATCATCGCGAAGACTTGAAGCTCAGTTTTCTCCTTTTCGACGAAATTGAGAAAGCTAGCGACGCCCTTTGGCAGTTGCTGCTCGGCATGCTGGACAAGGCGACCCTCACGCTCGGTGACAACCGCCGGGTCGACCTGTCTCAAACTGTGATTTTCATGACATCGAACTTGGGTGGCTCGGACATCACGGAGCTGTTCACGGGCGGTTATGGCTTCGTCAAACCCGAGGATAAGCCGCAAACCGACATCAACCTGAAGGTTGAGCGCACGGCGGTCGAAGCAGCGCGTCGCAAATTCTCGCCGGAGTTCATGAACCGTATCGATAAGGTGGTGGTTTTCCATCCGCTGGACCGCGACCAACTCCAGGCCGTTCTGGACATCGAACTCGGCATGGTGCAAAAGCGCGTTTTGGACACTGCCACCGGCAAATTCCTCTTCCGTGTCACCGACGCCGGCCGCGACTTTCTGCTGCAGGAAGGCACCGACCAGCGCTACGGAGCGCGGCATCTCAAGCGCGCCATAGAACGCTTTCTCGTCTATCCATTGGCAAACTTGCTCGCCACACAACAGGTCCGCATGGGCGATCTCGTACGTGTGGATTGGGATGGCGTCCACAAGGAGCTGACCTTCGTTCGTGAGCGCGAAGGCGCTTTGGTCACTCCGGAGCAGACAACCGAGGAAAGTAACGCAGTCAACTCGGGTGCTGGTGGCTCGGCAAAAGAGGCACCAGCCGAAGCCGTGTCCGAGCCAGCGCGGCCGTCGGTTCTGCCTGCCGCCGCCCCAGCCTCAAGCACGCAGCCGTTGCAAGGGCGGAAGAAGCCTGAGCAGCAATAATCGTTGCTAGCCCTGTGACGCGGCGCCAGAGCGGTGTCGCGCCATTGCGACCTTTGCGACGTTGCGCGCGCTCATACTTTGTTTCGCCATTTGGACACCAGCGTTCTGGGGAATCGCTTCTGTCGGCCTTAGTGGAAGCGAGACTATATATTTTTTTCACCATCGGTGCGGTCGACGGTCGCCTCTTTTCGTCACCCTGTCATGACACATTGTGTTTTTTCGCTCTCATTTTGGGGCACATACGTAACGCCGTCTCACCAGGTGAGACTGTTTCCAAGTTAGCAATAGTTCTATGTCGTTGAGCAGATGACCTTTTCCCGATTCGCTTGGGGGCGTCCGAATTGGCACTCTTCATGCTCTTTCCCTACGTGCTCGTCTTTGAGATGTTGCAACCAGGCCTGGCCCGTACAAGCGCTGAGGGATTAAAGAAAAGGGTTGGCTTTGCCGAGGTAAGGTTATGAGAGCAGCCGTCCGACAACAACTGGATCCCACCATCCGCAGCAACGACACGCGCGATTTTCATCAGGCCCTGCGCGCCAAGATCGTTGGGCAGGAAGAGGGTGTTCAAGCGCTGGTCGATCTGTATCAGGTGTTCTGTGCCGGACTCAATTCTCCCGGCCGTCCGGTTGGCAACCTGCTTTTCCTCGGCCCCACGGGCTCCGGCAAGACCCGCATCGTCGAAGCTGCGGCGGAAATTCTCTTTGGCGATCCTCGGCTTGTTATCAAGGTCGATTGCGCCGAATTCCAGCACTCTCACGAAATTGCTAAGCTGATCGGTTCGCCCCCGGGCTACCTCGGACACCGCGAAACTCATCCTTTAATTACCCAAGAAGCTTTGGCCGCCTCTCATACCGACAAGCTCAAGCTGTCCTTCCTGCTTTTCGACGAGATCGAGAAGGCCAGCGACGCCCTCTGGCAATTGTTGCTGGGCATGCTCGACAAGGCCACGCTCACTCTCGGCGACAACCGCCGCGTCGACCTCTCTCAAACCGTCATCTTCATGACCTCCAACCTCGGTGGCGGCGAGATCACCGAACTTATGGCGGGTGGCTACGGCTTTATCAAGTCCGACGACAAGCCTAAGAACAACCTCGACCAAAAAGTGGAGCGCACTGCGGTCGAAGCGGCTCGCCGCAAGTTTTCTCCTGAATTTATGAACCGCCTGGATAAGGTGGTGGTCTTCCATCCGCTCCAGCGCACGCAGCTCGAACAGGTGCTCGATATCGAGCTTTCCATGGTCCAGCAGCGAGTTCTCGAGACGGCCAAGGGCCAATTCCTTTTCCGCGTCACAGAGTCCGGCCGCAATTTCCTCTTGCAAGAGGGCACGGATCAGCGCTACGGTGCGCGCCACTTGAAGCGCGCCATTGAACGGCACGTCGTCTATCCCATGGCCAATTTGCTGGCCACCGACCAGGTGCACTGCGGCGACCTAATCTGCATTGATTGGGAACGCTCCGACAATAAGCTTTCTTTCGTTCGCGAAGGCGAGAACCTGGCCATGCCGGTGCGCCGCCCTGAACCCGCTGTTGTGACAAGGACGACGCAAGCTCGCGGTGGCCGCCCAGTCGAGGCCCCGGCTCTTCCTGTTCCTCCCGAGCCTGCTCCACGCTTCGCGCGCTAAAGTTTCCCCTCCTCTCGATGGCCCGGGCAGATGGTCGCCCGGGCTTTTGCTTGTTCATCGCGGCAGCCGCTCTCCTATGTAGCAGCGGCTTTACACCGCTAACGACGGGTTAATCCTGCCGCTACACAAAGATTCCCGCGGAAAAACCATGCTCCGGCACAAACCTTTGGTCTCACGTATAATTAAAATCTACTTTGCTCACCAACCGTTCCTACCTTCAGGGGGATTTTTTGTCCGGCAGGCGTTATTTCCGTTTTGCAATTGTTGCCAGCGTTCTTTTTCTTTTTGCCTCGGCGGCGCGGGCGGACCGCACCAGCCTGAAGCCAGGCATTAACGCCTTTACTCCCCAGCAGGATATTGAGATCGGCCGCAAAGCCGCCCTGGAAGTGGAACAGAAGATGCCGATGTGCAACGACCCCAAGGTCGACGCGTATCTCACCAAAATTGGGCAACGTTTGATTGCGCATCTCAACACGCGCGGCGTCGAATACCCCTGGGAGTTTCACTGTGTGAACGACAAAGCCATCAACGCCTTTGCGCTTCCCGGTGGCTTTGTCTTTATCAATCGCGGGGCCATCGAGGCAGCCGACAACGAAGCGCAACTCGCGGCGGTCATGGCTCACGAACTGTCTCACGTAGCGCTGCGCCATGGCACCAACCAAGTCACCAAGGGCCAGTACGCGGAGTTGGGCATAGGAATTCTCGGTGCCGCGGGAAGTGTTTTTGGCGGTGCCGCCGGCGCAGCGGTTGCTGGGGCAGGGAACCTGACGTTTGGAAGCGTCTTGCTGCACAACTCGCGCAGTGCGGAAACGCAGGCCGACATCATGGGCACCCAAGTCCTTTACGATTCCGGCTACGACCCACGTGCGATGGCTGCGTTCTTCGAAAACCTCAACGCCTCCGCCGAAAACGGTAAAGCGCCACCGGAATTTTTCTCGGACCATCCCAACCCCGATCATCGTATCGAGCGCGTCGACGCCGAAATCCGCAAAATGGGGGGTGCTCCTCCCGAGGCCCAGAAAGATTCGCCCGAATTCGAAACGATAAAGCGCGAAGTTGCGGACCTGCCTGCGCCGCCAAAGCCGAAGGCGGTTCCTGCTCGCGGCTCCAACCCGGACAATTCCGATTCAGGAGAGCCGGCCATTCGAAAGCCCGACGATCCTTCGGTCAATCTGACCCTTCTGCAATACGGCAAAGTTTCTCTTTCGTATCCGGCCAATTGGAGAAACTACAGCAAGAAAAATACCTTGGCGCTCATTCCCCCCGGAGGCGTCATCGATGCAGGCAATGGTCAAGGTGCCCTTGGGTGGGGAGTCATCGGCGGTTTAGAGCGAGTGCGCAAGGGTTCTTCGAGCGGTGTGCTTCAAGAAGGGACACAGAAGATCATTAGCGCTCTTCTGAAGGAAAATGAAGGTATGGAAGTCGCTCAGCAACCCGCGGGCACTATGGTAGGTGACTTCACGGCACTCTCCACGTACTTGCGAAACGACTCCCCGGCCGGCGGCTCCGAAAAGGATTGGCTCGTCACCGTCTTCACCCCGCATGGGCTTTATTACTACATCTGCGTGGCGCCAGAGTCCGACTACCGCCGCTTCCAACCAGCCTTCCAGCTGATCATCGACAGCATGCACTTCCAGAAATGACGCCGTCGCAGATTAGCGACAGCGGTTAGAGTGGGAAAAATTCGAATCCGTCATTCCGAACGAAGTGAGGAATCTCTCTTCCTGCGGCCGTCGGCGCGCACGACCCGGCTATGTCGACGACCCGACCAGTGGCCGATTTCCTTGTCCCTTGTAAATTTCCTCGGCTCGCCGCAACGCCTCGGTGATGTTCTCACACATATTTTCCGCGCCCACGTGGCGATCGAATCCCGCTTCCCGCATGAGTGCGGCAGGCTGCGACCTTGCTCCGCAAATCAACATAGCGCGGCCGCTATTGTGAAGTTGCTCGGCAAGCTCTTCCAGTGCGGCGATCCCTGTGGCATCAATGGCCGTCATGTTGCGCAAGCGCACAATCACAATAGGCGGGAGCTCGGCGAGATTCTCGGTCACCGCCGCGATCTTATCAGTCACCCCAAACAGAAACGGCCCATGGATGCGATAAACCGCGGCATAGCCCGGAATGTCTTTGTCCTGCAAAATGTGCACGCGCCCGTCTTCGATGTAGTCGTCGGTGACTCGCGAAACCGTGGTCGTCAGCGAAATTTTGCGGATGAACGTGAAGGCGGCAAGAATCATACCTACTTCTACCGCTAGCGTCAGGTCCGCGAATACCGTCAAACTCAGCGTTAAAATCCAAACGGCGATGTCAGCTTTCGTCAGCCGTAAGATCTCTGGGATCTCCGCCCAATCTCCCATGTTGTAAGCGACCATAAATAGAATTCCAGCCAACGCTGCCAATGGCAGATTCTTCACCAGCGGCGCGGCAAACAGAATGACAGCAAGCAGCGTGAGCGCGTGGATTATTCCGGCTACGGGTGTTTTTGCTCCAGAGCGCACATTCGTCGCGGTTCGCGCAATTGCTCCGGTCGCAGGCAGTCCTCCAAACAAGGGCGAAAAGATATTAGCTACGCCCTGCGCCACAAGCTCGACATTGGGGTTGTGCTTGTCATGGCTCATGCGATCAGAGACCACCGCTGAAAACAACGACTCAATCGCTCCGAGCATGGCTACGGTTACCGCGGGCGAAAGCAGATGCAGCAGCAGAATCGGCTGCAAGTGAGGCACCGCAATGTGGGGCAAGCCGCTGGGTATGCCGCCGAATCGCGTGCCGATTGTTTCTACGGGGAGGTGTAAGAAACTGACCAGCGCGATGGACCCGAAGCAAACCACAATCGCCCCAGGCACCTTTTTGAAGAAACGCATGCAGACAATCATGACCACCAGCGAAGCAATGCCAACCGCGGTTGCCGCCCAATTCAACGTGTGAAAATTTGCGGCTATCGCGCCCATGCGGTGGAAGAAATCGCCGGGCACATGCTCCATGCGCAAGCCGAAAAAGTCTCGAATCTGCGTGCTGGCGATCAGAATCGCAATGCCATTCGTGAACCCGACGACCACCGGGCGCGGAAAATACCGTACCATCGCGCCGAGGCCCGTCAGGCCCATCACCACCAGCAGCACACCGGCCAGCATGGTGCATGTGAAGAGCCCGTCGATTCCGTATCTGGCGATGATCCCGAGCACGACGACCACGAACGCACCGGTTGGTCCGCCGATCTGCGTCTTCGATCCTCCCAATGCGGAAATGAGGAACCCCGTCACAATCGCACAATAAATCCCAGCCTGCGGCGACACACCCGACGCAATTGCAAAGGCCATCGCCAAGGGCAGGGCCACCAAGCCAACGGTCACGCCGGCAATCAAATCGGAGATGAACTTGTCGTAACTGTAGTCACGCAGCAGGAGCACAGACTTCGGCGCCCACGCCGCAAGCGAAAAACTCATTTTGCGTAATGACCTGCTTCCGTTTAGATGAGTCTATTTTAGCAGGTGGGTACTGCAGGTGTCGCGACCTTGTGTTCCTTGGTGTTGAGCTCGTCCACTTTTTTCTCTTGCGGTTTCCACCGCAGAATCGGTTTACGCGCGGCCTGTACTTCGTCGAGTCGACGGATGCGCGTCGTGTGCGGCGCGTTCTTTACGAATTCCGGATCGCTCTCGGCTTCCTCGGCGATCGATTTCATGGCCTCGACGAAATAATCGCACTCTTCCTTGCTTTCGGATTCGGTTGGCTCGATCATCAACGCCCCGGGGACGATCAGTGGAAACGCTGTTGTGTACGGATGGAAACCATAATCGATCAGGCGCTTGGCGATATCCATGGTATTTACGCCGTGCCGCTTCTGGATCGCGTCGCTGAACACCACTTCATGCATCGACGGCCGCGTGTAGGGCAGATCGTACATGCCCTCAAGTTGTTTTCGAATATAGTTGGCGTTGAGCACCGCGTCTTCCGTTGCCTGCCGCACTCCAGGTCCGTAGGCCAGAATGTACGCCAACGCGCGCACCAAAACCCCGAAATTGCCGCCGAAGGCTCGCACCCGTCCGATACTGTCCTTCCGCTGGTTGTCCAGTGCCAACCGTCCCCCGTCTTTCTCTAGCAAAATTGGCACCGGCAGGAACGGCTCCAGAATCTTTTTCATAGCGACGGGGCCCGCGCCTGGGCCGCCTCCGCCATGCGGCGTCGAGAATGTCTTGTGCAGGTTAAGATGCATCACATCCACGCCCATATCGCCTGGACGCGTCACGCCCGCCAGCGCATTCATGTTTGCGCCGTCCATGTACAGCAATGAGCCGTTTGCGTGCAAAATTTCAGCAATCTGCGGAATTTGTTGCTCAAAGATGCCAAGCGTGGACGGGTTCGTCAACATCAGCGCGGCTACGTCGGAATTTACCTGCTCCCGCAGGTGCGCCATATCCACCTGGCCATTGGCGTCGGACTTGATATTCTCCACTTCATAGCCGGCGATCACCGCGGTCGCCGGATTGGTTCCGTGCGCGGAATCAGGAATCAGCACTTTCTTGCGGGGATTCCCTTGCTTTTGCAGGTAGGCCCGGATCAGCAAAAGTCCGGTCAACTCTCCTTGCGCTCCGGCTGCGGGCTGGAGGGTTATCGCATCCATGCCGGTAATTTCCAGAAGGCATTTTTCCAGCAAGGAAAGGATCTTCAAGCAGCCTTGCGATAGTTCCTGGGGTTGATAGGGATGTTCGGTCGCAATTCCTGCCAATCGCGCGACACACTCGTTCACGCGTGGGTTGTACTTCATCGTGCAGGATCCCAACGGGTACATTCCCAGGTCGATCGCATAATTCCACGTCGACAACCGCGTGAAGTGCCGGATCACTTCAATCTCGCTTACCTCCGGAAATCCCGCAACGCCATCGGCGCGATATGCCGAACCCAGCGCCTTCGCGGCATCGACTTCCGGCACGTCCAAAGGCGGCAACTCAAACGCCCGCTTTCCCGCCGAGGACTTCTCAAAAATCAGGCCCTCGTTCTGATTCACATGCCGCTTAGCTTTCTTGATTCTGTCTTTCATCCTCAACCTTGTTCTCGATCCCTCGGTATCCGCGGCGCTCTCAACGACGATGTAGCAGCGGCTTTACGCCGCCGCTTTCGCGTTAAAGCGGCTTTTCCAATGCCGCCTTCACCGCGCCGACGAACCGCTCAATCTCTGCCCGGGAGGTGGTCTCCGTGACGCACACCAGCGCATGCTTACTCAATTCCGGATAGGCCATTCCTAGCACGTATGGCCCAACAATCTTCGCCTTCAGCAATTCTGCGTTCACTATTTTCACAGAGCGCGGCAACTCCACCGCGAATTCGTTGAAAAATGGTGCCGTGAAACTACGCCGTACTCCCGGAATCTTTTCCAATTCCCTCAACGTGAACTGTGCCTTTGCCAGGTTCTGCTCGGCCATTTCGCGAATACCTTCTTTCCCGAGCAGTGTCAGATGCACGGTAGCGGCCAGCGCGCAGAGCGCCTGGTTCGTGCAGATGTTCGAAGTGGCCTTCTCCCGCCGGATATGCTGTTCGCGTGTTGCCAGAGTCAAAACAAAACCACGCTGCCCGCACTGGTCGGTGGTTTGCCCCGCCAAGCGGCCCGGCATCTGCCGCACAAATTTCTCGCGCGAAGCGATCACGCCGACGAACGGACCGCCGTAGCTGGGAGCCAGCCCAAAGCTCTGTCCCTCCATGGCCACGATGTCCGCTTCGGCCGGCGGCTTGACCAGTCCCAACGACAGCGCCTCGGCCACCGCAACAACCAGAAGCGCTCCCGAGGCGTGAGCCGTCTCGGCCAGCGCCAGCGTCTCAATCGCGCCGAAAAAGTTTGGCGACTGCACGACCACCGCGCACACATCTTCGCGCAACGCCGCCTTCAGCCCGTTCAGGTCTAAAGTGCCTGTCGTCCCGAACGCAATCTCCTCTACGATGAGCCCGGAATTCCTCGCGTACGTCCGCAGCACTTCGCGATACTCCGGATGCAACGAACGCGCCACCAGCACACGCCGTCGTCCGGTCAAGCGTTCGGCCATCAGCACTGCTTCGGTGGTCGCGGTCGAACCGTCATACATCGACGCGTTCGCGACTTCCTGCCCCGTCAATTGGCACATCAGTGTTTGAAACTCAAAAATCGCCTGCAGTGTTCCCTGGGCAATTTCCGCTTGATAGGGTGTGTAAGACGTCAGAAACTCTCCGCGCTGCAGAATCGTGTCGGTCACGACGGAGCGAAGGTGCGAATATACTCCCGCGCCCAGAAAACTGCTGTAACCGAAGGAGTTTTCCGCCCCGCGTTCGGAAAAGTACTGAATGATTTCCGTTTCAGACAAGGGCCCTGGCAGATTCAATGGCTTTTTCAGTCGATACGCGTCGGGAATGGATGAAAATAACTCTTCGATCGATTTCGCGCCGATGGTCGCCAGCATCTCCTCGCGTTCGGCTGGACTTTTCGGTAGATAACGCATTCTAGGCGGACGCTTCCTTCTTCTTTTCCTCGACGTACTTTTCGTAAGCGGCTGCGTCCATCAGCCCGTTCAACTCGGCGGGGTTCGCTAATTTCATTTTTACCAGCCAACCTGCCCCGTGCGGATCACTGTTGATGGTCTCAGGCTTGTTTTGCAGTTCGCTATTCGCCGAAACCACTTCACCGCTCGCGGGTGCATAAATCTCACTGACGGCTTTCACCGACTCCACCGACCCAAAGGTTTTGCCCGTGGTCAGTTTGGTACCGGCTGCGGGTAGTTCGACGAACACTACGTCGCCAAGCTCTTGCTGGGCGTAATCGGTGATGCCGATCGTGGCGGCATCCCCTTTTGCCTCGATCCATTCGTGTTCTTTGGAGTAACGATAATTTGCCGGATAGGCCATCTGAACACTCCTCGCTTTCGTCGTTTACTTCGCGGTAGCTTTTCGAAGCCGTTTGTAAAAAGGCGTCGGCACTACTTGCGCCTTGCACTTCTGCGTACGAATCTCCACATAAATCGGCGTACCGATTTCCGCGAACGCCGGTGGCACATAGGCCAGCGCGATATTCTTGCAAAGCGTCGGGGAAGGCGACCCGCTGGTCACTGCCCCAATCACATTCCCATTTTCGTCGAAACAGCGGTAGCCGTCACGCGCAATTCCCCGATCCACCATTTCGAGTCCCACTAGCGTTCTCTTTAACCCATCCGCACGGGCTTTTTCGAGTGCGCTCCGTCCCACGAAATCGCCTTTATCCATTTTGCAGTATCGCTCAAGACCCGCTTCCCACACATTAATCGTGTCGCTGATCTCGTGCTCGTAGAGCGCCATTTTGGATTCCAGGCGCAGGGTGTTGCGCGCACCCAGGCCGCAGGGCACAATCCCAAATTCTTTGCCTGCCTCGATCACGGCATTCCAAACCCGGTCGCTGGTTGCGACGTCCGAAGGAATATAAATCTCAAATCCGTCTTCGCCCGTGTAGCCCGTTCGTGCGATCAAAATATTCTTCAGTCCGCACACGGTTCCGTGCGTGAACCAGTAGTTCTTGACGGCGTCTAGATCGGCGTCGGTCAGCTTTCGGAGCACCTCTACAGCTTTTGGACCTTGGATCGCCAATTGCGTATAGCTGTCGCTCAAGTCATCGACCACGCAGTCGAACCCGGCAGTATTGCTTTTCACCCACTGCACGTCTTTCTCGCGCGTTCCCGCATTGATCACCAGCAGGTAATCGTTCTCGCCCAGTCTATGCACGATGACGTCATCGACGAACGTGCCCTGTGGGTACAGCAACGCCGAATACTGGGCCTGCCCAATCGCCAGTTTCGACGCATCATTCATCGCGAGGTGTTGAACCGCCTGCAATGCGCCGCCCGGATGTTTCGCCCCATGCATTCGAATATCCCCCATGTGGCTCACGTCAAACACGCCGACGCTGTTCCTCACCGCCTTGTGCTCCGCCACCAACCCGCCGCTCGACGGATACTCCACCGGCATATCCCAGCCTCCAAAGTTCACCATTTTGGCGCCAAGACGACGGTGCAACGCATTCAAAGGCGTCTTTCGTAGGATTGGATTAGCAGGAGAGTTTACGGATTCCATTCCGTGCGCTCGGGCAAATTTTGATACTAGCACGCGCTTCCGGCCAGCGTCAAAATTCTGCGTGGTATCACGCTTACCACACTTTACGTGATCACTTGGCCATGTGCTTCGCGGCGGCTACTTGCTGCTTATTGTGCGCTCAGGTAAAGTCTTGTCCGGAGGCGCAATGGCTCCCAACCGCCAGGAAGTCTTGTGTGCGCAGTGCGACAAATCTGAAGAATACTGCCGCTGCGAAAAGTATTGCACCATCTGCAAGGGCCAGAACAATGTTCGCCTGTGCGTTGACGGTCTTTACTATTGCCCGGATTGTCGCGAGGCGTGCGACGTTGCGCTAGCCAACCAAAGCTAACCGTGGCCACTCTACCTCATCAAATTTCGGTCCGAATGGATCCCGATGAACGCTTGGTCGCCGCTGTGGGTGGCGCCGCTCGCTATCTAGCCGATGCCGCCGGTTTAGGCAACGAGACGATTCTACAATTCCAGGCTTCTGTCGTTTCTGCGTGCAAACACTGTTTCCATTGTCATATTTCCGGCGAAGCTTGTGGGATCACGCTTCGCCG
>Ga0335073_10009930_pt1 | contig 13363 bp, 9 predicted proteins | sample Lox_Sample_22_FD_207093 | JGI IMG/M metagenome (GOLD analysis project Ga0335073, IMG submission 207093) | Soil microbial communities from Loxahatchee National Wildlife Refuge, Florida, United States - Lox_Sample_2.2 | ecosystem: Environmental > Terrestrial > Soil > Wetlands | place: USA: Florida...
CACCGTGTATGGGGGGGTGAAATCGACGAGCGCGCGGACCACCCGCGCGGCCGGTGGCCCCTGGAGGGTCGCCCGCGGACGGCCGGGCCCTCGCCAAGGGTCTCGGTCGGCGCCGCGGTCGGACACGAACAGCGCCGGTCGGTCCGTCGTGATGCGGATGTTTCCCGTCGCATCGATGTAGCCGGCGCCTTCTTGGGCGATTCGCTCTCGCGTCGACGGCGCTAGGTATCGAGCGACGAGTACATTCAGCGTTGTTCCTGATCCGGCCCATCCTGCATTCCGCAGTTGCTCGAGGGCAATGGGTACGTCGCGGGCGTTCAGAAGACGTTTTGCCTCGACCAGGAGTGTGAGTCGCTGCCCGTCTGGCGGCAGCAGCCGAACGACCGCGTCGATCTGGCGCCCGAGTTCGGTCCGCACCTCTTCCTCAGCCTCCAGATTCCACGATTCGGGCAGGCGATCGCGCAACGCCGAGATCGCTGTTCGCAGCAGGTCAATCTCGCGTTCTGGAGGCGAAGTTTCGGGAAAAGCTTCGTTTCGGTATCCAGCGGAAGATTGCATTTACGAGAAAAGATCCTAGCGCCTTGCCGAAAAAAGCCTAGTTCCGCTGGAAGCGGAAACTAGCATTTCGCGAAAAACCGGAGGCCTCATAGTCCGAAAATCGCGGGTCGAATCCGGTCCCGCTATCGAAGCCGACCAGCGCATACAGGGTCCAAAAAGCCCTGCAAAGCAACCGACTTAAACCACGAAGGGCCACCGCAAGGTGGCCCGCTTTGTTGCTGAGTGCAACCGTGTTCTCTCGCGTTGTCAAACGGATGGCGAACGCCCAGCTGGGCATCCGAGGTCATCAATCGTGGCGAAGACGCTGCCCGTCAGGATGTCGGTCATAGCCGGTGGAGCTGCCCGATCCGTCGCATCGCCCGTGCCACATTCGCCCCTGCGGCGCCGACGCCAGGTGCTGACGTGCCGTCCAGACTCGAGGCAACCCACGCCGACCGACTCGAGAGCGTAAGCCGGCGCCATGCTCCCACCGCCTGCCGACAATTCGTTGAGTAGGCTGGCGTCATGGCACTCATTCGGAGGTTTGAGCACAGGCCCGGGGGTCGGGTGGCGTTCAGGACGGAAGTCGAGTGCGGCTGACGCGTAGGCGAGGCCGGTGGGCGGAGGCTCCTGCATCTCGAGACTTACGGGTCTGAGAACAGAGACATCCCTGGCAAAGTGAGTCAGTCGCTCGAGCTCGACGTCAACGCGGCGAGGGAGCTTCAACGAATCCTCCAGACCGCATTCCCTGGTCTCGGCTAACCGTCGCGTGAGCGATTCGGGTCGTTCCTGCGCCGGGTCGGCACAAGCGGGTCCTGCGTCGGAAGCATCACGAGTCAATAAAAGCCTGAAGAGAAAGCCCCGAAATCCGGGGCTCTCGTCGCTTCGGACTCTGTCAAGCGGCCATCAAACATCCTCTGGGCATCCGTCTCATAACCCGAAGGTCGCCGGTGCGAATCCCGCCCCCGCTTCAAGGACCATCTGGAAAACCAGGGCCTTCGAGAGATCCCCCGGCTTGCGCTCGCCGCGTAGATGCCACTAGCACGTCAGTTTCGCCGCATGATGCGCCGAATCCGGCGCATGATGGCCTCGATCTCGGGAGCAGCGACTGCCGGCGGACGGTGCATGACCCGTCCCGCGCGGACGCTTAAGCTTGCGGCCGGCGCCGGTTGGCGGGGTGATATCCGTGGTCGGGCTGGCGAATGTTGTTGAGGTATTCGGGGATGTAGAGCGGAAGCTCCTCGTCGCTATCGACGTCGATCACCGCTCGCTCGCCTACCGGTTGCTTCAGCCAGACGCGCACGGGGCAGTCCATGTACTCGCGGAAGCGCCGGGTCCCGTCGTCGTCCTCATCGTCGTCGTCGTCGCAGCAGCAGACGAGCACCCGCACGTGAATCTCGTCGTCGCGCTCGTCCAGGATGACCCGGCAAACGCCACGGTCATCTCCGCCAAGTACGACTCGAAGTTCGAGTTCGCCGATGTTCCGTTCCCGGAAGCCAAGCGCGCGCCGAACTCGCCGGTGGCATGTCGGAGCCCACTTCTCGAGCCACTTCTCGTGGGCTTCCGAGTCAAACTCGATGATGGGCTGGCCGTCCCAGTCGGTCGTCCATCGCTCCCACCGGCCTAGCTCCCGCTCCGGCCACGGATCCCCCGCTTGATCGTCTTTAGTGCCGCTCACCCCTCCCATTCTCGGGTAACGAAAGAGCCGCTTGGGTCGAAACGGGCGAGGTTTTACCCTTCCGATGCTCTATTGGAACCGCGCCGTTGCAGATGGACTGCGAGTCGTGTCAAACGGGGGTCGACGGATGCGATCCGACTCGCGTCACCGCATCCCCGCGGCCCGCGGCGGGCATCTGCACTGGTCACACAAGCTTCGATCACAGTCCGACCGTGCCGGCCTGAATCGTCCTCAGGTCGGCGACGAGCTGGTCGAGCACCGCCTCCTCTGGAACGGCAATCCGCTGCCGGTCGAGCTCCGCCGCGAGCGGATCGTCGGTCGCATGTCGATGGCGCGGATCCTTCAGTAACGCACCCGGCGAGGCGATTGACGCGGCCGCGTGGCGATACGCGATGGCGTCGAACCGCCATGCTCGGACGTCGTAGCGTTCGCGTAGCCAATCGTGGATCGCCAGCCCTTCCCAGTCAAAGTCGCCGTGGTGTTCGAAGGTCGCCCCCGCGTCGCGCAGAACGTCGAGCAGCGCGCACACCGCGCTGCCGGGCCAGCCGCCGGTGCATACGAGTGGGCCCGCCGCCGCGCCAAGACGGTCCTCGGCCCGCAGGACGACGGTCGGGTTCTCGCACAGACGGATCCGTAGGCCGGGGGCGAACCGCAGGCGAAGACGCGCGAGCTGACCGAGCGTGAGCACGACATGCCCGCCCAGGAGTAGTCGCAGTGCCCGCTCCAGCGGTGACGCACCGATCGGATAGAGCCCGAGGGTCAGCACGGTCGCCGAGGCGGGATCGCACAGGACACCGAATCGCTGGAGGAGCGCCCGGCGTTGGCCCGCCGTCATGCGGTCCCCCGCGCGCTCGTCACGAGCGGCGAGCAGGGCGACGAGCCGATCGCCGACAACCGTCCCGTCGTCGAGCGCGTGCGGGTCGCCGAGAAGCTCGTTCGCGAGCGTGGAGCGCTCGATCGGCGGATCCCGAGGCAGCGTCGCAGCCACGGCGAGGCTGGACAGCAGACTTTCGCCGCGGTCGGTGCTCCACGGTGTTGCACCGAGCGCTCCTGTGCCGCGAAGCCGCTCCGCCCACGCCCGGACAGCGGGGTCGTCGCCACACAGCGGGTGGGCCAGAGCTAGGTCCCAGAACGCGGCCGTCCGCGCGCCATCCTCGGCCCTCCGCTGCGGACGCAGGTGAAGGGGGCCACCGGTACGGATGAGCGCCACCTCGAGACCGACTCCGAGCGTCGCGCGCAGGGACGCGTCGAGATCGCTCAAGGAGCAGGTGAAGTCCTGACCGCGCCGCGGTCGCTTACGCGCCGCACGCCGCCACAGCGTGTCGATCGCGAATGCCTCGGCGGGATCCAACTCCGGGACGCAGATCCGCCCGCGAACGCCACCGAGTGCCTCGAATCGCTCGCGCGCCAGCGAAAGGAGACGCGCGAGGCCCGGGTCTTCCAGATCGTCGTCGACGGTGCGGAGGGTCATGCTCGGAAGAGATCGCCCTGCTCCTCCTCGCGCAGCAGCGACCCATCCCACACGAACCGCTCGCAGTGGACCCCGAACAGGCCTTGCTCGCGATACAGCTGGTAGATCGCCAAGCTGGGAACCGTGTGATAGGTGCCCCATAACTCGTGCGAGGTCATGACGAAGTCGAGGTCTAGGTCGACGAGCGCGCCCATGACGCGCTCCCGTGTGTCGTCGTCGATGCCTGACAGTGCCTCATCAAGCATCACCAACCGAGGCCCGGAGCGGGCGCCGTCGTAAAGGGCCGCCGCCGCGGCGAACAGCGGGAGGTGGATGAGGACCGCCTGTTCGCCGCCAGAACCGAGGGCGTGCCGGGCGGCGGTGAGCGCTTGCCGCTCTCGGCCGATGCCCTCCCAGAGCTCGAACGTGAACCACTTGCGGTAATCGAAGGCATCACGCAACGTCTGTACGGTCGACTCGCCGTCCCCGGCATCTATCTCCGCCGACTGCGCCAGCTCGATCCGGCTCCGGAAGAACCCGACGAGCGCGTCACGCTCGGCATCGCCGAGGCCGCTGGCCGGCTTGCCGATCAAGGGGATCACGCTCGTCGCGTCCGTCTCGCTGCGCGGGCGCCACGCGAGCTGCACGACCTTCCCGGCCGCGGTCCCGCTGTGCCGCAGGACACCGTTCATCTCGTCTACCCGGGTCCGTACTTCATGGATCCGCGCCCGCAGATGGGACGCGATCTCCTCCAGCAGCGCCTCGCCGAACACCCGCCGCTGCTCGGCCGTCAGCGTTCGATCCCGGTCGGCGATCTCCGCAGCAAGCCGGCTGGTCAGCTCGGGCAGCGGCCGCTCGGCGGCACCGTCGCGAACGCGGACCGTGAGCGCGCCGTCAGAGTCGACCGTCGTGAACACGCTCATGTCGCCCTCCTGCGCGATGTCCCGGTCGAGCTCGCTGCATGCGCGGCTCAGCGATGCCGCGAGCTTGTCTGAGGGGTCGCTCACCAGGCGGCTGTCCGGGATGCCACGCAGCACCTCGAGCGCGCGCGTCAGGCTCCAGTCGGCCGCGTTGTGATGGTCGGCCGGCGCGTCCTCGTCGAGCGCGAGCCGGAAGATGTCTGAGCGCTCCATCCGAGCAAATGCGTTCAACGCCGCCTCACGATGAGAGCGCGCCTCGGCCTCACGCTCGCTCGCGTTCTGCGCGCGCTCGACGGCGGCGGCGAGTATCCCGGTCGCCTCCTTGTCGTCCGCCTGCAGGCGGACGACATTCGTGCGGGCACTCCGCAGCTGCTCGTCGACGGTCTGTCGCCGCCGGCGAAGGGTCGCGGCGTCCGCGCTCAGCGCCGCCTCACGCTCGGCATGCTCGGAGGCGAGGCGGCGGGCCTCGGTCGCCTCGGCCTGCGCTGCCTGTTCGAGCTGCTCGGCGTGCGCCCTCAGGCCCGCCAGCCGCTCACGGTCCTCGCTCGCGCGTGTGGCCAGTGTTTCGATGCGGCGGACAGCCTCGACGGCGTGCCCGAGCCCATCCTGGTACCGGCTCGCGGCCTCGGCACGGGCGCGTAGCTCTGCGACGTTCAGGAGCGACGGCAGGCCCGCCTGCTCGGCGTGCTCTTGGCTGACCCCGCGGGCGTGCTCGACGCGCTGGCCGGCGCGCCGCACCGCGGCGGCAGCCTCGGCCTGCTCGCGGGCCAGCTGATCGGCGTGCTGCTCGGCGAGGAGGAGCTCGCGGTTTGCGTTGGCGACGGCGTCGGTGGACGGGAACGCGGCTTCTTCGTCGGTCAGGCGCTGCGCGCGGGCGTCGAGAGCCGCCATCGAGCCGAGATTTGCGGAGCGCTCGCGTACGACCTGCTCGCGCTCGGCGACTAGCGCTGCTCGCCGCCGGACGCGCGCGGCGGCGCGCGCGCGTGCTCCGATGAACTCGGCTTGCGGTTTGGCGTACCGGCCGCGGAGCGGCCCCAACGCGAACCCGCCTCTGAGGTCGACCGCAATCCCGCCGGCTGTCGGTGCGTCGTCGGCGAGCGCGATGGCACCGAGCGTTGTGCGGAGCGACTGCGGCGCCTCCGGCGCGAGGCGGAGCGCATCCGCCAGGGTCGGGCCCTCCTGGCGCACACCGTCAACGAGCACCGCATCGAGCGTCTCACCGTCGAGTAGCGCGCCGTCCGGCATCACCCAGGCGTCGAGCAACCCCGCGGCCTCCAAAGCCGCCTCCAACCCCGCCTGCGCGGTGCTGTCCAGCTCAGGCGCGTAATCGATCGCCTGCCACAGCGCCACCCCCGGCCGGCTGTCCCGGCTGGCCGGCCGGGTCACCAACGGCTTCGGTCCGGAGTCGATCTCCGCGTCGAGCTCCTTGATCGCACTCGTCAGCTCGTCGAGCCGCTCTTCGAGCGACGCGTGCCGCGTCTCGAGGCCGGCGTGCGTTCGCGCGAGCTCTCGTCGCCGATCGTCGGCGGCGGCGCGCCAGTGCGTGCTTGGCTCCGCGGCACCGGGTCGGCCGGCTTCGAGGGTTGCGGCGAGCACGACCGCCAAGTCGGGCACTGGCAGCTCGCGGAGCTCCGACACCCACCGGTCAATCCTCTCAGCTAGATGCTCCTGCTCTGCTTCCAGCGCGCCGCGCGCCTCGCTCTGCCGCTTGCGCGCCCCACGCAGACGCAGCTCCTGCGCCTCCTCGACCGCCTTCGCCTGCTCGAGCCCCCGGTCGGCGCGGTCGATCTCGGCCAGGAGCTGCTCCTGCTCGGCGAGCACTCCGCGCCACGCCTTGACCTCCTGCACCGCCAGCTCGCGCCACAGCTCGGGATCGCCGGCTCCGAGCTGGTCGTCGAGGACGGCGTGGCGGGGGCCGAACCCGCTGTCGGTCGCGCACCGGCGCAGGTGGTCCCGCAGCGACTCGCGTTCACCCTCTGCGTCGGCGAGGTCTGAGCCGCTCCGTGCCTCTTGCGCCTCGCCGATCACGGTCTCGACGGCGGCATGGTCGGCGTGACCGCGGGCCGCACGCGCCGCCTCGGTCTGTCGCTCGGCACGCCGCGCGAGTTGCTCGACCGCCTCCACCGACTGCCACTCGGGGGACTGCAGCAGCGCCGTCAGCGCGCCCTCAGCCCGCTCGGCCGCTTGCTGGGCGGCGGCCAGCTCGACCGCGATCCGCTCCGTCTCGCCCCGTGCCTCCGTGGCGCCATCAAGCGCCTGGCGGTGGCGCCGCGCCGCGTTCTCGTATGCCGTCTCCCCACGGCGTAGTGCATCGCCCCGCTCGTGGAGGACCGCTCGCGCGTAGGCGCTGTAAGAATCGGCAACGAATCGGGTGAGCCGACGGTGGGCGCGGCGCAACCGCTCGAGCGAGCGTCGCATCTCCTCGAGCTGCTCGAGTGCATCGCCAAGCCGGCGGATGAGGTCATGGTCGACTTCCGGCAGCGAAGCGCTGAGCAGGCGGGTCACTCCGGCCGGGTCGAGCGCCTTCGAGAGATGTGGACGTCGCAGCTCCAGCATCAGGGTGAGCATCGTCTGGTAGGCGTCCTCGCTCGGGAAGCCAAAGACGGCGTCGTTCATCGTCCGTCGGTACTCGCTCGGCGTCGCGATGAGCGGGCACTCGTCACCCAACTCGGCCGCAAGCTCGGCTTTGCTGAGCGGCACCTCGCCGCGACGGAGCATCAGATCATCGCCGATCCGGCGGTCTCGCACGACCGCGTACCAGCGCTTGACGCCCTGGAGGTTCGCATTGGCCTTCATCCCGATGACACCAGTCACGCGCTCAGTTCCGTCCAAGCTGAGCCGCTCGAACTCGAGCCACACGTAGCCCGTCCGCTGGTCGCCCTCGATGCACCCGACGAGATTCCAGCGCATGTCCTTGGCTGCCTTAGCGAATGGGTCGAGCTTGCGCGGCGAGATGTCGCCGTCTAGCGCGAACGGCAGGAGCAGCTCGAGCGCCTTAGTCTTGCCGGAGGTGTTGTGCCCACGGAGCAGCAGGCGCCCGCCGGCCAGCTCGAACACCTGATCGCCGTACTCGTACAGGTTGAGGATGCCGGCGCGGACGAGACGGAATCTGTCGACGCCGGTCATACCGCGCCGGCCACCCTGATCTCAGGCGCGCGAAATCGACCACACAGCGGCCGAGCGCGCAACCCCGTGGGGCTCCGCGCAACGAGAGCGAGATCGACCAGCAGTGCCGTCGACTGCTCGAGCATTGTGTCCAGGACCTCGTCGTCGTCGGGCGAGCGGTTCCAATGCCGTTCGTGCTGCGCCAGCAGTGCGCGCACGGCGCTGCGGAGCTCCGGCCAGCTCGCCTCGCGCTCGCCCGCCAGCCAGTCGCAGAGCAGGAGCGCGAGCTGCTTGACCGTCGAACCGGCCGGGAACGGAAGGTCGGTCAGCTCGCGCCCCGCCTCGAGCGCGGCTGTCCCTTCCGCCCGCCGCTCGACGGCCAACCCGATCCAGTCCTCGACCCGCCGCTCGAGGTTGGAGCGTTGTGAAGCGAAGTACGCGCGCTCTTCCTCGGTGCACTCGTCGAGGTACAGAACGGGGTCTTCGACGAGTCGCCGGGCGAGGCGGTGGCGGATCTGCCGTGTCCTCGCCTCCTGGGTCGGGGCCTCGGGCTCACGGGTGAGGTCTTCACTGGTGTGGGCAGCCAGCGCCGCAAACGGGTCCTTGAGCACGAGCGCGAGCCGCCGCCGATCAATCGTGAACAGCGCCTCGCTGTCGTCGTCCTCCTGGATTCGGTTGGCAAATGTCCCGTGACGTCCGTGCATGAGTTGCAGAACGCCCCAGTGGCAGAGGAGCTCGAGCGCGTCACCGAAGGCGGTGCGCTCGGAGCGATTGTCGAAGTCGACGCTGAGCGGCGGATCGGCACGGGCGCCGGTGTCGGCGACATCCTGGGCGAGCTCGCCGATGACGGTCTGCTGACCGCCGCGCTCGAGTGCGGCAAGTGTCAGGAACAGCAAGACGACTCCACGATCGCTCAGTCGCGGCCATTCGTCCTTGGAGCGGTCGCGGGCGCTCGGGCCGCTCGGCGGGACTCGGATCCCCCGGGCTAGGCTGCGCTCGGTCGGCGTTTTGACGAGCCGCGCGAAGCTCGCCGTCACGTGCAGCCGGTAGCCCAGCAGTTCCGTGCAGCGCCGGGTGAGCTCCGCATCGTGGCGGCGGATGACCTTGAAGACCGGCTTCTCGGCCCCCACGAACGGCTCGGACAGAAGCGCACGCAGCGCGATCCGACGCTCCTCCTCGGCCTGCAGCGCGGTCGTCGAGGCGGTCACCGGCGGGTGACCTCAAGTGCGTAGTTCGGGGTTTCGAAGGTGCCGATCGGCGTAGCGATCGTGACGCGGTCGGGCGTCGGGGCTAGCAGGGCGATTCGAGCACGCCCGTCGGAGGACCACGCATGCCGTACTCCGTGGACGTCCTTGACGCTCTCAAAGGCGCGGCCGATCCAGGTGAGCAAGTGACGGAAGTCGCCCTCACGGAGTCGACCGATGTCGGCGAGGCGGAGGGGACCCGCCGTCGCGGCAAATCGAGCAAGCGCCTGCTCTAGCTCCTCGCGTTCGGCCTGGCGGCGCGCAGCGGCTCGGCGGCCGGCGGCAGACGTATCGGCGATTGGTGTTCCTGAGCCCGCCCCGGGTGTGCGCGTGCCCGGGCGGCGGAGGTGGGCCACGACCGGTGCCGGCGGCGACTCCCACCAGCTGAGATGGCCGTCGATGTGCGTCGCCGAAGGCTGCGGCGATCCGACGTGACGAGGGTGCCCGGTACCGAGGGCGGCGGCGAGGACGGCCTGCGCATCGCCGCTGGCGGCAAGGTGGGCGAGGTGGACGCACGCGTGCGCCCGGTCGGCGCGGCCGGTCCGGCGGTCGACGATCGCCTCCGCGATGTCGAGGATGGCGCGGATTGCCTGGATCACCTTCTCGCCGAGGACCTCCCACGGCGAGCGCGTGCGTCCGGACCCGATGAACCAGCTGCGGATGCCGGCCCACTGCTGTTGAAGCTCGCTAGCTCGCTCGGCGCGGATACGGGTCGCCGGTGCGTTCGGGAGGTCCGGGATCTCCTCGCCGGCGATGATTAGCTCGGCGAGACGTTCGACCCCGAGCCGATCGACGCGCAGGATGGCTGCGACGATCTCCTCCTCGTGGCGGTTGCGGTCGCGACGGAAGCCCTGTAGGTGCTCGAGCAGCGCGTTCTTGCACCGCTCGAACTCAGCGTCGTCGATGAGTTCCCCGCGCGCGACCACGCGGTCGAGCGACCGCATGAAGTCGAGGGCGCCGGAGTGAAGCTGCTCGAGCTCGCCGGCGATCTGCTCGAACATCGAGCGCAGGGCTCTGGCCGAAGGGGTCTCTTCGGCGAGCGTGTCGCCAAGGCGGAGGAGCGCGTCGCGTAGAGCGGGTAGGCGCGAGCCGCTGAGTGCCCCGCCGCGGCCGCGGAGCTCGTCGAGCTCAGCGAGCAGCTCCTCGACTAGCCGGCCGGCTGGCGTGATGTCGTACGTGAACCGGCTGCGGCGGTATTCCTTCGGGGTGCTCGCGAGACTCGAGTCGTGCTCGCGCTCTACGGCTCGCCACTCGTGGAGTTGCTTGAGCTGGTTGTTGACCTCCTCGGGGGTGAGAGCGAGCCCGAACAGTTCGCGGACACGGTCAGAAATTTCCTCGGGCCGAAGGCGCAAGCCGAAGTGGCGGTGCTCGAGCCACAGCACTCGCATCAGGCGCCGGTAGCGCTCGGCGTTCTCAGCCGTCGCGTACGCCAGCACAGGCTGCGCGGTGAGGGCCGGTGCAGCTACGGGAGCCGCGTACGGGGCCGCACCCCGATCGCTGCGGGCAGCCTCCGCGATCGCGCGATGCAGCGACATCGGTACCCGCTTCACGGGTCGCGCTCGCGGCTGGGGCAGATCCGGGATATCGCTGCCGGACCGGGCATGTGCAACAGCATGCGGTCGGCGGCGGCGGAAAAATCGCGCGGGAGCTCGTCGCGGGCTGCCCGGACGACGTTCGGGTCACCCAACGCATCGATACGCTCGATGTCAGCCGCCGTCGGCGAGGGCGGCGCGAGCTTCATCCGACATCGCGCCCGGCTGGGAATCCGGCCTTCGCTCGCGGCAATGTCAAGCAGATCGGCGATGATCTCCACCGCCCACGGTCCGAATGCCTGCGGTAACGGCTGGGTGCCGTACCGGATCCGATCGTAGATCGTCGCCCACAGCTCGGCGTACACGTCGAGCGCGAGCCCGGCGTCGCGTAGTGCCCGGAAGCACGTGTCGATGAGATGGTCGCCCCACAGCTCCATCAGGGACTCGAGCACCGATCCCTCTCCGTGGGCAAGCCGGGAGACCAATGAGGCGTCATCCTGCATCGGTTCCATCGCGTGCGACACGGTGACAGTTGCCTCGGACGGAACGCCGACAATCTGTCGACACACCGTCGTCATCCGTCCGCGCCCCCGTCTACCGTCGCCGACGAAATGGCCGACGATGCCCCCTCCCTCCGCATCCGCACCGACGAACTGCGCACCGTCCGCGAGGCGATGCGCGACTTCGGCTCCCTGCTCACGGAGCTCGAGGGGGGCGAGGTCGAGAAGCTCGTCCTGACCCAGCGCAACCGGGTCCGGGCGGTCGTCGTGTCTGTGGAACGCTGGAGTCAGCTCGAGCGGGCGCTTGACGGCAACGGCGCGGAGGGGCAGGACACGCGCCAACGCTGACCTCGGCGGTCGTGGTGGCGGTAGCCTTGCTGACGTGCCTACGCTGGTATTGGACCCCCAGCCCGCTTGGGTAGAGCGGTTGCTCGAGGAGCGACGACGAAGTGGTGCCGACCGCCGCGACGAGGTGTGGGAGGGGGTTCTCCACGTGATCCCGCCGCCCGGCGTCGAGCACGAGCGTCTTGCCCACGGGCTCCACGTACTCCTTGATCCGCATGCGTCCGCGGCCGACCTAGTCGTCGTTGGCACGGTCGGGATCGGCACCGAGGACAACTATCGCGTTCCGGACCTCGCTGTACTGCGGCCGGGATACGCGCCGCAATGGAACCGCACTGCCGCGTTGATCGTCGAGATCGTGTCACCGCGCGACGACACCTGGGAGAAGCTCCCGTTCTACCGCGGGCAGCAAGTCGACGAGGTCGTGATCGTGGTGCCTGGTGAGCGGCGGATCCATTGGCTGGGTCTGGGCGTGGATGGGGAATACAGTCCACTCGAGCGGAGTCGTCTGCTCGGCCTGAGCGGCACTGACCTGGCGGGGCAACTCGTCTGGCCTTGATGGCGAGGCCGTGGGTGAACGCGCTTGCCGATTCGTGAAATCGGAACGCCGGCTGTGCGTATGGACCGACGGGCCTCAGCCGCGTGATGACGCGAGGATCTGGCTGTGGAGGTCCAGCAGCCGGGGCACGTCGGGCGCGTCGACCCGGCCCATCCCGCATTCGGTGCAGATGCCCCAGTGGCGGGCGCCGGCGGGGGAGTTGATCAGGGCGGCGTCGATGTGCTCGATTTGTTCGGCGGTCGTGCCGGGTGCCTGGTCGTCGGGGTGGTAGGGGACGAGCGCGAAATAGAGCTCGGTCTCTGAGCCGGTCTCGAGGCCGCCGAGGGGTTCGAAGTAGGCGGCGTCGTTGCGTCCTTGGGGCACGGTGAACGAGACGAAGTTGAGCGGGCGCTGCGCCGCGGAGGTGACGGCGTTGACGAGGTCGACCTGCATCTGCAGCGACTCGGGCTGCTTGAAGTGCTGGTGGCCGTAGTCGCCGTAACACAGGTGCATGCCGACCGGGACATCGGCGGGCACGCGCTCGAGGCAGCGCACCAGCCCGGGCGCGACCTGGTCGATCGGCACCTGTGGGCCCATCGCCCCTTCGAGCGCGCCGAACTCGACCGCGACGTCCCACTGGACGGCGACCCGCTCGTGGGGGAGCCGCTCGAGCGCGGTGTCGAGGTCGGCGAACAGCGCCTGCTCGTAGGAGGGTGCGACCCTGGCCAGGTCGTCGGGTGCGATGGTTCCCGCCATCGAGGCCAGCGGCGTCGGGTACTGCATCTGGAAGCGGACGTCGGCCGGGATCGTGCCCTCGTTCTGCATCCGCTCGAACGTCGCGAAGGACGCGGTGTATTCGTCGGCATAGCCGAGGTTGGGCCACACGATCGTCTCGGCGGACGCGCCCTCGGTCAGGCGCAGCTGAGGCATCGACGGCGCATCTGGAGACGTCTCGTACGCCTTCCCGACCGACACGGTCTCGAACTCGGGCATCTGCTCGAACTTCCGGATCTGGAAGTTGATCCAGTAGCCGCGGTCGCCGGTCTCCCCGTCGGTCATCCGCCGGACGCCGTTCGGGATGCGCGAGCTGATCTCCCGCATCACCGTTTCGCCGTCAGGCAGGTTGACCGAACCGTTGAAATGAACAGCTGTGGGTGGCATCGCAATCCTCTCGGTGGTTCTCCTCTCGGGCGCGTCATATCACGCCGGGCGACGCGACGCCGGGTACGGCGGACTTCTGGAGCAAACCTGGCGCAGAGCTGGAACGACCGTGTCTTGATCCGTAACAGCGGTCCGGAGCATCCTGCCGGCATGGCAACCCTGGCTCAAAAGATCGAGGCCGAGACGCGGATGCGGGACCTGCTCGAGGAGAGCGGCCTGCCCCAGCCGGACCACGTCGAATACGGCTTCACCTGCATCAGGCTGTTTTTCGAGGACACGAAGACCGTGGTCGTGGTCGATATCGACGATCCCGAGGGCGTCGAGGCGGATCTCGACACGGACGCCGCATAGACGGG
>Ga0335073_10009931_pt1 | contig 13361 bp, 6 predicted proteins | sample Lox_Sample_22_FD_207093 | JGI IMG/M metagenome (GOLD analysis project Ga0335073, IMG submission 207093) | Soil microbial communities from Loxahatchee National Wildlife Refuge, Florida, United States - Lox_Sample_2.2 | ecosystem: Environmental > Terrestrial > Soil > Wetlands | place: USA: Florida...
GCCCTCCCAGCCCGCCCGGCCCTTCCCGCCCGCTGCGGCCGCGAGCCCGCTGCCCAGGCCGAACCAGCCGGGCAGGTTGACCCGCGTCTGCGCCCAGGCGAACACCCAGGGAATCGCCCGCAGGTCGTCCAGCCCGGCGGCGGGGGCGACCCCCCGGCGGGCGGGCCGCGACCCGATCCGCATGGCGCCGATCTCCTCGAGCGGGCTGATCCGGGCGAACCACTCGGCGAATCCCTCGGTCTCGACCAGGGCTCGGTACGCCCGCAACGCCCCGGCGTCCATCCGCTCGGCGACCAGCCGGAACCGGCCGGGGGCCGTGTCCGGGTCAGCGGCGGCACCGGCGGCGCAGGCGGGAGCGGGGCCGGGCGCGGCGGAGGCGAGCAGAACCGCCGAGGCGACCTGCTCTAGGTGCCGCTGGCCGATGACCGGGTGACCGTACCTCGCGAAGATCACCTCGCCCTGCTCGGTGACCTTGAACCGGCCTGCCACCGAGCCCGGCGGCTGCGCGAGCACCGCCCGCCCGGCGGGCCCGCCGCCGCGCCCCAGCGCACCGCCGCGGCCGTGGAACAGGGTCAGCCGGACGTCATTGACCTCCGCCCACCGCGTGAGCCGCTGTTGCGCGGCGAACAGCCGCAGGGTCGCGCTGACCGGGCCGAGTTCCTTGGCCGAGTCGGAGTAGCCGAGCATGACCTCCAGGCGCCGCCCGGTGGCCGCCAGCCTCGCCGCCACCGGCTCCAGGAGCAGCATCTCGTCGAGCACCTGGGTCGCGTTCTCCAGGTCCGCGCCGCTCTCGAACAGCGGGACGACGTCGAGCTGGGGGATGCACCCGTCCGGGGCGGAAAGCCGGGCCAGGTCGTAGACGGCCGAGATGTCGGCCGCGGACCGGGTGAAGCTGACCACGTAACGCCGGCAGGCGTCGGAGCCGAACTTGTCCTGCAGCCACGCCATCGCCTGGAACGTCGCGACGACCTCGCGGGTCTGCGCGGACAGCGCCCGCTGCGGCGGCGCCGTCCCCGCAGATCCGCCGGGAGCGAGCTCGCGCAGGGCGCGGGCGTGCACGGCACTGTGCTGACGGATCTCCAGCTCGGCGAGGTGGAAGCCGAACGTCTCCGCCTGCCAGATCAGGTGCTGCAGCTCGCCGTACGCCTGCCGGGCCGCGCCCGCCTGCGCGAGTTCCTCCTGCACCAGGCGGAGATCGGCGGTGAACTCGGCGGGGTCGCGGTAGGCCAGGCCGGCCTGGTCCGGCGGGCCTGGCTCCGGGCCGGGCTGACCCGGCAGGTCCAGGCGGGTGGCGCGCAGCCGCTGCGCCAGGTAGAGCAGATAAGCGCGGAACGGCTCCTCCGGCGAGCGGGCCAGCAGTTCGGCGACCAGTTCCGGGTGCGCGCCCTGCGCGGCCGTGATCGCCCGGGCCAGCGCCGGCGCGGCCGCCGGCGGCCCGCCCGCGTGCACGGTGAGCGACCGGCCGATCCTCGCGGTCGCGTTCTCCAGCGCGCGCAGCACGTGCTCGGCCAGGATCGCTGCCGTCTGCCTGGTCACCTCGGCGGTCACGAACGGGTTGCCGTCCCGGTCCGCGCCGATCCAGCTGCCGAACCGCAGGAACGCCGTCGCGGCCGAGGCGACGCGGCCGGACGCCGGGCCGGCCAGCGCACGATCCAGCGACCGGTACAGGGCCGGCACCACGCGGAACAGGGTCTCGTCGAACGCGGTCATCGCGGCGCGGACCTCGTCGAGCGGCTGCATGGCCGCGGCCCGCAGCGCCGACGTCCGCCACAGCAGGTCGATCTCCTCGCGGAGCCTGCGCCGTACCTCCGCGCGCTCGCTGGCTCCCAGCCGCCCGTCGTCCAGGCTGGTCAGCAGCGCGCCGATCCGCCGCAGCGCCTCGGTGACCGCGCGGCGGCGGGCCTCGGTGGGATGGGCGGTGAGCACCGGGTGCACGCGCAGCCCGGCGACCAGCCGGGCCACCTGCCCGGACCCGTGCTCGGCCCGGATCCCCGCCACCGCCGCGGCCAGCGACTCGCGAACCGGCTGGTCGCCGGTGTCCCGCTCGCGCAGCGTGCGGATCCGCTGGTGCTCTTCGGCCAGGTTGGCCAGGTGGAAGTACACGGTGAAGGCGTGCGCGACCGCCTCGGCCCGGTCCAGCGGCCAGGCGGCGACCATCTCGCTGATCTCGCGGAGCGGATCACCGGCGCGCTTCGGCGATCCGGAGTCCCCGGCCGGCTCGTCGTGCCGTGCGGCGATGACCGCCCGCCGCAGCCGCTCCACGTCGTCGAGCAGGCCCTGGCCGCCCGACTCGCGCAGTACCTCCCCCAGCAGGTCGCCGAGCAGGCGGACATCCCGGCGCATCGGCGCCGGCACGTACTGGCGGTCGGCGTCCCTGCCCACCACGCCAGCGTAACGACGGCTGCGGCACCCCGCGAGCGCCGCCCGGCGCCCGTCGCGCGCCGCTGCCTGCTACGCGGCCGCGACCGCTGTCCCGCCGGGGGTCGTGGCGGCCGGCCGGGCCGGAGCGTTCTGTTACGTTTCCGGCATGAGGTGCCGGGCCGGGCGCCGGCCCGCGGACGAGGAGGACCAGTGCGCTTCGCGATCAAGACGAGACCTGAGCATGGGACCTGGGCGCAGTTCCGCGACGTGTGGCAGGCGGCCGACGAGATCGACCTGTTCGAATCGGCCTGGAACTGGGATCACTTCTACCCGCTGACCGGCGACCTGACCGGGCCCAACCTCGAGGCGTGGACGATGCTGGCCGCGATGGCCCAGGCCACCAGCCGGATCAGGCTTGGCTGCCAGGTCACCGGCATGGTCTACCGCCACCCGGCGGTGCTGGCCAACATGGCCGCGACCGTGGACATCGTCTCGGACGGTCGGCTCGAGATCGGGCTCGGCGCGGGCTGGAACCAGCTGGAGTGCGACGCTTACGGCATCGACCTGCCGCCGCTCCGGGAGCGCTTCGACCGCTTCGACGAGGGTGTCGAGGTCATCGTCCGCCTGCTCAGCGACACCACGACCACGTTCGACGGCAAGTACCTGCACCTGACCGAGGCCCGCTGCGAGCCCAAGCCGGTGCAGCGGCCGCACCCGCCGATCACCATCGGCGGCCGCGGCCGGACCCGGACCCTGCGGACCGCCGCGCGCTGGGCCCAGCAGTGGAACGCGATCACGCAGAGCCCTGAGGACTGGTCCAGCCTCAAGGAGACCCTGGTCGAGCACTGCGAGCGGTTCGGGCGCGACCCGGCCGAGATCACCTGCTCGGTCAACGTCCGGATCGACGACGGCATCGGGCCCGCGGCCGAGGTGGCCGCCGCCTACCGCGACGCCGGCGTCGACCTCGCGATCATGAACCTGCCGCACCGGGCGCCAACGGATGTCCTCGGCCCGCTCGCCGACGCGCTGCTCCCGCTAGCCTGACGCGCATGGGATTCGACCTGCCATCTCTGCTGGCCTCGCGGCGTGGTGAGGGGTACGACCTGCACGCCCGCTACCTCAACCCGCAGCTGCCCCGCACGCTGCACGCCATCGGCTTCGACAAGGTGTACGAACGGGCTGAGGGCGCCTACCTGTGGGATCGCGACGGGAACCGCTACGCCGACTTCCTGGCCGGCTTCGGCGTGTTCGGGGTCGGGCACAACCACCCGGTGGTCCGCCAGGCGCTGAAGGACGTGCTCGACGGCGAGCTGGCCGACCTGGTCCAGTTCGATTGCGCGCTGCTGCCCGGCCTGCTGGCCGAACGGCTGCTGGCCCAGGCGCCCGAGTTCGACCGGGTCTACTTCGGCAACAGCGGCACCGAGGCGGTTGAGGCGGCGCTGAAGTTCGCCCGGTACGCGACCGGCCGGCCGCGGGTGCTCTACTGCAGCCACGCCTTCCACGGCCTGACCACCGGGTCGCTGTCGGTGAACGGCGCGGCGGAGTTCCGGAAGGGATTCGACCCGCTGCTGCCGGACGTCAGCATCCCGCTCGGCGACTCCGATGCCTTGGAACGCGAGCTTCGCCGGGGCGACGTCGCGGCGCTGATCGTCGAGCCGATCCAGGGCAAGGGCGTCTGGATGCCGCCGGACGGGTTCCTCACCGCCGCCCGCGCGCTGCTGCACGACCACGGCGCGCTGCTGATCTGCGATGAGGTGCAGACCGGCCTCGGCCGGACCGGCCAGTTCTTCGGCTACCAGCACTCCGGCGTCGAGCCGGACATCGTCACCGTGGCCAAGGCCCTGTCCGGCGGGTTCGTGCCGGTCGGCGCGACGCTGGCCAAGGGCTGGATCTTCGACAAGGTCTACTCGTCGATGGACCGGGTGCTGGTGCACGACTCGACCTTCGGCTCCAACGCGGCGGCCATGGCGGCCGGGCTGGCCTCGCTCGCCGTCATCGAGGACGAGCAGCTGGTCAGCAACGCCGAGCGCACCGGGACCGCGCTGCAGGCCGCGCTGCAGGACATGGTCGAGGAGTACGAGATGCTGGCCGAGGTACGCGGCCGCGGGCTGATGATCGGCCTGGAGTTCGGCAAGCCCAGCTCGCTGAAGCTGCGGCCTGGCTGGAGCATGCTGCAGACCGCGCGGGTCGGCCTGTTCGCCCAGATGGTGGTCGTCGCGCTGTTCCAGCGCTACCGCATCCTCACCCAGGTGTCGGGTGACCACACCGAGGTGATCAAGCTGCTGCCGCCGCTGACCATCGGGGAGGCCGAGGTGGCGCTGTTCCGGGAGGCGTTCGACGACGTCATGAAGGACGCGCACCGGGGCAGCGGCCTGATGTGGGACTTCGGCCGCACGCTGGTCAAGCAGGCGATGAGCCGCTGACCTGCTCCCCCGCGAGCAGGTCGGCGAGCAGGGCCGCGCCGGTGGCCGCGTCGTCCACGGTGACGGCGAACTCGCTGCCGTCGGTGAGCTGCAGCTTGATGGCGTCGCCGCCGCGCAGGACCACCGCGGCCCGGCGGAAGGCCTTCCGGCTGCCCCGGTAACCCCATCCGCCCCACTCAAGCGGCCGCAGGTCGACCCGCTCGGCCCGGCGGATGTCGCCCAGCGGAACGCTGGTGACCGGCCAGGGCAGCAGGCCGTACCGGATCCGCAGCCCCCGCTCGTCCACGCTGACCCGGATCCAGCCGAACGCGAGGTAGGCCAGGAGCAGCAGCGCCGCCGGGAGGGCGCCGACGGCGCTGCGGGCCGACACCACGAGCACCGCACCGATCGCGATCAGCACCAGCGGCAGCCACCAGGTCAGATGGGCCCGGCCCGTCCAGGCCGCGCGCTCCGGGCCGGTCGCCCCGGTCACAGATAGCTCCGGACCGGGTCCACTCGGATCAGCATGGAGACATTGTGGGCTGCGCGGCGGCCTGGGGGCCAGTGGTCGGCCGGCGGACTTGGGTCGGCGGCGGATTACCCGGTCGTCCCGGGCTGGATGGTTAGGTGGCGGGCTGCGGGCTGGCGGCCGAACGTGAAGCGCGGCGACGACGGGCTCAGCACGGCCAGCTCGGGGGTGACAGACCAGACGGCTTCCAGTTCGCCGGCCACGGCCTGCGTGAGCTGCCGCACGTCCGCCGGGGCCGAGTCGTGCATCGCCTCGGCCACGATCAGGGCCGCGGCCGTCGAGTCCTGCACGGCCGACCAGCCGCTCTGCCGGTTGGTCCACCGCCGGGCGTGCACCCGCCGGGCCCGGTCGGCGAAGATCACCTCGTGCGGGGCCGGGTGCTCCGTCTCGCCGGAGAACGTCAGGTAGTCCTCGCCGCCGTCCGCGTACCGCACGCCGAGGTCCCCAGTGATCTTGGAGACGTCGAAGACCGCGACCGGGATCGCGAAGGCCAGCGAGATCGCGTTGCACAGGTCGACCAGGGGGTGAAGCTGCGGGAGCGAGCCCTCCTTGCGGAAGCGCCGCAGCAGCGACTCGGAGGCGCAGCGGTACTGGGTCGGCTTCAGCCCCATTCTCGAGAACGCTCGCCGCCAGGCCTGGATCTCGGGCAGCTCGGATTCTGGCTTGTACGCCAGCCGGGACCTCGCGACCGCGGTGAACCTGGCCGTGCGCGAGCCGGCCGGCACCCCGGAGCTGATGCCCTCGGCGAACAGGACGCCGGGAACCAGCTCGGGGAAGTCGCGCCAGATCTCGCCGGAGTGCTCGAAGTGCATGAGTTCCGCCTCATGGCCGGGGCGAGCGGCGGCGCGCGACCCGGATCGGTGATCTATAGGCTCGGCCGGTGGACATCGTTCAGGTGGCCCAGAGTATCGCCGACGACGTGCTGTTTCCCGCCGCGCTGGCCACCGACGCCAGCGACGCCGTGCCGCGCGAGCTGCTCGACACCTCGGCCGGCGCCGGGCTGTACGGCGTGGTGGCCCCGGAAGACGCGGCCGGGCTGGACGCCGACTTCGGCACGCTCTGCGCGGTCCAGGAGGCCCTGGCCAGGGGCTGCCTGACCACGGCGTTCGTCTGGGCGCAGCACAACAGCCTGGTGCGTGCCCTGGCCGAGGCCGGCCTCCCGCGCCGCGCTCCTGGCCCGGCTCGGCGTGCCGGAGCCCGGCTGAGTCACAACTCGACCCGTTTCCAGGCGTCGCGTCCGGGCACGTCCCGCCCGAAACTGTCGGGGTTGGTGCCGAGTATCTCGGCGGCCTCCAGCGCGATGCGCTGCACGGCCACGGTCAGCGGGAAGATCGACAGCAACTCGCCCAGCTCGCGGTGGGTGATACGGGTCACCGGCGTGCCCGACTCCTCCGCGGCCAGCGTCACCTCGGCGATCCGCTCCGACCACGCTCCGCCGCCGTCGAGCGAGACCAGGCGGTCCTGCCGGCCCAGGGCCACCGAAGGCCCGTGCAGGAACTGCTCCACGCCCAGGCCCTCGCTGGCCACGTACGCCGCCTCACGGATCTTCAGCGCCCCCTCGGCCGCGGTCCACTGGTTGATCCCGCCGCCGATGTACTCGATGAGCCGCCCCGGCGGCGGGGCCAGCGGCTGGCCGTCGTTCGCGTCGCGGTGCACGCGGTCGACCGCGGCCGGGACCGCGGCCAGGCCGGGAAGATCCGCGCCCAGCGCCTGGGCCAGTTGCGCCACGCGCATCAGCGCGCCCAGGTGGCTGGCGGTGTAGGCCGACGAGCGCTCCCGCTCCACCGTGTGCAGGTCCGCGTCGGTGACCGCGGTGCCGGAGATCTGGATGACGTCCGCACCCTGGGCGCGGGCGCGCGCCACGGCCTGCGCCGTGTAACGCTTGGCGCCGGTGTGCGTCAACGCCAGCAGCACGCCGCCGGCGCCGGGCAGCGGGCCGTCGGTAGCGGCGTCGACCGACTGTTCGGCGGCGACGTCGAGCCCGGCCGCGCGCAGCAGCGCGGCCGCCTGGTTAGCGGCGTGCCAGCTGGTCCCGGTGCCGATCACCAGGACCCGGCGGCCGCGCAGCCGGTCGGCCACGGCCGGGATCGGCGCCGGGTCTTCCGCAATCGCCGCCAGGGCCGCGGCCTGGCCGTCCATGGTCTGCCGCATCATGCTCGTCGCCGTCGTCGCCATGAATGCCTCCACTCTGCTGATCGCGCACGGTAGTCGGGACGTTGATCCGCGCGGGTAGTCGGGACGTTGATCGGGGCACGGGTAGTCGGGCCGTCGGGCGCGGCTAGTCCGGTCGTGTCCCGGAACGGGCCCGCGCAAACGGGCCGGGCGCGCTGCGGCGCTTCGCGCATCGCCGCCAGAGGTTCGACCCTCGCTCGGCGCGCACCGGCATGAGCCGTCCTGGAATCCCCGCCGTCGGGGCGGGAAGATGTCAGGGTGGACCCGCGCACGCCCGTGCTGGTCGGCGCCGGCCAGGTGTCCGAGCGCCTGGACGAGCCCGGGTACCGGCGCCGCTCGCCGGTTGACCTGGCCGCCGACGCCGCGCGGGCCGCGCTCGCCGACGCGGGGGCGGACCCGGCCGCCCTGGCCGCGGCGATCGACACGGTCGCGGGCGTCCGCCAGTTCGAGATCTCCCACCCGGCCGCCCGGGCGCCGCTCGGCCGGTCCGACAACTACCCCCGGTCGGTCGCGGGCCGGATCGGTGCCGCTCCGGCCCGCGCGATCCTGGAGGTCACCGGCGGCCAGGCGCCGCAGCACCTGGTCAACGAGCTGGCCGCGACCATCGCCGCCGGCGGCTGCGAGGTGGCGCTGGTCTTCGGATCGGAGGCCATTTCCACCACGCAACGGTACGCCGCGGCCGACGACCGGCCCGATTTCAGCGAGCGGGCCGGCGGCCGCCTTGAGGACCGGGGTTACGGCCTGGACGGCCTGTTCTCCCCGTACCAGGCTGCACACGGCCTGACCGGCGCGCCGAGCCAGTACGCGCTGATCGAGAACGCGCGCCGGGCCCGGCTCGACCAGACCCGCGACGAGTACACGGCGGCGATGGGCGCGCTGTTCGCCCCGTTCACCCAGGTTGCGGCGGGCAACCCGCACGCTGCGGCGCCGGTCGTGCGCAGCGCCGCCGAACTGGTGACCCCGAGCGAGGCGAACCGCCCGATCGCCGACCCCTACACGAGGTACATCGTCGCCCGGGAGAAGGTCAACCAGGGTGCCGCCGCCCTGCTGGCCTCGGCCTCCGCCGCGCGGCGGCTGGGCATCCCGGCCGACCGGTGGGTCTTCCTGCGCGGCCACGCCGACCTGGCCGAACGCGACCTGCTCGACCGCGCCGACCTGTCGGCCAGCCCGGCCGCGGTGCTGGCCGCCCGCCATGCCTTGCAGGTGGCCGGCATCGACGCCGACGACCTGGCCGCCATCGACCTGTACAGCTGCTTCCCCGCCCCGGTGTTCAACCTCTGCGACGGCCTCGGCCTGCGGCCCGACGATCCCCGCGGGCTTACCGTCACCGGCGGGCTGCCGTTCTTCGGCGGCGCCGGCAACAACTACTCCATGCACGCGATCGCCGAGATCGCCCAGCGGGCCCGCGCACACCCCGGCAGCTACGGATTCGTCGGCGCCAACGGCGGCATCATGAGCAAGTACTCCGTCGGCGTCTACTCCACCGCACCCGCCCCCTGGAGCCCGGACCACAGCGGCGACCTGCAGGCCGAAATCGACGGCTGGCCCGCGGTCGCGCAGGCCCGGCAGGCCGACGGCTGGGCCACCATCGAGACCTATACGGTGAAGCATGGCCGGGACGGCGCCCGCACCGGCATCGTGGTCGGCCGGCTGGCGGCGGACGGGCGCCGCTTCCTGGCCCGGGCCGACGACCGCGACCTGCTGGCGCTGCTCGGCTCCGCCGAGCAGCCGGTCGGGGAGCGCGTCTACGCCCGCTCGCTCGAGGTCAACCGGGTCGCCACGACCCGCGCCCGGATGAGTCGGCTGTTCCCGCCGCCCGGGTGCAGCCAGTAACCGGACGGGTAACCGCGGCCCGGCCCGGCCCGCCGCCCCCGGGGAGGACTGCGCGAGCGCCTGCGCCAGCTCCTCGCGGGAGTGGATGCCGAGCTTCTGGTAGACGTGCCGCAGGTGGTACTCGACGGTCTTCGGGCTCAGGAACAGCGCCGCCGCGGTTTCCCGGGTCGTCTTGCCCGCGGTGAGCAGCAGCGCGATCTGCAGTTCCTGCGGCGTCAGCTCCTCCAGCGTGCTGGAGTCCCGGCGCCGGAGCGTCTCCCCGGTCGCCGCGAGCTCGGCGCGGGCCCGGTCGGCCCAGGGCCGCGCGTCGAGGTCCTCGAACGCGTCCGCCGCGGCGCGGAGCTGCTCCCGGGCCAGGATCCGGTCCCGGGCCCGCCGCAGGCGCTCGCCGTAGGCCAGCCGGGTGCGCGCGGTCTCGAACGCGTCCGGGGTCTGCTCGTGCTGGCTCAGCGCCTGCTCGAAGAGCGCGGCGAAGCCGGAGCCTGCGGCGAGCGTCCCCTGGCCGCGCAGCGCGCGGGCGAGTGACCACGGCTGGCCCTTGGCCCGGGCCACGGCCAGGAACCGGTCGGCGGCCTGCCGCGCGTCGTCGTCGCGCCCGAGCCGGGCGTAGGCGTCGACGAGTTCGGCCGCGGGCGACAGGTCAGCATCGGTGATGCCCAGGTCGAGCAGCAACTGCTGCTGCCGCTCGAAGCACTCGGCGGCGCGGGCCGCGTCGCCGAGGCTCAGCTCCAGCTCGCCGAGCGCTGCTGTGGCCCAGACCTCGCACAGCCGGGTCCCGAGCTCGTCGCTGAGGCGGAGCGCCTCGGCGGCGCCGGCCCGGCAGTCCAGCTCGCGCCCGCGGCGCGCCTGCAGCCAGGCCAGTCCGGCCAGGCCGAAGGCCAGCGCGGTCTGCTGCCCGCTCTCCCGGGCCAGGTCGATCGCCTCCCGGTAGGTGGCCCCGGCGACCGCCCAGCGGTCGGTGGCGGACTGGTCGCGGGCGATCAGGATGAGCACCAACGGGAGCGCGCCGACCGCGGCGCGGTCCCGGGCGGTCCGCAGCGCGTGCTCGAGCATCCAGCGCCCGGCCCCGGTCTGCCGCAGGAAGAGCGGCCCGAGGGTCAGCCAGGGCATCAGCCGGAGGTCTTCGCGCAGGTCGGGCGAGCTCTCGGCGAGAGTGACCGCCTCATGCACCGCTTCCGCGCCGGCCGCGGCGTCACCGCCGATGATCCGGGCCATCCCCACGGCGATGGCGGCCAGGAAGCGGGCGCGCACCGGGGCGCCGCGAGGCAGCAGGGCTCGCGCCCGCTCGGCGACCCGCAGCATCTCGGCCGGGTTTCCGGCCAGGAAACAGGCGAAGGCGGCCTCGGCGAGCATGGCGACGGCCCGCTCGGGGTCGGCCCGCCCGGCGGCCGCGGTCAGGATCGCGTGCCCGCGCATCACCGGACCGCGGCTCGTCGCGATAAGCCCGGCGAGCTGGTCGATCTCGGCCAGCCGCCCGGGGTCGCCGGTGGCCGTGCGGGCCTGGTCGAGCAGCGTGACGGCCCGCTCGGGGAGGCCGGCCAGCCACGCGGCGTCGCCCGCCTCCCACAGCAGCCTTCCGCGCCGCTCGGGATCGGCCGCGAGCTGCCCGGCCCGCTCGAACGCCGCGGCCGCGGTGGCGTACGCGCTGCGGTCGCGGCTGCGGGCGCCCGCCTGCTCCAGCGCGGCCGACGCCGAGTCGTCGGTGCCGATCACCGCGGCGGCCAGGTGCCAGGCCCGACGGTCGACGTCCCGGTCGGGCAGGGCGGCGGCCAGCGCCCGGTGCGCGTCGCGCCGCTGCCCGGCGGGGGCGTCGGCGTAGATCGCCGAGCGCGCGAGCGGGTGGCGGAATTCCACCGCGCCCGCGTGCAGCGTGACCAGGCCGGCGCTTTCCGCCACGGCCAGCGCCTCCAGGTCGATCCCCAGCCGGGCCGCGGCCCGCTCCAGCGTCGGCAGGTCGCCGCTGTCGCTGGTCGCGGCGAGGACCAGCGCGCGCCGGGCGGCCTCGTCGAGTGAGCCGGCCCGTTGCAGGAAAGCGCGCGAGATCCTGGTCGAGACCAGGACCGGGGCGCCTTCGGGCGCCAGCGCCAGATCGCGGAAGTCCGGCGCGAGCTCGAGCATCGCGAGCGGGTTGCCGGCCGTCGCGCCGTGCAGCCGCAAGGCCGTCTCGGCGGGCAGGCCGCGCAGCAGCGCGGCCGCCTCGTCGCTGGACAGGCCGCCCAGGTGCAGCGTGGGCAGGTCCGAGCCGTCGATCAGCGACGGCGCGCCCTCGCGCACGGCCAGGAAGACGGCGATCGGGTCGGCCACCAGCCGGCGGAACGCGAACAGCAGTGCCTGGGCGCTGGACTCGTCCAGCCACTGGGCGTCGTCGATCAGCACCGCCACCGGGCCCTGCTCGGCGTAGGCGGCCAGCAGGCTGAGGGTGGCGGCCCCGATCGCGAAACGCTCCTGCGCCGGCGCGGGGCGCAGCGCCAGCGCGCCACCCAGCGCCACCGCCTGCGGCTCCGGCACCTTCTCCAGCAGGATCAGGGCGGGCCGGAGCAGTTCGAGCAGGGACCCGAACGGGACGTGCGCCTCCGACTCGATCCCCCGGGCGCGCAGCAGCCGCATCCCGGTCGTCCCGGCCGCGCGCTCCGCCGCGTGGTCGAGCAGCGCCGTCTTGCCGATTCCGGGCTCGCCAACGAGCGCGATCACGGTGCTTCCCCCCGACCGCGTCCCCACCAGAGCGTTCTCGATGGCCAGCCGCTCTTGCTCGCGACCGAGCAGCATGAGGCGATTCTAGGCCGGATACCAGCGCCGGCGCTTCGCGCCGAAGACTAGGTGCCCCCCCGGAAGCGAGGACGGCCGCTCCGCGCATAGCTTCGCGGCCAGGAAGCCACCCAAGGGGGAATGATCATGACCACGACCGAGCAGCCCGTGGAGATCGACGTTGACAAGCTCATGCAGTTCGTGTTCCGCGCCGTGGAAGAGCTCGGCGCGACCGTGAACACGGCGCTCGTCGTGATGGGCGACCGGCTCGGCCTGTACCGGGCGCTCGCCGGGGCGGGCGCGCTGTCGCCCGGCGAGCTCGCCGAGCGCACCGGCACCGCCGAGCGGTACGTGCGCGAGTGGCTGAACGCCCAGGCGGCGGGCGGCTACGTCACCTATGACCCGGACAGCGGGCGCTACACGCTGCCCCCGGAGCAGGCCGTCGCGCTCACCGTGCCGGACAGCCCGGCGTACCTGCCCGGGGCCTTCCAGCTCGCCCTGGGCACGCTGGCCGACTCGTCCAAGATCGTCGAGGCGGCCCGCAGCGGTGTCGGGTTCGGCTGGGGCGAGCATGTCACCGACGTGCTCGAGGGCTGCGAGCGGTTCTTCCGGCCCGGCTACAACGCGCACCTGATCGCCGAGTGGCTGCCCGCGCTGGACGGGGTCGTGGCCAAGCTGGAGCAGGGGGCGCGGGTCGCCGACGTGGGTTGCGGCCACGGCGCGTCCACGATCCTGATGGCCCAGGCGTTCCCGAACTCGTCGTTCGTCGGCTCGGACTACCACGCCGGCTCGATCGAGACCGCGCGCCGCCGGGCGGAAGAGGCGGGCGTGGCCGCCCGGGTCCGGTTCGAGGTGGCGTCGGCGGCCTCCTACGGCGGAACCGGGTACGACCTGGTCACCATGTTCGACTGCCTGCACGACATGGGCGACCCGGTGGGGGCGGCCCGCCACGTCCACTCCACGCTCAAGCCCGACGGCACCTGGATGATCGTCGAGCCGTTCGCGGGCGACCGGGTCGAGGAGAACCTGAACCCGGTGGGCCGCGCGTACTACTCGTTCTCCACCCTGCTGTGCACGCCGGCGTCGCTGTCCCAGGACGTCGGGCTGGCCCTGGGCGCGCAGGCGGGCCCGGCCCGGATCGCGGACGTCACCGGGGCCGGCGGTTTCACCCGGTTCGGCCGCGTCGCGGAGACGCCGTTCAACCTGGTGTACGAGGCGCGCCCGTGACCTCGGCACCATCTGCGGCGGCGCCGGCGGGCATCGGGGGGGCTCGCCGGCGCCGCGCGGTCCAGGCCGGCCCGGCCGATACCCCGGTCTGG
>Ga0335073_10009932_pt1 | contig 13361 bp, 13 predicted proteins | sample Lox_Sample_22_FD_207093 | JGI IMG/M metagenome (GOLD analysis project Ga0335073, IMG submission 207093) | Soil microbial communities from Loxahatchee National Wildlife Refuge, Florida, United States - Lox_Sample_2.2 | ecosystem: Environmental > Terrestrial > Soil > Wetlands | place: USA...
AGAGAGTTATGTGGGTGAGATTGAGGGAGGATGAGAGTTTGGAGAGTTCGGTTGAATAGGCTATGTTTTCTGCGTTGCGGGGGTCATGGCCTCCCGCTATGACTAGCAGGGCAGACCTGGATTTGCAGATTTGATCGGAGACGGAGGCGAAGGATTCAATTGCGAGAGCGATGTTCTTCTTGCGTTCGAATCGATTAATGGATAATATAACCTTGCGTGGCCTATGGTCAGCTACTATATTCGGGGAAAGATACTTGAGATACTCGATGAGTGGATTGTTTTCAGGGATAGGTTCAATTGCAGGATTAATATCCACACATGGATAAATCACGTCTGGAGCCTTCTCTATCCGAGGAAACACATCCTTGAAAACACCCCTTGTAAAAAGTGAATTCACGACAATGGCATCGGAAAGTCCGGTCGTCACTTCCTCAATCCAATCAAATGGGACTCGATACGCGTGTTTAATCCAGTGTTCGCGTCCCCTCGCAAGCAACTTGTCAGGAAAATGACAGTAAAACAAAATTGGGTATTGCACTCGGAGGAGAGGTATTGACGTCGACAATTGATCGATTATCAAAATATTATGAGGGGGAACTGGTTTGGAGAGGAGCAGAATCAACGATAAGTGGATTTGTCGGAGAATGGCACAGAGAATGGAGAGACGTCCGAGGATGTGAGTTGGGACAATTGTGTTCCCCAGAACTTTGACATTCAGGGTTCCTAGAGTGAGTCCATATCCACAGGAGAGAAACCATTTCTTGCTTCATCGAAACAGTGGTTTATGTCTCTGTGGGAAGTGTAGATTGTGACTTTGTGACCTCGTTCCTGAAGTCCGACAGCCGCGTCAATCACAAGTCTCTCAGCTCCACCTATTCATCCTAGTCAGACCAGCGTTTTGAGAGTTAAATACCTATTCCAAGATCTGGATGAATGAATGCGATGTCCATTTTCCTCACTTGGTAGTTAGAACCCCCGTCACATCGCTTTCCCCAGGTTGGCTTCACGGATGGTTTGACACGCCGTACAAATGTCCCCATGCCCTAGCTGGCTCATTTTTTAGGGTTAGTGACCGAGTGCAGCGAGGGCCTGGGATCGAAGGCGACCCCTCAGGACGCGCTCATTCCAGCTTTGATATAATCCTTCGCCCTTCCAACTGAGGCATTTCATAGGCACTGAGTTTCATATTCCACTTCGAGCGCTTCGAAAATCTGCATTTTTACGACCTTTGAGATGGCCCAAAGTTTTGCTGCGCGGCACGACAGTGAGCCGATGGCTTTCTAGTGCGCTGATTTTTTTTCAGGGTCGCGCTATCCTGAGCGATGCTGAAAACATCGCTTTTAAAGTACAGCGACAAGGCGCTCATTGCTCCTCTGTCTTTTCTACGATAATATACAAGCAGTAATGAAGTTCGCGTACCATTGTACCACTTCCAAGGGTTGTGCGACTCGGATGTAAGTGCCTGGTGGGAATTCCGAAATTCAGAAAGATGGGAGAATGTTTTCAATGGTGGAGCCACAACCACTAGATTGCATGGACAAACGGAGGCCACAGCGAGATTCGGCGCGTTGAATAGGTATAGGTAGCACCTCTCACAAATCTCCTGACTGTAGTGGTGATGTGTCAACAGGTGGTGAAATTTGCTGGGGCGGAATTCTGAAAATTGGAAATCTGGGAAGATATTTTCGATGGCGGAGCCACAACCAGTCGTCGCATGGACAAACGGAGGCCACAGCTGGATTAAACGTGTCGAATAGGTCTAGGGAGCACCTCTCACGAAGTTCTGACAGTAGTTGATGATGGTCTTTATGGGGGCCGGGCAACCTCCATGACATCTACGAATTGACTCCGGATAAAGGCAATACCGTCAGTGTTGTCTCGGCTGGCAATGCGGATTTCAAGAGCTCGGGATTTCCTAGAACTGGCGACAAAAAGAGTGCTCGTTCGGCTGCTCCGACGACACAAGATACATTTGGCGTTTTGCGGATGGTGGAAGTCATGGTGCATTCGGAGGAGACGCATAGGCCGGATCGCAAACCGGACGAAGATGGGTCAAGCTCCAATTTTTCCTTGTGGATGCCTTGATTCCTATTCTGTAGCTAGTGCACCCTCATGTGTCTCGGAAACAGTGTTTCGTAGTTTGGATAAATTCCCGTCGTACTCCTTTTTCGTTTATCCTTGCACTTTAGGCCTAATGAGTCAATCGAAGGTCCATGCGACCTCCTCCATAATCGACTCTGAATCATGGATGATTCGCTTAGAACAGCACATAGATTGACGTTATGTAACATTACACATATTTAATCCCTTTCGAGACACTCTCTGTTTATGAAATTGCGATGTTTCGAACGGGCCAAAAGTGGAATGTGGATGGTCTTGGAAAATTGGCTCAAGACCTAGACATCTTCTCGCAGATAGTGAATTGATGGTTCGTGTAACTTAAACGTGTCTCTCACTTTCTGGACTCGGCGTTTAATATTGTTCCCATCAGCAGCTTTGGCTTCTTCGTCCCAAAGACTTTTGAAATTTTGGAATGCTTGCTGCTCTTCATCGAGAACCAGAAGAGCTGTTTCTGAGGTGGGGTGCTCTGGTGCAAGTGGTTTCAGGCCAAGCTTGATCCTCTGTATTTGTCTCTTCAAGTGAGAGACTCTCGTTGAAGGTCCTCGATCTCACCGACGCAGCAATGGGTTCCCCTCCACTCCGGCCAAACGCCTCGTGGTATTTATCCGCGCGCAGTCAAGAGTTTTCTAAATCGCGAGGGAAAACTCCACCACTGAACATCGCAACCGCCAGATCAACAGGGACTTGGAGCGATCAATGGGTCTGACAGGATACATCAAATCATCTCAATACTAACTAGTCACGGATTCAAACCAAATAATATAAATTCGTATCATAGCTCTTTACTTCCGTTGATACCATCACCGACTGTAGCGGCCACTTCATTCTCGTTCCCATTTAAACTCATCCCAACCATCTTATCTTCCAGTACAATTAAACAGGACGCGTGATATTTTCCTACCCTCGGCCAGATTTCCATTCTGCGATGAATGTTCCTTCTCAAGATCATCTGTCCACCCAGGGAACAAATTCAGATTCCCATCTGGCGAAGCAATACTCTTTGCAATCCTTTCTTTTCCATTCTTGACCAACTGGGCCTTCCAACGCTGGACCAGTCCAGCTGTCAAACTTGGCTTGTATGTTTTTGACAATAACACCGCTTCTGCATAGCGTCCCATCGAAGCGAGAATGTCGACACAGGCCCTTATATTTCCCAAGGCGAGTTGACAGGAGAAGGCAATGTTGTTTTGAACGGCTTCAGTGGCCATGGCAGAGAGGTCTTCCGGGCCTTGGCAAGAGCCGGTGGAGGTGTAGAGAAGTAACAGAGACCCGAAATCTTTGGCATTTTTGAATGCCTCTTCTGCGAGGACGAAGTTCCATGATGCTAGTGCTGCGTCGCCTACTTGTTTCCATTTTGACTCAATGTTTGATTCTAGTTATGGTGATTAGATTGGGATAATGGTAAACTGAGAGACGGGAAGTTACGTTCGGTGAGTTGGCAGGCTACGTCGAGTTTATGGAGCTGTAAGGCAAGTTCGAAACGTTGTTCGGGATCCGTTGACACTCGCATCGACATGGCAATGATTCTCCACGCCCCCTTCCGTTGTGAATTTGACATATGTTGCATGCTTCGCCAACGCCTTGGCCAATTGCTCGGGTTGTCCCTTGAAAAACTGGTCCTCGTCTGTCTCACACACTAGCACAGGGCACTTGATCTGACTGGCAATATCTTTCATCGTCATTTTCCGTGTCAATTCCAGCGCCTCAAATGCCGGTTGCATGAACGACCATTCCATCTGTCCAATACTCCACCGCATACTCGTTGGCATGTGAGGTAACACGTGCGGCAATTTTTCCTGCAGCTCAGTGATCTGACCCGCCTGCAGCGATGCTCGCATGTCGGCAGGCATTTGCTGTGTAAAACCCTGATAGACATCAAAGATTCCGTCAACACAGACGACAGCTGCCAAACGTGGCTCGAATGCCCCCACACGGGGGACCAAGAAGCCGCCGAATGAGTTGCCGAACAACACGAGTTTTCGATGGTCGATCTCAGAAACCGTTTCGCAGTAGTTGACGATGGGTGTCACTACGTGTTCCCAATCTCCGATGAATCCGAGTTTCTGCTCACAGCATATGGTGGGTTGGCTGGGGCCCTCGAATGTTAGGACGTGGAAGCCACGTTCCAATGCCGCAAAGCCATTCTGATGTAACATCGGGCACCGTCAAAGCCATTACAAAAGAGTCCGTAGGGCGGGGCACGCCATTCTTGCTGGCACGGTAGAAGATGGCGGGTACAATAAGACCGTCCGCCTGCATGTTGACATGTTGGCCGGGGATGGGTAAAAGGCTTATCGCGGTATCGAAACAGGCTCGTTGCTCAGTCCAGAGGGTGTTGATACGTGGGTCGGAAGCATTGCCGTGTAGGTAGAAATCTGCTGCCCGGTACTAGTAGTATGTCGCCGCACGGAACATGGCATCTCTGACAGAGACTGGACATCGTGAGGCATCGTCAGGCTTGATGTCTGATTTCACTCGCTCGGCAAGTTGATAGAAGGCTTCATACCGGCTCTCGAAATCCCCAGGGATTATGATTGCAGCGGCAGTAAGGACTTCGGCAATGTCAGCGCCGAAGGAGCTCGAAGTGGAAAGTGTCGTCGCTGCTGAGAGGGATCATTACTGACAAAATAAAATATTAAGGTTAGATATTGAGTCGACGTTCTTATGTCGTTTCAGAGTCGTTTTGATTGTATTGCATGACCTTGACTTCGTTCATAACCCGTCACGAATCGCGAACTGAGTACGCGGTGATCATTTCTGCTGATTGGTCGGAAGATAATATTGCCAAAAGTGGGTCGCCCCCCGCGAGCGCCGTATGGCCAGAAATAAGCGACGAAAAATTAAAGTTAGCCACTTACAGAGAATACACGCTTCCCTTTGTTTCCCTCCTAATTTCCCGCACATGAACCCCAAATTTTAAAAATATGTACCCCTCCGCTCTCACTATATTTGGACGAAACACGTAGCACCTCGCTCCCGACCATCGTTGCTCCTCTGTCTCTTGTCTCAGCAGACCAAGTACGAAAGCGAATCCCCGTGGTGTTGAACAGCTCGTCTTGAATCCTCGCCAGCTACGACTTGTCCTTTAAGGCACGGGAACTTTTCTTGGCGAACACGAGCAATATGACGGTTTGGGACGCGGAAAGCAAAATCTACGTGATCTTCATCATCATTTACGGGATTCTCTTTATTTTGAACGTGGTCAATTGCTTCAAGTATGGTCTCTCCAGAACATTGGGTTACATTTTCCTTCTTCTGGTTTCTTGCCGTACGTTCTCATCATGAAACCCGTTCCTTGACTGTAGTGAAAATTGCCGGCGACACGTTGCTTTTCGAAATCTACAGCGGTGATTCGACCAGCATTGAAGTGGCAACATGGGGATTGATTTTGTCACAGCTTGGGTTCTACCCTCTTTTAAATGCAACATTCAGCTTCATCAACAAATGGTTTAATCCACCCAAAGTTACACTGACAATAGGATTCGCACATGGCAACAACAGGATCCAGAATTGATTCGTTGGTCCCATTTGATTCGCCTTATGCATCCTATCGTCCTTGCAGCGCTGGCATGTTCCATTATTAGCGGAGTATGGACCAACCCATCAAGCGGTCACATCAATACAGCGTACGATCTCCGCCGGGCGGGAACCATTCTATTCCTTTTCGTCACGTCTCTCATTATGGGCATGGTCGTTCGAATGATGATGAAGTCTAAATCCAAAGCACAACGTTTTGATCTCCTCCTCGTCCAAGTCCTCATCGTTACATTCATTCTTCTCATCCGAATCATCTACGCCACAGCGCAAGCGTTCTTGTCTACTCCCCAAAATCCGAACCACAATACCTGGGTCTACCTTGGCTTACTGCTCATCCCGGATTGTGTCGCAACATCCATCTATACAATTTGCGGACTGGTTTTGAAACCCTCTCAGGCGCCAGCCATCGGGCAAGGATACATTGTGGATGAAGCGGGCGTACCCTCGGAGATCCCTCAGGCGAATCAAGCCGGTCAGGAGGCAGACAAAGTGGCGTTCAGTCAAACAGGCGGCCCGCAACAAGGAAGAAGGAGGCAACGAAGGATTCGTGGTCCAATTCATATGTTGATTGACGCTGTTACCGGCAAAGACGAATAAAGCGCCAAAGTATTTTCTGCTCACGGGAGTATTGGTAGAGTCTCGATCTCGTAAAAGCAATATATTATACACTCTTCATTCTCGCGTGACTGTTCCTTGCTGCAACTTAGGCCGCCTTAAAGTCCGACAGATGTTCAGTTGAAACTTCGATCAACGGCAATTTTGCGCAGAGTGTAAACATCAAACTTCCTACTTAACGGAGTACTATCTTATATTCTCCACGAGTGAAATTCAACTCCAACACTTAATATACACTAAGTACGGCTTTTGGACCATTTCCGTTTTTGTGACGAAGACGTGCAAGGCTCATCGTAAACAAATTCCCCAGCTAGCCTAAAGGCCGGTGCCACTTTGCCGGAGTCAAATAAGCCATCATCCGTCTTCTTCGGATATATATTGCACCCGAGCAGTCGGAAATGATATTCCACGCCCAAGGGAATTATAGCTAGCTGAAAAGCGAATGCGAGATATATCGATTGATGAAGCTATTGTTCCATTAGGTCCATGATGTACGAACTCAAGTTCTCATCTGAACCATTAATCTCGCCGCCTGCGCAACGCTAACTATATCATCCACAGCAACCCCGTCCGTGGAGGTTCCGGGCCGGGGATGATATAGGTAGCATTTATTTGGAGTCAACAGTCCTACTGTCGGTGGAGCTGTGGGGTGACGTGTTCCCCCCGACAGTATGAAAAGACTCAGACAGGCCTCGAATAGTTATCCAAAAAATGAATTGTCTATTTCATTACTACCGATTAACGCGTAAGACGCCAAAAAGGGGGGACCTGACTATAGGAACTCTGTCCTAATTGAGACCTAAATGGCTATGTCAGTTTCCGTGTAGTAAGACCAATCCAAATCAAAGGCGAATAACTCCCCACGTTTATATACACGGAAGTTTATATACACGGAATGACGATGGCCTGCAGTAAAGAGAACTTTTCCAGCCACGACTCATTCCCATTTCCGCTCGCTTACAGCCACTGCTTTGGTCAGAAGGTGCGGAAATTGACTGGATACACCCACCAGTTAAAATGCACCGGTGGTGCACGTTCCATTGATTGGCGTCCTCACGGTCAGAACTTAAAATGATCTCCAACACTTTTGCTTGAATTGTGTGGGATGCTGCCATGTGCAAAATAATTCTCTGAAGGGCTCGTCGCCGTGGATCGGGCGTCGCCGCCAGCCAAATTTGGCCCGCAAAATGCAAATTATCCGTGTGGGGCTTAGCGATCTTTGCCCCTAATCGCCGAACCATATTGCGAGGCTTTGCTCTTTGGGCTTCATTGTCACAATTGTCCGCACGATTGGCTATGTTTGAAAACTCGTTATTCCCTCGCTTCGATATGATTTCTATACGGGAGGATTCAAATGATTGCGTGTTTCTTCCCTCCCGCGCCGGCACGGAAACGACGCCGAATTACATTTGGTCGACTTATACGACGAGAAAGAGTGTCCTAACTGAACTATCTCTGAAGTCAATGTCGGGCTTGTATGTCCGTGTATCTTTCGTTGCTAATGTAGGCACGATGCGTCTGCAGGGAAATGATTATAGAGACACTTGTTAACACGGCGGCGACAAACAAGGTCGGCGGTTACACTACCTCAGACAAATTCGGAACGTATTCTCTTATGCTACGAATTACCATGGCAATCGCCAAATTTGAATTTGAAGGAACCCCGTTGTGTGGAAGACTAGAAGAATCCCTAAGGTCGCGGCCATTTCCTGCTTGTTCATGATTTGAACAAAGCTTCTTGATTTGCCGCAGGTGATACCACGAGGTTTGGTCAAAGAAAATTGATAGGGATGAAAATGGATGGGCACATTTGCTTAGCGTTGTCAAGACTCAAGTGAGATGTTTATGTTCTCTTCCATTTAGACCTAACTTCTCCTGCCTACATTTTTTGAATACATTACATTCCATAACTCATACGCGTCCTTCACATCCTTAGCATTCACCATGCTGAAGCATTCGAGCAGCGACTTTCCCTCCTCCGGCTCTGTGATGGCGTGTGCTTTCGTATATTCCTGAAGAATTTCATTAGGCATCGTCGGAGACTTCAGAGCTTGAAACCGATCTGGTTGTGCTGTCGTTCTTCGGTCAGCTCTGCCGGTCAGCCACGGCGCGGTCCCGCTCCCCGCCATAATTAGTAATGTGTTGCGCTCCGCCTCTTCATTGTTCGGTTTAAACAGCGCCGCGAGCAACTGTTCGATTGCGTCGTGGTTATCATGAAGCACTGCTTTATCCAGGGGGGTAGATTCGCATTCGTCTCGAACGTTCAGGACAGCTCCTGCTCGTATTAAACTTTCCATCACCTTCTTATCGCCCACCTCGGCCGCGCAATGTAATGGTGTTGTGGAAGAATCATCAGGTACTGTTACCGAGGCGTTCGATTCCAGCAACTGTCGCACTACCAGAAATTCCGACCGCTTTACAGACAAATGCAGCGGTGTCTCACCATACTGATTTGTGACGTCGACATCGACCCCAATCTGGATAAGCAGCTCAACGATGCGTAAATGCCCGCATTCCGCGGCCCACAGTACTAGTCTTTTCCCTAAGTTGGCGGAGAATTCATTTCGATCTTCAGATTCGCAAGCGACCAACTCTTTCTTTAAGTGTTCTATGCTGTCTCCGTCTTCCCATTCTTCAATCCTCTCGATGCATGGTAAATTCAATCGAACGCAGCGCGAGCAGCGGGTAGCCCCGTGATCTCTGTTACACGTTTCGGCCTGTATAAGATTTAATAATCGGCCACATCATCGAGATATATACCGAAACTTTCGCAATGACACATTGGACGCACTTGTACACTCTTATTCTACCAAATCTCGGAACTGGGATTCGCTTCATTTCACTGGCAATTAATGTTCGACCATCTTGAGACAGATACATTTTCAAGCTCCTGAGGAGGTCCTGGAACGTTTGTTTCTGTTTTGCAATTAAAATGTACGAACGCCTAAGTCAAGTCAGTCCTTCATCATCCTGACGAATTAATTACCTGCTGGTGTTCGCTTCCTCCCGTGAAGGAATATAGGCATTGGTACTGAGGTGAGCAGATTCCGAGGCTGATTGCGTTAACACCATTCCTTCGGGTTGTTTCGCTACGATTACTTATAAGGAGACACAGACAACTTACGCCGCTTGATGTGATTTCGGCGTGCCTCAGGGGATAAACGAACGCAACTGGCTTTAGCAGCAGCAGAGCCCAAGGCTTGAATGCAGGGCTGACACGGACCGTTGGGATTATCGGACAAGCACTGCACACACCCGCTTTAGTGGGAAGTACTACGAAGTGTATATACCTTCAAATGCTTTTCGCAGCAAGTCATGCATAAAAGGACTGCCGCGCGCTTCCTCTTGCGAGGGTTCCGATCAGGCCTGCAACATCACATCAAATTTGAAAGTCTGCTACCTTCTCTCGTCTTGGGAAGACATGGCGGTGCTATAACAGCGCTCTGGGTAAGACGCATTTAATATACGTTGTGATATGACTGACAAGCTTGGACGAGAGGTTGGGAACTGCGGGCAATACCACTCAAAGGGCTGTCCAATCGGAATCGCCGATCGCTGTGGAAATTCGGAGGACTAAAGTTCAAGAGGGTTGGCCTCCTGATCCTCGAAGTGACTTTTATCTTCGATTCTTTTGGCTTTTTCAAGTTCCGGAACACCCAACTCTACGGTGGAAGCGGCGCCGTTGTTTTTTGCGGCACTCTCAGACGCATCTATAGAATTCCGGGCACCAATTTGCATGTCTTCTGATAGGGCTTGCTCTTAGAAGCTTTTGGACCCCTTTGTTACTTGAAACTTTCTTTACCTAACCTTACATGATTAGTATGAACATGGGGACACACAAGGAGATTGCGCATAATGATTAGGCTGGCTACCCGCACGGGATGAGTCTCATGACCACTGCCTGCGCCCAACCTAAACTTAAGCACAAAAGGCGCAACAGATTTCTGATAATCGATGCCACGGCGCATGAACTGGCCGGAATAGCGTTGTCGCCACTTGTATTATTGAATGGACATCCGCGATTCTCGCAATAGTAATTTGATAAAGTTGTATTGAGTCCACCATTCTACCTATCGATATAGATGAGTTGGGGGAGCGCCCGAATTGCATGGCCCGTTTGAATAATGACTGTTATCTGGACATTCTGTACTGACTGAGATCTGAGCTTTCTTCAAATGGCGGGAAATGATGGGTGACTGAGAAGCAATCATTCAATTGCGTTGGCACCGATGTTACTCATAAACGGCACTTCCGATATTATCCTATCACTATTCCTACTTGAAGCTGAATGAGTCAAAGCATATTTCCCACGACCGTCGACAGCTCATTAGATCTTAAAAAGCTCCACAATTGTGGGAGGTCCAGATTCTGCAACAATGGCGATCTCCGGGCCCTTGGTCCCACTGTATACGATGACCGGCAATCCCTTGTTCGTCTTGATGGACTCGTTAGGGCCCCATTTTTGCAATACCCCAGATTCATCGATAACATTGTAGCTGAAAATGGCCCCCGAGAAAACACCGCCTGTATCCTCACCTCGGCCCACTGATGGAGTGGTTGTGGGGACCCTTCCGAAAACTCCCCATGAGACGCTCAACGTTCCCGCGTCTAGGTCATTGTAGACGGCCCCGTCGTCCAGGCTCGTAGGATGAATGATCGGAGAAACTTCTTCCGGGTTGGGAATTGCGTTCGTAAATTTAACGACCTCATCTTTCCCTTCAAAAAAAACATGGAGCTCATAGACATCCGGCGGGGAATTTGAGGAGGGAGGTTGAAGGACTGCCCAGGCATATGGGCCTGCCTCCAAGTCGCGTTCAGGGTGCAACGGGATGATAAGATCGGAGGGAGGGTCAGTGATATTAATTTGGGTAAGCGTCGGACCGCCGATTTGCATACCACCGACTTGAACGAAGGTGTTCTTGTTGAGTGGGACCGGGCTGATATTCGGGGGATGCGTACTGAAATTGGTGAAAATCGCGACTGCTTCGGTATTCCCGGTTTCATCTCCATACATGAGATAACTGGGACCGAGAAGCGTGACTGAATATTTGGTTGTCATATTGGAAATTGATTTAGAGCAATTTTACGAAGACGAACTTGAAGGATCCAGTATTTATACACTTTCTCCGGGGTCAAGGTATGATATTCGGGGAGATGTCCCGCTTCACACCCGTACCTTTCTAAATGGCGCCTTTTAGGTTTTGAAACGATTGGTTCGGGGAGCTGCGCTGCTCTGGCAAGTTTCGTCCCCGATCATCCATGGTCGGCACAAGCGGTGTCGGCTCGCAATTGAAATGATGCACGGGACGCTTCCAGCGCCTCGATTGGCTGTCCTCAGGTCAACTTCAAACCGGGGCAGGTGCAATTCAACAAGATTTGTTAAGCTGCATTTCAACAAGGTGTGTTAGCTCGTGAATCGGTATTGCGGGACACGGCGCTCATTGAGTTAGCACATCATCAACAAAAAGAAGCGAACTGATAAGGGATCTTGTTGAGCCTTAACCTACCTGAACAGCATTGATTAGATATGACGGGGCGTAGAGAAACGGTAGGAATCCGAAGCTGGTGGCGATAGCCTAAACAACCAAAAATCCGGTGACACCCAAAAAGCGGCCAGATTTATGACTAACAGTATAGTCGCCAGCAGCAGTGCAGAGTTTCTGTCTTTAGAATTCCCGTGCGCACGGCCATGCGCAGGAGGAATGTATGATCTAAGCGTTCGCAGACACACCCTTTATACGGATAATGAGACGGAATGTGACCCCATGCGGCCTGCCTGCCAGGCCGGACAACCGATCAGAATGCCGCAGACACAGAAATGAAGTGTGGAGTAAGGCGTCGTGCGGGGCCGAAGGCGCGGGGCAATTGATATCAGGGACCATCGCTTTCGACAAGGTGGGGTATTGCCTTCCTGTACGATTGAAGATCCTGAGTTCGGGCTATCAGTCCTAAAGAGAGACTGGAGAACCCCACATTGCGTGCTGAGGGGCCTGTTTATCTGCTTCGTGGCCGTCTTTTCGCGGGACTTTTTCGTGAAATATCATCGTTGCCTTCTGCTCCGAATAAACTCGATGCCTCACAAAGCGCTTTGGGTGAATCATGATGCAACGCAAGAAGTAAAGTACATCGAAGGTGGATATAAACCAAGTGAAGGTGAGCTACTCTTGAAATGTATCTGCGTGGGAGTAAACCCAGGCGACTGGACGTACCTCCCCTTGCATAATAATTCTTATGGTTCAAAGGCACCCAGAACATTTTGGCGCTGTCGACACAGTCGAGGGATTCGACGCTGTAGGTATTCATATCCCTTTTCATTTGTTTAACCTGAAGGGGAAATCGTCGAAGTTGGTTCAGGAGTGAGTGAATTCAAACCCGGTCAGAAAGTGATAACTTTTGTCAGAATTGGACCCAGTATGATATTTTCACAATCATCTGATTGTCCTAGCTCCTTATGGCGCTTCTCAGGAGTACTTCCTGACAATGGCTACGGCTTCCTGGCCATACAACCCCGAACGACTTTCGGAGGAGCAGGCTGCTACCATTCCTTTGGCGCTCTGTACCGCTGGCGATGCCTTATACAACAGAATGATTCCCCGATTGCCTCTTCCCTGGGAGGGCCCTAGCAAGAAGCCTATTTTGATTTGGGGGGCCTCCAGTCAAGTCGGCGTTCATGCAGTGCAATTTGCCAGGGAGTCAGGTTGTACTCCGATCATAGCCACGGCATCGCCCAAGGTTGAGACCCTGGAACATGGTGTACTTACGGGCGAAGCATCACGCTTATATCAAATCCCTGGGCGCAGATTCAGTCTTTGACTATCGAGATCCAGAGGTCGAGAGCAAAATCAAGTCAGTCAGTCAATGCATCACAGATACGTTCACCTGTGTTGGAGTGGATGAGAAAGTTCTACAAATTCTCGAGAGACTTACTCAAAAGGGCGGGAACATCATTTTAGCGCTTCCACCAATTCGCGACACTCCTAACCATCATAGTGAAATGTGTGTTGCGGGTACGATATTTGATATAGACTCATTCGAGATGCCTAGCTTCAAATTTCACGGAGGATCTGAACCTCCGGCTAGTACACAAG
>Ga0335073_10009933_pt1 | contig 13361 bp, 9 predicted proteins | sample Lox_Sample_22_FD_207093 | JGI IMG/M metagenome (GOLD analysis project Ga0335073, IMG submission 207093) | Soil microbial communities from Loxahatchee National Wildlife Refuge, Florida, United States - Lox_Sample_2.2 | ecosystem: Environmental > Terrestrial > Soil > Wetlands | place: USA: Florida...
GATCAGCCAGGGGGGTTCGAGTTCGGCTTTCGCCTCTGTTCGCCAGTTCAGTTGGGGCTGCGCGTGGCAATGAGCCAGCCTCAAATTTTGCCTTCCCGAGCAATCCGTCGTAAAATCGCATGCACTGCCAGAGTGGTACAAAAGTAAGGTGTTACTTCTCTAAGTATTCCACGGCATCTAAAATGACATTACGAATCATCTACAACGATTTTGAAGTATCGCTTTCGATGATCTGGAAGGCACTCGACCTTTTCCAACAATAGAAGAGCAACGTAACCAATCTCCACCGGAACAAAGTGGATAAGAGTTGGTTTCATTCACACGTTACATAAATGGACATAAATGGAGTTTGCTGCGGTTTCGCCAATGTCAGCCAACACCAGATGACGTTTGCCTAGATTGAAACCCCAAGGCTACATTTCAGTACGAGGGGCAAATCAGAGCCAAACCAACTGAAGTCTACACCAGTTACCAACTGAGGTTTACAGCTTGCAAAGACAGCCTTGCAAGGCTTAAAAAGCGAGACTGACCGACTTTACCACGGGTAAGGCTGTATGGTTGCCTGTTAATGTACGGTGCTAAAAGGGAAGCATCTGTACTGTACCTTGCCTTCCCACGTCCAGAATGTTCCACTGTGCTGTATTCCTCTGCTTTCGATAACAGGGAGCATGGCCGATACGGACTGCTCAGGAGTCATCACTCCATCAACTTGCCAAGGAATATCGATATTGGACATGTCTCTGCGAGTTGTCAGTCATTGCGCCTCTACCACACCGGAAAACAACATCGTACGTCGCGACCTCTCCAGGATGCATGGCTATTATGATCGTATCGTCATCCTTTCTCTTCAGTTCGGCTGCCATGTGCTAGTAACCGTTAGTGTCGGTGTGAGATTCTCGTGATTCGGAGACTTTTTACCCTTAACATTTGATTCAAAGCTGCCTTGGATGCCGCGTAAGCAGCAAATCCGTCTTCCAACTCTCGGAAGTTGGTAGCCGAACCGGAATCACTTGACATGAATACAATCGTTCCTATTGGGATGTTTGTCTGCAGCAATTTCTGTGCGGTGATGATGGGACCTATGGTGTTGGTATGTAAGTGGAAAGCGAACTCATCGAATGATCTTTTGTGAAGAGTTAGTTCATTCGTCGCCCTCAAGTTCAGCCTTGCAATTCATACAGCTCAGTAGCACGCTGTACCGGTCAATATTAGTATCTGCAGTCAGGAATCAGAAGGTGGCGAAGCATACATTGGGATATCTCAAAACGCCAGCATTAAGAATAACATAATCGATCTTCAAGTTCGGAACAGCGGCGATTTCCATCACAAAGTTCTAAATGAGGGTGAATACAATGGTCTCAACTCCGAAAAGGTAGTACAAACTGACGATGATGCTCTTTTCAGATAAGACATCGCATATGAACATTTGGCATCGACCGGAATCACTGCCGGCTTCACCCCACAAGGCGGACGCATGACTTGCGAAGGGCTGACGCACAGTGGCGATGATCCTATCGCCACGTTTCAGGAGTTGCCTGACGAATTCAAGGCCTATACCTCTGGAGGCTCCAACAATGAGCCACGTCTTGCGATCCTCACTGGGAAATAAGATGTCTGGAATGAGATTCATGGACAGCATGAAGTGGAGGCGTGAAAGATCAACATGCATGACAACAAGTAGGGAAAAGAAGGTAGGCGGTGAATCAAGCTACCTAGGCGGCCAGCGCCTTTAAGCTTGCACCGAAGTCAGGAGGGTTTTCTATCTGCTTAATTTAGCCTGTAAGACTACTGGTGTTGAGGCTTCATATTGGAGCCTCTTTGGGAGGAGTAAATATATGGCGTTCAGCTATGTAAGGATAGTCAATAGAGTCGTTGTCGCGTGGCTTGCAAGCGAGCTGCTGCATTCATTCAGGGAGGGTCAGACGCCTCGGATAAGGGTTGAAAAGGAAGGTCCCGGTTAAGTTCGTTGCAGCAGCATGACTGAGCCAAGCTTTTATTATCAAATCCGTATTCTTCCGGTGCTGAGCCACACTGTGGGCTTCTGCATTGTTGCAAAAGTATTTCGATTTTCTTACCATCAAAGGGCCTATTGTGGAGACAAAGAGCCGCTCTGGTATTCCCGAACAAGTCCAGGAAATAGAAAGGTAAGTGGGGGTTCAAAGGGGAGCGAGTTTGAAAACGCTTTGGATCCAACTCTCTCAATGCCAAATCGTCTTGATATGATTCGCTGAGAGAGAGTTGTATCAGGATTTACGAGTTACAAGTAGGTACCGGGTCGCAAGAAAGTAGGGACACACAGCGGATGAAGATGCGTTAATTGGAATTTTGGACTCGCACTGCGATCAGCAATAGATCATAGGCTAGCATCTCTAAGATGACATGCTAAAAGTACCACCATCGTGTCGAAGCCTCATCTAGATTGAACCAAAGAACAGGAGATTTGTTGGTTGCCAAGAAACTGCGAATACTTTTGCAGCCATTCTTTGCTGTGGCGCGGCCCTGCAACTTTTTTCTTCCAGCTTCGCATCCGGTCTTCCCATCTTAAAAACCTCGTCTCAACTCTTCCATTTCCAAGCCATCAATTCACTTTCTCCAAGGGTCAACCATATCCTCGATCTTCCCATTCCTCTTGCTTCCTTATCTCTCTCAGTTTTGTCTCAATGGCCGGCTTCGAAGAAGGTACGTACTCTAAACATGACGATTGTCCTCCTGCAGGCTTTGCAGATATGCTATCGCAAGCTCAACGACACTTCGAAACGGAACATGAGGCTCGGTTCGATGCTTCCATGCATTGTATTTCTCGCTTAGCCCGTCATGAAAGAGAATTGAGTTTGCGGTTCGATTTCTGTTTATCCTACGGCTCTTCGGACAGTTGCTACGTCACCGTAAAGAACCTTCTTCGAGGCTCATCTTTACTAACGAAAACTTTTACAGGTGACACCAAGAAGGGTGCCAACCTTTTTAAGGTTTGTTGCAGTCCTTGACAAGCTTTTGACATGTACGATGGACATCTCACTGTTATCAGACCCGATGCGCCCAGTGCCATAACCTCAAGGCTGGCGAAGGAAACAAAGTTGGACCGAACTTGCATGGTCTCTTCGGCCGTAAGACGGGTCAGGTCGAAGGCTTCTCTTACACTGAAGCAAACAAGCAAAAAGGCATCACTTGGGATGAAGAGACACTCGTAAGTGACTGTGGCGCTGACAAAGCTTGACTCTGCACCGAGTCGCAACCGGCTGACGCGCAGTGCAGTTCCAATACCTCGAGAACCCGAAGAAATACATTCCCGGTACGAAGATGGCCTTTGGTGGTTTGAAGAAGGGCAAGGACCGAAACGATCTCATCACCTTCCTCCGCGAAGAGACCAAATAGATGACCCATTCTGGGGTCTGGCATCCTTTCGTTTCGTGCGTGCGACTCGATAGACCAAACGTTGGCACTATGTTACAATGACAAAGTAGTGTCGAGGTTTGAAGGTTGATTGCTTTGTTGCCAGCGGAAGAAGGCTTTGGATTTGTGTTCATGTATCATACTGTACTCACACGTTGTAGCGTGCACCATTCTCTCCACTTCCTTCTCAATAGACACTGGCTTTGGGATTGGTTAAATAGCGCGGCGAGGGAAAGCTGCTAGACATGGGTGTGAATAATGTATCTCAAGATTCCAGTGACTCTCTGAGGAAGAAATGCGACAATGTGATGCACCAACGTAATTGAAAATGCAATTTATTAGCTTTGCGGGCAGCATAAAGCGAACCAAATGTAATATCGCATTGTAAATATGAGCCAAGTTTTGATCATGGGCCAAAAGAAGGAAATGATTCGCGCAAACTAAACAGACCGAGAGCTCGTAGGCTGTACCTGCAGCAGACGATAGGCCGCGATGCCGGATGGCACGGTGGGCGTTGTTGGGTCGCAACTGGCTAGTAGGCACGTAGAGTACGAGATAAGAGTCGTCAACCCTCAGTCAAACGAGCGTCTTTATCGAGATTGACCTCCCGTAAAGCCTTTCTTCCAGATCCATAAAGCCAGTCATCGTTTCCCGCAGAGCCGCACTTTGTCTGCATCCTTTAATTAACCTTATCGTTTGGGCGTGAAGGCGGCAGCGGAAAAGCAAGATCACACGGTCATCATGGCGATCAAGGACAGAGAAAGATCCAACACGTACTCGATGAGTCGGGTGAGTGCCTGCGCATTCTCATGCCATTTCTCGCTTGACTCCTTCCGTTTTCATTCTGTCAAGTTCCATTTGATCCCGATTCTCGGCGAAGGTCTCGAAAATCTCTGAGCCATTGCCTCTGGATATGGCTTCCTAGGTTCCATCGCTTTTGGACTTTGCTCCGCATCTCCAAGAATTGCCCGCCTCGGGAAAAAAGTAGGACTGCGTCATTGCTCGCACACATCGAGAGAACCTTCGACAACATTCAGCCTTGCGGAACTGAAGTCACAGAGCAACGTTTAAGCAGGCGTGTGGTCATTCGAGGCAGCCCGATAGCCTTTGAGCCATTCTCGAGAAAGTCAAATAATCCGGTCTGCAAGGCCCTGCCGTCTGTCCGTTTTGCCGCTTGTACGCTCACTACTCCTCCGGGAAGCCGAGTAGCTCGATTCTGCTCCTCTCGCATGGCACCAGGCCGCTCTAAACGGCTTTTACAGCGGGAGGGGTTAGGACTTGGATCTAATCAGCCTTCCTTGAGCCGAGAAAAAGTTTCAAGCCACCGCGGGACGTGAGCCTTCGACACAGACTTCCAGAAACCCATCGGCTACTCCCTCGTTTCAACCCCAGCTTTCGGAAGGAATACCTCCACGCTGACCGTCCCACTTCTCCCCACCACCACTACTCGAGCTTGTGATAAGCTCAGTCAACCTCAATTGCTTGCTTAACCACTACATCCGGCCTTGTTCTGCTTGTCAACTCGTTGCTTCCGTGCCGAGAAAACCGTGGCTTCTCCGCAACCTTAACTTCTTCACTTCTTTGTTTTTATTTTAATCATTCCAGTCACAATGGCAATTACTCCTCAGTCTCCTCGGTCTAATACGCCTTATGTTGCTCAAATGCAACGCGTCTCTCAGGGCGAGCTTTTATCGCCGAGCAGGAAAACTAACGGCTTCGGTGTGCAGGCTGAAGACACGCGAATATGTGTCGTCATGGTTGGTTTGCCAGCGAGAGGCAAGAGTCTCATCGCTGGGAAAGGTATGCGGAAACCAAGTTAATTTACAATTGATATGAGATCGTGCCGCTTACCGAGCTTGATAGTCGTTCGATACCTCCACTGGCTTTCTATCCGCGCGCAAACCTTCAACGTCGGTCAATACCGTCGCAGTGAAACTCCGAATCCCACCGCAGACTTTTTCGATACAAACAACAAGGATGGTGAAAAGATGCGCAGGGCTGCCGCAGAAGCTGCAGTTGCAGATATGATCAACTGGTTTCGTGCGGGAAAAGGTACTATTGCGATCCTTGATGCTACCAACAGCACAAAAAGTCGGCGTAGATGGATTCGAGATCGTTGTCAGGCCGAAAATATCGAGACTCTCTTTGTGGAATCCAAGTGCGACGACCAGAGCATCATAATGAGCAACATCATGGAAGTCAAAACCACCTCTCCAGATTACAAAGGCCAGGATCCTGATGCTGCAGTTCAAGACTTCCTTAACCGCATCCGAAATTACGAGAAAGTGTACCAGACGATTGATGAGGATGAGAAGGATCTTACATACGTCAAGATTATCAATGTTGGCAAGCATGTCATCATCAACAAAATACAAGACTATCTGCAATCGAGGGTGGTTTACTATCTTATGAACTTACACATCAAGCCACGCAGTATCTGGCTCTCGCGGCATGGCGAATCCACATACAACCTCGAGGGCAAGATCGGAGGCGATGCGGATCTATCGGAGCGCGGCGAACGCTATGCGCAGGCGCTGCCCAGCCTGGTCAAAGAATCGGCTGGTGGGCGACGCCTGACGGTGTGGACGTCGACGCTCAAGCGCACGATCCAAACAGCGCGGTTCCTGCCGTTCGAGAAGTTGGAGTGGAAGGCGCTGGATGAGCTCGACAGCGGGGTGTGCGACGGGCTGACGTACGGGCAGATCGAGGAGCGCTACCCGGACGACTTCGCGGCGCGCGACGATGACAAGTACAACTACCGCTACCTGGGCGGCGAGTCGTACCGCGACGTCGTCATCCGCCTCGAGCCCATCATCATGGAGCTGGAGCGCTCTGAGAACATCCTCATCGTCACCCACCAAGCCATCCTGCGCTGCATCTACGCCTACTTCATGAACGTCGAGCAGGAGAAGAGCCCGTGGATGGAGGTCCCGCTGCACACGCTTATCCGCCTGACGCCCAAGGCATATGGCACCCTCGAGGAGCGCTGGAAGGCCGATATTCCCGCCGTCAGCACGTGGCGCGGTAAGGGAAGCAGTGCCAAGCACCAAGACAGTCCATCGGCTAGCGGTATGGGTTCTCCTTTAGAGCGAACCGTGTCTCCACCTCCGACGAGTGCTCCGCTTGGGCCATTGCCGCCGCCCATAGTTAGAATCAACTCGGGAGACGGTGTCAAGATTGGTGGTACTTGAAAGAGCGCAGTGGAGGGAATGGATGGATTGTGAGTTAGTTTTTGCATGCTGCGAGCGGATGGCGTTGGAAGCCTCCTACACTCAGACCCAAGTGGTTAATCAGAGCTGGTCTGTGAGACAAACTCGTCACAGTCGCTGAAGTGCCATTAGACGAGGGTGATTTTGATCCAAACGCGGTTGGGATTTTGACAACTCTATACAACTACCTTTAGGGAGAAAGTTCCAGCTTGCGAAGTGGAAATATATGGTTGATCACGTTCAATCAAGCCTGCGCTGCACATATACTCGCCTGCCGAGCTCCGTCACAGCAGGTGGGAGTAGAGGTCGTGGTATGCTTCATTATCAGCAGATTTGAGATGGCACATCACCACTTTAGCATTGAGTCATGTGAACATACCGTGTGCATAGACGAGCATCAGGCATAAGTCAATCAATCCAAAGTCATGAATGAGTCAATCCAAAATGAATTGAGTGGTATCTATAATCCTAACCAGCGACGAAACTGCCAGCTCTTCCACCGTCCAACCACCCAACCACCACCCTCAAGCCGCAGCCACCGCCAACGGCGCTCCACCCCCCAAGGCCCCCTCAACCCTCTCCTTCCTGCGGCCCCTCTCCGCCGCGCCCGCCAGCCTCGCGCGCTCCGCCGCGACAACGCCACGAAAGGCCTCCGCGGCGCGAGCCTTCCGGCGGCGCTCAACGCGGCGGGCCTTCCCGCTGCGGGGCATGGCGCGCGCGGGGCCCTCGTCGACCCAGCGCATCTTGTGGATGACATACGACAGGCCGTCGTGGCCGGGGCCCCACGGGCGCGACGCGATGCCGTTGCGCGCGGCGTCGGCGTAGCGCCGCAGCCGCGGCACCACCAGCACCGTGATGTGCAGGTCCGCGTCGGGCGGCGGGAGGGCCGGCGCGGGCGGCGCGGCCCCGCCCGCGTCGTCCTCCGCGTTCGGTGGGAGAGGTTCGGCGAGCCCGAGCTGCGCGGCGTCGACGTCGCCGTCCCACTCGCCGCGCAGCCACCCCGCGTGCACGGCCGCTGCCAGCGGGTCGCTGTCGTCCGTGTACACGTCGCTGCCCCAAAGGCAGCGGTCGGCGCAGACGCGCGCGCGCTCGGCCGGCGCGAGGTAGAAGCGCGGCACACGGATCGTGAACGTGCAGTTGAGGTCGCGCTCGGTGAAGGCCCGCGTCGGCTTGTACACCCGCCGCACGCCGCCCTTCGCTGCGTTCAGCACGCTTGACGCTGGCCGTGGCGAGGCCGCCTCCACTGCCGGCGCGTACAGCTCCGACCCGATGTGGTTGCGGGGTAGGTCCTTCACTTGGTCCAGCACCGCTGCGCTGGAGATGCGGAGTGTTGGCTTGCGCAGTGGTGGTGCTGCTTGCGTCGGCGTGGCCGTGGCCGCGGGACCGGCGGATGTGGTTCGTGGTGCTGCCGTGAAGTGATGGTGATGGCTGTGCGCTGGAGGGTGAATATGGTGGTGGTGATGGGCCGTGGTGGACGAAGGAGCACTTTGAGGAGTAGAGGAATGGAACCTGGAGGTTAAGGCGGATTGACTGGGTGGCATTGTGGACTCGGCTTCCGCCGATGTGAGCCCGTGGTTGTGAATATGATGATGGTGCCTGGCATTGCAGTGTAAGTACGATTCTTCAAGTCCAGAGTTCGCTTGACTTACGGATGTGTATGTGGGAGATGGTGGTGGTGGCTCAGTTTTGTTCGTTTTGCACTTCTTGAGCCAGGAGTGTTGCGGCCGTCGTTGCTATCAAGGTCCATTCGGCTGTCAGCTTCATCCTTGACACGCTTGCTCTTCTTCGCGCCTCGAGAGCCGGTTCTAGACATTGCACCGTCGTTGTCACTGAGAACGATTGGTGCTACATCATCGGTCATCGACGCGCGCTGCGGCATTGGGCTTTGCCGTGATGGTGTTGAGTTGCCTGGTATGTGGCCACCAAGACCGCTTCCAAGACCCTGGAAGATGGCTCCGAATTCTCGCTTGATGCTTGGGTCACCACCAGGTCCAGTCAACTGAGGTTGAGCACCTTGGACAGCTTGAGGAAGAGGAGACGCACGACCACGTCGGCTCGGATCCGTGATGCCAAGGAATGATCGCGAACGTTGCATTTCCTCACCAGATGCTCGAGGCAGATCATAAGGTGAGCTACGTGGATATTCACCGGAAAACGATCGTTCCGGGGGATGAGCGTGTAATTGACGGTTCTGCTGGCCTTCGAGAATATCGGTAGCCTGCTGCGGTTCGCTCTGAGTACGGAAGGGATCGGTTGAGGAAGGATGACTGCGAGGAGGTTCTCCTTGACCAGGTTCACGAAGAAGCTCGCGATAGCCTCGATAGCCCGTAAGAGAATCTTCTCGTCTCAATGGACTTGGTTCTCTCTGTCGATCCTCCATCAAATAATCTCGGTTCACATTGCGACGATGCAATTCTTGTGGAGGACTGTACCCCGAGTGACCAAGCGGCTGAGAGGTGATGGATCGGTCTCGGGATGCTGAGGGAGAAGAATTGCGGTCTTCGTAGGCCGATATTGGTGGACGAGGCTCTTCTCTTGCATGTCTTTGATCGTGCGCCGAACCATTGGGAGGACGATAGCTAGGCTGTGGATGAGGTGCGTAAGGGTCTTCTCGTAGAGGAGGTGCGTATCCAAGTGGCTGACTGCTGGGACGAGGTGGTCCTCGGTCAGTCGCTTGCCGAGATATGTCTTCAGGAGATGACTGTGCCGGTCTCGATATTGGCGGAGGAGGTGGGTACTGACCGTAGGGTACATTGGCTCGCGGATACTCAGGTGAATGTCTAGAAGGTCCAAAGGAAGCTACTGTAGCCTGCGAGGACTCCTGTGAACGCACGCCCGCGGATACAGCGCCGCGCTCCGGAGTCTGCGGTCGCCTCCATTGACCAAATGCACCGAAGGATGAAGAGTGACTGCGACGTGGCGATGAAGGCTGGATGGAGCTTACACCAGGTGACTGAGTAGTGATTGGTGGAGAGTGATGAGGTTGAGAGTGCGGAGGTTGAGATGCCGGTGGATCTCCACCCAAGATGGATGATATGGAGAAACCGCTACTTGGCCGTGAGCCGGATCCGAGACTAGGTAGCTCCCGTCCAGTGCCAAAAGATGGAGGTGGCGGAGGTCGACCAGAGGCAAAGCCAAGATGCGATTGGCTTTGCTGCGACGGAGACGGAGGAGGCATTTGTCTCCCAAAACCTGAAGGTGCTGGCTGCGAGTCTGCAAAGGCAAGTCAGATATATGGTAGCGACTACACAACAAAATTGATCTTACCCGTACCATTATGGCCGCCGAGTGATCGTCGCCGAGTAGAATCATAGCCGTAAGGTGCCGAGTATGTGGATGTTTGAGCCGATGAGATCTGCGGAGGCGGAGGTGGAGCAGAAGATGAGGCTTGATAGTGATGAGGCTGAGAGGACGATGATGGAGCGCCTAAAAAAATAGGGCATCGCACGTCAGCGCAAAGTTCGACCGCCTTTTGACATGCTGATGGCGCCGATCAATAGCAAAAAGCAAAGCAAGCCACGCCAGGGGTCTGAAGCTCAGCAATCGCCGCTCCTGCAAGATGAAGATCGAATGCACACGCAAAAACGAAGCAAGCAGGGGCCAAAGACATGCCGGAATCAGACACGCTTCGTACACACAAAATCGAAAGCCATGTGAGTCTCATAGGTTTCGAGTCCCGAGTGCCTGATCTCGCTGTCGCGTGAGGCCCTTCGCCCATAGCGTCACAAGCTAAGAGCCAGCCCGGCAGCGCGAGTACAAGCCTGCACCTGGGAACCCATGCCAAACCGAGAGTTGAAACAATGAGCAAAGCATATGTGCCGAAATAGAAAACAGAAAACTCGCGAGTGCTTATTGAGCCATATTTGTGTAAAACTGACGTACCTGTGGTCGGCGGCCATGGAGCTGCCAAAGGAGCTCTCTCGTTGTGAATGACCGTCGCCGGCTCTCTACCAGACGGCAATCCGTAGCTTCCTCTTCGTTGCGATTGTGAACTCGGCATGAATGGATCGGGACCACGTCGGTGGGAGAAGGGATCGGAGAAAGGGATCTGAACGGGTGGTTGCTGCGACGAAGGCGGTTGGTAGACGGTTGGTTGAGTCGGAGGTGGGCCCTGCATCGACGACTGATGATTGGGATTGTGAATAGGCGGTCGCGGTGGTCGTTGATCCATGTTGAGAATCGCGTTGGGCGTTGCGCTGCGCGAGGCGGAGGAAGGTCACGGCCGAGCCAGTTGAGAATGCGAAAGGGTGCGCAAACAAGATCAGCAAGCGTTGGACGACCAACAACGGCGGGTGCGAGTGGTCATAACGACGAGTAAGGGAGCTGGCGAGTATTATGGAGGTTTGCGAGCGAAGGAGCGTGGATGGGAAAGAGAGCGGCTTTTGGCGGAGGGGGGATGGAAACTGAGTTTTGGAAGCGGAGATTCACGAGCGAAAAAGAGGGAGCAAGCAGCACCAGGAGGCACTAGCAAAAAAGCCACAGACAGCCAGCATCCACCTACGCCAGGCCCTGCCACGTCCTGATTAACCCAAGGCGCCCTTAAGTCTCTCCGAACCCTCTCCCGTTTTCGTTTTCCCGCGACTTTGCGCGCCACCCGCCTCCGTGCACGACCTGCGTCACCATGTCACGCCCTCGCCTCGGGAACCCACAGCCCGTCACACGTTAAATATACTGTTGGTCCACCAGCTTTAAGACACTGCAGCGATTCACCGTGGCCTGCACCAGCTGCTGCACTCCCTATTGAAGAGCATTGCGTTCACATCAATTGCAGCGTCGTCAATCAAAGCCGATCATGTCCGCACTCTTCACCCTGCGTAAGAGATGGTCTTGCCGCTGTCCATGAGATTCCCATGGCCTGGTTCTCCTACAACATTATTGTCAGTGTAAAAGGCTAACATCATATCCGCCTTTGAAGGTGCGGACCTGCGGGTGGTGACTGCGTTCTGGCTCTTCCGTATGTAAGGTACGTGTGGCATTTTCTCACATGCGATTGCGATCAAGCACACTGACCGGTTTCTTGGCCTCATCAACAATGTCCTCTACCTAATCACCCTCTCCACCGCTCTGGACCTTGTCGGACCGTTGGTTCCCAAGGGTGTAGTCTTGCTCGCCGACGTCGTCCCAGGTTTCACCGCCAAGTTGATAGGTCCCTACTTCGTCCACGTTGTGCCATACAATGTCCGCGTCATCGCCCGCCGGTGTGCAGCATGCTACTCATTGCTCTCACGCCGAATTCAAGAGACGGAGGCGAAATCATAGTCGGAATGGTGGGTGTGATGCTGGCAAGCTTGACCGGCGGCAGTGGAAAGTTGAACTTCATCGGTCTCACGCACCACTACGGACACTTCTCGCTGACCGCCTAGCCGAAGGGTAGTATTACACAGCTCATGTTGAGATGAACGGTAAAATTCCGACAATTACGCCTGGCGGCTTTGTTCAAAGCTGCGAGTCAAAACTGATGATCAGCCTTAAGGATTCCTAATTAGTAAGGATGAAGATTCGATACAATTTGACTGCCTTCCGACATATGGAATGGCTTCAAACTTTGACAGCATCTAAACTAACATATTTGAGCGATATTTGAGGGAAAATATTGCCATGAAGTGAATTTCCGGTTGTCAAATTGTGTGTCTAGGTAATCCAGAGACGGGCAGCTCTGCAGTTTCAACCCTTAACCAAAGCCGATCCTCTTCTTTCCGGCCATCGTCACAAGCGAACCTAACACGAGCAAAATCTCTATTCATACCATGCATGGTACCACTCCTGATCGTGTACATCGCCGAATATACCATCAACCAAGTCGTCGCGCCAACGCTCCTCTTCCCACCAGACCAAACCCCCTTCCGCAAGTACCGCGGCTTCTACCCAACATACAACGCCATCTACCAAAGCGGAGTGCTCGTGCCGCGGACGTCGGTCGCCGCGCTGCTCGTGTGCAAGCCGTACACGGCGTCGCTGCTGCAGGTCCCGAAGCTGGCGCTGCTGGCCGCCCACGCCGCCTGACACTTCATCTCGTCGGCGTAGCTTGTGTTCGTCGTCGTGTTCTGAGAGGGCCTGCTCGGCCTCGTCTTCGTCAACACCTTCGCCGACATTTTGGAGCGCGTGCCCGCCGGCGACGGAGAGTTCAGCCTCGGCGCGACCACGTTCAGCGACGGCGGCGGCATTTGCATTATCGGCTTTTTGAGCATGGCAGTCGGGGTTGGCCTTCGTCGGTGGCTAGTTCGGCATGGAAGGGACTAATGTACGAGGACTTGATGAAAGGCTAGGTTCTGATAGAATTATATTCAGCAAAATCACAGAGATTTAATAATCTTTGGTGATGTTCAGGCCGTGCAGGTCTCCTTTCAGGACGTCGGTGACAAAATGATCGAACTCTTAACCCTAGCTTCCAATCGTGTGAACGATATAGCTTTATAACGACTTCGAGCAAGCTGTCCACAAGCCCTTTACCTTGATCCAGAGTCGAGAAAAGGCATTTGTTTTGCTTGCTCTTCGAATACGCTCGCCAATCACCATCCTCATATGTTGTTTAGGTAATTAGCAGTGTTAACTAAGGGTTGAGGTCATCCTCGCCATAAGCATAGCTGGTAACACTGTACTTACGGTCTGCCACGTTCGCTGGTAGCGGTGGAATCTAGTTCGAGTCAGCCTGCTGTCTACCTTTCGTTTTGTCGTAGCGGTACGTCGCGTGGTTCGGGGCGAATGATAGGGTTTCGCGGACGAGGCGGTACAACACCGACGCAGCTCACACTCGGACCTCAT
>Ga0335073_10009934_pt1 | contig 13360 bp, 10 predicted proteins | sample Lox_Sample_22_FD_207093 | JGI IMG/M metagenome (GOLD analysis project Ga0335073, IMG submission 207093) | Soil microbial communities from Loxahatchee National Wildlife Refuge, Florida, United States - Lox_Sample_2.2 | ecosystem: Environmental > Terrestrial > Soil > Wetlands | place: USA...
GCAGCAACGAAGAAGCAGCCATGGTGCGGGCCGCCTCAATTGGCAATATGAAGCAGGTGTGGACCAACGACGGCCACCAGTACGACTGGTTCAACCGCGCGCAGGCCGAAGGCCGCTGGTTCCTGCAACACGCTACGCAGGTGAAGAACATCTGGGTTCCGTACGGGGAGTGAAAAGCAGGGAGCAAGGGAGCAAGGGAGCGAAAGAATGCTGCGTGCCCCATCCATTCCGCGGCATCATCGCGGAATGGGTGGGAAAGCACGAACATAACTTTGTCTCTCAACCGCCGCAGTCGCGACCATGTGAATAGCGTGGTGGCTGTGCAGTACGGGCGTGGACGCCCGTACGACAACCGGGCTGGAGCCCGGCGCTCCGCTGGCTCGCTGGCGTTCCGACTTGCCGACTTGCCGACTTGCCGACTTGCCGACTTGCCATTCGCGCTTTTTGCGGAATTTGTGGGAGAGCACGAACATAACTTTGTCTCTCAACCGCCGCAGTCGCGACCAAGTGAATCGCGTGGTGGCTGTGCAGTACGGGCGTGGACGCCCGTACGACAACCGGGCTGGAGCCCGGCGCTCCGCTGGCTCGCTGGCGTGCTGACTTGCCGACTTGCCATTCTCGCTTTTCGTGGAATGGGTGGGAGAGCGCAAAGCCGCGCGGCCACTCTCAAACAACCACCGGGGCCCAGGATGAAACAATATTCCCATGCAGACCGAACTGACTTTCTCCCCGCCCGCAGACATTGAAACTGAACTCCTCGCCGTTCTCGCCGCCGACAGCCAAACCGCCAAGGGCCCTGACGCAAAGCCGTCCCCCACGCTGCTCTCCGCCGGCGAAGCTCTGCATTCCGCCGCGGCTGCTGTACTCTCGAGCGGGGAGTTCAAAGCCGCGGCAAACGAGACTGTGCTTTTGCATGCGCCCGCCGGCCTGAAGGCGAAGCGCCTGCTCATTGTGGGCCTCGGCAAGCAGGCCAAAGTGAATGCGCAAATTCTGCGCAACGCCGCGGGAACCGCAGTTCGCTACACCAAGCCGCGCGCGATCAAAGAACTGGCTCTTGCCCTTCCTGAGCCCAACTCCGAAACGCCGCCCCACGCAGTGGTTAAGGCAATCGTTGAAGGCGCGATCGTTGGCGACTTCGACGCTGACACCTACAAGAGCGATCGCAAGGATGTGAGCGTGGAGCGGTTCCGTCTCGCCTGCCCTCAAGATGGCGACCGAGCGGCATTAGAGGCTGCGCTCAATGAAGGTGTAATTGTTGGCGAGAGTCAGAATTTTACGCGCTCGCTCGTCAACGAGCCAGGAAACAAGCTTACGCCGACGATCCTTGGCCAGAGAGCCGCGGAGATGGCGCAGGCAGTGGGGCTGTGCTGGGATGTGTATTCGACCGAGAAGCTGCACGAACTCAAGATGGGCGCCTTCTGGTCGGTTTCGCAAGGCTCTGAAGAACCGCCGGCGCTGATTGTTCTGCGTTACGAGCCGGAGGGCGTGAACGACGGGCCGATTCTGGGGCTCGTTGGCAAGGGAATTACATTCGATACGGGTGGCATCTCGATCAAGCCATCGGACAACATGGAGAAAATGAAGTACGACATGGCCGGTGGAGCGGCGATGATGGGCGCAATGCGCGCCATCGCCATGCTTAAGCCGAAGGTGCGCGTAATTGCCGTGGTATGTGCTGCCGAGAATATGCCTGACGGCAAGGCGCAGAAGCCCGGCGACGTTCAGACCGCAATGCCAGCTGCAGACAAGCCTGGCAAGACCATCGAGATTATCAACACCGATGCCGAGGGCCGCCTGGTGTTGGCCGACGGAATCACGTACGCAAAGCAACTGGGCGCGACACATCTGATCGATGCGGCGACACTGACCGGCGCTATCGGCGTGGCGCTGGGGCTGGTGAACGCAGGCGCGTTCTCAAACGATGACGAGACGTACGCAAAATTCGACGAAGCGTTGAAAACTTCGGGCGAAAAGTTCTGGCGTATGCCGCTGGGCGATGAGTACGCCGAACAAATCAAGTCGGATATTGGCGACATCAAAAATACAGGCGGGCGTTACGGCGGCGCGTGCACCGCGGCTGAATTCCTGCACGTGTTTGCCGAAGACACGCCGTGGATTCACCTCGACATTGCGGGTCTCGCGTGGATTGACGAAGTACGCCCGTACATCGCCCGCGGCCCAAGCGGAGTTGGCGTTCGATCGATTGTGGAGTGGGTGCGGAGCTACTGAGCATCCGACGCCGCGCGAACGCGAGCAATTATATCTAATTTCCACATTTGAGTTTTCTCATTACTTCATGAGCACATGAAGTTATGGCCCGTTGCGCCGATGGATTCAGTGAGGTCCTGGTGCGATGGTCGAACGTGTGGAATTGCTTGAAGCTGCGCTAGACAGCCGGCCCGACGGCATTGCGTTGCTGGCAGATGGCGGTGAGGTGGCGTTCTGGAATCGCGCGGCCGAGGCAATCACGGGGTACGCGCGGGTTGAGGTGCTGGGGATGCCGTTCCCCGACTCGCTCGGACCGCTGTTGCTGGACGCGGATCTGCAGGAAGATCTGCCATTAGGTTCGCAGCGAAGCCGCGGCGCAGTGGTGCAGGCGCAGCACAAGCTTGGACATTGTTTTGACGCGATCGCGAGGCGTGTGTTGCTGCGCGGCAGATTCGGTCAGCACATTGGGGCCGCGGTGGTGTTTCATCCCGCGGCGAGTCTCGAAGCGCTGCCGCATGGCGAAATGCCTGAGGGTGAGCGGCTCGAAGAGAGCCAGGCCGATTTTGAAGAGCGCCTGCAGCAGGGGTTTGAAGACTCCGAGCATGGCGGCGCGCCCTTTGGCGTGTTGTGGGTCGGTGTGGATCAGGCGCGCGAACTGCACAAGACGCATGGAGCTGCCGCGTGCCAGGCGATGCTGGCCAAGGTGCGTCACGCACTAGCGCTGGGCGTGAGGCCGGCCGATGAGATCGGCCGCTGGGGCGAGGATGAGTTTCTAATAGTGGCTCATGAGCGCACCCCCGACATGCTTGTGGCGCATGCGCAGACGCTGGCCGGGCTGGCGCGGACGGCAGACTTCCGCTGGTGGGGCGACAGAGTGTCAATCACGGTGAGTATCGGCGTCGCGCAGTTCCGCAGAGATAGAGGCGAAACGCTGGCGCAATTACTTGAGAGCGCCCGGCGAGCAATGGAGACAGGCGCGTCGATGGGAGGGAACCGCGTAACCTCGTCGAGCCCATTCGTGGTGGCCCGTTCGCAGGATGAAACCGATTGTGCAACTGAGCGGGTGGAAGGCCGCGAAACGGGGGGAGGCAGGTAATGTTCGCCATCATAGGCATTCTGGTGGTGTTTGGAGCGGTGATCGGCGGATTCCTGATGGAAAAAGGAAATATGTCGGTTCTTCTGCAGCCGGCGGAGCTCATCATTATTGCCGGCGCGGCGACGGGAACACTGCTGGTGGCGAATCCGCTGCGCGTGCTGCAGGCAATTGTGAAAGGGCTGACCGGAGTGCTGAAGGGTTCGCCGTTTACCAAGGTCCGCTACCTGAGCACGCTCAAGATGATGTACCAGTTTCTGAACAAAGTGCGCAAGGAAGGGTTGCTTGCGGTGGAAATGGATGTGGAGAAGCCGAAAGAGAGCGCGATCTTCAAAAATTTCCCCGAGTTTCTAGCCGATCATCATGCGCTCGAGTTTGTATGCGATACGCTTCGGACCGCAATCACAGGCGGCGTGGAGCCCTTCGATATGGACCAGATGATGGAGCTCGATATGGAAGTGAGCCATCAGGGTTCGGTTCAGCCGGTGGATTCACTGACCACCGTAGCCGACTCGCTGCCGGGATTGGGAATCGTGGCGGCAGTGCTCGGCGTGGTGATTACCATGGGCGCACTGGGCGGGCCGCCCGAGGAGATTGGCAAGCACGTGGCTGCGGCGCTGGTGGGCACATTTCTCGGAATTCTGCTTTGCTATGGGCTGGTGGGGCCACTGGCGTCAAACATGCGCAAGACCGCCGATGAACACAACGACTATCTTCACGTGCTGCGCGTGCTTATTCTGGCATTTTTGAAAGGCGCAGCGCCGATGATAGCCATCGAGCTGGGCAGACGAGCGATTCCAGCGCATGCCCGGCCGAGCTTCGACGAAATGGAGAAGGGCTGCAAAGGCCAGGCGAGCGGTCAACAGGCCGCAGCGGCGTAAAGCAGAGAGCAAGGGAACAAGGGAGCAAGGGAACAGGGAATAAGGGAACCAGGGAACGAGAAAAAAGATGCCGGCGGCGAAAGCACAACCAATCATTGTCATCAAGAAGCATGGCGGACACGGCGGCCATCATGGCGGCGCGTGGAAAGTGGCTTATGCCGATTTTGTAACAGCGATGATGGCGCTATTCATCGTGCTGTGGCTGATGAGCCAGAGCGAGGAGGTTAAGAAAGCAGTCGCCGGGTACTTTCAGGATCCGAAAGGCACGGCCAGCCTGCTTGGTACAACCATGTCAGGCAACGGCGTCGCCGTTACCACGCATGATGAAGCATTGGAGAAGCTGAAAGAAAGGCTTGAGCAGGAAATCAAGGCGAAGAAAGAGCTGGAGAAACTTTCAAAGCAGATTGAAATCACAATCACGCCAGAAGGGTTGAGGATCGAGCTGCTCGAAGGCAAGGACGGCACATTTTATGAGAGCGGCAGCGCAAGACTGAGCGCGAACGGGCAGGAACTGCTCGCACTGCTGGCCGGCGAGCTGAAAACGCTGCCCAACGATCTGCTGATTGAGGGGCACACCGACGCGACTCAATATTCGACGGATGCGAACTACTCGAACTGGGAGCTGTCGGCGGATCGCGCCAATTCTGCGCGGCGGCTCATGCAGCAGGATGGAGTGCGCAGTAACCAGGTGACGCAGGTGCGTGGCTACGCAGACCAGTTGTTGCGTGTAAAGAACAATCCCTACGATCCGTCGAACCGCAGGATTTCGATTCTGGTGAAAAACTCGGCGACGGGAGCGCCGCCGCAGATTAAAGATGCGACTGTTGTGGGGGGAACCGGGCCGTCACCGGCAGCAAAGAATAGCACACAAGGTGGAACGAAAGACGCAACTGGCTCGCGCGCAGCGCATCCAGTGAGTGGAAATCAGCCTGCGGCACAGGCTCAAGATGCAACTCCACCGGCGACGATACCGAAGCCCTCACCCAGCGCAACCGCAAATGCACCGGCAGCAAAGAGCGGATTCATGAGCAAGCTGATGGGGATGCTGCCGGTTAAGAAGAAGTAAACAACCACCGAGCCTGGATGGGAGAGCACAAACTTCGACGCGCAGCCCAGATCCTGCAACCAATTCACTGTTGCTGCTGCATCTGCTGCATGTCGAGGAAAGGCACCAGAGGCGCCGGAGGCTGCTGTGCGCGCTCAACCAGAACGCTCCAGTCTTCGGGTATAGGTAACTTGCGATCGAGCGCGGGAGGTGTGTCGCTGGCGTCGACCTGAACCGCGACAAAGAGCTCGCTGTCAGTCTTGCCGCGAAAGATTCCGTGGGTAGGCGGCACGTCAGCGTAGTCACGTCCAACGGCAGTGCGAATGTGGCGATGGTGGGCAACCAGGTTGTTGGTGGGGTCGAAGCCGACCCAGCCGAGATGCGGTATCAGCGCCTCAACCCAGGCGTGAGTCGCATCGGGTGTTGAGCGGTCGTGATCTTCGCGGCTGCGATAGAGATAGCCCGAGACGTAACGCGCAGGAATTCGCACATGGCGCAGAAGAGCGATCATGGTGTGGGTAAAGTCCTGGCACACGCCTTTGTGGCTTTCGATCGCCTCGTCGATTGGCGAGTCGACGCGCGTATGGCGGGGCACGTAATCGAAGTAGTGATAGAGACGCTGATTGAGTTCGAGCACAAGCATGAGCGGGTCATCGCGCCGGACCACCTCCATCTGTTTCGCCAGCTCGATCAGAGCGGGCGTCTCGGTGGTGAAGGTGCTTGGCAGCAACATCTCCCAGTAGTCGCCCTGTGCAATCAAGTCGTCTAGCTCGTTCCACGCGTCGGGTGCGAGAAAGTGCGGTACGTCGGGCAGTGCCTGCTGTTCGACAACGGATTCGGCGACGATGACAAGCTGGTTATGTTCGCCCGGAATGTCGAAGTGCTGCACGTGATTGCCGAGATGGTCGCGATAGGTGAAGACGCGGCAGCGCGGGCTTACGGAGAGCGAGAAAGTTAGGCAATGCTGGCTCGAGTCGGAGCGCGGGTTCATACGCGTCTCCATGATGCTCTCGCTGATGGGGCAGGAGTAGCGGAATCGGGTGAGGTGGCGGATTGAATAAAAATTCATATGAAAGAACGAACCCTACTGAGTTAGCGGCACTAAACGGCTAATGCCGATTGAATTGAATATTGAACATAGTAGCGATAGATGAGCTCGTGAATGCGCAGACACTGCTCGCGGATATTGTGAAGAAATGCCGCGGTGTCGCCGGAGATGATTTCGCTGATGGAAGTGTATCTCAGCATGGCGCTCAACTTGCCAATCCCCGCTTTGAGTTCTTCCGGCTGCCGCCGTCCGCCGGTTTGCTGAATTCCATCAATCGCCTGCTGCGTGCCGTCGACGCAGTAATGAATGGCGTGAGGAAAATCGCGGTTGAGCAGCAGGAATTCGAGAATGCGATCAGGCGTGATATCGGCCGTATAAACCTGACAGTAAGCCTCGAACGACGTGCAGCAGCGCAGCAAGCCGACGAGCTCGAGATAGTGGTGGCCGGCGCTCTCAGTCGCCGATGGATGAAATAGGTCGGGTTGATAGACCTCAAGCAGTGTCGCCGTGGAGTAGGCGCGCTCAAGATAGCGGCCGAGGCGGATGAATTGCCAGCCATGGCCGTGAATCATGCTTGTATCGGTTGTGCCCTTGAAGAGGTAGATGCCGTCGATGATGGAAGCAAGCTGGTCGTTCATATTCGCAGCGAACTGCGATTGCGTGTGCGGCGAGTGCATCTGGTGGTAGAGGCGGTTCAACCGTTGCCACATCTCTGTCGAGATTTCTTCCCTTACCTGGCGAGCGTTTTCGCGGGCGCCGTTAAGGCAATAGATGACGGCCGCGGGGTTGAGACTGTCGTAGACGAGCTTCTTAGCCATGCCTTCGATACTGCCGCTCCAATCGACGGCGATGGGCTTGCCGAGCGCGGCTACCATGCGGTGCCAGCGGGTCTCGAGGTTTACGCCGCCGGTATCGAGCATCAGGCTGAGAGTCACGTCGAGTTGGCGCACGGTATTCTCGGCGCGCTCAAGGTAGCGGCTCATCCAGTAAAGGCTGTCGGCAACGCGCGATAGCATTTTGGGGCCCTCCCTTGTGCTGTGATTTGAAAACGTTATTCCAGCACCCATGTGTCTTTGCTTCCGCCTCCCTGCGAGGAGTTAACCACCAACGAACCTTTCTCAAGCGCCACGCGAGTCAGCCCCCCAGGAACAATGTTTATCTTGTCGCCGAACAGGATGTACGGACGCAAGTCCACATGTCGCGGCTCAAGACGATCGCCGAAGAGGCATGGCGCGCGCGAAAATTCGAGCGTGGGCTGCGCGACGTAGTTGCGCGGATTGGCTTCAATCTGCCGCGCGAACTCCTCGCGTTGCCGCGCTGTGGACTGCGGCCCGATCAACATGCCGTAGCCGCCGCTCTCGCCCACCGCCTTCACCACAAGTTTGTCGAGATTTGCGAGCACGTGGCGGCGGTCTTTCTCTTCGTTCAGCAGCCAGGTTTCAACGTTGTTGAGGATGGGGTCTTCGTTGAGATAGTACTTGATCATCCGCGGAACGTACGCATAAACAGCCTTATCATCGGCCAGTCCCGTGCCGAACGCATTGGCCACCGTGACGTTTCCGGCGCGATAAGCACTGAACAGTCCCCCACAGCCCAGCGCCGAGTCAGGCCTGAAGACAAGCGGATCGCTGAAGTCGTCGTCGACACGTCTGTAAATCACGTCCACGCGCTTGAGTCCGTCGGTCGTGCGCATGTAAACCAGGTTGTCGTGCGTCACCAGGTCGCGGCCTTCGACAAGATCGATGCCCATCTGGCGCGCGAGATATGTGTGTTCGAAGTATGCCGAGTTAAAAACTCCCGGCGTCAGCAGAACGATGTTCGGTTCGGGGCGTCCCTCGGGCGCCAGTGAACGCAGAGTCGACAAGAGCACCTGCGGATAATGCTCAATAGGCCGCACGCCGTAGCTTTGAAAAAGCAGCGGAAAGGTGCGCTTCATGACGCGGCGATTGGTGAGCATGTAGCTTACGCCTGAAGGGACGCGCAGGTTGTCCTCAAGCACCACGAACTCGCCGGTGTTTAGGCGCAGCAGATCGGAGCCTACCACAGCGATGTAGACATTGCGAGGCACCTGCAGTCCGCGCATCTGGCGGCGATAGTGCTTGCAACTGTAAACCAGCTCGCGGGGAATCACATGGTCGTTCAGGATCTTGCCGTCGGAGTAAACGTCGCGCAGAAAAAGATTGAGGGCCGTGATGCGTTGGATGAGCCCGCGCTCAATGCGGTCCCATTCCTGCGCGGTCACTATGCGTGGGAGCAGATCGTAGGGGAATATGCGCTCAGTGCCTTCGTCGCGGCCGTAAACGGTGAACGTGATGCCCTGAGTGAGGAACGAGAGATCGGCAGACTGTTTGCGGCGCTGCAATTCATCAGCGGGCAGGCTGGCGAGATTCTCGGCCAGGGCACGGTACTGCGAGCGAACGTCGCCCGAGTTCAGGCGCATTTCGTCGAATGCCCCATCGAGCGGGTAGTCACCGAAAAGCGTATCGAGTTCAACTGGGTGGCCGGTGTTCATGAGCCCCTTGGTTTGCCATTCCGAGACGTAGCTTTACTTGTACTCTGTTTCTAACATGCGAGGCATAAAGGGGCCATCAGGAATTGGGCCAGGCGGTGATTCAGCGGGTTGGATCGAGCGGACCCATCGGGTAATGCTCCTCCTCGTACTCCTCGACGAGCGCAGTCAAAATCTCGATCCGCTGAGCTTCGGCCGTACCCTCTACCGCGCCCCAAAAGGGTCTCGATTTCAAGCAGAGCGGCGTCGTGATCATCGTTAGTCTTAATGGAGAATAAGCTCATTTAGAGCCAGCCCGATATCAAACTTGTGACATTCTTTGTTTGCTACTGAATAAAGCTTCGGCGCGGCCTATTGAAGGCCGCGCCGGCTGTTGACGATCAGGATTTTGGCTGCCCCTAGAACAGATTCCACAGCGACTGGTTGTAAACCGCATGGTGGAATTGAACCTCTGAGCCCTTCACAATCGTTCCCAACTCGCGCGGAGAGCGGTTTGCCGCGGCCTGCTTCAGTTCGGCGTAACGGCCCTGTACATCGGTTCCCAGAATCTCGCCGATCCACTTCGAACCTTTAAAGTCGTCAATGGCCGTCTGAATATTGTCGGGCAGATAACGCCCGCCGGCACGCAGATCCTTGTGCTTCGCGATCGCCCCGTCAACGCCCGTCTTGAAGATGCTGTAGAGCGACAGGTAGGGATTGGCGTCGGGCGCCACGGCGCGAACTTCGGTGCGCATGGAGCGGTGGTTGCCAATGGGCACGCGCACCATTGCGCCGCGGTCCGTGGCCGAAGCGCGAATTTGGTTGGGCGCTTCAAAGTGCGGATCGAGGCGGCGATACGCGTTTACGCTCGAGTTGAAGATGAGGCACAGATCGAGGGCATGGCTCAGGATGCGATCGAGGAACTCCCAGCCGAATTTCGAGAGCTGCTCCTCGCCCTTCTCATCCCAGAACAGGTTGGTCTTGCCTTTTGAAACAGAAACGTTGGTGTGCATGCCGCTGCCGTTCACGCCGACAATGGGCTTGGGCAAAAAGCAGGCCGTGTATCCCATGTTTGCGGCAATCTGGCGGCACAGCAGTTTGTAAAGCTGAATCTGATCGGCAGCGGCAACCACCTCGGCGTAGCCAAAGTTAATTTCGAACTGGCTCGGCGCCACTTCGGGGTGGTCCTTCTCATTCTGGAAGCCCATGGCCCGCTGCACTTCAGCCGCGGTATCGATAAACTGGCGCAGCGGATCGAGCGGCAGCACGTGATAGTAGCCGCCGGTATTGATGCACTCGAATTTTCCGGTCGTGTGGTAGCTCTGCTCGGCATCGCGACCTGCAAAAAGAAATCCCTCAATCTCTGTGGCCGCGTTCAGCGTGTACTGCTTATCCTTGAACAGCTTCTCTGAGTAGCTCTTCAGCACGCCGCGCATGTCACCCGAATACTGAGTGCCGTCCTTGTCGATCACGTTGCCAAACACCAGCACTTTGCCGGTGCCGAACACATCCGCAGGCACCCAGTAGAAAGCGCTCCAGTCAATGCCCAGCCGCAGGTCGCTCTCTTTTTGCGCAGTGAATCCGCGAATCGACGATCCGTCGAAGGTGAGGTTCTCATACGAACCCAACAGGAACTTCTTGTCATAGTCCAGCAGGTGCAGCCGCCCCTCGAGGTCTGAAAAGAGCACAGTAACAGCCTTGATCCGTTTCTCGTCCTTCAGGTACTTCAGGCGTTTGTCACGGACATCGTTAGCAGCGATGCGATTGGCGCGATCTGCCTTGGCTGCCAGATTGAGCTCCTCCAGCTCTTCGTACGAAAGAGCCAGGAAATTGCGATAGTCGGTAGACATGGATCTCCTTCTTCATGCAGGTGGTTCACAAATGTGAAGCCCCAGTGGCGCGAGTGCGCTGGAGGCTGAGTTGCGGTTTCTGAGTTCGGCTCAATGCTTGCGGGCGACGGTTGCCCGCATTCATTTTAAGGCTAGCGCCGGGGGCCGGTATGTGACGTGAGGTTTGGCGTCACCTGTGGAAAGCCTTTGCGGAAATCAGCGGGATTTGCATCGACGCTGGTGCAATTTCGACAAACAGCGCGGCTTTGCACGAAGACTGATGAAGGTGCTGCGATACTCTTGGTTCTCAGGAGATTCTTCCCCATGCATTCAGCACAACGCCTTTCTGCGGCCGTTCTATTTGTGTTGCCGCTACTACTCTCAGGGGTTCGGGCTTCAGCGCAGGCCGCGTCCATCAAGATAACTGCCGATCTGACCGATGCGCCACGCAAGCTCTACCACGCCGACATCGAGTTTCCCGTGACGCCCGGACCGCTGGCGCTCACCACGCCCAAATGGATTCCTGGCAACCATCGTCCCACGGGGCCAGTCAACGACATTACCGGAGTGGTGTTCACGGCGAACGGGCAGGCACTAACCTGGCGGCGAGACGACGTGGATCTGTATGAATTTCACTTGACCATTCCGCCAGGTGTAACCACGCTACATGCCCATCTGGACTGCATTGTTCTGGGGCGCGTCTCACAGAAGCTGGCGGTTTTAGAGTGGGAAAAACTGCTGCTGTACCCCGCCGACAGGCCAGTGCGCGATATACCGATTCAGCCGTCTTTGAAGGTCCCTGACGGCTGGGGAATCGGCACTGCGCTCACGCCGGTGAGCTCGGGCTCTTACCCGGTTCCGACCGCGGGAGCGACAACGCAATTCGCGGCCACCAATGTGGAGCAGCTTGAAGATTCGCCGGTAATCGCCGGGCAATACTTTCACGAGTTCGCGCTGGCGCCGGATATTACGCCGAAGCACTACATCGATGTGGTCTCGGATGAGCCGAAGGACTCAAACCTGCGTCCGGCGGTGCTGGCAGATTTGAACAACCTGGTGCGCGAGGCCGACGCAATGTACTCGTCGCATCACTACCACATCTATCATTTCCTGCTCACGCTCTCTGACGTTGCCGGCGGAGAAGGCCTGGAACATGGGCAGTCATCAGACAACGGAGTGGATGAGAAGGGCTACTCCGACGACGCTCATGTGCTTGACAATGCAGATCTGCTTTCGCACGAGTTTACGCATTCGTGGAATGGTAAATACAGGCGCCCTGAGGGGCTGTATCAGCCGGATTTTGCCACGGCGCAGCAGGGCGCGCTGCTTTGGGTATACGAGGGAATGACGGAATACCTGGGCGACGTGCTGGCAGCGCGCTCCGGATTTGAGACCCAGGCGCAGTACCGCGACTCGCTGGCGCTTAGCGCAGCCGACCTGGACACTCGCGTGGGCCGCGATTGGCGCCCGACCGAAGACACAGCCGTGGCCGCGAGCGTTTTGCGTGGCGGCAATCCGGCGTGGTTTAACTGGAGGCGCGGGCAGGATTATTACCAGGAAGGTGAACTGGTGTGGCTCGACGCAGACACGCTCATCAGGAAGATGACTGGAAACAAGAAGTCGCTCAATGATTTCGAAAAAATCTTTCTGGCCAAAGGCGGAAATACCGGCCCCTCGATTGTTCCATACAAGTTCGATGAACTGGTGGAGGACCTGAACCAGGTCGTGCCCAGCGACTGGGCTACATTCTTGCGCGACCGCGTCTACAAGATCAATCCTCGCGCCGATTTGGCTGGCATTGAGCGCGGCGGCTACAAGCTGGTCTATCAAGATAAGCCGAGCGCCACCGAAAAAACATTAATGGGCGTTGAGACCCTGCGGCCGCGCGGGCCAGACTGCTGGTACTCGATTGGGCTGCGCATCGGCGGCGAGGGCAGCATTGCCGACGTGCGCTGGGGCGGTCCGGCCGACAAGGCGGGTTTGGCGCCGGGAGAAAAAATCATTGCGGTGGGCGGAAAAATCTACTCGCCCGAAGCGCTGCGCGCCGCGATCCGCGATGCGAAAGGAAGCACCGAGCCGATTCATCTCATCGTGCAGGCCGACTCCTTCGTCCACATGGTCCAGATCGATTATCACGATGGCGAGCGTTTCCCCGTGCTCGAGCGCGTAGATGGAACGCCTGATTACCTGGACGACATCACTAAACCCCTCACCATGCCAGAAAAAGCGCCGGCGGAGACGAACAAGGACGGCGACGAGTAATCATTTAGAGTAGCGCCACGAAAGGTAGCGCCGCGCTCCCGAAAAGGTAGCGCGGTTGTACCGCCGGTCTCCTGACCGGCTGTAGCGTGGGTCTCCACAGGCTGCCCTAAGACTCGACCCAGCCGAGCCTTGTAACAACGGCACGGCTTCAGCCGGGCCATAAACCCTGCAATATGATCGAGGGCTTTAGCCCCCGCTATTCTCGCGGCCGCTGGGTGCCTCATCCTAACCGCATTTTGTGCGGTTAGGGTGGGAACCACAAACCTCAACCAACTTCTTTCATCCTGAGGCTCCCGAGCGCAGCGAAGGGGCAGATAACCCGCCCTGAAAACAGCATTGGACGGGAGCGCCAGCACGCCCCGGAGGGGCGAGTCGAGACTAGCCCATGTATGACAGCGCCTGCCCCGGTCAACTGAAAAATGCGCGCATTTCTCCGTGGTGGTCGGAGTGGTGTCAAGGGCGCCTTACTTTGGCGTTCATCTTGACCCTTGACACCGCTCCGATCA
>Ga0335073_10009935_pt1 | contig 13360 bp, 10 predicted proteins | sample Lox_Sample_22_FD_207093 | JGI IMG/M metagenome (GOLD analysis project Ga0335073, IMG submission 207093) | Soil microbial communities from Loxahatchee National Wildlife Refuge, Florida, United States - Lox_Sample_2.2 | ecosystem: Environmental > Terrestrial > Soil > Wetlands | place: USA...
CCCAGCTCGCCGACGATGTCCATCGTGCCTTCGAGCAAGACGAACATGGCATCGCCCCGTTCAGCTTCACGAAACAACGCGTCGCCAGGAGTGGGAAGGACGAGTTCCTCCTGCCGGGAAAATAAATCCGCCGGATTCACTGGGTAATGAGAATAGGCTGCCGGCGGGCGGCTTCAGATTATAAACCGGTGACAATGGGAAGACGGATTTGTATCCGCGAATTGTTTTATTGGGGGAAAACCTTCACCCCGGTTCGCGAAATTCGCGGATTACAACTTCGTGGTTTATTCCGGTGGATAGTCAAACACGGTTTCGGCATCCAGATATTTCCAGGACTTCCCCTTCTGGATGCGGGGCGTGGTGCGGCCGGTATAGGACAGGATGCGGTGCGGGTCGTTCTTTTGCACGGTAAACAGGAGCGGTTTCACCAGCCGGGCAACGAGCCTGCTGGCGGGTTTCATGGTGATGAGCTCGACCGGCCGGTCGTCTTCTGCGGTTTCACCGGTCTTCACCAGCTCGAACTCGAAGGTGCGTTCCCAATCCAGGGAAACGAAGTGGAACGTGACGGCTTTACCCTCCATCAGTTCGTGCCAGTGAGTGATCATGAACGGATACAACGTATCGTCAATCACCGTGTCGGGCTGGAGTATCCGGGCGCGACCTTTGGGCGGATTGAGGTTGTGGGCGTAGCTGATGAAGATGTCTTGGCGAGCCGGGTTTTCCGAGTCGGGCTCGATGTGAATGGCGCCGGAGACACCGGCCTGGAAATCCTGCATCTCAAAGGAGACCAGCTGGTTGGATTCGTAGAGGACTTTTTCCACGGCGGCTACCGTCCCGTTGGCGCCGAGAAATTGCCGCTCGACCTGGACCGTGGAACCGGAGCGCGTGGCCGTCCGCCGGAAAGTGAATAAAACCTTTTTCCGGTCCGAACCGATGGCATAAAGGATGCCGGTGAGCAGTTTGGGTTCGGCATAATCATAGACCGGACTTGCCGGCGGAGACACGGTGTCGGCGGCCAGGCCGGCCGGGAGTCCGTTCGAGCTTAACGCCCACAGTACGATCCCGCGCGCTGCCAACGCAATGCCCGCAGATACTTTTTTCATGGTTTCAAATCCGACACAGATGCGCACAGATTTTCTCAGATAAAACCCGAGCTTCGCGCCCGAAGGCAAAGGCGCAATTGTTTCAGCCGCGCTTCGCCCCGGATTTTTCCGCAAAAGCAGCGCCGCCATCGCACAAGATTTAATCATCAGGGTGCGGAGAATGCCAGGGTTTGACCCCGAAAGCCGTAAAAAACCCCCATGTTTATGCGGTGGCAGCCCCCGTCATCCTGCGTTATGATCCAACGATGTTCCTAAGCAGCACAAGTTTTGTAGATGCCCCGAATTTCAAACGGTCAATCTTACGCACGGTTTCTTCAATTCTGGTATTGGCCGCGTTTGCGCCGGTCACAAAATTGCCGGCGCAATCCACCCGTCCGGGTTGGGGTTCCACACCTTATCAAGATGCGTCCGGCACGGGTGTGACCTTCCGGGTCTGGGCGCCTAATGCCGCCAGCGTAACCACTCCGGGCGCATTCAACGGCTGGTCCACCTCGGCCACGCCTCTGGTCAACGAATTGTCCAACGGCCTTCCCACCGGCGTCTGGTCGGCGGACGTGCCGGGCGCTACAGCGGGCCAGCAGTACAAGTACTACATTACTTACAACGGCAGCAGCAATTACAAGCATGATCCCCGGTCACGCTGGGTGGTGAACGCCGGTGGCGGCAGCGGGAACAATGACATTATTTATGACCCGACCGCCTTCAACTGGAACGGCGACGATTTCACCAACCCGCCCTTGCAGGACTTGTTCATTTACGAGCTTCACATGGGCACGTTTCCGTCCAGCACCGTGCCCAGCCGGCTGGTGGCCGCGACGAACAAGCTGGATTACCTGAAATACCTCGGAGTCAATGCCGTCGAGCTCATGCCGATTATGGAATTCGGGAACAGCGGCAACAGTTGGGGTTACGACCCGGCCCAGTTGTTCGCGGTGGATAACGCCCAGTACGGCGGGCCGGATGCGCTAAAAACTTTTGTCCAGGCCTGCCACGCCCGGGGCATCGCGGTGCTGCTGGATGTCGTCCACAACCATTACGGGCCGAATCTTCTGGACATGTGGAACTTTGACGGCTGGGCCGGCAGCAACTCGGTCGGCGGCGGCGGGATTTACTTCTTTCAAAGTAACTTCAACCTGCAAAACACGCCCTACGGCGCCACGCGGCCCAATGTCAGCAGCAATCAGGTGGCCAATTTCATCTCGGACAATATCGCCATGTGGTTGAGCGAATGTCACGTGGACGGGTTCCGCTGGGACTCGGTGTACACTCTGACGCATGGCAACGACGGCACCTACATCCCCACCGCCGGCAATCTCGTGACCGCCATCAACGCCATGATTCACACCAATTACACCGGCAAAATCAGCATCGCCGAGGATGTTTACAATACGTGGGGCTTCGACAGTTCCTGGGACACCGGTTATCCGTATAATTTCACGCCGGTGTTGACCAATATGTCGGATGCGAGCCGCAACATGAGCACGATTGCCAACGACGTGCAGTACAACGTCAGCTACGGCGGCACTGCCAGCTTTCTGCGCGTGGCCTACCTGGAATCGCACGACGTGGTCGGCGATTTGAACGGCTCCACCCATGTCCGGTTGCCCACGGCGATTGACCCGGTCACACCAAACAGTTACCGGGCGAGAAAGCTTTCCACGCTTGGCGCCGCCATCACCCTGACGGCGCCCGGCATACCTATGATTTTCCAAGGCCAGGAAATGCTCGAAAACCAGCAGTTTGACTCCGGCCGAAACGTGGACTGGAGCAAAACAAACACGTACAGCTACATCGTCCAGTTTTACCATGATCTCATCAACGCCCGTCGGAATTTGCAGGGTTTGACGCCGGGGCTGGAAGGCGACCGTTGCACCATGCTCGCCGTGGATAACGTCAACAAGCTGGTCGCTTTTAATCGCTGGAATTCCGCCAACCCGAGCCTGAGCGCCGTCGTGGTTGGCAATTTCACCAGCAACACCCTCAACAACTATTCCCTGACCTTCCCGTCGGCCGGCAACTGGTATGTCCAACTGAACAGTGACTCCACAACATACGGTCCGGACTATGGGAACATCGGCAGCTCGGTGGTCACGGCCAGTGGCAGCCCGGCCACGGGCAACGTCACAATTGGGCCGTACAGTGCGCTGATCCTGTCGCAAATTTCCCCGGTGCCCACGCTTTCGATTGCACCGACCGTTAACGGTGTGACGGTGTCGTGGCCGATGACGCCGCCGGGCGTGGTGTTGCAGAGTTGTCCGTCGCTGGCTGACAATCCGCCCGTTTGGACCCAGGTCCCCGTTTCGCAGTACCAGACCAATGGATCCACCATCTTCATCAACGTCAGTGCGCCGACCGATACCGTTTTTTATCGACTCCAACAACCGTAGTGCCCGGATCCAAGCCAGCCGGCTGATCTGCTCCCTCGCGCGTTCGGAACAGGCACATTCTCCCGGTGCCGCTCGGCCCTCACAACGGCTGGCGTCCTTTTTGCTGCAATCCCAGTGGTGAAAGTTTTCCACCCTTGATTATGAAGTATTCCGTCGTTTTAGGAGGACTTGGTCTGATGCTTTTGGTCAGTTTTTGCCCACCCGTTGTCGCGGAACGGATCAACCAGGAAGGCCGCATCCTGGGACCGTTGCCGGTGGTGACCAACGCCATTCTGTTCGACACTTCCAATGCCGACGCCGTGGTGTCGGCCATGCAGATTTTCCCGGTAACGAATCCTTGGAATGAAATCATCACCAACCGGCCGGTATTGACGAACTCCGACGCGATGATCGCGCAAATCATGTCGGACCTGGCGTCCAACCGGCGGACGCTGATTGCGTTTCAGGAAATGAACTTCGTGCTGGTGCCGGACAATCAACCGCTGGTGGATTTCGATTTTGTGGATTATCCGGACGAGTCGGACTTGAACGGCGGAACCTATCCCGACGGGTTGTATCCGATTCCGGTGAACCTGCCCATTGAGGGCTGGCCGACCCAGACGGGGATCCAGACGTTGTACCAATGGCAGACCAACAACGACGGCAGCGACCGGCATTCCATCATCGTGCAACCGGGCGCAGGCTTCAGTTACGAGACGTGGAGCACCGTGTTGACGGGGACAAACTGGCAGGCGGCGAACGGTGCGATTTTCAATCTGAACACGAACGGGCTGCGGCCGGCGGGCTGGACTTCCGGCGACGCCGCGGGCTTCCCGATGTTTCCGGCGCTGGTGCGTTACGATGAGGCCGAACGCGGCATGGTGGAACACGCCTGCCGGCTGGTGGTCAAGCGGACCCTCTACAATAATTACATCTATCCGGCCACGCATTATGCCTCGGCATCCACCAATACCAACCCCAACCTGCCGTCCATGGGCCAACGGTTGCGGTTGAAGGCAGGTTTTGTCATTCCAACCAATTGGCCGATCGAGGAACAGGCCGTGTTGCGGGCGCTCAAGAAATACGGTGCGATGGTGGCCGACAACGGGAATTTTTTCTCCATCTCGGTGACGCCGGACGACCGCTGGCCGACGAATGTATTCAGTGATTTCACGAGCATCAGCATCACCAACTTTGAGGTCATCCAGACCACCGGCCCGAATGAAGGACCGCGCTCGCCCGGCGCGCCAATCGCGGAGGCCGGCCCGGACCAGACCGTGCCCGTTGGCGTGCCGGTGGCTTTGCAGGGCGCGGTGACGTTCAGCAACCCGCCGCCGGCGATCCAGTGGAAACTCTATTCCGGGCCGGGCACAGTCACGTTCGGCAACACGGCGTTAACAAATACGACGGCAACGTTCAATGCGCCGGGGGTTTACACGTTGGAATTGAGCGCCGCCGACGGCGTCCATGCCGTGGCCTACGACGCCGCGGTTTTTACCGCGACGAATGCGTTCAATCTGACCATCACTCTGGCAGGCGCAAATGTAAACTTGAGCTGGACCGGCGGCGCTGCGCCGTTTGTGGTGCAGGAGGCGGCTACGCTGCCGAGGGGCACGTGGAATAATGTTCTGACGACCAATGCCCAATCGGTTTCACTGCCGCTGACGAATGCGACTGAATTCTTCCGGGTGCAAGGGAAATGAAAACGGGTTCCGGCTCTAGCTTTCGGGGTCCTGGAAAAGGGCAGAGCGTTTCAAAAAATCCGTAACCGCCGACGTCAGTCGGCGCAAACCGAATAAAGAAGAAAACGATGGCGCGAGTTGAAGTTCACGGTTGCCAAATTAAGCCAATCGCTTCAGGAGATAGCGAACTTTTTCATTCGGCGATATACTCCGGCGGTTTCTATCTATCATTTTTTGATTCGATTGCGACCTTGCGCTGAGGCATTTTGACGGTTCCAAAATGCCTGAGAACATCAACCACCAGCCCGCCGACGAACGATATCCCACGCGGGAACTCGTGCGCCGGCTGCTGGCCCTGGCCTGGCGGTTCCGCGCGGATTGTTTCTGGTCGCTGGCGCTGAGCCTGGCGCTGCTATTGCTGGGCATCGTCGGACTCAAGCTGCTGGGGGTGGTGATTGACGTGATCCGGCACGCGCTCGACCCGTCATTACCGACGCCGGTGTATCCATTCGGCTGGCAGCCGCCGGCAGGTTGGACGCCGCTGCGGATTGTCACGACGCTGTCACTGGCGATTGTCGCCCAGGCGGTGTTGCGGGCGGCGCTTACCTACGCCTACAACATGGTCACCGCGCGGTTGACGCAGGGGGAAATCGTGCCGGAACTCCGCGCGCAACTTTACGCCAAACTGCAACGCCTGAGTTTCAGCTTCTTCGACGTCCACGGTTCCAATTCGATTTTCAACCGGGTGACGGGCGATGTGCAAAACACACGGTTGTTCGTGGACGGTGTCCTCTTGCAGGGCGCGACGATGATCCTGACGCTGGCGGCCTACGCCGTTTTCATGTGGCGGATCCACCCGGCGTTGACCCTGGCTTGCCTCTGCGTATCACTGCCCTTGTGGTGGCTGGCGCATTTTTATTCGACGCGGCTGCGACCTGGCTATCTGCGCAACCGGGAGTTGTCCGACGACATGGTTCTGTTGTTCAGCGAAAGCGTGCGGGGAATGCAAACGGTGAAGGGGTTCGCCGCGGAACCGCACCAGGTCCGGCGCTTCGAGGAGGCGAACGATACGGTATCGTCGCAACAGCGGAAGATTTTTTGGGATTTGTCCGTGTTCACGCCCGGCACGCAGATGCTGTCACAGTTGAGCCTGGTGATTCTGTTCGCCTATGGCGGCTGGCTGTACGTGCAGGGTAAAATTCCGCTGGGCAGCGGATTGGTGGTGTTCGCCGGCCTGCTTCAGCAGTTTACGGGGCAGGTGGCGAACATTTCCACCATCGCCAACTCGGTGCAGCAAAGCCTGGCGGCGGCGCGGCGAGTATTCGAAGTGCTCGACACACCCTTCGAGGTGGAAAACAAACCCGGTGCCGTCGCACCGGCGCGGCTCACCGGCCGGATGGTTTTTGAAAAGGTGACGTTCGGCTACCACCCGGACAAACCGGTGCTGGCGGACGTGTCCTTCGAGGCGAAGCCGGGGCAAATCGTCGGCATTTTCGGCATGACCGGGGCGGGCAAGAGCACCTTGCTGGGATTGGTCCCGCGGTTTTACGATCCGCAGTGCGGGCGGATTCTGGCGGACGGACAGGATTTGCGGGACCTGGACCTGGACACGTTCCGGCGGCAAATCGGAATTGTTTATCAGGAGAGCTTTTTGTTCTCGAACACCGTGACGGCGAACATTGCCTTCGGCCATCCACACGCCACAATGGACCAGATTGAGCGCGCCGCGCGCATCGCTTCAGCGCACGAGTTTATTACCGCGCTGCCGCAGGGTTACGAGACGGTCCTGGGCGAATCCGGTGTGGATCTGTCGGGCGGGCAACGCCAGCGGTTGGCGCTGGCGCGGGCGTTGTTGCTGCAACCCCCCATCCTCATTCTGGACGACCCGACGGCGTCGGTGGACGCGCGCACGGAAAATGAAATCGTTTCCGCACTCCGCGAGGCGATGGCCGGCCGGACAACATTTGTGGTGTCCAGCCGGTTGAGCCTGTTGCGCCGGGCGGATTTGATACTGGTGCTGGAAGACGGGCAATTGACGCTGACCGGCACGCACGCGGAGTTGGTGCGCTGGCCGGGGTTGTATCGCGAAACGGCTTTGCTGCAAATCATGGACCTTGACGAGGACCGGGGGCCGAAGGTCGGGAGTCGAGGTCTTGAACAAGCGGAAACATTGAACATTCAACTGCCAACGTCGAAGTCGTGAAGCGGCAATGAGCGAGAGAACAAACAGCAAACCGTCGGCCACGAAAACTGCCAGGGATGAGCTTTCCACGCGGGAAGCGCTCACGTTTTATGATCCGATGGAGGAGCGCGAGGCGGACAAGGCGCCGTTGCAACCGGCGCTCATTCGCCGGATTTTCCGCTACACAAGACCCTACGCGGCCAAACGGAACTGGCTCTTCATCCTGACGTTCACGCGCGGTCTGCAATTGCCGGCGCTGGCGTGGTTGATCGGCCGCACCATCAGCGGCCCGATTGCCGGCCGGGATTTGCCGGGCATTTGCCGGTATGCCGCGGCCTATTTCTTTTTGGCGCTGTTCACCGTGGGCGCGTTTCATTTCCGCCAGCGGTTCGCACTCGAACTCGGCGAGGCGGTCGTCCATGACATGCGTTCGGATTTGTTTGCCAAACTGATGACCATGCCGATGTCATTTTTCAACCGGACCAAATTCGGGCGCATCATCAGCCGGTTGACCTCGGACATTGACAGCGTCCGGGCCGGGGTCCAGGACGTGGCGTTTGTGCTGGTGGTCCAATGTCTGCAAATGGCGGGTTCCGCGGCGCTCATGGCGTGGTACAACTGGAAACTGTTTTCCCTGATGCTCCTGATCGCGCCGGTGATCTGGGTGGTGAACGAAAAATATCGCAGCGAAATGAGCCGGCGCCTGCGCATGGTGCAGCAATCATGGAGCCGCGTCGCGTCCACGCTGGCCGAATCGGTGAGTGGCATCCGGGTGACACAGGCGTTTGTGCGGCAGGACATCAACGCCGGGTTTTTCCGCAAATTAATCAATGTGCATGGCGAGAACAACGTGGGCGTGGCCCAGGCCTCGGCGGTGTTCGTGCCGCTGCTGCAATTGAAAAGCCAGGTGTTCCTCGGGGCGATGGCGCTGTTGAGCGCGTACGGGGCGCTGAGCTGGCACGGCTGGCTGCACATGGAAGTGGGCGACCTGGTGATGTTCTTCTTCCTCGCCAATCTGTTCTTTGACCCGGTGCAGGTCATCGGCAATCAGCTGAACCAGGCCCTGATGGCGATGGCCGGCGCAGAACGGTTTTACCGGATGCTGGATCAAAAACCGGACTGGCAGGACGCGGCGGACGCCCGGCCGCTGCCGGCGATTCAAGGTCGGGTGGAGTTTCAAGCCGTACAATTTGAGTATCAGCCCGGCCGGCCGGTGCTCACGAACATTTCCTTTGTCGCCGAGCCGGGTCAGACCGTGGCCCTCGTCGGGCACACCGGCAGCGGCAAGACGACGCTCGTGGCGTTGTTACAGAAATTTTATCTGCCGACGAGTGGGCGCGTGCTCGTGGACGGGGTGGATTTGAACACGGTCACCAGCGACTCATTGCGTTCCCAGATGGGCAGTGTGCAGCAGAACAATTTCCTGTTCTCCGGCACGGTGTTGGACAACATCCGGTTCGCCCGACCCCACGCGACGGAAGCCGACGTGCGGGCGACACTGACGGCGCTGGATTACGCCGAACTCATTGAGGTGCTTCCCCAGGGCCTGCATTCGCCGGTGGCCGAGCGTGGCGCGGCCCTGTCGTTCGGCCAGCGGCAACTGGTGTGTTTCGCGCGCGCGATGCTGGCCAATCCGCGCATCGTCGTGCTCGACGAAGCGACCAGCGCGATTGACTCGGTCACCGAAATGCGGTTGCAGCGGGCGCTGGAAGTTTTGCTGCGCGGCCGGACGGCGTTTGTGGTGGCGCACCGCCTGAGCACCATTCGCAAAGCCGATCTGGTGCTGGTGCTGGACCAGGGGCGGATTGTCGAGCGCGGCACGCATGAGAGTTTGCTGCGGCAGGACGGCGTTTACGCCCGGCTGCATCGGGAATTTGTCAGCGCCCGGCCGGCAGGAACCTCCTAGCGGCGGTCCATGACCGTCGCGCTCAAACCTCACATTAAAAATGCGGCGGTCACATACCGCCGCCACAACACACCACAACATTTTAGCGGTTCAATCCTTAACGATGCCATCCACCGCCGCTGTGCCATCCACCGCCGCCGCGCCAGCCGCCACCGCCGCGCCAGCCGCCCCAATAGCCCCCCCAGCCGAAGGAAACCGATACCGCCGGGTAAGGCCAGCAATAGCCGTAGTAGGGATAATAAGCATAGTACGGGCGGGAATAGAGCCAGTTATTGTAATAGTAGGTTTGCGTGTCAGGAATCACATAAACCGTCGAGGCGGGAGACGTCTGCACGTAAGTTGTCGTGGGCTGCGTTGCGGCAGTTGAAGTTTGGGAACTGTACGCCGCCGAATCGTCCGACGATGAAGTTGTTACGGTGGACGCGGTCTGCGCCGACTGTGAACGCTGGTTCAGCATGGCGTTGATCACGGTATCGGAAACACCCTGCTGCCGCAGATAAATAATTTGGGCGGCGTTCAACCCGTAATTGTTTCCAGAGTTCTGGATGTAATTGACGATGACGCTATCGCCAACCTTCGCCTGCGAAAGCCGCAAAACGTCCGGGACGCCGTAGGGCAACTGCGGCGCCGCCTGGCTGGCAGCAACCGGTTGAGCGGTGGCAGTGGTGGCATCCTGGCCCACACTATTGCCCGCCGTCAAAGCCAGCGCAGTGAGGGTAATGACTGTCAATGACAGGATTGGAAAGTTTAGAGTTTTCATAAAACCCATAGCGTTTGACAGGTAAACGAGCCAATAAGTTCAACACCGGAAAATGGCGCGAGTTTCCCGGCCTGTCAAATGCGATCCAAACGCCTCAAACCTTTCCCTGCGGCGAAATGCGTGTTTGTGTCTTGTGAATTCATCGCTCATTTCCCAATGTTGCAATCGGAATGATAGAATATGATTAATTGAAATTTTAGAATTGAAGTGGTCTACTAATCAAACGGCTGCATTATCATTATGAGAGTGCTATGATTTCCTTCGGGGTTCGCAGTTGCCGTTATGCAGGCCTCAGGGGATAGTTTGCCTGTTATAACGACACAACCCCACAATCTCTCCGGCACCGGAACGTTTTCCCTATCTCGACCAATGCCAACGGTTTTCAATGGCGCTGGAGCGGGACAGATATTCCAGGAGCGACCAACTCGACTTTATCCCGAAGCAATTCGGATCCGACGGGTTGCTACATGGTCGTCGTCAAAAATGCCATCGGCTGGGTGCCAAGCCAGTTAGCTTATCTGTCACGAGGTTCAGGCGGGGTCGTGCCGTTCTCTAATTATGGAAATACAGGTTTTGACGCCGAAGCCTGCTATCAAGTGGGGAATTGGGGGATGGCTATTACCAACGGTACGGCTCAAGTTGTTGCCGGACCCGAACTGGATCAGATGCAACCTGTCGGCGACACTTGGGATTTTTGGTTCTGGTACAATTATGATGATCCAAGCCGGGCTGGGTATTTTGACGGAGGGGATCAAACCGTCCCGACAGTATCTCCTGGTCAAACCGATTATTACCGAGTGGACCTGACCTATCCTTGGCTGGGGACTTACACACAGCAGTCCACAACATTAAAAATGGTTGCCGGCGGCGGATCGTATCCGACTCCTTCGATGACAAATCTCAAGTTTCCACTCTGGCCCGAATGGCCGGAGCCATGGTATGAGCAATGGCCCGATTCCGCACCGACGAATCAGATTCGAATACCAGGCGAGACCATCAGTTTAATAAATGATTACGCTGCCTACACGGATTTCGGCGTTCCGGTCTGTCAGTGGTGCAAAGATGGGAAAATCATTCCGGGTGCGACAAATTTTGTTCAAATGGATGGCGGCACGTACGGCGGGTATTATCAGACAGTTTTCACCATAACAAATCTGCAACCCGCCGACGCTGGCATCTATGACTCTCAGCGTTCAAGTGACCAACGGGCCCGGCTTGCTCCTGTCTCCACGCTTCAGTGACACCAACTTTGTCTGCGATCTGCTCGGCGCTGCGAGCCGGAATTATCTCATTCAATGGTCGCCAGACCTGCTGACGTGGAACGATTATCTCAGTGTATCCAACGCCACCGGAACCGTCACTTTTACCAATTCGTTGTCCTCTGATGCGGTTCGCTTTTATCGTGCCCAGCTTTTGCCGGAATGAGAGTGGTTGTGCGACTTTGTCTTCGAAAGCTCCGACCGGCGCAAACGGCGTTCCTGCTTTTTTACTTCATCGCTTAACAATTCCTCCGCCGACCAGCCGTGGTGTTGAGCCAGTTCCGCCAAGTCAAACAATTTCCTGGCCAATGCTCCCTTGGTAGATCGCCGGTTAGAGATTGGGCCATCGGCCAGGAGTTTTGTTTTGCGCGCCTTCTTGACCAGCTTTTCAGCACGGAGCAGCGCCGGCAGGTGTTTGGGGATGCCGTCGAATGCCGAAACGCGTTCGTGCCGCGTCCCCTTTTTCTCCGCGTGCTTGATTTTTTCCCAGTTCGCCCACACTTCATCCACACCCCTGACCTTGATCCGGCCAAAAACATGCGGATGCCGGCGCACCAATTTTTTGACCAGCAACCGGCAGACCTTGTCGAAATCGAACGCGCCGCGTTCGCGCGCCAACTGGCAATGGAAAACGACCTGCAACAACAAGTCGCCGAGTTCCTCGGCCATCTCGTGGTCGTCCTCCGCTTCGATGGCGTCAATCAATTCATAGACCTCCTCGATGGCATGGCGCCGTAGCGTCATGTGGCTCTGTTCCCGGTCCCAGGGGCAGCCCGTGGACGAACGCAGCCGGGCCATGATTTTGAGAAGATCGTCAACCGCGGAATTCCGCTTCATTCGCGATTTACGATATACGATTTACGAGCGCTCTGGCAATCGGCACGTAAATCGTAAATCGTATATCGCCAATTATAGAATCACCAGGTCGTCCCGGTGCACGAGTTCCTCCTTCGGCAGTTTGCGGGCGCGGATGGCGGCGGAATCGAAGCGCGCAATGCCGCGCGCAAATTCCGTCCCGTTCAAATCGCAAATCCGCACCACGTCGCCGCCGGCGAAATCGCCTTCACAGCGCGCCACCCCCGGCGGCAGCAGGCTCTTGCCCTTCTCCCGCAACGCCAGCCTGGCGCCGTCGTCCACAAACAACGCGCCTTTGGGATGATGAAAAAACGCAATCCAGCGTTTGCGGCCCTGGAGCCTTTTCTCCGGCGCCACAAACAGCGTTCCTTCCTCGGTACCGGCCAGGATTTGCGCCAGTACGTTCTTTTTCCGGCCCGACGCAATGACGAGCGGGATGCCGGAGCGCACCACAATTTTCGCGGCTTCGATCTTGGATTTCATGCCGCCTACGGCGGTTTCGCTGTCGGTGCCGCGCGCGATTTTTTCCAGGGCCGAATCAATTTTTTCGATGACGGGAATGGTTTTGGGATTGGCCCGGCCGAAGTTTTCCAGGACGCCGTCCACGGTGGTGAGAATCACCAGCAAATCGGCGGGCAACAGGGACGCGACCAGGGCTGAAAGTTTGTCATTGTCGCCGAATTTCAACTCGGTGATGGAGACCGCATCGTTTTCGTTGATCACGGGCACGACGCCGCGGTTCAGCAGGGTGACGAGGGTGTTGCGGGCGTTGAGGTGGCGCTCGTGGTGTTCGAGGTCGTCGTGGGTGAGCAACACCTGGGCGACGTGCAGGTCGTGGCGCGCGAAGAGATCCGCGTAAGTGGCCATGAGTCGCGACTGGCCAATGGCGGCGCAGGCCTGTAATTCAGCAAGTTCGGTCGGGCGCTTGTCCAATCCCAGCGCGCCCATGCCCGCGCCAACGGCCCCGGAGGTGACCAGCACCATTTCCCGGCCGGCCTGGCGCTGAACGGCGATTTGCGCGACAAGCTGTTCCAACTGCGCCGGGTCGGGTTGCTTGCGGCTGTCCGTGAGCACGCCGGTGCCGAATTTCACGACGACGCGGGCGGCGGATTTGAGCGGGTCCCGATGCACGCGCCGAGGTTAAAAAAGATTCGGCGCGCGGAAAACGTTAAAATGGCGGCGGAATCACTGCGCGAGCAGATTCAGCAGGCCCGGGCCTGATTTTCTCCGGTCTTGCAGTGACGTGA
>Ga0335073_10009936_pt1 | contig 13357 bp, 11 predicted proteins | sample Lox_Sample_22_FD_207093 | JGI IMG/M metagenome (GOLD analysis project Ga0335073, IMG submission 207093) | Soil microbial communities from Loxahatchee National Wildlife Refuge, Florida, United States - Lox_Sample_2.2 | ecosystem: Environmental > Terrestrial > Soil > Wetlands | place: USA...
ATCGACAGCAAGAGCATTGCGGGCATCTCCGCGATCGCCGACGTCAAGAACGGCATCGCGGTGCTGAAGGTCGACTCGCGCGACATCCTGATCGCCCGCGGTTCCGACGCCAAGCAGGCGATCGTGCAGCGGATGGACGCCGACACCGCGGCCACCAAGGCGGCGGTGGCGAAGTACGCCGCGACCAAGCCGTCGGACCAGGCCCTCTTCGACAAGATGCAGACCGACCTCAGCGCGGTGCTGGCTTCGGCCGCCGGGCTGAACGAGCCGGCGCTGGCCAGCGACCTGAACGGTTTCGCCCAGCAGGAGCAGCAGGTCACCCCGCTGGGCAAGGCGGTGATGGCCGACATCAACCAGCTCTCCACGCAGGAGAACGCCGACGCTGCCAAGCGGGCCAAGGACTCCGCCGCCGCCTATCGCAACGCCCGCACCCTGCTGGCGGTGATCATGATCGCCTCGGTGATCTTCGGGCTGCTGATCAGCGTCCGGCTGAGCAACGCGATCACCCGCCCGTTGCGGGCCACCGTCCGGGTGCTGCAGGGCCTGGCCCAGGGTCGGCTCGACGACACCGTCGAGGTGACCGACCGCAGCGAGCTCGGTGAGATGGGCCACGCGCTCAACAGCTCGATCGACCAGCTGCGCGGCGTCATCTCCGAGATCTCGCGCACCTCCCAGGTGCTCGCGTCGTCCTCGGAGGAGCTGACCGCGGTCTCGGCGGCGGTGTCCGCCTCGGCCGAGGAGTCCTCCGCGCAGACCCAGGTGGTGGCCGCGGCCGCCGAGCAGATCTCCCGCAACATCGCCACGGTCGCGGCCGGCGGCGAGCAGATGGGCGCCGCGATCCGCGAGATCGCCGGCAACGCCTCGGAGGCGACCTCGATCGCCACCCGCGCGGCCGAGACCGCCGAGGCGGCGAACGCGACCGTCAGCAAGCTGGGCGAGTCGTCGGAGGAGATCGGCAAGGTGGTCCGGATGATCACCTCGATCGCCGAGCAGACCAACCTGCTCGCGCTGAACGCGACCATCGAGGCGGCCCGGGCCGGCGAGGCGGGCAAGGGCTTCGCCGTCGTCGCGAACGAGGTCAAGGAGCTCGCCCAGGCCGCCGCCCGCGCCACCGAGGACATCTCGGCCCGGGTCGAGACCACCCAGGCCGACGTGGAGGCGGCGGTCGCGGCGATCAGCGAGATCACCACAGTGGTCGGCCAGATCAACGACATCCAGGTGGTGATCTCGGCCGCGGTCGAGGAGCAGTCGGCCACCACGAACGAGATGGTGCGCAACGTGGCGGAGGTATCGATCGGCTCGGGGGAGATCGCGACCAACGTCAACGGGATCGCGACCGCGGCGAACGAGACCACCGCGAGCGCCGCGCAGACCGCGCAGGCCGCGCAGGAACTGTCCCGCATCGCCGCCGAGCTGAACGGTTCCGTCGGAACCTTCACGCTGTGACCGGCCCGGCCGGGAACGGAGTCGGCGATGTCGGGGACTGACGATCTCGATGACGAGATCATCGGCGAATTCCTGATCGAATCACACGAGAATCTCGACCAGCTCGACCGGGATCTGGTGGCGCTGGAACAGGCCCCGGACTCCCGGGAGCTGCTGGCGAGCGTCTTCCGGACGATCCACACGATCAAGGGCACCAGCGGGTTCCTGGCCTACCACAAGCTGGAATCCATCACCCACGTCGGTGAGAACCTGCTCGCCAAGCTGCGGGACGGCGCCCTGTCGATGACCCCGGAGATCGCCACCGCGCTGCTGCGGCTGGTCGACCTGGTGCGCTCGCTGCTGGCCAGCATCGAGCAGACCCGGGCCGAGGGTGAGCTGGACGTCGAACCGCTGGCCGCGGTGCTGCGTGCGCTGCTGGAGCCGCCGGCCGCCGCCGAGGCGCCCGTTGTCGAGACGCCCACCGTCGAGTCGCCGGCGATCGAGCCGGCCGCCGCCGAGGCGCCGGTGGCACCTGCCGAGCTGCTGCCGGCCGCGGTCGAGCAGCCGGAGCTGGAGGCGACCCGCAGCTCCATCGGAGAATCCACCGTCCGGGTCGATGTGAACCTGCTCGAACACCTGGTGCGCCTGACCGGCGAGCTGGTGCTGGCCCGCAACCAGATCGTGCAGCGTTCGGCCGTGGCCGCCGACGAGGACCTGGGGCGGGCCAGCCACCAGCTGAGCCTGGTCACCGGCGAGCTGCAGGAAGGCGTCATGCGCACCCGGATGCAGCCCGTCGACCACCTGTGGTCGAAGCTGCCCCGGGTGGTCCGCGACCTGAGCGCCCAGCTGGGCCGGTCGGTCCGGCTGGAGATGGAAGGTGGCGACACCGAGCTCGACCGCACCCTGCTGGAGGCGGTCAAGGATCCGCTGACCCACCTGGTTCGCAACGCGATCGACCACGGCATCGAACCACCCGAGGCGCGGCGCCGGGCCGGCAAGCCCGAGACCGGCGTGCTACGGCTGCGGGCCTCGCACGAGAGCGGCCAGGTGCTGCTCGAGGTGATCGACGACGGGGTCGGCCTGCACGGCCCGACCCTGGCGGCGAAGGCGGTCGAGAAGGGCCTGGTCAGCGCGGCCCGGGTCGAGACGATGAGCGTGCAGGATCAGCTTCAGCTCGTCTTCATCCCGGGATTCTCCACCGCGGCGGCGGTCACCAACGTCTCCGGCCGCGGCGTCGGGATGGACGTGGTGCGCACCAACGTCGAGCGGATCGGTGGCTCGATCGACGTCGAGTCCACGCCCGGCAAGGGCACCTGCTGGCGGCTGCGGATCCCGCTCACGCTGGCGATCGTGCCGGCCGTGACGGTGGAATGCCGCGGCCAGCGGTTCGCGCTGCCGCAGATCAGCCTGCTGGAACTGGTCAGCCTGGAAGCCGAACGGGCCTCCACCGCGGTCGAATGGGTCGGCGACGCGCCGGTCTACCGGCTGCGCGGGGCGCTGCTACCGCTGGTCCGGCTCGACGCGGTGCTCGGCCTGGAGCAGCGCACCGACCAGCCGGACGCGCAGGTGGTCGCGGTGCTGGAGGGCGACGGCCGCCGGTTCGGCCTGATCGTCGACCGGGTGCTCGACACCGAGGAGATCGTGGTCAAGCCGCTGTCCCGGGCGCTGAAGGAGATCGGCCTCTACGCCGGGGCGACCATCCTCGGCGACGGCGCGGTGTCGCTGGTGCTCGACGTGGCGGGCCTCGCCCGGCGGCAGCTGCACGCCCCCGACGGGCAGGACGAGCTCGCCACCGAGCAGGCGGGTGGCCAGGTCGCGGCCGGCCCCGAGCGCCAGCTGCTGGTGGTCGCCATCGGCGGCGGCCGGCGGCTGGCCATGCCGTTGGAGGTGGTCACCCGGCTGGAGCAGTTCCCGGTGTCCAGCCTGCAGCGGGTCGGCCGGCGGGACGTGGTGCGCTACCGGGGCGAGATCCTGCCGCTGCTGCGGCTCAGCGACCACCTCAGCGAGCTGTCCTCGGCGTCCAGCGGCACCGTGCCCGGCGTGGTGTACTCCGCGCGGGGCCGCAGCGTCGCGCTGGTGGTCGACGAGATCGTCGACATCGTCGGCGAGGGCAGCGTCGTCTACAGCGACGTGGAGGACTACGGCCTCGTCGGCTCCGCGCTGATCAACGACAAGGTGACCGAGATGCTGGACGTCCGGTCGGCGATCCTCGCCGCGGACCCGCGGTACTTCGACGACGAACCGGCCACCGAGGCCTTTCCGCTGGAGGTGAGGTGAGTGGGGCTGTTGCTGGCCACGTTCGACCTCGGCACGTTCCGCTGCGCGGTCGTCGCCGCCGACGTGCAGGAGGTGCTGATGGCGCAGCCGCGCACCCCGGTGCCGGGGGCGGCCGACTGCGTCGACGGCCTGATCAACCTGCGCGGCCAGGTGGTGCCGACCCTCGACCTGCGGGCCCGGATGGGACTGCCGGCGGAGTCCGGCGTGGCCGGGATGAGCGTGGTGGTGCGCTGGCGGGACGAGGTCTGGAGCCTGCTGGTGGACCGGATCGGCGACGTGATCGAGGTCGACGAGAGCGACTTCGAGCCGCCGCCGCTGACCCTGGCAGGGCCGCTGCGGCAGCTCATCGTCGGCGCGTACAAGCTGCCCGACCGGCTGCTGCTGATGCTCGACGTGGCCCAGCTGCTGGCGGTCGGCGGTGAACCGGCCCTGCGGTGACCGCGGCTGATCCGCGAATCACTGGTCGCACCCGGGACGAACCGGGCAGGATGGCAGCATGACGATCTCGCTGGTCAGCGCGCCGGTGATCGGCTTCGACCTGGTCCGGCACCCGGCCGGGCCGGCGATCGCGGAGACGCTGGTGTGGGCGATCGGCCTGGGGCCGCGTGACCTGCCGCTGTTCAGCGCGACCCACGCGGTCCGGGAGCCGGCCTGGCACCAGGTGCGGCAGGTGCGGGACCGGCTCGGGACCGGCGCGCTGAACGGTTCGGCGCTCGCCCCGGTCGAGCCGGTCGCGGACGGCGGCTCGCTGCAGGCGATGATCGTCGGGCTGCGGCGCAGCCTGATCGCCGACCTGGACGACCTGGAGCACCTGATCCGGGCGGACGTGCTGGCCTGGGCGGCCAAGCCGGCCGAGACCTCCGATGCCTTCGAGGTGGCCGATGTCGAGGCGGCGATCGGCTCGGTGCTGGCCGCGGTCGCGGCGGACTGGGTGGACGGCGTCGACGCCGACACCCGGCAGCAGCTCGCCGCCCCGGCGTCCGCGGTCCGCCACCAGACCGATGCGCGCGAGCCCGACGTGGGCCCGTGCGAGGCGCAGGTGCGCGAGGCGCTGGGCATCCTCGGCGGTCTCGACGCCGACGGCCGGCACCGGCTGCGCGAGGTGAACACGCTGCTCGGCCCGGGTGGTTCGACCTGGGCGCAGGCGATGCACGAGGCGTCGTGGGCGGCGCTGACCACCGGCCGGATCCGGGCCGCGGCGACCGCGCAGTTCCTGGCGGCGCAGGCGTTCCTGGCCGGCGGCCTCGACGCGGCCGACGGTGCCGAGGGGGTCTGGAACCTGGTCAGCGGGCACCTCCATGCGCTGGTGGTCGGCGACGTGCTCGGCTCGGCGCTGCAGGTCACGCTCAGCCGGGGCTGGCGGGCGGCGCTGCAACCCAACTAGCCGACCACCTGCCCGCCGCTGTCACCCCATTCGCCGCCGGAAGCCGGCCGGAGCTGCTCCCGCGCCGCTCGAGCAGCTCAGGCCGGCTGGTAGACGGTGCTCGTCCCGACCGCGATCCGCTGCCAGCGCTCGTCCACGCCGAGGGTGGTCTCGGCGCCGCCGAGCACCAGGTAGCCGTCCGGCCGGCAGGTCGCCCGCACCCGCTGCAGGATCTCGCGCCGGGTCTCGACCGAGAAGTAGATGAGCACGTTGCGCAGGAACACCACGTCGAACTGGCCGAGCGGCGGGAACGGCCGGGCCAGGTTGAGCTCGCGGAAGCTGACCAGCTCGCGCACCTCGTCGTTCACCCGCCACCGCATGCCGTCCCGGCTGAAGTGCCGCACCAGCCGGCTGGCCGGCAGCCCGCGGTTCATCTCCACCTGGTTGTAGGCGCCCTGCCGGGCCTGGTCGAGCACGGTGGGGGAGAGGTCCGAGGCGAGCACCCGGCAGTCCCAGCCCTGGGTGGCCAGCGTCTCGCGCAGGATCATCGCCAGGCTGTACGGCTCCTGCCCGGTCGAGCAGGCCGCCGACCAGATCCGCAGCGAGCGCTGCGCGCCGCGCCGGGCCACCAGTTGCGGCAGCAGCTCGCGTTCGAACGCGGTGAACGGCCCGCCGTCGCGGAACCACGAGGTCTCGTTGGTGGTCAGCGCGTCCACGATCCGGGCCCGGGCCCGGCGGTCGGCGCTGACCCGCACCTGGTCGATGAAGCTGGACACCTCCGCACGGCCGGCCGCCCGCGCCAGCGGTGCCAGCCGGGACTCGACCAGGTACTCCTTGCCCGGTTCCAGCACGATCGCGGCGTCGCAGCGGACGACCTCGCGGACCCAGTCGAAGGCCGTCTCGGTGATCGTCATGGCTGGTGCTTCGCTTTCATCGTCGCATCGCTCTGCCTGCCCAGAGCCTCAGACCGCCGTGCTCGCGCGGCTCGCCCGGTGCACCCGGTGCACGATCGCGCCGGCGATCTGGTCCAGCGGCAGCGTCTCGGCTGCCAGTCCCGCGCCGGCCACCGCGCCGGGCATGCCCCAGACCACCGAGCTCTCCCGGTCCTGGGCGAGCACCTGGCCACCGGCCCGCACGATCTGGCCGGCGCCGTCGCGGCCGTCTGAGCCCATGCCGGTCAGCACCACCGCGAGCACGCCGGCGCCGTAGCATCGCGCGGCCGAGCGGAACAGCACGTCCACCGAGGGCCGGCAGTAGTGCTCGGGCGGGGCGCTGGTGAGCGCGGTGCGGGAGCGGCCGTGTCCGGCCGTCACCTCGAGGTGGAAGTCGCCGGGCGCCAGGTAGACGGTGCCCGGCAGCAGCGGCTCGCCACCGGCGGCCTCGCGGACGGCCAGCGCGGTGGTCCGGTTGAGCCGCTCGGCCAGCAGCGTGGTGAACAGCGGCGGCATGTGCTGCACGATCAGCACCGGCACCGGCAGGCTGGCCGGCAGCTGCGGCAGCAGTGCACCGAGCGCCTCCGGGCCGCCGGTGGAGGAGCCGATCACCAGCACCGAGGGAACCTGCGTCGGCGGCGGTGCCGGGCGGGCCGGGATCACCGGGGCCGGTGCGGGCACCGCCCGCGGTGCCGCGGCCGGGCTGCCGCCGAGCGCCAGCACCCGGGGCAGCAGCTGGGTGCGGATCGCCTCGCGCGACTCGGCGACGCTGCCCACGTTGGCGGGCTTGGTGACGTAGTCGCTGGCGCCGCTGGCCAGCGCCTCGATGGTGATGCGGGCGCCGCGTTCGGTCAGCGTGCTGAACATGATCACCGGCAGCCGGCGGTTGGTCCGGCGGATCTCGCGCAGCGTCTGCAGGCCGTCCAGCACCGGCATCTCGACGTCGAGGATCACCACGTCGATAGCGGTGGTGGCGAGCTTGGCCAGCGCCAGCTGCCCGTTCGCCGCGGTGGCGACCACCTCGACCCGGGGATCGACGGCGAGCGAGTCGGCGAGCAGCCGGCGGATCACCACGGAGTCGTCGACGATCAGCACGCGAATTCGGGACACATCACCCTATCGGTCGTAGGGGGAGCACTCTGAGCGCGTCACCAGCGATTGGGGTCACGGATCACGTACGGCCGGAACGGCACCCCGGCGCCGCCGCACAGCTCGCCGTCCCGGCGCACGACGTGGATCGGCACGGTCGGGTCGGCCGGCAGGAAGGTCTGGTTGCAGAGCTTGCAGCAGACCTCGGCGGTTTCGCCGGAGTTCGGGCGCCGGTTCGTCGCGTCGGACATCGTCCCACCTTTGCTGGACAGGGCTGGTCCTCCCTGATCGGCAGCGGCCCGGGAAAGTTGACCGGTTCCGGCGCTCAAGTTCCGCCCGGTACCGGCCGATCGGAACGGCGGCCAGGACGGCCACACCTTGCAGCGGACCACGGATCGGACCGCCACCCCCGTACCGCGTGAGCTGAAGGTGTCGTGAATCCGAAACGGTTAAGCCAGCTGGCAGTGCCGGTCGGCGTGGTGCTCATCATCCTGATGATGGTGGTGCCGGTTCCCTCCGCGCTGCTCGACTTCCTGATCGCCATCAACATCACCGGCGCGCTGCTCATCGTCCTGGTCAGCATGTACGTCCAGCGCCCGCTGGACTTCTCCAGCTTCCCGTCGCTGCTGCTGGTGGCGACGCTCTTCCGGCTGGCCCTGAACATCTCCGCCACCCGGCGGGTGCTCAGCACCGGCTACGCGGGCAAGGTGATCAACGCCTTCGGCCACTTCGTCATCGGCGGTTCGCTGATCATCGGCCTGGTGATCTTCGCGATCCTGCTGGTGATCCAGTTCGTGGTCATCACCAACGGTGCCGGCCGGGTCGCCGAGGTCGGTGCCCGGTTCACCCTCGACGCGATGCCCGGCAAGCAGATGGCCATCGACGCCGACCTGAACTCCGGCCTGATCGACGAGGCGGAGGCTCGCCGGCGCCGGCTCGAGGTCGCCTCCGAGGCCGACTTCTACGGCTCGATGGACGGTGCCTCGAAGTTCGTCAAGGGCGACGCGATCGCCGCCATCATCATCACCGTCATCAACCTGGTCGGCGGCATCGCGATCGGCATCCTGCAGCACCACCTGTCCGTCACGGACGCGCTGAACAAGTACAGCCTGCTCTCGGTCGGCGACGGGCTGGTGTCGCAGATCCCGGCGCTGCTGCTGTCGGTCTCCACCGGCCTGATCGTCACCCGGGCCGGCGGCTCGTCCGACCTGGGCACCGTGGTCGCCGCGCAGCTGGGCGGGCAGAAGCGGGCGCTGCAGATCGCCGGCGGCGCCGCGCTGGCGCTGTGCGTGGTGCCGGGCCTGCCGAAGCTGCCGTTCCTCGCGGTCGGTGGCGGGCTGCTGCTGATCGGGCAGCGGATGGCCCCGGCCAGCAAGGAGACCGCGGACGACCGGAGCGCCCCGCTGGCCGCGGCCGGCCCGGTGCCGGACACCCCTGAGGCGATCCTCAACGACCTGGCGGTCGACCCGCTGGAGCTCGCGCTCTCCTCCGACATGATCTCCCTGGTCGACGGCGCCGGAGCCGATCTGCTCGACCGAGTCAGGGCATTGCGCCGCAAGCTGGCGATGGAGCTGGGCGTGGTGATGCCGCCGGTGCGCACCCGCGACAACGTCGAGCTGCCGCCGGCCAGTTACGCGATCCGGGTGAACGGGGTCGAGGTGGCACGTGGCAAGGCGCCGGCCGGCACCGTGCTGGCCCTCGGCGACGGCCTGGAGAACCTGCCCGGCATCGCGGGCCAGGAACCGGTCTTCGGCCTGCCGGGCAAGTGGATCGCCATCGAGCTGCGTGGCCAGGCCGAGCTGCTCGGCGCCACCGTGGTGGACCGCTCGTCGGTGATCATCACGCACCTGTCCGAGGTGGTGCGCACGCACGCCAGCCGGCTGCTGGGCCGCGAGGAGGTCGCCGCGCTCAGCCAGTCGCTGAAGAAGACCCATCCGGTGGTGGTCGAGGACCTGACGCCGGCCATCCTCACCCTCGGCGAGATCCAGCGGGTGCTGCACGCGCTGCTCGACGAGGGCGTCTCCATCCGCGACCTGGTGCGCATCTACGAAGCCCTGTCGGTGGCGGCCAAATCCGGAACCGAGCCGGACCGGCTGGTCGAGGCCGCCCGGCTGGCGCTCGCCCCGGCGATCACCGCCTCGCACGCCCAGGACGGCACCCTGTCGGTGCTCACCATCGATCCGCGGATGCAGCAGAGCCTGCTCGAATCGGTGCGCCCGGCCGAGACCGGCGTGCAGCTGCTGCCCGGTCCCGAGGTGGCCGAGGCACTGGTCACCGACGTCGCCCGGCAGTACCAGTCCGCGCTGGAACGCGGGCTGCGGCCGGTGCTGGCCTGCGCCCCGCAGATCCGGCTGCCGCTGCGCCGGTTGATCGCCACCACCGTGCCGGACCTGCCGGTGCTCTCGTACTCCGAAATCTCGAACAATGCCAGCGCAGTCGACACCGTGGGGGTGATCGCCGATGCCCGAGCCGTTGGTGTGTGAAGACACCAGCCTGACCCGGCTGATGGAGACCGTGCACAGCACGCCCGGCGCCCGGATCCTGTACCAGGACACCGTGCGCCGCGGCGGGGTGCTGGGCTTCTTCGCCCGTGAGGTGCACCGGGTCGCCTACCTGGTGGAATCCGGGGGAGCCACCGCCGAGCGTGCCGAGGCCGCCGCGGTGGACGGCCTGCTGGACGACCTGGAGCCGCCGCTGCAGGTGTCCGTCGGCCAGGCCGCCGAGCCGGCCGGGGACGCCGCCCAGCCGGACTTCGCCAGCGTGCTGAGCCGCTACGTGATGGCCGAGGAGCAGCCGGTCGCCGAGCCGGACCTGCCGGCGATGGCCCTGGTCGCCGAGCTGGCCGCCAGCGAGCCGGACGGCGGCGGGACCGCGGGTGACCCCGCGCCGGCGGCCGAGGCGGTGCCAACGGTCGAGGCGGTGCCGGAGTGTGACGCCGCGGCAACGGTCGAGGCGGTGCCGGCCGCGGTGACCCCGCTGCTCGGCCGCGGCCGGGAGGCGCGCAACCGGCTGGAGATGCTCATGCAGCTGCGGCAGGTCGGCGTGCCGGTGTCGCTCAACCCGTCGGTGCCGGTGCAGGGCACGTACGAGGCGCTGGAGGACATCCTGGCCCAGCTGCCCAAGCCGCCGGAGCTGCCGGCTGGGGCCGGCCAGGTGCTGGTGATCGTCGGTGAGGGGGCGCCGGCGCTGCACGCGGCGCGCACGATCAGCCGGATGCTGCGGCTGAAGCTGAGCTCGATCGTGGCCGCGGGGCTCGGCACCGGGATGGGTGCCGGGCTGCGCAAGGTCAGCGGCCCGGACGAGGCCGTCCTGCTGCGCGCCGAGCTGGCGGTGGCGCCGACGCCGACCGTGGTGGTGGTGGCGACAGACGGTGCCGGGGCCGGTCCGGACGACCCGTGGCCGGCCGAGCTGGTGACCGCGTTCGCGCCGGCCTCCGTCTGGGCGGTCGTGGACGCGCGCTGGAAGAGCGACGACAGCCACGCCCACCTGGCGCGGTTGCCGCGGGCCGAGGCGCTGGTCGTGCATTCGGCCGAGCTGAGCGCCAGCCCGGCGACGGTCTGGGAGCTGGAGCTGCCGATCGCGCTGCTCGACGACCGGCGGCCGACCGACTTCGTGTGGCTGGGCATGCTGATCGGGCTGGTCGGGGGCGCCGCGCGCCACCGGGCCACCGCCTGAGCGCCGCCGTGTTCAAGCCCTCGGTGTTGCTGGTGGCACTGTTGCTCAGCAGCACGGCGCTGTGGTCGGGTTTCGTCACCGGCTCGATGAGCGTCACGACCGCGCTGATCCGGTTCCTGATCGCGGTGCCGGTGGCGGCACTGATGGTCTACGCCTTCAACTCGATCGTCCGGCAGTACGAGCGGCGGGCCAGGGTACCGGCCGAGACCGAGGCCACCGAGCTGCCCGGTGCTGGCTTGGAGGCCCGCTGACCGGTGCGGTATGGATGGGGGCATGAGCTCTGAACCGTCCGGACACCGCCGCCGGCTGCTGTCCAGCGCTGCCGGCCGGGCGCCGATCGACGCGCTGCGTTCGATCGACGCCCAGGCGAAGGTGAACCTCAAGCGGGCCGTCCCCGCCGTGCTGCTGGCGTTGATCTGCTTCGGCGTCGGCGACCGGCTCGGCGGTGTCGACCAGACCCGCGACATGCGGCTGGCCGTCGCCGGCCACAGCCTGATGCTGAGCAAGGGCCAGGTGAGCCTGGTGGTGGCTGGCCTGTGCCTGGTGTTCCTGATCGCGGGGGTGATCGGCACCCGCTCGGTGGCCAACGAGTTGAGCCGGGTGAGCACCGCGCGGGGCGGGGTGGCGGCCGGTTCGGCGGTCCGGCTGTTCTGCGCCATCTTCGGCTACGGCGTGGTGCTGCTGGGACTGATGGGGCTGCTGCGGGTCAACCTCGGCAACCTGCTGGTCGGCGGTGCCGTCACCGGCATCATCGTCGGCATCGCCGCTCAGCAGACGCTGGGCAACTTCTTCGCGGGGCTGGTGCTGCTCTTCGCCCGGCCGTTCGTGCCGGGGCAGCGAGTGCGGGTGAACACCGGCTCGATGGGTGGGCCGTTCGAGGGCGTGATCCTCGGCTCGGGGCTGGTCTACACCACCATCCAGACCGACACCGGGGTGATCTCGATGCCGAACGCGGGGGTGCTGGGCGCGGCGATCGGCCCGGCGAGCGAGCCGGTGGAGCAGGGCTGATCGAGCCCGAGAAATAGCGGGGCCCGCGCACCCACGGGGGGTGAGGTGCGCGGGCCGTCCGTTCCTCCGAAGAGGCCGTAGGTGATTGTGCCGGAATCCCGGTGCCGCGTAAAGCCGCCCCGCAGATTTCGGTCGGAGGGTCCAGCCTGCCTGGTGCGCGGGGTGGTGGATCGGGGTTCGGCGGTGCCGCCGGAGGGCCGGCCAGCCCAGTCTTGTCTCCTGTCCAATCGGACAACATACGCAAACCAGCGGTGGACGGTCCCGGCCGGCGAGCGGCCGGGTGGGCTTCCTCACGGGCCGCTCTTCATCGCGGCTTGCTTCGGTCGCGGCTCGCTTCAGGCGCGGCTCGCGGTCGCTGGGCGGCGCGCGCCGATCAGTACCTGCGGCCGGGCCTGGCCACTGGGGGGCAACTGGAGCCGTGCCGTGACGTCCAGCCCCGCCGCGGCCACGAGGTCGCAGAGCTGCCCGGGCTGCCACAGGTGAGTCGTCCACATCACCGGCACCCCGCCGTAGGCCTCGGTCCGCGGGACCTCCCCGGTGCCGGCGTGGGTGCCGATCAGGGCGTGACCGCCCGGTGCCAGCGCGCGGACGAAGGACGCCAGCACGCCGGGCACTACGTCCCGGGGCAGGTTGAACAGCGACCACCAGCCCAGGATCCCGCCGAGCGAGCCCGGATCGAGATCGAGCTCGGTGGCCGAGGTGACCTCGAATCGCAGCCCGGGGTGCAGGCGCCGGGCGTGCTCGATCATCCGCGGCGAGAGGTCGACGCCTGAGACGTCGAGGCCGAGACCGTTCAGGTGCGCGGTGACCGTGCCGGGGCCGCAGCCGACGTCCAGTACGGGTCCGAGGCCCCGCACGTTCTCGGCGAAGGCGGCCAGGGAGGCGCGCAGCCACGGTTCGGCGGCCAGATCGCCCACGCCCATCGCCACGTAGTTGTCGGCCACCCGGTCGTAGGAGGCGCGAACGGCGTCCAGGTCGGCGGGCTGGGCGGTCGGCATGGTCACGGGCAGAGACCCTATCGGTGAACCGCCTGTCTTCCGCGCATCATCTGCTCCCCGCGCAGGCGGGGATGATCCAGACGCACCACGGACCGCCTATCGGACCAGGTTGCTCTCCGAGCGTCAGCGGTCCGACCACTGACGCTCGGATAGCAACCCCATGCCGGACCGGACGTCTGAGCCGGCCCGGCCGCGAGCCGTCGCCGGGTAGCCCGACGGATAACTCACTCCGGGTGGCGCGTGGCGGTGCCAGATCATCCCCGCGTAGAGCGGGGAGCACGGCTCGGACATCGAGCCGATCATCCTGCGAAAAGGATCATCCCCGCGTGCGCGGGGAGCACACTCCGGCGCGAATGGGCGGTCGTATCCGCGGGGGATCATCCCCGCGTGCGCGGGGAGCACGATGCCGACCAGTTCGGGACAGGGTTGGATGCAGGATCATCCCCGCGTGCGCGGGGAGCACCTACACGGCGTGGCTCGGCGTCAAGCGCACGGCGGATCATCCCCGCGTGCGCGGGGAGCACTTCTTGAACCGACCCTGCGTGTCTTGCTGCACCGGATCATCCCCGCGTGCGCGGGGAGCACCGTCT
>Ga0335073_10009937_pt1 | contig 13355 bp, 13 predicted proteins | sample Lox_Sample_22_FD_207093 | JGI IMG/M metagenome (GOLD analysis project Ga0335073, IMG submission 207093) | Soil microbial communities from Loxahatchee National Wildlife Refuge, Florida, United States - Lox_Sample_2.2 | ecosystem: Environmental > Terrestrial > Soil > Wetlands | place: USA...
TCTGCGCTGGAGAAAGTTCCCGCCTTCCAAGCTCGAGACTGGCCTCTTTAATTCGCTTCAGGACCTCTCGGAGCTGACTGGTTGCTCGCTTGGCAGCAGAGGCGGGATTGTTAAGTTCGTGGGCAAGGCCGGCGGAAAGCTTTCCCAAAGCAGCCAGGCGATCTCGCTGTTGCTCGGACCGTGTGGCTTCGCGAATCCGGTCTGACATCACTCCGACGAGGCGCTTCGTCAGTTCAGGCATCTTCTGGATGAGTTCGGGAAATTGAGATACTGGGAAGCGCAGGATGCGGCCATCACTGACGGCTCTTCCTGTCACCGAAAACTGCTTCATCCTGGAGAACGGCAAGACCCCAGTAACATCGCCGAGCTTGCTGGCAAATACGACGATTTCGCCGTTTAGTTCGGCACGCCACTGGAACTCGCCTTCGAGAATTACGAACATCGCATCCGCGGTATCACCTTCGCGGGCGTAAATGTCACCCGCCTTGAGGTGCATTTCCCGCGATTGACTGAGGAACCAGGCAATCTGGTCTTCAGGCAAGTCAGCGAACGTGGGGATGCGCAACAGCTCCGATTGCTCTGCCATCTAGACCTTGCTCAAGTATTGGTGAATGAACTGCACAGCTACCGATCCTTCGCCGACACCCGACGCCACCCGCTTCACCGAACCGTGCCGCACATCGCCCACGGCAAAGAGTCCAGGTATATTGGTTTCGAGCAGATAGGGATCTCTTTCCAGGGCCCATCCTCTGGGCGGCTGCCCGTCCCTGAACAAGTCAGGTCCGGTCAGTACGAAGCCGCGATCGTCTCTCTCCACCACATTTGCCAGCCACTCAGTCTGCGGGAGCGCGCCAATGAAAATAAACATAGCACTCGCAGGCACGCGCTCAATTCTGCCGGTATCAGAGCAAAGGACCGAGATCTCCTCCAGGTGCGTCTCCCCATGAACCTCGGCGATGCTGGCATGGGTCCACAACTGAATGTTGGGCGTCTGTTGAATTTGCTCAATTAAGTACTGCGACATGCTGCTGGCGAGAGAGGCACCGCGCACCAGTATGACGACTCTGTCCGCATACCTGGCGAAGTTAATTGCCGCTTGCCCGGCGGAGTTTGCACCCCCCACGACATAAACGATTTCTCCTTTGCACGACAGCGCCTCAGTCGCCCCGCCGCCATAGTAGACACCAGCACCGCGCAGTCTATCGATTCCCGGAGCTTCCAGGCGGCGCCACTGAACTCCGGTGGCGATCATCAAGGCATGACAGGAGATCTCGCTGGCATCAGCCAACTTGATAATCCGGTAGGAGCCTTCGATGCGGACTCCGACCACTTCCTGCGGCGACAGTATTTCCACCCCGAACCGCTGGGCCTGCACGACCGCGCGGCGGGCCAGATCGCCACCACTGAGTCCGGTGGGAAATCCGAGATAGTTCTCGATGCGCGAGCTCATTCCCGCCTGTCCCCCTGGCGCTTCACGCTCAATCATTACGGTGTGCAGCCCTTCCGAGGCTCCGTACACGGCGGCGGCCAAACCAGCCGGTCCTCCACCCACGATTGCGAGGTCGTAAAAAGTAGTTTCGGCACGGGTGCGCAATCCAACCTTTTGCGCGACCTCGGATGGCCCGCTCTCGAAAAGCTTCGTTCCATCGGGGAACAACACAACCGGAAGATTGGCCGCTTCCGGTCCTAGAACTTCCAACAGGCGCTTGGTCTCCGGATCGCTCTCCGAAAGTTCAACATCGATCCATTGGTAAGGAACCCGATTTCGTGCCAGGAAATCCCGCAAGTCATAGGAACGGGGAGACCAGCGCGTGCCCAGTACTCGTATGCCCTGGAACGTCGGATGGAATGACGCTTGCCAATCGTCAAGCAGGTCGTCGAGTTGCGGATATAAATGAAGTGACGGCGGATCCCAGGGCTTTAGGAAAAAATAATCGACGCCAACCTGATTAATAGCGCTGATGGCGGCGCTGGTGTCGGCGTACGCAGTCAGCAGCGCACGTTTCGCGTCCGGAAAGATCCGCATACCTTCTTGGAGAAACTCGACACCGTTCATCCGTGGCATGCGCTGATCGGCAAGCAGCAAAGCCACATTGTCGCTGCGCACCTTCAGCTCTTTCAGCAGCTCGAGCCCTTGTTCAGGGGAATCGCTGCCGATCACACGATAGTCAGCACCATATTGGGAACGAAGATCACGCTCGATCGCCCGCAGAACATCGGAATCATCGTCTACGCTGAGCAGAATCGGCTTGGGCATGGTCGAGGCGAGCAGGCCGGAGCCTGCCTGAACAGGCTTGTTAGATACAGAAGCCTGGCATTTGGTCGCGGAAAGTCAGTTCAACATACCGTCTGCCACTAAGCCCGGCGAGATCATCGCCTCAGGATCGTTATGCGGGAGGTGATGGTGGGGGGACGGTTCAGCGATAACGAAAGTCGAGCAGCCGAACCGGCAGCGTCGAAGCAATCCGTGATATTGGCGAACCTCGCTCGGTCGTCAAGCCCAACCACATTACCCAATCGTTGATCGCCGTGCTGGCCGGACTGCGGGACCGTTTGTCTGCACTGAGACGCAACAAAAGGGAGACGAGATTCTCGCTTCGTATCTGTATTAGGTGCACCTCTATCAGCGGTTAGAAGAGAACGGATTTGGCTCCGCTCTGGCCGACTGCAGTCTATGACCGGCATCGATTCGACGGTCCAAAGGTGTCAGTTGTTGGCCGATGGAATTCGGGGCCCCGGTGCCACGCTGGGCTAAGTTATGCCCCGCCTACGGCACTGGTCTCCCTGCAGCGGAGAAGAGCGAATCGCTAATTGCCGATCGCTGATTGCTGAGGAGACTCTGATCAAGCGACGGCGGCGTCCCTTAGCGGCTAAAGCCGCAAATGATTTGCGGTATTTACGGACGGCCTGAAGGCCGTCCCCTTCAAAACCAGACTTAATCAGAGCTTCCCTGACTGCTGATTGCTGCACACAACAACGCCCCTTCGCGCGGCCGCGAAAGGGCGTTGGGGACTGGCTGCTGCAACTCCGTCCAAGGATGTTAGTGGTTGAAGGCCGCGATGGCGCCGGCCTCGTCGTCCTTGACGTCAAAGACGGTATACAGCTTGGTGATCTGCAGCAGATCGTGGACCTTTTTAGTGAGGTGCAGCAGCTTCAGCTCGCCGCCCTGGTTGCGGACGGAGGTAAAGGCGCTGACCAGCTCGCCGATGCCCGAGCTATCGATGTAGCTGACGTCGCCCAGGTTCAGCAGGATCTTCTTCTGGCTTTTGCTCAACAGGTCCTTAATGGTGTCGCGCAAAACCACACTGCCCTCGCCCAGAGTGATGCGTCCGCTCAAATCCACGATGGTGACGCCGTCTACCTGCCGGGTGCTTGCTTTCATGCTCACGGTGGAAGCCTCCTGGCGGCCCAGGTCACTGCTCTGGTAGCCGCTTGATCAAAGTGATTTCAGTGCCAGGTTCCAGTTTACGAAAACGGACCTCATCCATGAATGCCCGCATCAAGAATATGCCACGGCCCGATTCTTTCAAAAGGTTCTCCGGAGCCAGGGGATCGGGCACCTCCTCCGGTAAGAAGCCGCAGCCTTCGTCGCTGATGGTCACGATCAGCTCGCGCCCATTCTGCTCGAAGGTCAGGCTCACCCGCTTGGCGGGGTCATAGGCGTTGCCGTGCAGGACGGCGTTGATCATGCCTTCGCGCACCGCCATGGAAACGCCGCCGCGTGTATCTTCGTCCAGGCCGGCTTGCGCCGCCATCTGGTCGGCCATTTCCTCGGCCTTGTTCACGCTGTCCAGCGTGGACTCCATGCGATAGGAAACGCGTTGTGGCGCGGCCATCAATTTTGCCCGTCTGATCCGCAGAGCGCAGCCGGCGGAACGGAATTAGAAGAATCAGCAGTTTGCCTGTTCGAGATTCGCTTGTCAATCCAATCGCCTGGGAACATACTGTAATCCGCAAAACAAGTTGTCGCGGGAACCCTGAGGAAGAGTCGCCCTGGCGCGTCGCTCAAGGCCATGTGGAAGCCTTCAGCCATCATTTCTGTTCGGGCGCGGGCAAGAGATACAAAAGCGCGGAACCCCCGTAGCCACTCGCCACCGTCTTTCCAGTGGTGGGCCTTGGGTATCAGCGTCGCCGCCCTGCTTATCAGCGCTTTCAACTTTTACGAATCCTATCGGAACCGGCGGATGGGAGAGTTGCTGTCGACCGCCCGCCTCGAAGTTGCCGAGGTGGAGCTGGAATCGTTTCCCGAACGGACGGGAGGGCAACCCTCTGCCGAGGTCAAGCAAATCAATGCGGTTCTCACCAATTTCGGGAAAGCCCCTGCCACGAATATCGAGCTGGCGATCGGTTGGACCTCAAGCTGGCCCGACAAGCACGGAGATGGCGCCGAACCGCAGGCGATGCAGATACGAGGTGAATTGGCGGGTGGGTCGCAACGCAGCGTCGGGGCGAACTGCAAAATCCGGATTCGACGGCGCGAAGATGCCGACTCCCTGCCATTCTACATCTACGGCCATCTCGTCTACACCGACACGTTGTCCGAGCAGAGGTACCGCGACGATTGGTGTTATTACTCTTGGGTAACGCGCGAGGGCAGGATGATCGATCCGGCTGTATGCCCGGCGGTTACCGAAACCCAAGATGGCCGGCCGCAGTGATCGTTAAGACTTGCCTTGGTAGAGTCTCTGCCGTTAGACTTATAACGAACGTTCGTATTAGATTCTCTGTCGTCTTTCTATGCCGACCTCCAGTACAACTCGCGCCCCCGAGCACGCGGCGTCTCCGGACACGCGCTTCGACCGTCGTCTGGCCGAGATCCTCGACTATGCCACCGAAGTGTTTGCCGAGAAGGGCTATGAAGGCGCGTCCATGCGCGATCTGTCGCGCCTGAGCGGCATCTCGCTGGCCGGTCTTTATTATTACTTCGAGTCGAAAGAAAAGCTGCTCTATTTCATCCAGCAGCACACCTTCAACACCATTATGGAACGGCTGCGGGAGCGGCTAGAGGCCAGCGCCGATCCGGAAGCGCGCGTTCGCATCTTTGTCCACAACCATGTGCAGTACTCGGTGGCCAGACAAAAAGCCATGAAGGTGCTCTCGCACGAAGACGATGTGCTGAAGAACGGCTACGGGGCGGAATTGGCCGCAATTAAACGGGAGTATTACCGCATTTGCGTCAGCCTGGTCGATGAGCTGGTCAAGGCCGAAGGCCGCAATGCAGGAGCGCAAAACGCCGGCGGCGTCAGCACGCGCACGGCGGTGATGGGCCTGTTCGGCATGATGAACTGGCTGTACACCTGGTACAACCCGAAGGTCGACCCGGCAGCCGATGTCCTGGCGCGCGAAATCAGCGACATCTTCCTCCTGGGAATTTGCCGCGGAAGTCTCTCGTCCGCCAAGCTGAAGCAGGGCTCGACGGAAGCTCGCCTGCCACAACGTAAAACAACGTCGCGAAACGCCGCCCCAGCCCAGCGCCGGAAGTAGCGCCGGAGAGAAGTGTCAGCCGTGAATAGCGCAATGCAGATAGAGACCGCGGCCACAAAAGAGCTGATCCGCTACCGTACGGATGCTGGGATTGCCGTCCTGGAGCTGAACGATCCGCCGGCCAACACCTACAGCTACGAGATGAACCGGCAGCTCGATGACGCGATTCTGCGGGCCCGCATGGATGAGGATGTTTTCGTCATTGTGCTGACCGGCGCGGGCGAGAAGTTCTTCTGCGCCGGCGCGAACATCCAGATGCTGACCGAAGTGGATCCTACATTTAAGTACTACTTCTGCCTGCACGCCAATGAGACGTTGCTGCGTCTGGAGCACACGCCCAAGCTGGTGATAGCGGCGCTCAACGGACATTGCATCGGCGGCGGACTTGAAGTTGCGATGGCGGCCGATCTGCGGGTGGCGCGCAAGGACGCGGGCAAGATCGGATTGCCGGAGGTCAACCTTGGAGTGCTGCCGGGCACCGGCGGTACGCAGCGGCTCTCGCGCATTTTGGGCAAGTCGAAAGCCATCGAGCTGATGGTGACGGGCAAGACATTTTCGTTTGATGACGCAAAGCAGATCGGGTTGGTGAACGCGGTGTTCGACAATGCGGGCTTCATGGATCGCGCGATGGAATATGCCCGCCAGTTCTGCCCGCCCAACAAGGCGGCCAAAGCCGTGGGGCGCATCAAGCGCGCGGTGCAGACGGGATGGGAGATTCCTATCGAAGCGGGATTGGCGCTGGAGCGCGAGAACCAGCAGTTGCTGTTTGAAAGCGATGATGCGAAGGAAGGCTTGTCGGCGTACATGGGGAAGCGCCCGGCGAAGTTCAAGGGGAAGTAGCCGGGTTGAAGGGCATGTCGCTTGACTAGCTTATTAGCCAGCCGCGCAGCGGCGAGATGGTGTTAGGCGTGGGCGTAAGCCCAGGCTCGAAGTGGGATAAGGGCGAGCCGCGCAGCGGCGACACCTTAACAACGATGTCAGTGCACCCCAGCCCGACGTTTACGCGCCTCGCGGTCGAGCTGCGTCCGCCGGCGGCGCGGGTAACTCTGAACAATCCTCCGCTGAACGTCATCGACATTGCGATGATGGAGGAGTTGCGGGCGGCGCTGGAGCAAATCGAGACGCAGCCGGCGATCAGCATGATCGTCTTCGCCGGCTCCGAGCAGGCGTTTTCCAGCGGCGTGGACGTCGCGGCGCACACGCCGGAAAACGTGCGCGGCATGCTGGCCGATTTTCATAGCGTCATCCGTTCGGTGGTGAGCGCCAGCAAGCTGACGATTGCCAGCGTTCGCCGGCACTGCCTGGGCGGCGGCGCGGAGCTGGCGCTGATGTGCGACATTGTGTATGCCTCGCCCGACTCGGTCTGGGGCTTTCCCGAGATCAAGCTGGCCTGCTACGCGCCCGTGGCCAGCGTTGCATTGTCCTCCATTGTGGGACAGAAGCTCGCGGCCGAGTTGCTGCTGACCGGCCGCACTTTGTCCGGCGAGGAGGCGCTGGCGGCGGGACTGGTAAACGGTTTGGCGGAAGATCCGGAAACGCTGGTCGCCGATTGCGTGCAGCGCGTCTCGCAGTTGAGTCCGGCGGCGCTGCGCCTGGCCAAAAAGGCGTTTTACGCGTGGGACTCGATCCACTTCGATAAAGGGCTGGTCCGTGCCGAGCAGATCTACAACGACGAGCTGATGCGAACTGCCGATGCGCAGGAAGGCATTGCGGCCTTCGTCGAGCGCCGGCGACCGAAGTGGGTGGGAAAGTAAAAAATGGCACGCAGACAGCTTGCTATCGATACTGATTCCGCGAGCTTTACATTGGCGATATTCGGCGCTGTTGCATGTGCCGGCTTGGCGGCCATCGAGTGGTGGGCGGTTCTGCACGCCCGAGGTTCGACACATTGGGCAGGTTGGCTGGAATATCTTGGCGCTGTGGTTGGAATCTGGGCCCTGCTCGACTCGAAGAGACGGCCATTGCAAACGCGTGCTTTTCGTTTTGCATTTGGAGTCATGCTAACCGTGTTGATGTTCGAGGTCGTTATTTCGCTACTGCCTGTGTCCAGCCAAGCAACGCGGCCGCTGTCTCTGTGGTCAGCGCTGACAACGGCCCTGGTCTGTAACGGTATGACTATCTGGTTTGTTGTGTGGCTATGGCGCAAGCTCCGGGGAGCTACGCTGCGAGTTGATTAAGGGGAGTACTTGGATTACGAGATCGCACCCGACGAGCTGAAAACGCTGCTGGAGGGCAACTCTGACGTTGTGGTACTCGATTGCCGGGAGCAGTGGGAAGTTGAGATTGCCCGGATCGAGGGTAGCCGGCACATTCCCATGAACGAGGTTCCGGCGCGATTCAGCCGAGAGCTCGATCGGGAGAAGCAAATCGTAGTTGTTTGCCATCACGGCGTGCGCTCCTACAACGTGACAGCGTGGCTGCGGCAGCAGGGCTTCGAGAAGGTGCAGTCGCTCGCCGGCGGCATCGACCGCTGGTCGAGGCAGATCGATCCGAGGGTGCCGGTGTATTAAAAGCGGCTTTTGGCTCCTGGCCTTTGGCGCTTTGGAGTAAGACGTGATACCAAGAGCTACGAGCCAGCGGCCAAGGGCCCAAACGGAAAGCAACGATAATGAAGAAGCAGTTGGTAGAACTCCACATCAACGGACGCACTCACGAGCTGGCCATCGAGCCCAACAAGCTGCTGCTGGATGTTCTGCGGCAGGACCTTGACCTGACGGGCACGAAGCGCGCCTGCGACGATTCGTCCTGTGGCTCCTGCACGGTGCAGATCGACGGCGTACCGATGCTCTCTTGCACGCTGCTGGCGGCCAGTTGCGAAGGCCAGGAGATCACGACCGTCGAAGGCGTTGCCGATCATGGCGGCCTGGCCGCGTTGCAGAAGGCCTACGGCGACTTCGGCGGCGCGCAGTGCGGCTTCTGCACGCCGGGATTCATGATGACGGTGAAGTGGCTGCTGGCCAACAATCCTGAGCCGAGCGAGGACGAGATTCGCAACGCGTTGAGCAGCAATCTGTGCCGCTGCACCGGGTATTCGCAGATGTATCAGGCGATTCGCGCGGCGATTGATGCGGAGCAGAAAGGTTTGAAGGAAGAGCAACTAGCGGCTAGCGACGAGTTGCGCTGCTGACTGCTAAGAGATAAGGGCCAAGAGCTGTTATGAGTGATTTCTCGATAATCGGTAAACCCATCGCGATGGTCGACGCTGCCGGCAAGACCACCGGCGCCGGTAAGTACGCCGACGACTTCAAGCTTCCCGGCATGCTGGTGGGTAAGATCCTCCACTCGCCGTATCCCCACGCGCGCATCAAGAGCATCGATACGTCGGGCGCTAAAGCGCTGGACGGCGTGGTTGCGGTCGTCACCGGCGAGGACGCGCCCAATCCTTACGGCATTCTTCCGGTCGGTCACGATGAGACGGCTCTGGCCGTCGGCAAAGTGCGCTATGTCGGCGATCACGTCGCATGCGTCGCCGCTGTCAGTGAAGAGATTGCCGAGCGTGCGCTGGAGCTGATCGATATCGATTACGAGCCGCTGCCTGCCTGGTTTGATCCCGAAGAGTCGATGAAGGCGGAGAGCGACCTCATCCACGAGAACCGGCCGCACAACCTCGAGAAGGACTATCACCACGTCTTCGGCGATCCGGAGAAAGGTTTCGCCGAGGCCGATTACGTTCATGAGGCGCGTTACATCGCCAATGAAGTTACGCACGCGGCGATGGAGCCGCACTGCACGCTGGCCAACTTCGAGCTCGATCCGCACACTGGCAAGCTGGGACGTCTGACAGTGTGGTCGTCGACCCAGGTGCCGTATTACCTGCAGCACAAGCTCTCGCTGGTGCTGGAGATGCCGATGTCGCAGATTCGTGTGATCAAGCCGCTGGTGGGCGGGGGCTTTGGCGGCAAGAGCGAAATCATCCCGCTGGAGATCATCGCCGCGGTTGCGGCGCGCGCTGCCAGGGCGCCGGTGAAGATCACCTACACGCGCGAGGAAGTTTTCTGGGCGCATCGCGGGCGGCCGCGCACCATCGTCGATTTGAAAACCGGAGTCAAGAACGATGGCCGCGTCACATCGGTCGCTTGCAAAGTCATTCAGGACGGCGGCGCCTACTGCTCCTACGGTGTGGTAACGATTCTGTACTCCGGCGCGCTGCTGGGCGCGTTGTACGACATTCCGAATATCCGTTATGACGGGTATCGCGTGCTGACTAACAAGCCCGCGTGCGGCGCGATGCGCGGCCACGGCACGGTCAACGTCCGCTTCGCCTTCGAGTCGCAAATGGACGAGATCGCCGTCAAGCTGAATCTCGACCCGGCGGAGGTACGGCGCGTGAACCTGCTGAAGCCGCCGACAGTGACGGTCAACGGCCTGCGCGTGCTGAGCTATGGGCTGCCGGAGTGCATCGACCAAGTCGTCACGCGCTCAGGATGGAACGAGCGCAAGGGCAGGCTGCCCAAAGGCCGCGGCCTCGGCGTCGCCTGCAGCCACTATGTGAGCGGTGCGGCCAACAGCATCATTCGCTCGGACATGCCGCACTCGACGGTGAACATCAAGATCGATCGCGACGGTGGGGTAGTGGTGTACACGGGTGCTTCGGAGATCGGGCAAGGTTCGGACACGATGACCGCGCAGGTTGTGGCCGAGGTGCTGGGCTGCGATCTGGCGCGGGTTAAGGTGATCGCCGCCGATACCGATTTGACACCCATCGATCTGGGATCGTATTCCAGCCGAGTGACGTTTATGGCCGGCAACGCTTCGATGCGGGCTGCTGAAGAGGTGAAGAAGAACATCGTCAGCGCTGCCGCCAAGCGCATGAACTGCGCGCCGGAAGATGTGATCATGCGCAATGATCATGTGTACAAGCGCGACAGCGTGCCTGGTGATCATGATCCGAGCGCGGCCGAGATTCTGGAGGAGAAAGATGCTCCGCGTGGGCGCGTCGACGGCCAGATCCTTCGCGGCTCGGTTTTGCAGACGCGCAAGGAAGAAGGTCCGAAGGAGCACATGAGCTTCGAGGAGGCGGTAGTTTCCGCCATCGATTTTCATGGCGCGCTGACGGGAACCGGATCCTACGCTCCTCCGATCGAAGCGCGCGGCGGCAAGCACAAGGGCGGTGGCGTCGGACCGTCGCCGGCTTACTCGTATTCGGCGCAGGTGGCCGAGGTGAGCGTCGACGAAGATACGGGCGAGGTAACGGTGCATAAAATCTGGGCGGCGCACGATTGCGGGCGCGCGCTGAATCCGGTTGCCGTCGAGGGGCAGGTAATCGGCTCGGTTTGGATGGGGCTGGGGCAGGCGCTGGAAGAGGAGATGGTGTGGAAGGACGGCCTGCTGATGAATCCTGGATTGCTGGAGTATCGCAGTCCGTCCTCGGCCGAATCACCGGAAATCGAGTGCATCATCGTCGAAAGCATCGATCCTGAGGGGCCGTTCGGGGCCAAGGAAGCCGGGGAGGGCTCACTGGCGGCGACGATTCCCGCAATTTCAAATGCGATCTACGACGCTGTGGGAGTCCGACTGCGTGAGAGCCCCTTCACGCCCGAGCGCATTCTTTCGGCGCTGCGCGCCAAGAGAGGCATGAAGCGGATCGAGATGACGGAGTCCGTCGATCCCACCGCGCCGGTAAAGTTCCGTGAGCATGGTGGCTCACTCTGGTTCCGCGGCAAAGGGCCTTTGCGGCATGAACTCGACCCAGCGCGACAGCCTGCGCACGTAGCTTCGCGGGTGGGAGGCGACGATTGAGTCTGCCCAGCTTCCAACTCCTGCGTCCGCGAACGCTCGACGAGGCCATTGGCCTGATGGCGAAATATGACGGCGATCTCAAGGTCGTTGCCGGGGGCACGGACCTGCTGCCGTCGATGAAGCAGAAACTGTTTACGCCGGCGTACGTGCTGGATTTGCGCGGTGTCGGCGAGCTTCGCGGGATTCGCGATGCGCCAGACGGCGGTCTGGAGATCGGTGCGCTGACCACCCTCAGCGCGGTCGAGCATTCGCCGGTCATCCGTAGGAATTACCCTGTACTCTTCGAGGCGGTGAAGACCGTTGCGTCTCCGGTAATTCGCAATATGGCTACACTGGGCGGCAACATCTGCCTCGACACGCGCTGCCTGTGGTATAACCAGTCGCTGCTGTGGCGAAAGAGCTGTGGTTTCTGCCTGAAAAAAGATGGCGATCTGTGTCATGTCGCGCCCGGCGGGAATTTTTGCTGGGCGACTTTCTCCGGTGACGCACCTGCCGCGCTACTGTGCGTGGGTGCGGAGGTGAAAATTGCCGGGCCCGACGGAGTAAGACGTACCCCGTTGTCGGAGTTTTATGTCAACGACGGAATTGTGCGGCTGCATCTTGCGCCGCACGAAATTGTGACTCGCGTGCATTTGCCTGCTGCCGTGGCAGCTATCAGAAGTTACGGGTGCGCGGCAGCATCGATTATCCGCTGGCCGGAGTTGCCGTCGCGATGAAGATGAAATTGGGACGGGTCGAGGATGCGCGGATCGCGATCACCGCACTGAATCCCGCGCCGTTCTTGGTGAAGGATGCAGACGCGCAATTGATCGGGGTAGTTCCAACCGAAGACATAGCTGAGCGCGTCGGCGAGTTGGCCGCTCGAACCGCCAAGCCGCTGACGACTTCCGCGTTGACACCCGAATACCGAAGGGAAATGGTGAAGGTGTTTACTAAGCGCGCTGTGATGGCGTGCGTGAATTGAAGCGGTCGTCAGCCATCAGCTATCGGCTGTCAGTTACTGAGTTCTGACCACTAACCACTAGCCATTAAGAATGATCACCGACTGCCACATCCACATCCAGCCGATTGAATTGTTCAAGCCGGAAGCGCTGGCGCTGATGAAGAAGTCGCGTAAGGACTTCGACCGTGTCGCCGAATACTGCCGCTCGCCGAAGGCATTCCTCAAACATCTCGATGACATCGGGATCGATCGCGCGGTGCTGATCAATTACGTTGCGCCGGAGGTGATCGGCTTCACGCCGGCAGTGAACGAGTTCGTCGCCAATTATGTGAAAGAGGACCCAAAGCGGCTGATTCCGTGCGGCAGCGTGCATCCTCGGCACACGACGAATGTTTTGGCCGACATGGAGCAGATCGTTCGCCTCGGCATCAAGCTGATCAAGATTCATCCGCCGCACCAGCTGCTCTATCCCAACGATTACGTGAACGGCGTGAAAGAACTGGAGATCATTTATCGCGCCGCCGAGGCCAACGGTATTCCAATTATGGTGCACACGGGAACGTCGATTTTCCCGGGCGCGCGCAACAAGTATGGCGATCCCATTCACGTGGACGATGTTGCGGTAGATTTTCCGCGGCTAAGAATCCTGCTGGCGCATGGTGGGCGTCCTTTGTGGATGAACACGGCGTTTTTCCTGGTGCGCCGGCATCGCAATGTTTATCTCGATATCAGCGGAATTCCGCCGAAGATGCTGCTAAAGTACTTTCCGCGCCTGGAAGAGATCGCGCACAAGACGCTGTTCGGGACCGACTGGCCAGGGCCGGGCGTACCGGAGATTGCAAACAACCTTGCGGAATTCCGAGCGCTCCCCATCGGCGAATCTGCCAAGGAACAGATTCTGTGCAAGACGGCGCTGGAGATATGGCCGTGAAAACAAGGGCTAGGGGTTAGAGGTCGACTCCGAAGATCCGCGCTAAGGCTGGCTGCTGATTGCTCACTTCAACCCGTCCTGGCCATGTCGTTCGTCCCAGGGCCTTCGATGCCCGCCGCTTCTTTAATCGCCTTCCATAGCTCGTCGTAGCCGAGGCGCAGCTTGGCGGAGAACGGAATGATCTGATCGGCCGAGACCTCGAACCGCTCGCTCAGCTTCTGCACGGAGGCCCGCAACTGATTGGCGGAAACGCGATCC
>Ga0335073_10009938_pt1 | contig 13355 bp, 11 predicted proteins | sample Lox_Sample_22_FD_207093 | JGI IMG/M metagenome (GOLD analysis project Ga0335073, IMG submission 207093) | Soil microbial communities from Loxahatchee National Wildlife Refuge, Florida, United States - Lox_Sample_2.2 | ecosystem: Environmental > Terrestrial > Soil > Wetlands | place: USA...
GCGCGCGGGAAGGACGAGGCTGCGCGCGCCGTTGCGCACGACGACGGGGGCGAGGTCGCCGGCGGCGAGCGGGGCAGCGGCGGCGAGCGGGGCAGCGGCGGCGAGCGGGGCGGCGGCGAGCGGGGCAGCGGCGGCGAGCGGGGCGGCGGCGAGCGGGGCGACGGCGAGCGGGGCGGCGCCGACGTGCCCAGTGCCTTCCGGGCGACCTTCCGCCCCGGACTCGGGCTGATGCTGGTCAACTTCGGCTACGTCGCCATCCTGTCCTTCGGGGCGGCCGCGGCGACCGAGCAGAAGAGCGGGATCGCGGCGTTCGTCATCCCGGTATTCGGCGCGGGTGTGATTGCCAGCCGCACCATCCTCGCCGGGATCCCGGACCGCTTCGGTCCTGCCCGCACGCTCTCGGCAGCGGTGACGCTCGAGGCCGCGGGCCTGGTCGGGCTGGGCGTCGCCACGAACGCGCCGGCCGCGCTCGTGGCGCTTGTGGTCATGGCGGTTGGGCAGGGCCTGGCGGTCCCCTCACTCGGACTGCTCGCGCTGGCGTCGGTGCCGTCCAGCCGGCACGGCCGGACGGCGGGCGCGTTCTTCGCCTACTTCGACGCCGGCGTCGGGCTGGGCGGGCCGGCGGTCGGTCTCGCAGCGCGCGCGGCCGATCCGAGCGGCGCGCTGGTCGCCGCCGCGGGAGCCGTGCTCGCCACGGTGCCCGTGGCGCTGCTCACCCGCGCCCGCGCCGGAGCGTTCGCCGGGCGCGGACGGCGGCGCGCCGCGTCCCGATGTGATCTGGCTGCCTGACCTACGCCCGGTTACTTGAGCATTCCGCGCGCGGCCGACGTCCAGGCGGCGGTCACGTCGCGGATGAACTTGGCCTGGGTGGTGGCCAGCGAGGAGACCCACTCGAGCTCGCTGCGACCCGGTCCACGCTCGATCGAGCCCGCGATCGCCTTGAGCGTCTTCTCGTAGTTGGACAGGGTCACTTCGCCCGCTTCCCGGCTTGCCTCGATGATCCGCTCGTTCAGCTTGCGGATCCGCTGTGCCACCGCCTCAACGCGAGGATCGGAAGCGACCGCGGACTGTGCTGCCGCGGCGGCGCCGGCGGCGGCACTGCGCGCGCTGCCGGCACGGGACGCGCCGCTGCGCGATGAACCGGCACTGCGAGTCGAACCGCCACTGCGAGTCGAACCGCCACTGCGAGTCGAACCGCCACTGCGCGAGGCCGTACCGGCGGAACGCGAGGAGGAACGTGCGCGAGTGCTGCGGGCACTCGTGCTCCGCGCCTTCGTGCCGCCGCTGCCGCTACTACTACTGCGCGTAGTACGCCGCGTGCCGGTGGAGCCGCTGCCGCTCGAGCTGCTGCCGCTCGAGCTGCTGCCACCGCCGCTCGAGCGGCTGCCCGTCGAACGACTGCCGGCGGATCGGCTGCCCGTCGAACGCCTCGATTGACCGCTTCGCGAAGAGCCGCCCGAACTCGAGCCCGACCCCGAACCACTGCTCCTAGCCTGTGGCATACCAGCCTCCTTTGTCTCGATGGGACGCGCGCACCCTACTTATCGGGTGCGCTGCATGCTCCGTGCTTCCCATTTATGGCCCGTCCGACGCGCGCGAGGTGTCGGGCGCGCCGGATCGGCTCGGGCGTCCGGTGGCCGTGTACCGATGCGAGCACCACCTCGATGGCACTCTCGAGCGTCGTACGCCATCCGGGATGCACCGCGAGCGGCCGCGCTCCCGCCCGAGTTCGTACCCATGCGCCGACGCACTCGCCGTCCAGCCGGAGCGGTGAGTACGCGCCGGCCTCATCCGCGGGCCATGGACCGACGGCGAGCAGTGGACGGTGCGTCACGCCGACGGTGGGCAGGTCGGTCACCGCGCCAAGGTGAAGTGCCAGCCCAGCGCGGCGGGGGTGGTCGCGCCCGGTGGCGTCGATGAGCAGCACGTCGGGCTGCAGCGGGAGCGCCCGCACGGCCGCTTCCAAAGACGGTCCCTCGCGCAGGGCGAGCAAGCCGGGTTCATAGGGCGCCGCGGCGGCGGTGGCGATCGTCGCTTCGCCAAGCATGCGCCACCGGCGCATCACGGTCGCCGCACGCATCACGGCTGCGGCCGCCCACGCGGGATCGCCGCGCGCCCCGCGCCCGGTCTGGTGGCGCGCGAACACGACGACGACCGCACCGATCGCGAGTGGGGTGCTTGCCGGCACCCAGGGCTCGGGGGTCGCCAGCGCCAGCGCGCGCTGCGCCACGATCAGTTCAGCGGGAGAAGTTGGCCACAGCTGGGTCATGGCCGCACACTCGGCGATTCGCCCCGTCCCATTGTGCACTCATGGCCGATATGCGTGCCGGAATGCACCTTCACCGCGGAGGCGGGGGCGAGTGTGCGGGAAATGACCCAGGCGGGGGGCGAGTGTGCGGAAATGACCCAGGCGGGGCGGGTGTCAGCCGCTCGCGACGGCCTCGCCGGCGACCGCCGTCACCGGCGCGGAAGCGAGCGTGCGCGGCGGCGCGGTCGTGGAGCGAACCACCAGCGTGGGCTCGATCAGGCGCACCTCGTTGGCGCGGCGGTTCTCGATCCGGTCGAGCAGCAGCTCGAGCGCGAGACGGCCCATCTCGGTGCGCGGCTGATCGACGGTGGTGAGCGATACGTGGGCCAGGTGGGCGATGGAGATGTTGTCGTAGCCGACGATCGAGACGTCCCGGGGCACGTCGACGCCGGCGCGATCGAAGCCGCCGAGCAGCCCGGCGGCGACCATGTCGTTGGCGGCGAAGATCGCCGTCGGCAGCTCGGGTTTGCGCAACAACTCCGCGGCGGCGTTGACGCCGGCTTCCTCGGTGAAGTCGCCGGCGATCACCAGGGCGTGCCGGCCGAGCCGGCGGCCTCGCATCTCGCGCAGGTAGGCCGAGCGGCGCTGCGGACCGCCGGCGCCGCTGCCGCCGTCGACGTGCGCGATCCGTTCGTGGCCGAGGCCGGCCAGGTGATCGAGCACCAGCCCGGTGCCATGGGCCTCGTTGATCAGCACCGTGTCCGCGTTGGCCCCGCGGACGCTGCGCCCGACCATCACCAGCGGCGCCTCGGCCGCGGCGGCGACGATGTCGCCGGTGGGCATGCGCGGGCTGACCAGGATGATCCCGCCGACCCGGTGTTCGAGCAGCGCTCCGAGTGCGGCTCGCTCGCGCCGGGCCTGGCGCCCGCCGGCCGCGAGCAGCAGCTGGTAACCGAGCTGCGAGGCGAGCTCCTCGACGCCGCCCGCGATCTCGGCGAAGAACGGGTTGCGCAGGTCGTCCAGGATCACGCCGACCGTCTTGGTGCGCCGGCTGGCCAGGCTGCGCGCCATCGCGTTCGGCCGGTATCCGAGCCTGGCGGCCACGTCGAGCACGCGCTGGCGGCGCTCCTCCGAGACGTTTGGGCGCTCGCGCATGACGAGCGAGACCAGCGCCCGCGACACGCCCGCCTCGCGCGCCACGTCCTCCATCGTGGGCGCGTGATGGGAGAGGGGATCGCGCGGGGACATTGGCGGGGTGACGTTACTTAGAGCGCGACAACATTGCAATCGTGTTAGCGCGCTCTATCAATAACGCGCGGGACGCGGCGCTTCTGCCACCAATTGCCGGCGGCGCCCTTGACTTCGGCGGAAAGGGAGGGATATAGTCGCGCCTCTGTTCGTTAGAGCGCTCTAATCGTGAGCCCAGATTAGAGCGATCTACCGCCTGGGAGAGAGAGGGACACCGGAGAGATGCAAGCCACGCATGAGTCGTCGGGCGCCACCTCGGCGAGGGTCGATCAGAGCGATGGTCGGGCGCGTCCCGATCAGAGCGATGGTGGGGCGCGTCCCGATGGGAGCGGTGGTGTGGCGCGTCCCGATGGGAGCGGTGGTGGGGCGCGTCCCGATGGGAGCGGTGGTGTGGCGCGGCCCGATGGGAGCGGTGGTGTAGCGCGGCCCGGTAAGCGCGATGGCGTGGGGGTCGACGACCGGGTCGCCGGCGCGCCGATCTCTTGGGGCGCGTGTGAGGTGCCTGGATGGGGAGTTATGCCCTCGCCCGAGACCGTGCTGTCCGAGATGGCCGAGCTTGGCCTGCGCGGGACGGAGCTCGGCCCGCCCGGGTTTTTGCCCGAGGACCCCGGGCAGCTCGCTGCCTTGCTCGCCCGCCACGGGCTGGTGCTGCTCGGCGGGTTCGTCCCGTTGGTCCTGCACGAGCCGCGCGCCGATCAGGCGATAGAAGAGGCGCGGAGGGCGGCGCGGCTGATGAGCGAGGCCGGCGCCGGGATGCTGGTCATCGCCGCCGTCCAGGACATGCAGTGGAGCGCGCCGCGTGAGCTCGACGATGAGGGTTGGCAGCGGATCGGCGAGCACTGCGGCGAGGTCGAGTCGGTGGCGTCCGAGTACGGCATGGGGGTGGCCCTCCACCCGCACGCGGGGACGTTGATCGAGACGGCCGAGCAGGTCGAGCGGGCACTCGAAGTTGTCGATGTCGGTTGGTGCCTGGACACCGGGCATCTCCTCATCGGTGGCTTTGATCCGGTGCAGTTCGCCCAGGAGAACGGCGAGCGCGTGGCGCACGTTCACCTGAAAGATGTCGACGCGAAGCTCGCGGCCGAGGTGAGAGCCGGGGAGCGCTCGCTGCTCGACGCAACGCGGAACGGTTTGTTCAGGGCGCTCGGCCAGGGCGATGCCCGAATCGCCGAGGTCATGGACGCCCTGCAGGTGCACGGGTACGACGGTTGGCTCGTGCTTGAACAAGACACCGCCATCACCGGTGATGAGCCGACGGTGGCCGGCGGACCGATGCGCGACGCTCGGCAGAGCATCGCCTTCCTTCACCACACGGCTCGCATGACGGAGGAGATCAATCGATGAGACGACTGCCTCGCAGTCTGTGCATCGTCGTCGCGGTGGGCGCTGCAGCCCTGCTGGTGGCGGCGTGCGGGAGCAGTTCGAGCAAGAGCTCGGGCCACTCCACCACCAGCGCGGTGAACATCTCGGCCAGCACCGGTGTGTGCCCGTACAAGTTCGCGCTGATCACCCACGGTGACAACGGAAGCTTCTGGAGCGTTGTCTACAAGGGCGCCAAGGATGCCGCCGCTGACCTCGGGTGCACGCTCACCGAGACGTACGGCTCGCAGCAGAACGGCCAGGCGGAGCCCGACGACAACGCTGAGAACGCGCAGATCCAGGACGCGATCAACGCGCACGTGGACGGGATGGCCGTGTCCGATCACGATCCGGCGCTGATGAACCCGACGCTGGCCAAGGCGGCGGCGGCTGGGATCCCGGTGGTGCTCCTGAACGCGGGTTGTGACGACGCCGATATCGCGGCCAGCCACGCGCTCACGTGCGTCGGACAGCCGGAATCGCTGGCCGGAGCGGCCGCGGGCGCGGAGTTCAAATCGCTCGGAAAGACCAATGTCCTGTGCGTGATCCACCAGTCGGGACAGAACCTGCTCGACCGCTGCAACGGGATCGCCACGGCGCTCGGCGTCGGTTCCCAGTGCAAGACCGGCTCAGCGCCCTCATCGGGCCCGGCGTGCACCGAGCTGACGCTGTCCACCCCGAACGCGGCATCTAACCCGCAGCAGGCGATCGGCCAGGTGACGGCCTACCTGCAGACCCACACGGGCATCAATGCCGTGATGACGCTCAACAATGCAATCGGAACGGCGCTGGTGACGAGCAATCCGGCGAGCAAGCCGTTGATCGCCACGTTCGACCTGAACTCGGGCGTCCAGGCGGACATCCAGAACGGGTCGATGTCGTTCGCGATCGATCAGCAGCAGTACCTCCAGGGCTATCTGCCGATCGTGTTCCTCGACCTGTACAAGCGCAAGAACGGCCAGACCGTCGGCGGCGGCACAACCGTCGCGAGCGGACCGCTGGTCGTGACCAAGTCGAACATCGGCAAGGTCTCGGCGGCGATCGCCGCCGGACAGGACTGAGTAGGAAACTAGTCAACGAACAAGGTCACCGGGCGGGCAGGCCGTCCCGCCCGGTGGCGAAAACATAGATAGGGACCACCACCACCCCCCACCACCACCGATGAGTGCCACCTCACCTCCGATAGCAACGCCGCCCGCGGCGGCTCAAGACGAACGGCTGGTTCCAATCAGCCGACTCACCCGGACGCTGCGGCGCCCCGAGCTTGGCTCGCTGCTCGGCGCGGTGTTCGTATTTCTCCTGTTCGCGATCACCGACTCAAGCTCGAACCACCTGTGGCTCAAGCAGCCGGGCCTGGCCGCGTGGACCCAGCAGGCCGCCTTCTTTGGGATCGTCGCGGTGCCGGTTGGTCTGCTGATGATCGGGGGTGAGTTCGACCTGTCCGCCGGCGTGATGACCGGTGTCACCGCGATCGTGATGGCGCTGCTGGTCGGCAAGTACCACTGGGACACGTGGACCGCGATGATCGCGACGATCGTCTTCGCGGTGTTCATCGGGCTCGTCAACGGATACCTGGTGGTGTTCACAAAGCTCCCGAGCTTCATCGTCACGCTCGCCACCTTCTTCATCCTGCGAGGAGCGAGTACCGGCGGCGTGCTGCTGCTCAACAGCGGGAGCACACAGATCACCGTCACCGCCCCCCACCCGGCGGGTCTGAGCAGCGCGAAGTCGGTCTTCGGCAGCTCGTTCTTCTCGAGCGGGGCGCTGCCCAGTGGCTACTCGACGGCGATCCTGTGGTTCATCGGGGTGACGATCTTCGCCACCTGGGTGCTCAGCCGGACCACGTTCGGCAACTGGATCTTCGCCTCCGGCGGCGATCAGAACGCGGCCCGGAACACCGGCGTGCCGGTCAACCGGACCAAGATCGTGCTGTTCGTCGGGACGGCGGTGGCCGCGGCCCTGGTCGGAATCATCTCGTTCACGCAGGCGGCCTCGGCCGTGTCCGAGCAGGGCGTCGGATACGAGTTCTTCTACATCATCGCGGCGGTGGTCGGTGGTTGCCTGCTGACCGGCGGCTACGGCTCGGCGATCGGCGCCGCCCTGGGCGCGTGCATCATTGGGATGGCGTTCGAGGGCGTGATCTACGCCGGCTGGGACAGCTCCTGGAACTTCGCGTTCCTCGGGGTCATCCTGTTCCTCGCCGTGATCGTCAACACCCTCATCTACCGGCGGGCACTGAAGGCGCGACGATGACCGAAGGAGCTTCGAACATGAGTGAGAGCACGGCCCGGACTCCGACGCTCGAGGTCCGGTCGGTCTGCAAGTACTTCGGGAGCGTGAACGCGCTCGAGGACATCAGCGTGTCCGTCTATCCCGGAGAGGTCACGTGCGTACTGGGCGACAACGGTGCCGGCAAGTCGACGCTGATCAAGATCCTGTCGGGCGTGCACACGCCGGACCAGGGCCAGGTGCTGTTCGACGGCGAGGAGGTGACGTTCGCCGGGCCGCGCGACGCCCGTGCCCATGGGATCGCCACCGTGTTCCAGGACCTGGCGACCGTGCCGCTGATGTCGGTGTGGCGCAACTTCTTCTTGGGCAACGAACCGACCAAGGGCAAGGGGCCATTCCAGCGGATGGACATCAAGGGAGCCCAGAAGATCATGCGCGAGGAGATGTCCAAGATGGGCATCGACGTTCGCGACCCCGACCAGACGGTGGGAACGCTGTCCGGCGGCGAGCGCCAGGCGATGGCGATCGCGCGGGCGGTCTACTTCGGGGCGAAGGTGCTGATCCTGGATGAGCCGACCTCCGCCCTCGGCGTCCGCCAGTCGGGGATCGTCCTGAAGTACGTGGTCCAGGCGCGCGACATGGGTCGGGCGGTCATCTTCATCACCCACAACCCGCACCACGCCTATCCCGTGGGGGATCGGTTCGTGCTGCTCAAGCGCGGGCGCATGTTCGGCTCCTACGCCAAGTCCGAGACCTCGATCGAGGAGCTCACCTCGATGATGGCGGGCGGCGCCGAGCTCGAGGAGCTCAGTCACGAGCTACAGCGCTCGAGTGACCCCGAGCTCAAAGAGGTCGCGAAGGAGCTGGCGGCCGAGGTCAAGACGACGGCGTAGCTCGATGCGGGGCGACCTCGAGCTGCTCACGGTCGGCCGGATCAGCATCGACCTGTACTGCGATCAAGTCGGTGCCGACTGGCACGCCGCGCATACCTTCAGCAAGGCGGTCGGCGGGAGCCCGACCAACGTGGCGATCGCGGCCGCCCGTCTGGGGCACGCGGCGGCCGTGTACACCAAGGTCGGCGCCGATCCGTTCGGCGAGGTCGCGATCGCCGAGCTGCGCGACTTCGGCGTGGACACTCGCTACGTGGGCGTCGAGCCGGAGACGGTGACGCCGCTGGCCTTCGCCGCGCTCGACCCGCCCGAGGATCCCCAGCTCTGGTTCCGCCGCGATCCGCCGGTGCCCGACTTCCAGCTCAGGGCCGGCGAGGTCGACGACGCGACGGTGCGCGAGGTGCCGATCCTGTGGATCACCGGGAGCGCCCTGTCGCAGGAGCCGAGTGGCTCGACCGCGGAGGCGATGCTCGCCACCCGGGCGCGCCGGGCCCACACGGTCCTCGACCTCGACTACCGCCCCACCTTTTGGCGCTCGCGCGAGGAGGCCTCGCGCCGGATTGGGCGCGCGCTCACGCACGCGACGATCGCGGTCGGCAACCGAGAGGAGTGCGCGGTGGCGGTCGGCTCGGACGATCCTCACGAGGCGGCGCGAAGGCTGCGGGAGAAGGGGGTCGAGCTGGCGATCGTCAAGCTCGGCGGCGACGGCGTGCTCGTCTCAAGCGACGAGGGCGAGCGGCTGATCGCACCACCCGCGATCCAGGTCGTGTGCGGCCTCGGTGCGGGGGACGCGTTCGGTGGTGCCGTGTGCCACGGTCTCCTGAACGAGTGGGCGCCCGAGCGCACCGTGGCGTTCGCGAACGCGGCCGGCGGGATCGTCGCGTCGCGACTGCTGTGCTCCGCGGCGATGCCGTACGAGCGCGAGGTCGTCGAATTGCTCGAGGGGTCGCCGGCATGACCACGACCGCGACCCGGGAGGGGGTGGCCGCGCGGGTGAGTGGTGCGCGGCGGCGGATCGGCGTCGGCGTGATCGGCTTCGGCTGGCTCGGCCAGGCGCACACGCGCTCGCTGCTGCGGATCCCGACGCTGTTTCAGAACCGCCCCTTCGACACGACGCTCGTCGCGTGCAGCGATGCCCTGCCGGACCGGCTCGATCAGGCGATCACCTCGTTCGGGTTCAAGCGGGCCTCGGCGGCGTGGGAGTCGGTGATCGAGGACCCGGACGTCGAGGTCGTCTACATCGCGGCGCCGAACATGGTGCACGTGCAGCTGGTCGAGGCGGCCGCGCAGGCGGGCAAGGCGGTGTTCTGCGAGAAGCCCGTCGGCGGCACGCCCGAGCAGGTGGCGCGCGCCGCGGTGGCGGCGAGAACCGCGGGCGTGATCAGCGGGGTCGGCTACAACTACCGGTGGGCTCCGCTCGTGGGCTACGCCCGCGAGCTGATCTCCAGCGGCGAGCTGGGCGAGATCACCAACTACCGCGGCCGGTTCTTCTCGATGTACGGAGCCGACCCGTTAGGCGTGAACTCCTGGCGCTTCCAGCTCGACCAGGCCGGCTACGGGGTGACCAGCGATCTGATGAGCCACGCCGTCGACCTGGCGCACATGCTGCTCGGTCCGATCACCAGGGTGACCGGGACGCTCGAGACCTTCATCCGCGAGCGCCCGGCGCCGCCCGACGGAGCGGGCCACTACGGCCGCGGCCGGGCCGAGGACCCGCGCACGCCGGTGACCAACGAGGACTACGCCGCGATGCTGTGCGAGTTCGCGTCCGGCGCGCGGGGCACGGTCGAGGTCAGCCGGACCATGGTCGGGCCCGAAAGCGAGAACGCGTTCGACGTCTACGGCACGCGCGGAGCGGTCGGCTGGAACCTCGAGCGTCTGAACGAGCTGCGCCTCTATCGCGTGACCGACGACCGTGCGTCGGGATACACGACGGTGCTCGGCGGCGATCGCTTCGGCCATCACGGCACGTTCGTCCCCGGGAGCGGCAACGCGATCGGGTTCGAGGATCTGGTGACGATCGAGGACTACGAGTTCTGCGCCGCGGTAGCCGAGGACCGGGCGTTCGAGCCGAGCTTCGAGGCGGCGCTGGCCTGGGCCCACGTGCAGGACGCGCTGCTGCGCTCGGTCAAGAGCGGGGGATGGGAGGAGGTGGGAGGTTCGTGACCGTGACGGCCGTCGCACCGCTTCGGATCGGGGTGATCGGCGTCGGGAGGATCGGTCGCATGCACGCCGGACTGATCGCCCACCAGGTGCCCGGCGCCGCGCTCGGGGCGGTGTTCGACGCCCACGAGCCGCTGGCGCGCGATGTGGCCGCCGAGCTGGGCGTGCCGGCGGTCGGCGCGGTGCACGAGATCTTCGACTCCGAGCTCGATGCGGTGGCTATCTGCTCGAGCTCCGACACGCACGTGGAGCTGATGGTCGCGGCCGCTCAGGCCGGCAAGGCGGTGTTCTGCGAGAAGCCGGTGTCGCTCGATCTGGCCGAGCTCGACCGCGCGCTCGGCGCGGTGCAGGACGCCGGCGGGGGGGCGGGGGTCCCATTCCAAATCGGCTTCAACCGCCGCTTCGATCCCGCCCACGCGTCGGTGCGGGAGGCGGTGGCCTCAGGGGCGGTCGGCGAGCCCCACATGGTGCGGATCTCGAGCCGGGATCCGGCGCCGCCACCGCTCGAGTACGTCAAGAGCTCGGGCGGGCTGTTCCTCGACATGATGATCCACGACTTCGACATGGCCCGGTACGTGACCGGGACCGAAGTGGTCGAGGTGTTTGCTCGCGGTGCGGTGCGGGTGGACCCGTTGTTCGCGGAGGCGGGCGACATCGACACCGCGCTGGTCACGCTCGTGCACGAGGACGGTTGCCTGACCGCGATTGACAACTCGCGCCGGGCCGCGTACGGCTACGACCAGCGGGTCGAGGTGTTCGGATCTGAGGGCATGGCCGCGTCCGAGAATCCCTGCGCCCACACGGGGAGCGTGATCACCGCGGCCGGGGTGAAGCGCCCGCCCAACCCGTACTTCTTCCTCGAGCGCTACCTGCCGAGCTACGTGCGCGAGTGGGAGGCGTTTGTCGACGCGGTCAAGCGCGGGGAGGATCCGCCGGTCTCCACGGCCGACGCACGCGCCCCGCTGGTGATTGGGCTTGCGGCGGGGCGCTCGTTGCGAGAGGGTCGTCCCGTGCGCGTCGATGAGGTGAAGAGCGCTTGAGGATCTACCTGACCGGGGCGAGCGGGTTCGTCGGCTCGAACCTCGCGCACGTGTTCGCCGAGGAGCACGGTGCCGAGGTGGTGGCGCCCGGGCACGAGCACGTCGAGCTGACCGACGAGGGGCTCGTGCGCCGCTCGGTTCTGGCGACCAGGCCCGACGCGATCGTCCACACCGCGATCTGGAACGATCCAGCGGGTCTGCGCTCGGACCGCCGACGCGCCTGGGAGTCCTACGTGGGTGCCACGCGCAACGTCGTGGCGGCGGCCAATGCGCTCGATGCCCACATGGTGCTGATCTCGACCGACTGGGTGTTCGACGGCAGGCAAGGACCCGCGCGCGAGTCGGAGCCGCCGAACCCGATCAACGCCTACGGGTTCCTCAAGGCGTCCTGCGAGCTGGTGGTAACCGAGCGCGCCGGGCGGGGGACGATCGCCCGGATCGCCGGGGTGCAGGGCGTCCACCGGGCGCGGCCCCAGACGCCCAGGGCCCAGGACGCCGGCTTCGGATACCTGGTGCTGTCGCTCGTCGACACGCTCCGGGCCGGCGAGCGCTTTGGCGTGTGGGACGGGCCGGAGCTCAACCGGCTCGCCACGCCGACGCTCGCCAGCGATGCCGGCCGGATGATCTGGCGCGCGCTCGAGCGCGAGGCGACCGGCGTGCTGCACTGCTGCGGCGGCGAGCACATCGATCGGGTGGGCCTCGCTCACCGAGCGGTTGAGGTGTTCGAGCTCGATCCAGAGCTGCTGGACGTGGTGGCGCCGCCGAGCGGCGTGGTCGGAGCAGAGCCGGTCCCGCGCGATACCCGCCTCGATGCCCGCTTCACGGCGCGGGCGCTTGGGATCGAGCTGCCCGATCTGGACACGATGCTCGGACGGCTGCGGGCCGAGATGGAATCGTCGTGGAGCCTGGCATGAGCCGGCTGACCGTGGCCCAGGCGCTGGTCCGCTTCCTGGCCGTGCAGGAGACCGAGCGCGACGGCCGGCGCGAGCGGCTCATCGCCGGGTGCTTCGGGATCTTCGGGCACGGCAACGTGGCCGGGCTGGGGCAGGCGCTTCACCAGTACCAGGAGCTGCTGCCGTTTCACCCGGCGCGCAACGAGCAGGGGATGGTGCACGTCGCGGCCGGCTACGCGCGTCAGAAGAACCGCCTTTCGACCTTCGCGTGCACGACCTCGGTCGGGCCGGGGGCGACGAACATGGTCACCGGTGCGGCGCTGGCCACGATCAACCGCCTGCCCGTGCTGCTGCTGCCCAGCGACACGTTCGCCACCCGCACGCCCCATCCGGTGCTCCAGATGCTCGAGGTGGCGCACGACGCGACCGTGTCGGTCAACGACTGCTTTCGCCCGGTGTCTCGCTTCTACGAGCGGGTGCAGCGGCCCGAGCAGCTCATACCGGCCGCGCTCGAGGCGATGCGGGTGCTCACCGATCCGGCCGAGACCGGAGCGGTCACGCTGGCGCTGCCCGAGGATGTGCAGGCCGAGGCGTTCGAGGTGCCCGACGCGTTCCTGGAGCCACGCGTCTGGACGGTCTACCGCCAGCCGCCGGCGCCCGAGGCGCTGGCGCGGGCGGCCGGGTTGATCCGGGGAGCCAAGCGACCGCTGATCGTGGCCGGGGGCGGGGTCATCTACAGCGAGGCGACGGCGGGGCTTCGGGAATTCGTCGACGCCACCGGAATGCCGGTGGGCGAGACGATGGCCGGGCGCGGCGCGCTCCTGTCTGACCATCCGCTTAGCATGGGATCGTTGGGGGCCACTGGCGCGGCGGGGGCTAATCGGTTGGCGCACGACGCCGATGTGGTGATCGGGATCGGGACGCGCTGGAGCGACTTCACGACCGCGTCGCACTCGGCCTTCCAGGACCCCGGCGTGCGGTTCGTCAACGTCAACGTGGCCGCGTTCGACGCCGGCAAGCAGAGCGGGCTGCCGGTGCTGGCCGACGCCCGGGTGGCCCTCGAGCAGCTCCGCGAGGCGCTCGCCGGGCACCGGGTCGACGCCGCGTGGGAGGAGCGCGCGGCTTCGGAGTCCAAGGCGTGGGCTGAGGAGGTCGCGCGGGTCGTCTCGGGCAATGGGGACCAGCCAGGCCCGCCATCCCAGGCTCAAATAATCAAAGAAATCAACGACGCGGCCGGCGAGACCGGCGTGGTCGTGTGCGCGGCGGGCTCGGCCCCCGGGGACCT
>Ga0335073_10009939_pt1 | contig 13355 bp, 7 predicted proteins | sample Lox_Sample_22_FD_207093 | JGI IMG/M metagenome (GOLD analysis project Ga0335073, IMG submission 207093) | Soil microbial communities from Loxahatchee National Wildlife Refuge, Florida, United States - Lox_Sample_2.2 | ecosystem: Environmental > Terrestrial > Soil > Wetlands | place: USA: Florida...
CCGCTCAGCGTGTCAGCGCATACCCGGCGGGTAATAGGCAATTGCGCTGCCAGTAATCCGCCGTTTCCTGTGCTGTCCTATTGAGTATGGGGCACTCCCGCGGAGGGCAGCCAACCATTTGCCAGCTGGCCAGCCAGCCCTGCCCGGGCACGACCCCGCCGCCCGGAGCCGGCCAGCCGGACCCGGGCCAGCCCCGCTCAGGATCCGCGGTGCGCGAGCATGCCGGATAACCCCGGCTCGCCGGCCGCCACACGCCGCGCACCACCCAGACCCACCAGCTCAGGCCGGGCAGGCACGATCGGAGGAGCGAAGACGCGGAAGCTGACAAGGGCTGGCTCGCAGACGCACGGCCGTGACGGCGAGCGGCCAGCACCCGGCAAACGGGAACTCATCACACCACCCGGGACCAGCACTAGCGCGGGAGAGCCGCAGTGAACTGGCAGAATCTGATGAACCGGCTCGCGCCGCTGCGCAGGCAATGGGATCTGGCGGTGCTCGCCAACCTGGCGGCCGGGACCGAGCGCCCCGGAGACCTGATCGAGGCCATCAATACTCAAGCCGGCGATGGCCACCGGATTGGCTGGAAGGTCCTTACCGACACGCTGCGGCGGCTGGAACGATGCGGCTTCGTTGCCCGCCAGGAGATGCCGGGCGTGCCGCGCGAGACCCGGTACCGGCTGCTCCCGCCCGGGCGGCGGCTGGTCTCCGCGCTCAGCCTGCTGGACACCTGGTATGACGATCATGAGCCAGACGATGACACCGGGGCGCCATCCGGCGGGCACCCGGCGGGGAACCAGGAAGACGGCAGCAGCGCCGGGCACCGCCCCCGCCCGCCCACAGCCTGACCGCGCGGGCACGCCCCGGCCCGGGGACTGGCGCGCTCGGCCTGAGCGGCCCTGCCGGCGGGCGCGTCAGCGGGCGATGGCCCAGACGAATTTCCCGTCGCCGTCGTCGCGGCCGTACCAGCCCCACTGTTCGCTAATGGCCTCCACCAGGATCAGGCCGCGGCCGTTCTCGGCCTCACCGCTGGCATCTATCCGGATCGGGGGCTGCGGGCTGGCATCCCACACGAGAATCAGGATCTGCGCAAGGTCGGACACCAGCCATAGCCGCACGGGAGAGCCTTTTGTTACCGCCCGGGAAGCCTTAACGGCGTTTGTGACTAGCTCGGTAACAAGGAGTTCGGCGCTTTCACCGAGACTGGTTAGCCTCCACTCCCACAAGACCTGGCGGGCATGAAGACGCGCGCACGGGACTGCGCTGGCGAGCGCGCCGAATTCGAGAAAGTCCTGAAGGGGCCACGGGTCATTCACGCCGCGTCCCCGGTGTGTCATGAAGGGAGGAATCCGTACCGCTGCCTGGGTTGCGGGCAGGGTGCCGTAGTTTGCCGGCTCCGCTGGCGGCCAGCTTCTATCATGTGGGTTATGCCTGGTCGCAGAAGACGGGTACCGCCCCGGGCTCTTGCTGTCGTCCATCCGGTGCTCCCTAAAACGTCCGGGGCGCCCGATGCCGCGTGAACCGCAAGAGCTGGCGCGCACCCAGGCACCCGCACACGAAAACGCGGGCCCGGGCCGCTGGCCCTACCTGAATCATCCGCCAACACTCCTTCACCGCAGCGACGTCCCGCCCCGGGCAGCAATCGGGTGGCCGGGGCCGTGTGCGATGAAATAATTAGTCCACTGGGGAAATGGCGGCAAGTCCAGCGGGACTGGCTCAAGGCTACTCGGGGAACTAGGAAATCCAGTACTCCCGGATGGATTCCAGGACGGTGCCTGGCTATCAAATTCTGCGCATGAATGACACATGCCGTACTATTAGATAACGGAAGAAAACGAGAACGGAGACAAGCATGGCCCAGAAAATTCAGACGTTCTTCGTCGACGACATCGACGGGAGCGAGGCCGAAGGCACGGTCCTTTTCGGGCTGGACGGAACGCACTACGAGATTGACCTCAGCACCAGTCACGCCAAGGAACTGCGGACGGCCCTGGCCCGCTACATCGAAGCAGGCCGCAGGGTCACCGGCACCACCCGGCGGACAGGGCACAACGGGCGCAAGGCCCCCGGCAACGGCGTCAGCAACACCGAGGTGCGCGCCTGGGCCAAGACGCAGGGGCTTGAGGTCAAAGAGCGCGGCCGGATCCCGGCCGAGGTCATCGCCCAGTACCAGGCGGCGGCCGACAAGTAGAACAGCCAGCCGCCTGCGGCAGCAATCCCGCAGGCCTTGGCACAAGCGAGGCCGCGCCAGCTTCCCAGATCGGCCGAGGGGAAGCTGACGCGGACCTGCTAGTTCACCGCCACCGATCCGCTCAGCGTGACCCGTATCTCGCCGCCCCTGGTCCCTCGCGGGCTATGCTCCCAGGCTCTGGATGATGGCGACTGCGGTGGCGGGCAGGACAGCGTCGGCGATGCTGTTACCTGCCCCGGCGCGCGGTCGGCGCGCAGCGTGCTGCCCATGTCTGCCGGTTGCCCCAAGAAGGCTCTCGCTCCTAGCGTGCGGAGGGATACGGGAAGTCCGCCAGAGGTCTATGGCAGGTATATCGGGGCCGACGGCACCAGAGCGCTGCGATTCAGAGCGCCTGACTTCTTAAACGTGTCCCGGCGTGGCGGGGAGACTGAGCGCGGACAGGACGGGTTCGAGGTGTGCGCGCTGATCAGGGTCAAGGTCTGGCCGGTACCGGCAGCTCCCCCACAAGAACGGGCCGTGCAAATGGCTGAAACAGACCGCGACGGCGGCGAATGGCAGGTCGTCCCAGTCGACCAGCACATCGTCGAGCCAGGCTGCGAGGCCGTCCTGGCCGAGGAGTTGAGCCAGGTGCGCGGTAGAAATATCGATCAGCAGAGCTGTCCCGCCAGCGTCCCAGTTGCCCTTCCGGCCCTGGGCGGCCTTGTCTTCGTTGATCTTGCGTGCCAGCCGGGCGGCAGCACTGGCCAGATAGCCTCCTGACGGCGTGATCCCCGGGTGCTGGACGAAGATCCGGCCGATCCCGGGAATCTCCTGCCGGGGCTCGACGACGCCGGTGACACCCTCGCCAAGCTCGGGCATCGCTACGGCCTGGTCGGAGCCGGACGCGACGGCAGCGTCGATGGCGTTTGAGATGCGGGTGTGCAGGAGGTTGCGGCCGGGGACGTCGAGCGGCCATTCACCGAGCCGGATCGTGAGGATCGCTGCCTTGGCGGCGAGTTCTCTGTCCAGCGCCTGCTGAAGGTCGTCGAACACGCTGAAGGCGCCGCGATGGATCTCCAGCCACCCTTGCGCGTCGGTGCCTGGGTTCCAGGTGAGGTCGGGTTCGGCTGTGCCGCCGAACTCGAACGGCACGTGCCGGATGGCGAGGTTGGCCGCACATAGCAGTTCCAGGCGGGCGCTGAGCACGTTGGCCGGATCGGGGTCGCGGAACCGGCTGCGGATGAACTGGTCCAGTTTCTTCGGGGTGGCGCTGCGGACCGCGTAGATGAGGATCTCCAGCGGGCCGAGGACCATGTCGGCCACGGTCGGCGGCCTCACCGCCGGGTCGCGCTCAGTGTCGAGAAGCCGGACCCAGTAGTGGCTGGGGTCCGCGCCGTCCAGCCACGCGGCCACGTTCGGGTAATCATCTCGGTGCGTCCCCGGCGGCCCAGGGCGGCGTGGCTCGTCAGTGACTGTCACGGTCAGCGACCTTACGACGACCGGACCGACGGTGCAGCGCATTTCCCGCGGCACCGGAGGAGCCGGCGCAGTGTGCGGGCCGGGTCAGGCGGGGCCGACGACTATGCTCCCCTGCGGGGTCCGCCGTGATCTTGTCCTTCTGAGGGGGAGGCGTGAGTTCGGGGTCTGTGGCATCACCGCTGTCTACCGGGGGCGCCGGGACTATCTACGAGTACCGGGTGGCTGCCGTGGTCTTGGCCGCCTTGCTGCGCGGGGATCGGGTCGAGGGCCTGGAGGTTCCGGTCACCGAGGTCGGGCTGCAGCAGCGGATCGCGGGCAGCTACCTGGATGACGTGACTGCGGTCGCCGAGCACGCTGGCGCGGTCCTACTGCGAGTGGAGTTCCAGGTCAAGCGGGCCGTTGACCCGGTGCCCAGTAATGCGGAATGGCGATCGGTGATCGCCCAGTGCATCGCTGCCTTCGAGGCGGACCCTGATGGCGTCCGGCGGCGGCATCACCTGCTGGGCCTGGCGGCCCGTGCGCACGCCGGTCACCTCGGGGAGGTGGCCGAGCTGACCCGGTGGGCGCGTGAGCACCATGAAGCAGGCTCGTTCATCACGGTGATCTCGGCCGGGAGCGGCGCACCGAACGCGCAGGTCCGTAACCGGTGGCAGCACTTGCGGACGACTGTCAAGGACCTGCTCACCGAGCAGCGGGGTACCGCTCCATCCGACACCGATGTCACCGAGACAGCGTTCTGGATCGCTGCAGCGCTGCGCGTGTGGGTGGTGGAGGCCGAAGATGGCGAGCGCGACCACCGTGACACCCTGAACCGGCTGGGTGACCTGCTGCCGCCGGATCAGCCCGAGGCCGCGCAAAACGCGTTCGTGCAGCTTGCTGACATCGCGCAGGCCCGCGCGACCCGCGCGGGCCGGATCGGCGCCGCGGCGCTTCGTGCTGAGCTGGAACGCAGGCACGTGCCGTTGACGGCTGACCCGAGGGCGCGGGCTGACCTTGCTGAACTGGATCGATGGACCGCCGCGTTCCTCGACAGCACCCGCCACACGGTAGCGGGCACCTTCCACCTGCCCCGGGCCGAGCTGCTGGGCCAGGTGTCGGACGCGGTCCGCGAGCACGACCGGGTGCTGGTCACTGGCCGGGCCGGCGCGGGCAAGAGTGCCCTGGCCCGGATCGCCGCCCGGGCGATGCGCGCGGACGGCGCGACCGTGGTGGGGTTCTCGCTGACCGAACGGTCGTGGAGAACCCTCGCCGAGGTGGAGACGGACCTGCACGCCCGGCTGGACACGGCTTTGCGCGGCGCAGCCACCACCAGCGGCAGGCTGCTGCTCATCGATGGCGCGGAACGGGTCCTCAGCGACGCCGGCGCGCTGCTCAACAGCGTGCTCCAGGCTGTCCCGCGCGGCGCCGACTCGCTGCCGTGGCACGTGCTGGTCACTGCGCGGGATGAGGCAGCCGACGCGGTCGCCGGCATCCTGGCTCAGGGCCAGCCGGGAGCCGGGCTGCACCGGGTGGTGGTCGCGGACCTGTCTGATAGCGAGGTTGGCGAGGTGATCGCTGCCTTCCCTCATCTGCAGCCGCTGGACCGGCATGAGCGCCCGCGCCAGCTGCTGCTGCGTCGCCCGTACCTCGTCGATCTCCTGGTCCGCGGCAGCGCCGGGGCGGGGCTTCCCGAGCGCATGCTGGCCGAGGAGGACGTGGTCCGGCTGGTGTTCGAGCGGCTGATCCGCCGCGCGGATGGGGCGCTGCCCGGGCAGGGCGCACCCGATGCCCGGTCTGATATCTACCTGGCGATGGCCGACGCGGTCATCGCCGGGAACACCTCCACGCGGCTGGACGGGCGGGATGCCCAGGCCCGGGCCGGGCTGGTCAGTGACAATATTCTCGACCGGGCGGGGGCCAGTTTCCGTTTCAGCCACGACGTGCTTGCCGACTACGCGGTCGCCACCCGGCTGCGGGAACCCGATAGCGCCATGCTGATCAGCACGCTGACCCAGCCACGGCGGCTGCTGCGTGGCATCCGGCTGTGGATGCAGCTCCACCTGGCCGACAGCGTTGCCGGGCAGAGTGGCACCGAACTTCCGGCGAGATGGGGGGCGATGTCCGATGTTGCCGCCGGCCTGGCTGCCACTGATGGGCCGCGCTGGCTGGATGTTCCCTACGAGGCGCTGCTGAATATTGGCCCGGTCGAGGAGGTATTGCGGCAGCTCACGGGGTCTCTGGCCGCGAACGACGGTGCCGGGCTGGCGCGGTTGATCGACGTGACGCAGCGGCTCGCGCGGCCCCGGCACGACGGCCGTGTTGACAGCGGACCCGAGATGGACATCACGTTGTCCGAGCCCATCGTGGGCTTGCTCGCTGGGCTCGGCGACGAGCTCCCGGCGGGGGTGTGCGCCAGCGCGGCGCGCTTGGTGTGCTCGCACCTGCGCTCCCTGCCCAGCCCGCCCGAGGGCAGCGCGAGCGAGCTTGTCCCCCGCGCCGCCGGGTTGCCCGCCGCCGTGATGGCCTGGGCGGAGGCGTGCCAGCTACGCCGCGCGGAACGCGACGCCGTCGAGGCGATCGCCATGCTGGCCGCGCACCTGGACACAGCCGGCGAGGATTTCCTGCTCGGATACGCGCGGCAGGAACCCGAGCGCATCGGCCAGGTGATCGAGGAACCATTCGCCACCAGCGCGCTCGCCGGGTACCGGCCGCACCTGCTGTTCCGGCTCTCCTTCTGGTACTTCCTCGGCCTTGACCCCGATGCCAGCCAGGACGATGAACCAGCCCGGCCGCGCTGGGCTCGGAAAGGCTTCGACCGCAGAGACCAGGGAGTCCGCCCTCATGCGCTGCGGCGGGACCGCGCCCACACCGCCATCGATGATCTGGCCCACTCTGAGCGCGGCCCGTTCGCGGCCCTGCTGGAAGCGGATCCGCAGCACGGCCGGCGGCTGGCCGGCGCGGTCGTGGATGCCGCGACCGCGGCACGCGCGCGCACCGAGGCGGAGTGGGGGCAGGCCGAGGTCGCGCTGGAACTCAAGCTGTCACACTGGCAGCAACCGCGGACCTACCGGGGCACGCCGAGCGTCTGGGGCTGGTACCGCAGGCTGGGCACCGGAGCCTTCCCGGCGATGTCGGCGCTGATGGCGCTGCGCGCATGGGCAGCCGGCCGCCGGCAGGCCGGCGCACCGCTGCGCCAGGTCGTCGATGACGTTCTCCACGCGGGAACGAGCCTGGCGTTCGCCGCCGTGGCCGTGTCCGTCCTCGTGCACGACATCGACAATGTCAGCGATGAGCTGGACCCCTTCCTCGCCCGCCCCCTGATCTGGGAGCTGGAAAACGCCCGAGCCGCGGGCGAGCTGACCGGCCCCGCTCTCCGTGACCAGGACTGGCCACGGTCAGGCTGGACCATGAGCCAGACAGCAATGCACCTGGTCTTGACCTCTGACGGCGAGCGCCGGGAGATCCTGCACCGGATTGGTGAGGAACTGGCGGGCCGGTTCGAGGAACTGATCGGCGCTGAGACCCGGCCACTTGCCGACCTTCTGCCGGACCCGCCAGAGCACGATCCGCGCGAGGTGGCCCGGCTTCAGGCCAGGCGATGGGCAACCGAGCTGGACATCAACCATTACCAGGCAGAGCCGGCCGGTGAGGACCGGGTGAAGATCACCGTCGGCTATCCCGGCGATGTCGCCGCGGGCCTGGCCGAAGCGGGCGGGCGCCGAGCACGCGCGGCACTGGACATGGGGAACCTGATGTTCCGCGCCGCGCGATGCCGCGACGGCCAGGACGATCATGACCCCGTGCAGCTCTACAACGAGCTGACGCAGGCCCGGCAGGAGCTGGCCGCAGCCGGCCCGCCGGCCGGCGACCGCCACGAGGCCGATGCGGTCGCCGCGGTCGCGGCCACCTTGATCCTCGGGCCGTCCCGGGGAGCCGACATCCCGGACGCCGACCTGGCATGGGCAGCCCGGGAGCTACTGGACGTGGCTCGGCGGCAGGCTGAAGCCCCCCGTACCTGGCATGACACCCCGAACCAGCAGTGGCACCTGGGCGCGGACCGATCCGCCGCCACCGCGCTGCCGATGCTGCTGGCCGACGCAGCGCTGCGGAAGCGGGTCGGCACCAACCTGGCGGCCGTCTCTGAGGCGATCGATGCCCTGGCCGGCAGCTTCTTCGCCGAAGTCCGGACCCGCCTAAGCACCGCGCTGAAGCCGGCCCTGAAAGACGCCGGCGCCAACGACCCTGCAGGCCACGACGCTGCGGTCACCGCGCTGAGGGAGATGGTTGCCACCGCGGGCCGCGGGCCCTGGGACCAGAACGGACGCCCGTACGTCCGCCTCCTCGAACCGCTCAATGACACCATCACCAGCGATGACCTACGCCTAGACGCAGAGCTGGCCGCCCCGGCGATCCCCAGCCTGGCCTGCGCAGCGGCCTCGGACCACCCGCAGTCCCACGCAGCGGCAGACCTTTTCGAGGCGATCGTCGTCTATGACCTAGCCCGGTGGCCAGCAGAATTCGCCCGCCGCCACTTCATCGACGTCGATGACTGGCGCAGGGAACTGGACCAGGTCACCGCCGAACGCGCCCTTGACGGGGACCCAGTACTGCTGCACCGGTACCTCGCCGCGTTCCGGCCTGTTGCGGAAGAATTGCGGGGCATCCTGACCGCGATGGCCGACCTGGCGGTGACGCCCGAGCGCACCGCCGCCTTCCACCAGACATGGCCAGCGATTCTGGACGCGCTGCTCCCGCCCGGCCGGCAGCTGCAGCTGGTCAACGGCAGAAAAGCCATGGACCTGGATGTTGAGCAGCTCGACGAGGCACTTCTTCCGCTGCCGCCAGACAACGCACCCTGGCCGACAGAGCAGACCGCGGACCTGGTGTGGCGATGGGTACGCGCCTACCCCAGCACACCGCACCTGGCCGCCCGCCTGATCACCGTTCTGCTCCGCCTCGGCTGGCTCGCCTCACCAGGAGCGACCCAAGCGGTACTCACCGTGCTTGGCACCGAGATAGCCGCGATCATGCGCCGCCCCAGCATCGTGGTCGCCTGGCTGCGCCTCATCCTCAAGGACCGCCCCGAAGCGGCCGGCACCTACACGGCCCGCGCACAGCACATCCTCGACGGCCTCGCAGCAGCCGGCCACGAAGCAGCGCTCAGGCTCCAGCAGGAAATGGAAGCCTGATGCCGATTGCGGTCGGCAGCGAAATGCCTTTGCCGACAGCGGTCTGGCTCCCCGCCCGTCCGTCCGGAGGCGGGGCATTGATGGTCGAGGACCAGCTGGCAAACGCTGAAATCGAGTTGCACGCTGATCGGATCCAGGGCTCTTGCACTCAGGTCAGACGGATGAGGTCGCCGCTGGCGCGCAGCGCGTCGACGTGCTCGGCTACCCGGACGGGAGCGGTGCCGCCTCGGACGAGCAGCCCGGCTTCGATGTTGTTGGAGACGCCGGACTGGGTGAGGTTGGCGCTGGTGATCAGCAGGATGTGCCGGTCGGCGACGGCGAGCTTGGCGTGCATCTTGGCGCCGGGCTCGGTCCGCCTTGTCGTGGACCAGTGCCATAGCTCGATGCCGTTGATGCCGGTGAACGCGTGGTAAGGCTCGTCGCCGGCCAGGGCACTGCCGGCGCCCTGCAGCGTCTCGACGACCACGCTGATCGTGACCCCGCGGCCGATGGCCGCCTGCAGCGCGTCGGTGAGCGGCGGGTGCGGCCTGGCGGAGTAGGTCATCAGCAGCAGCTCGTGCCAGGCTTCGCCGACCAGGTCGGCGAGCACCGCGGCGGTCGCCCGCACAGGCACGTGATGGGACGCCGGCCCGCTCCATACTGTTTCTACGCTGACCTCGCCCGCACGCTGGGCGTACCCGGCGGCCAGGCCGGTTAGGTAGGCCAGCGCGGCGGACCGGTCGGTGCTGGCGAGCGCTTCGAGCAGCGGTTCGGTGCCGGGGGTGTCGCGGAGGATCGCCTCGCGCGGCCAGCCTGCCATGGCGTGCTCGGTGGCGACGCGCAGCGCGGCCGGGCCGAGTCGGCCGAGCAGGTCGCCGCCGACTTCTTCCAGCCGCTCCCAGCTCATGTCCCCGGGCCTAGCCGACGCCGGGGATGAGGACCAGGGCAGGGTCGTCGATGGGGACGATGAAGCGCCTGTCGAGGAACCGGTTGCCGCGCTCGCAGGTGGTTTCGGAGACGAACAGGCACGCGTGGCAGGCCGCGCCGTGCAGGAAGTCGGCTGGCGCGCGAGGCAGCCGCTCGGCGCACAGCGGGTCAGAGGAGCACCGGCTGGCGCCGGCCAGGGCGCGGCGCATGATCTGGGTCAGCGGCCCGGCCTCGGCCAGGGAGACCAGCCCGCCGAGGGTGCCTTCGGCGTCGGGGACGGCAGTGTAAATCAGGATCCCCGCCCGGCCGGGCGCGGAGTAGATCCGCTCGGACAGGCTGGCGGAGCTGTAGCCGCATTCCAGAGCGATGGCGCGGATGAGCAGGTGCGACAGGGTGTGCAGGGCTATGTAGCGAGGCTCGGGCCAGCCACGCATCGGGTCGAAGTCGCCCGGCAGCCGGTCGGAGTACCGGTTGGTGCGGAACCGGGCGAACGCGTGCCTATGCTCGCGGATCACCTCATGGTCGCGGACACGGTCCTCCCAGGCGATCATGAGCTGCTCGCTGATCCTCAGGAAGATCCCCTCGCCGCGGACCTCACTGGCCGGCACCCAGGCGGGCCGATCTCGGGCCAGGGGTGCCCGGGTGACCAGGTCGGGGTCGTCGGGGTCGGGTGCGTCCAGCCGGGTGAACCCGGCCAGGGCGCGCACCTCCCGCAGGCGCTCGGCCTGCACCACGTCGGCGAGGAAGCCGGCCAGCGGCGGCGGCACGCCGGCCGGGTCGCGGCGGATGGTGAAGTCGTCGGATGGCTCGGGCGGGACGGGGGCGGTGAACACTTCCCATTCGGGGGTGCGCAGGTCCGGTGTCGCCGTCGGCCCGGGCTCGGGTCCGGTTTCGAGTTCCTTGCGGCGCTGGGCGATGGCGTCGAGTACCTCGTCCTTGCCCCACTGGTGCAGGACCTGGAACTGCGGCAGGCCCCACGCGAAGTCAAGCGTCTCCGGAGTGGTCACGTTCTGCAGATGCTCCCAGAGCTGCTCCACCTTGGCCTGCAGCGCGCTCGCGCCGACCTGCGGCACCGCCAGCGCTGACAGCGTCTGGGCGAACCACATGTTGGACGCGCCGACCACGACCACCAGCGGCCGGGCATCGCAGGGCCCGAAGGTGCCCAGGTGCGGGTGCCGGCCCCGGCAGGGGATCTGCACGTTGGCACCCTGGTTGCCGCCGTAGTCAGCCATCCGCAGCTGCGGGTGGCTGACCGCCGGGCAGGCACCGCCGTGGTGCACGAACCCGACGTAGGGGAAGTCGTCCAGGTGCCCGTTCACGCAGGCCAGCACGAACCGGGCGGCCACCGCGAGCGGCCGGCGCCGACGCCGCGGGCAGTCGTCGTGGTAGAACTTCGCCTCGTCCGGGCGGCGGGCCTTGTCGTTGACGAACCCCCAGATCCCGGCGTCGATCGAGGCCAGCCGACCGCACGCGGTGCAACGCAGCCACTGCGGGAACGCGATCACCGGCACGCCGACCCGGCCAGCTTGCCCGTTCGGGTCGGCATCGAAGCCGTCCATCCACGGCGGTGGCCGCAGCTGCATGGCCGGGGCGGCCAGCAGCCTGGCGACAGCGGCCTGCAGCCGCGGCTCGGACAGCGGCGCCCAGTCCGGCACCGTGTCGTACCGCCAGTCATCCAGGCCCCGGATCAGGACCGGAAAGTTCGGCAGGTCGGCCAGCGCGCCGACCCCACCGGTGAACATCAGGTGGCTGGGGCGGACCGTGCCGACCCGACGGCGATGCTGAGCGGCGGGCGGCATCAGCGGCCTCCCTCCGCCGAGTCGAGCGCCGACTCGCCCAGCTCGTCAGCCTCCGGCACGTCATCAGCGCCGGCCGCGTCCTCATCCTCGCCGGAGGGTGCGGCGAACGACCAGGTGGGCTGGCCGAGCACCGGGGCGAGCAGACCGGTGCCGGGGATCAGCAGGTTGATCTCGTTCTCGGTTTCGCGCATCGACATCGGAACGGTCAGCTCATGCCAGCCCGCGCCGCTCGCCGCGTCCAGCAGGCCCCGCAGCGGCCGGTTCCCGGGCCGGTCCCGATAGCCCAGCCGCGCCGACCCGGAGCCGGTCTTAGCCAGCTCCCACCGGTCCCGCAGGGCTGCGATCCGCTCGGCCAGGTACTCCCGGCCGCGCGGGCCGCCCGCACGGGCGGCGCGGTCCAGCATCCGCCCGGTCACGCCGGCGACGACCGGGCCGTCGAGAGGCACGTCCTGGGCGTCGGCGTCGCGGGAGTAGGCCTCGTCGCGGTTGCGGACGGCGGCGATGAACGTCGCGGCTGTTCCCCGGTCCAGCGCCCGCCGGGTGTATGGGGTCACCGACAGGGCCTCGACCTGGCGGTAGAACGTCGCGTGGTGGTAGGCAAAATCCTCGTAATGCGCCAGGTCCCGGGGCCGGGACCAGTTGTACAAGGTCACCACCAGGCCCGGTTTCTCCTGGGTGCGGCCCACCCGGGAGGACGCCTGGATGTACTCGGCGGTGTTCTTCGGCTGGCCGGTCACCACCATCAGCCCGAACCGGGACACATCCACGCCGACCTGCAGCATCGACGTGGCCAGCGCCACGTCGACCGGGGCGCGGCCCGCCGTAATCCGCGCCACCCAGCGAGCCGCGACCGGGTGCGGGTCCCGCTTGGCCTTGTGGGCGTCGGCCAGCTCGGCGGTGATCGACCGCCGCCGCGCCGACGTGTCCAGATCGGGCGTGAACTCGGTTTCCAGCCGCTTGAGCACGTTGCTGATGTCGGCCGAGGAAATCCGGGAGGTGAGCTCCTCGATCGTGAGCATCCCGGCGGTCGAGGTGATCCGGTCGGACAGGCCGCGCCTTCGGCCGTGCGAGCGGACCCGAGTGGTCACGTCGTCGTCCAGGTAACGGCGCATCCCGGCCAGCTCGCGGATCGCGTTGAAGTAGCCGACCACGGTCATGTACGGGTCAGCTGCGGCGCCGTGGGCGTCGAAGAGGGTCTGCCCCGCGATGAGCAAGATCTCCGCCAGCCGGATCTCGGCTGACTTCAGCCGCACGCCGTGCGCGCAGATCCCCAGGTACCGCCGCCCAGGCGTGGCCGGGGTGACCGGCACCTGGCGGGAGAAGAAGGTGTCAGCGATGTCGAGCACCGGCGGCGGGAACACCGCCAGGTCCCGCCCGTAGACGGCGCGGACCTGCTCGCGGGCCCGCTTGGTGGTCGCCGTCGACGCGACGATCTTCGGCCCGGTCAGCACCCCGCCGACGTCCCAGGTGCATAGCTCGTCGACCGCGGCCTCGAACAGGCCGATCGTCGTGCCCAGCGCTCCGGAGATCAGGTGCAGCTCGTCCTGGATGATCAGATCCGGCGGGCGCAGCGGGACCGCCGGCTGGCTGGTCACCGCAGGCAGCCCGAGCTTGCTCGCGTTGTGCGAGGAGCGGCAGCCGGTGCGCTCGTCCAGGTCGCCGTGCCGGTAGCCGTGCCGCGGGCACCTCGACCCGACCCGGCCGAACAGCATCCCGGCGTACCCGCGCCAGGGCAGCTGCGCGAGCTTGTCCACGGTGGCGACCAGCAGGCTGGGCAGGTACCGGTAGATCTCCTCGTCGATGGTCAGGATCGGCAGGCCCTCGTCCGGCGAGCCG
>Ga0335073_10009940_pt1 | contig 13353 bp, 8 predicted proteins | sample Lox_Sample_22_FD_207093 | JGI IMG/M metagenome (GOLD analysis project Ga0335073, IMG submission 207093) | Soil microbial communities from Loxahatchee National Wildlife Refuge, Florida, United States - Lox_Sample_2.2 | ecosystem: Environmental > Terrestrial > Soil > Wetlands | place: USA: Florida...
TTATCCCAAGCAGCAAACTTCGCTCTATCCGGAGATCGATCGCCAACGCTCGGTGCACAAGCTGTTGTCCAGCGGCTTGCAGGCGCACACGTTTCACGGCTACTGTTACAAATTGCTCCACGACGCGGGCGCAGCTTTCCAGCTACTCGATGACAAAGACCTGTTCGTACTCCTGCGGCAGCGCATTGCCGAGCTGCAGCTCGAGCACTACATCAAGGCGGCCGTGCCGGGAAAATTCCTCGACGACCTGCTGAAGTTCTTCAGCAGTTGTCATGACGAGCTGCGCACGCCGGACGATTACGAGGCGTATGTCACCAGGCTGGAGCGAGGCGAGTTCCCTTTGCCGCGCATGACGCGCTCCAAAGACGTGCCGACCATGCCGGACGACGAAGTGCTGGGCCGCTGTCATGAGGTAGCGCGCGCCTTTCGCTTCGCCGAAGAGCTGCTGCAGAAGGAAAAGCTCGGAACTTTCGGCCACATCATCACCCGCGCCGTAGACGTGCTGCAGCGCCGCAAGTCGGCGCTGGAACGCGCGCAGCGGCACGCGCGCTTCATCCTCATCGACGAATTCCAGGACTCCAACGTTGCGCAGATCAAGCTGGCGAGTCTGCTCGCCGGCGAGAAGGCGAACGTCTTCGCGGTGGGCGATCCCGATCAGGCGATTTACCAGTTCCGCGGCGCCACCAGCCGTGCCTTCGACCACTTCCTCGAGATCTTCGGGGCCGATCGCGTCGCATGCGTGACCATGTCGGCGAACCGCCGCTCGACGCTGCCCATCCTGCGCTGCGCGTATGAGGCGATCCGGTGCAATCCCGAAATCGTCAGCGTCGACAAAAGCTGGGCGCGAGTGGCGCTCACCTGCGACCGCTTCGAACATGAGCGGGAAATTTCCGGTGCACTGCCGGTCCAGGCGGTCGTACACGACGGTCACGAGCACGAGGCCAGCTTTGTCGCGCAAACGATCGAGACCATGCGGCGAGAGGATCCCGCGCTGGCGCTGAAGCAAATCGCCGTGCTCTATCGGAGCCACTACCAACGCCGGGCGGTCGTGGAGGAGCTGACGCGCCGGGACATTCCCATTCGTGTGAAGGGCGTTGACCTGTTCGACACTCCCGAGTTGCGCGATGCGATCGCGGTCCTGCGCATTCTCGATGCATCCCATCCGGTTGCGCTGTTTCGCGTCACCGCGCTAGCGAAATTTCAGGTCAGTCCAGAGCGGTTTCGTGCCGAGCTCGCGCTCGCCGGCGAAAGTTGTTCCGCGGAAGCGGCGCTGGAAAACGTGCCGGGAGGACGTGAAGTCGTGGAGACGATTCGCGCCGCGCGCAGCGAAATTATCGCGGCTGACAATCGGCTTCCCGCGGTCATGGAAATTGCGCAGCGCGCCTTCGCGCTGCCGGATTCGATGCCGCTCCGCCGGCTGCGCGACTTTGCCGAACGCTGGTCGAAGAAGCCGAAGCAAATCAGTGGCGAGGGCAAGCTCCACGAATTCCTGGAGTACGTCGCGCTCTACCGTGAGGCGAAAGGCGCGCTGGTCGAAGAAACCGACGAGGACGATCCTGTCGCTGCCCTGGCGCCCACCGATCTGCGCGAGGCTTCCGAAGAGGATGCAGTGCAGTTGATGACGGTGCACGCCGCAAAAGGATTGGAGTTTCGGCGTGTCTTTGTTGTGCGTGTCTCGACGAACAGCAAATTTCCGAGTTCCTACCAGGAGGCCCTGGTCGAGTTTCCCGCCCAGTTGCGGAGCGCAAGCATTGCGCCGCCCGCCGACGCCAGAACTTCACACGAGCAGGAAGAGCGCAGGCTGTTTTACGTCGCGATGACGCGCGCACGAGATGAACTGTACATCTGCGGTAAGGCGGGAAGCGAAAAGCGTCAGCCCGCTCCGCCGAAAAAATATATGCGCGAACTGGTCAACGCGGCTGCGAGTTTGCAGGGTGCGATCGAGTGGCGGCTACTGCCGCCGCCGACGCAGATCGACGAACTAGACGCTGCCGCCGAGACGGTGCCGATCGTGAAGCAATGGACGCAGCTTCCTCCGCGCGACGATGCCCGGCTGCTGGACCTGAGCGCCAGCGCCCTCCAGACCTACGAAACTTGCCCGCTGAAGTACAAGCTGCGTTACGACTGGCGGCTGCCGGAGGATGCCACCGCGGCCCTGCAATTCGGCAATGCCATGCATCTCGCGTTGAAGGCGCATTTCGACGGCGTGCGCGCCGGCCGCCCGCCCGACCAGCAGACGGTTGTTGCCTGCTTTCTCGATGAATTTGCCAAGGCCAGCATCGCCGAGCCGTTTCAGCGCGAGCTGTACGAGAAAAACGGACGGCAACAGCTCATCGCATTCCTCAACTCGCGGCTTGCGACTCCGGCGGGCAAGATACTGGAGACGGAGAAGCGCTTCGCGATCGAGATCGGCGGGGCGCGCGTGCGCGGCCGCTTCGATCGCCTCGACGCTCTCGGCGACGGCACAGTTTCCGTGGTGGACTACAAGACCGGCAAGGTGAAGACCCAGGACGATGCCGACGAGAGTCTACAGCTTTCCATTTATGCGCTCGCCGCTCGCAGCCTCGGATACCGTCCCTCGTCGCTGGTGTTCCTCAACCTGGAGAGCGGGACCGCAGTTGAGTCGCAGCGCTCCAGCAAAGAACTACAGGATGCCGAGACCCGGGTGAAAAACATCGCGGAGAAAATTGCAGCCGGCGAGTTCGAACCCAAACCGAATTCGGGATGCATGCGCTGCTCGTATCACAGCATCTGCCCGGCACATGAAGAGCCGCTGCCGCAAGCCGCGGCAGAGCGCGCCATGGGCGCGAACTAGGTCTCGAATCGATCGTTCCCAAGCTTCTCTCGCTAAGAACCGAAGGGGACGCTTTCGCGTCCCCTTCGGTACGGTCTAGAAGAGCCAGCTTAGTGCTTCTTGCTGCCCTTCTTTGCGGCCTTCTTCGTTGCCTTTTTCTTAGTTGCCATTTTTCTATTCTCCCTTTCCATTGTCATGGAAGTATTGCGACATCACATCATCGCAATTTGATAGTTGTATAGAGTTAATGAAAAAAATAGTCAAGCAAAAAACGCGCACCGCGGCCGACAACTCGGCAAGCGGAAGACGCGCGTCTCGCCGCCAGCGCCGCCGCCCTCCGGTCTCAGTCTCTGTCGCGGACTGCATCGAAAAATAGCGCGCGTAGAAAAGCCGCATAAACACTGACGATTTCGCACACTGCGAAAGATGCACATCACGCGTCGCAAATCCGGTGGGACGAGACGAAGCGTAACCAGGTCTCCCAGCTCTGGCCGGCGACGAAGAAAAAAATCTTGCGTGCGAGTGCAAAATTGAGCGGAGTTGGCTCCGCGAAAAGGAAATGACGACGCCCGTTTCGTGATCGGCACAACCGCGGCCGGGCAGCTTACTTGAGCATCCGCAGCACCGCGCCGCTGAGGGAGTCGTGCCAGGCGTGCGCAATCATTCCTGGCCGCAGGCTCTTTCTCCACCAGGCCAGCAATCCGAACATCAGCCCGTAGATCGCAATCAGCGCCATGCGCGCGACGCCCTCGTAACCGTGCGAGGCGCCGAAGACCGCGGCGGACAGCAGCACGCCAACCAACATCGAGTTGCCCAGGGCCGCGAATTGCAATTGCAGGTATCCGCGAAAAATGATCTCTTCGCAGAACCCGGCCGTCGCACTGGTGCAGAACCAGACCGCCAGCTCGAGATTGGTGCCGGGGGTGAGAAAGCCGAGCGAGCGCCGCATGCTTTCCATCTTGCCGCCATGATCGAGGTGCATCAGTTTGGCCGCGACTCCCAGCACAAACATGGCGCAGCCCCAAAAGGCGGCGGCATAGACGATATCAAGAACGAAATCCTCGAGACTGGCCCAGCGTCCGCCGATCAGTTGGCGCAGCCGCATGCGCTTGCGAATGCCAAACCAGATGAACCCGACCAGCATCCACTCCCAGATCATCGTCCAGATGTATTCCGGCAACTTGCTGCCGCCGGCGACCAGCGGATGTTTGCCCCGCGTGCCATTCAGTGAAACCAGCAACAGCACGGCGATCAGGATGGCCGTATGCCACCACGGCGCAAGTAATCGGCTGGCAAGGGTCTGCCGACCGGGCGGGATTTGTGCGTCCGTTGCCAAGGTAGCTCCATCTTATAATGTTCGGTTACCGGTTCATCGCAGGAGCGACTTATATGGCTTCAGAAGATGTAGTCATCGTATCCGCAGTACGTACTCCCATCGGCAAGTTTCAAGGCTCGCTTTCGGACTTCACCGCACCGCAATTGGGCGCCATTGTTGTGCGCGAAGCCGTGCGGCGCGCCGGCATCGATCCCAACACGGTCGACGAGTGCATCATGGGCAACGTCGTCTCGGCCGGACTGGGGCAGAACCCCGCGCGGCAGGCGGCACTGAACGGCGGTCTGTCCGACCGGGTCAGCGCAATGACCATCAACAAAGTTTGCGGTTCAGGATTGAAAGCCGTCGCCCTGGCCGAGCAGGCGATCCGGACTGGCAACGCGACCATCATGGTCGCCGGCGGCATGGAGAACATGACCAACGCGCCTTATCTCTTGCAGAACGCGCGCAAAGGATTTCGCCTGGGCGATCAGAAGGTAGTGGACTCAATGGTGCACGACGGCCTGTGGGACGTCTACAACGACTATCACATGGGCAACACCGGCGAGAATGTGGCGGAGAAATACCACATCTCGCGCGAGGAGCAGGACGAGTACGCGGTGAACTCGCATCGCAAGGCGATCAGCGCGATCAAGGAGTGCCGCTTCAAAGACCAGATCATCCCGGTCGAGCTCCCGGCGAAGAAGAAAGGCGCACCACCGGTGCTGTTTAGCAAAGATGAGTCGCCGCGCGAGGACACGACTGCCGAGGTGCTGCGCGCTCTGAAACCGGCGTTCAAGAAAGATGGCACCGTGACCGCCGGCAACGCGCCGGGCGTGAATGATGGCGGTGCGGCGGTGGTTGTGATGCCGGCGAGCAAAGCGAAGGAGCTTGGATTGAAGCCGATGGGGCGCATCGTGGCGCAGACTACGAGCGGCATCGCGCCAGCCTGGGTGATGATGGCGCCGGTGGACGCGGTGCGCCAGCTCTGGAAGAAGACGGGCTGGAAGAACGAAGACGTCGATCTGTACGAGATCAACGAAGCCTTTTCTGTCGCAGCCATCGCGGTCACGCGTGAGCTTGGACTCGACCTTAACAAAGTCAACGTAAACGGCGGCGCAGTCGCTCTCGGACACCCAATTGGCGCAACCGGCGCGCGCATTCTGACCACGCTGCTCTACGAGATGATCCGCCGCGATGTGCATAGGGGCATTGCGGCGCTTTGCCTCGGCGGCGGGAACGCAGTGGGACTGGCAGTCGAGCGGTAGAGCGGGCCTTTAGGTCTGCGTCCCGGAATTCTACGAGAAACTCAGGCACCGAGTCGATGGTCTCAGCGCCTGAACATTCTTGATAAGCGCAGGCGACGCAGGCCTGAAGGCCCGGTCTACCACCGAATCCTCTACACTAATCTCGTGAGTCCCGTTCGCCTCATCGCTATCGACATCGACGGCACCCTGCTCGATTCCCGCTCGCAGGTTTCGCCGACCAATCTGGAAGCGCTGCAACGTGCGCACCAGGCCGGCATCGAAATCGTGCTGGTCACCGGGCGCAGGCACAGTTTCGCCCTACCCATCGCGGAATCGCTCGGCTTCGATCTGTGGATCATCAGCTCCAATGGCGCGGTCACGCGCTCGACGCGCGGCGAATCGTTTCATCGTGATCTCCTCCCGCGGGCCACAGCCGTGCACCTCTGCCGCTCCATGCGCGAGTTCCGTGATAACACTGTCATCACCTTCGATCGTGAAACCATGGGCGCCATCGTTTGCGAGCAGCACGAGCGCCTCTATGGCGTCATTCAGCGCTGGATGGAGAAGAACGCGCCGTTCATCGAGTACGTCAATCCCATCGAGAAAGCGCTGGTCGAAGATCCCATTCAGGTGATGTTTTGCGGCGAAGTCGAGTTGATGAAGAGCGCGGTCCAGCGGCTGCTGGAGTGTGAATTCGCCAATGCGATCACCGTCTTGCGCACGCAATACGATCATCGCAATTTGACCATTGTCGACGTTCTCCACGGCGGCTGCTCTAAGGGGCACGCACTGGAGCGCTGGGCCTCGCACCGCGGCCTCGACCGCTCCGAGGTGATGGCCATCGGCGACAATTACAATGACATCGAGATGTTGACCTTCGCCGGACATCCGGTCATCATGGGAAATGCGTCTGACGATCTAAAACAGAATGGCTGGACGGTCACGCTGCACAACGACGAAAGCGGAGTTGCTGCGGCGATCGAGCAGGTACTCGGATCAACGGTAAAGGTGAATGCGTAGGTTCTTCATGAGTTTGTCATCTCGGGCGAACTTAGCGATGCAAGCCCGCCTCGTAAATGTGTCATCCCAAGCGAACGCAGCGAATCGAGGGACCTGCTTTCTGCTGGTAGCCGTATTCTTCGCGGTCCCGCTTCAGGCTGCCGAGCTTGCCAATCTACGCAACGGTTTCAGCCTGCGCCACGAACATCACGAGGTCTTCGGCGACACCACCCGCCTGTACATGAGCGCCGATCCAGCGGCCGGCTACGTCGATGTTCCGACGGCCGAGATTGAGAGCTACGAGCCTGCTCCTCCGGAGCCGCAGGATGCAGCTGCGCCATCGGTCAAAGCTCCCGACTTGAAGTCGATCGTCGCGGCCGCCAGCAACCAGCACCAGATCGACGCCGACTTTATCGCCAGCGTGATCAGCGCCGAGAGTGCGAACAATCCACATGCGGTTTCGCCCAAGGGAGCTCAAGGCCTAATGCAGCTTATGCCCGCAACCGCCAGCCGCTTGGGCGTGAAGGACAGCTTCGATCCGGCCGACAACGTCGACGGCGGCGTGCGCTATCTGCGCGAGCTGCTGCTGCTCTACAACGGCGACATGGCGAAGGCGCTGGCTGCCTACAATGCCGGGCCGAAGCGCGTGCAGCAGTACAAAGGCGTGCCGCCGTATCGCGAGACGCATGTCTACGTGGCCCGCGTTATCAACGATTTCAACCGCAAAAAACTGGCCGAGCGCAAACAGCAAACGCGTGCCAGAACGCATGTTGCCCGAACGACGCATACCTCGATCGCGCAGGAGCGATCGACCTCGCTCCGCGATGCGAATTAAAGCCTGTGACACAATTTATCGACGTAGGCTGTAAGGTACGTTGACGCTGTCACCCTTGGCGTCGCGCAAACCCACCATGCCTGAGCAAATCGCGTTCCGCACGATCATCGACCTTACGCACAACCTCAACGACCGCTCGCCCAATTGGGAAGGCACGGACGATTCTCCATTCCAGGCCACCGAACTCGGCAACCTCGAACGCGACGGGTATTACTCCCGCATCTTTACCACCCAGGAGCATTACGGAACGCACTTCGACGCGCCCGCGCACTTTGCCGCTGGCGCCTGGACCGTGGACCAGGTTCCCGCCGATCGTTTGGTGCGGCGGCTGGCCGTGATCGATGTTCGCAAGCAGGCGCAAGATGATCCGGACTACGAGATCAGCGTCGGCGACATCGCCGCGTGGGAGAATGCTCACTCCACGATTCCCAACGGCGCAGTGGTGATTGCCTATACGGGCTGGGATGAGCGCTGGAGTTCGCAGGAGCGATATCGCAACCAGCAGGCGGATGGACTGACGCACTATCCGGGCTTCTCGCTGGAAGCGGCGAAGTTCCTGGTAAACAGTCGCGGGGTGGTTGGACTCGGCATCGACACCATGAGCGTTGAAAAGGGCGCCACTACGACCTACCCGGTGCACCAGTTCACCGCGCAGAAAGGCATCTATCACCTCGAGAACCTGGCCAACCTGGGATTGGTCCCCTCCGCTGGAGCGATGGTCTTCGTCGCACCAGTCAAGCTTGAAGACGGCTCCGGCGCGCCTGCCAGAGTGCTGGCGCTGGTGCAGTGATCCTGGCAACCCCCGAATCGTTCGCGACCCGAGAACATGCAGCGTGGTCATCGGTCACTGACGAATGTGACCGTGAACGCCTACGCTGGTTTTTGTGATGGGCGAGTTGGCCGAGGCCGGCGTTCTGATCATCGGTTACGGAAATGTTTTGCGCGGCGACGATGGCGTGGGTTGGCTTGCCGCTCGCGAGTTGCAGCGCTATTTCCGCGATGACGATGACGTGGCTGTCATCGCCGCACAACAGCTCACACCGGAGATGGCCGAAGCGGTGTCGCAAAGCCGCTTCGTCCTGTTTCTTGACGCCTCCTGCGGAGAGCAGCCCGGCAGCATTCAATCCAAACCGGTGCTGCCGGAAGATGGCCGCCTGCGCTTTACCCATCGAGTAATGCCGGCCACGCTGCTGGCCACTGCCCAGCAACTCTACGGAGCCACAATGCCAGCCATGAGCATGACCTTGGCGGCCTGGTCCTTTGAGCTTGACACCGAGCTCTCATCCGGCGCAAAAGCGCGCCTGCCGGAGTTCATCCGGCAGGCCAAGGAGATTGTCGCCAGCCATCGGCAACTCTCGGAAATCTGCCCTAATGTCTGCTCGCCGGCGGAATGATGTTGTTCATCCGCAGGTATTCCACCATCTGCCCGTAGTGGTCCTGGGGATGGGCCATGGCGATGGTTGCCAGACTGAGACGCGTCATCTTGTTCGAACCAAACGGCGACTGCACCTGGCCTAGAATATTGTTTTCATCGAGGGTATTCAGCGCCTTCTGCAGATAAGCGAAGGAGTCGTTCAGGAACTTCATAATTTCGGCCTTGGAAGTGAGGTCGTCCGGGCCATTCTCGCCGCCCAGCGCCACGGGCGGCTTCTCCGACAGGATCGCAGCGCCAAACATATAGTTGGCAGCGGCGATATGCTTCGCCTGCTGCGCAAAGGTGCGGACGCCTTTGAAGTCGCCCTGGGTGGGAGCGAAGTTGAATTTGTCGGCGGGCATGGCGTCCGCGGCGGAGACGATTTCGTGCTGCAGGCCCATCACAATGTGGTCGTAAACCGCTGCAAAGGTCGGTTTTTGATCAGTCTTGGCCTGCGGATGGGGAGCGGCAACTGCACCCGCCGGACCCAACGCCAACAGCAAAATCGCAGTCACAACTTCTTTCTTCATTGAAGCCTCCACAAAGAATAGTCATTCAAACCTTGGCCGGATCACGCTTACGAATTCTAGTTGATTCCAGCGGTGCCGGCTTGAATCTTGCCGGCACAAATTCGCCGTCAATGTGCTGAGTAGCTCGCGATTTGTGATCAACCGCAATGACTTATCCCGCCGCTTTCATTCCTGGAGCCTCGGCTGCAAAGGGCCATTCGTGACGCCGCCATGAGCGCACAAAATAGACGGCCAACCCGGCCAGCAGAATGGCTACCGCGTAGCGGATTTCGCGCAGGAAATTTCTGCGCTCCAGCAGAATATAAAGGAAGCCGAAAACCGCCAGCAGCGCCGGCAGCGGATAGAGCCACATACGAAACGGTCGCGGCATCTCGGGACGCCGCCGGCGCAGCACCATCACGCCCACCGCCTGCACGATGAACTGCAACATGATCCGGATCACCACCAGCGCCGCGATGACTTCAGCAAGGCGCAGGAAGCAGAAGAGCATGGCCACGCCGCCCAATGCCAGCAGCGACACGGTAGGGACGCGCCGCCGCGGATCGACACGGGCGAAGGCGCGAAAGTAGTTGCCATCGAGCGCCGCAGCATATGGCACGCGCGAATATCCCAGCAACAGCGAGAAAACGGAGGCGAAGGCCGTCCACATGATCAGCCAGGTCGCCAGCCGTCCAGCCCACGCACCGTAGATGCGCTGCATAAATACCGAGATAACGTAGTTCTGCTCGCCCGAGTGCGAGGCCAGCTCCCGCCAAGGGATGACACCGAGCACGGCGATGTTCATCAAGGTGTAAATCGCCGCCAGCGCCACAATCGAAATGATCAGCGCGCGCGGGATCGTGCGTCCGGGGTCTTTCACCTCGCCGCCCAAAAAGCAGACGTTGTAATAACCCCAGTAGTCGTAGGTCGAGATCAGCATCGCCGAACCCAGACCCAGAAAGAAGCCCGGCGAAATGGTGAATGCCCCGGGCGGAAAATCGAATGCCCTGGCGGCGTTGAAGTGGGTCATCCCCGCGATAATGACCCATCCGACGGCGAGCGCCACGCCAATCCACAGGAGCTCTGCTAGCCGGCCAATGACCGCGATTCGCCGGTAAAGCAGAAACATCACCAACGCCGCGGTCGCGATCGCCACCCACGTCCCGGGCACGACGAGGACGCTCACCTCGAAGCCTGCGACGTGCACGGTATGGACCAGGAGCGCGCGACCGAGGCTGGGCCACAGATATCCGGCGTATTGCGCCAGCCCGATACAGCCCGATGCTATGGATAACGGCGCGCTGAAGGAGAGCTGCCAGATAAACAGAAACGACAGCAGCCGGCCGAGCGAATTCGGGCCGTAGATTTGCTTCAGGTACTGATACGAGCCGCCCGCCTCCGGTATGGCGGCGCCCAGTTCCGCCCACACCAGGCCATCGCACAGCGCCAGCACCGCGCCCAGAATCCAGCCGACGATGGCCTGCGGTCCTCCGGCGGCAGCGATGGCCAACGGAATGGTGATGAATGGCCCCACGCCGATCATGTCGATCATGTTCAGCGTGGTGGCTTGCGCCAGGCCGATGCCGCGAACGAGGTCGGGCTCAGGTTCGGAACGGGTGAAATGCATCACTGAGAAGAGAGCCTAACATCACCGTCCGATCGGGGCATGACGCTGTAAGAGATTTTCCGATGCGTGGCGCAGCTGCATCTTTCGCCGACGTTCCTGCCATCAAGCTTGTCATCCTGAGCGGAGGCGCGCCCCCTTTGCACGCCGGAGTCGAAGGACCTGCTGTTCGCTCGCTCGGGATTGACGCTACGTGCCAACAGCAGGTCCCTCGACTACGCGCCCGCCGACCGCAAAAACAGCGGTCGAGAAAAGCCGGGTGGGCACTCCGCTCGGGATGACAAAAAAGCAGAGCTATCGAACCGGCCTGCTAGAACCAAGTGCCGTCACGATATCTTCGATACTCGTCGCCGAATTTTGCTTCCAACACGCGCGCCTCTTTTCGAGCGCGCACCGTCTGCAGGATAATCACAACCACGAGAACGATCCACAAGTATGGGCTGCCCACTATGAATAGCAAGCCAGCGATGAAGACATTGCCGAAAACATAGATTGGATTTCGCAGCTTCGAGTAAATGCCTCGTGTCACCAGTTGCCGGGCCTGCGGGGTAACAGAAAACGAGCTGCCCAACGTCCAGCGCGCGATGACCGCGCCCCCCAGTCCGAGCAGCGCGAGAGCTAATCCGAGCCACTGCGATGGGCGGTGCGGCGCAGGCGCGTCGCGAAACAAAATCCAGACCGCCAACAATCCGCTCAGCAGCGGTAACCAGACTCTTCCGTAGGCCCTCGCGTCCAAAGCGACACCTCGCCGACGGCGGATTACTGTGGTGGCTCGTGCCCCACGCTCAACAGGTTGACGTAGAGACGGATTGCGCCCGGTACGCCGAAAGGCAATTGGCGGAAGAATGCATAGCCGGTATAGATGTAATATCCCTTGCCAACCTGCGCGAGCAGCAATCCGCCCTTCTGCGGCTGTTGGCCCGGATCGTTCGACGCCAGCAGCGGCGTGTAGTGCGGGTCCCACTGGTCCATGAAGTACAGCCCGCGCTCCTGTATCCAGCCGTCGAAGTCGTGCTCCGTGATCTGGTTGGGATAATGAAAAACCGGGCTCTGGGGATCGAGAATCGTTACCGGCGCCTGCTCCACGGTCACGCGCTCGCGGCTCAATTGCGCGGGATACGGCGTGTAGTGGCCGGCATTGAAGTCGGCCGGCGAAGTGTTGTACTGCACCAGCAGCGTGCCGCCGTCGCGGACGTAATCGAGAAGGCGCTGGTTGTTCCTCTTCACGTCGTCCTGCGTATCATAGGCGCGGATGCCGAGCACGATCGTTCCAAAGCGGCCCAGATCGCCATGGGCCAGATCATCAGCTGAGAGCAAGGTCACGTCGAGCCCGAGCTCGCGCAGCACCATCGGGATGTCGTCGCCCGCGCCCATGATGTAGCCGATCTTCAGCCCTTGCGGTTCGGCGCCCCCGGCGCGCCGGTCTTTGGCATGCTGGGGTGAAGGGACCTTCACGTTCACGATGCTGGCGCGCTGCAAGGCCGGCTGAAAGTAGAAGAAGCCTCCGATATCGGGGCGCGCAACCAGGCTGTAGCCCTCGGTGTAGTCGCGCCCGCCGGCCTCCAGCCGCGCGCGCACCTCATAGCGCGATTCCTTCGCCTCGTCGGGCAGTTCTTCGAATTGCACACTGCGCTGTCCGGGCGCGGTGAAGGCGACGGACGCAGACTTAGGCTCCACAGTCCACGGATGTGGCGCGTCGGGATACACCGTCCCGTTGCCGCGATCGGCGGTTGTACGCACCACAACGTTCAATTGTGCAGAAGGGTTCCGGCCCGCCGGAACGACCTGGGTCGAGGGCAAGGCTTCCACCGAGAACGGCGGAAGCGTGGCCAGCGGCATCGACCAGACATCGCCTTTGTCATCGTGCATGGGAGTTCGCGCTACACTCTGAATCACGCCATCGGCGCCATTCACGCTGTACTCCACCAGCGCCGAGACCGGCGGTGGAGGCAGTGCCAGCGTCACGTATCTCGGATCGTCAATCTTGTAAATTGCGTCGTTCTCGGGGTCATCGCGATGGAAGTACGCCTTCGTGGACTGCGCATCGATCGGCGGCGACACGCGGAAGGTCACCGCGCAACCGTCTCCGGGAGCGATTCTCCTGGGCACCTTGTCCATGAAGAGCTCGTACTTCCAGCCCTCGGGAACTTCAAGCGCGAACCGCTTTACGTCCAGTGGCACCGCGCTGCCATTGTGCAGAGTTGCGCGCAGCAAGAACGGCTTGCCGGCCGTGATCACCGCCGCCAGCACATCGCCCTCGCCGGTGGAGAACGTGGCTGCCATTGGCCGTCCATCGGGCGTTCCCGGCCCAATGCCGAGTTCGATTCCGAATGCGAGATTGGCGGCTTGCTCGAACTCCTGCTGCTTGGTGCGCAAGTTGGCCAGCAGATCGGCCTTCTCCGCTCCTGAAAGCTTCGACTGTTCGACTCGCGCGATCGCTGCGCGCGTGAGGTTCAGGCCTTTGAGTAATGGCGCGCCCGCCGACTGCGGGTCCTTATTCGCGGCTGCGGTCGCCTGGTCAACCATCCTGGCAATCGCCTGCAATTGAGGCCGCAACCAGGGCACCGTGGATTCATCTGCGCCGAGACGTGCGGCCAGCGCCGGCAACGAAGTGTCAAT
>Ga0335073_10009941_pt1 | contig 13351 bp, 12 predicted proteins | sample Lox_Sample_22_FD_207093 | JGI IMG/M metagenome (GOLD analysis project Ga0335073, IMG submission 207093) | Soil microbial communities from Loxahatchee National Wildlife Refuge, Florida, United States - Lox_Sample_2.2 | ecosystem: Environmental > Terrestrial > Soil > Wetlands | place: USA...
GTCGACGTCACTCTCTTGGGGGATGTTGGTGACGTTCTTGAACGAGCCTTGAGAAAAGACTTCGATATCCAGATTCTTCAGCTCGTCGCTTGCGACTATCGCCTTTCGAATCATGCGTTCAGCGTTTTCGCAACGCTCAGTCTCTGTGTCGCCGGGGCCTTCAGCCCAGGACCGGAACCGTTCTTCCCACGTTGCCATAGCTAACCTCACTTCGGGTAACGGCTTCCCTGGCGCTTGATCCTAAGGTCCCAGGCCGGCCAACCGCCCACTCAATCAGGGTATGATAGGCGGCCAGTGTGCCAGCAGGGTGGCTCTATCGTTTAGACGCCTAACTAGGAGGCGGAGCCGCCCAGGGCCCGTCGCAGCTTCGCGGATTCCGTCAAGATGCCCGACCCCTTATTTTTTACTTGGCCTAGCTCGGCCAAAGTGGCGGATTCTCGCGGACGGCGGCGGACAATCGCGGAATCCGCGAGGAAACGAAAAAGCCAGAAACCGCCGAGATTTCCTCGTGATTTCTGGCTTAACGTTGAGAGTGCGTCTAAACCCCTGTTTCTGCTTCGCATGTAAGGGGTCAGGAGTTCGAGTCTCCTCATCTCCACCAATTGAAAACGCTTGATTCTATTGAAGGATCGGGCGTTTTTGTTTTTTTGTGTTTATTTACCCCTTATTTCTGGGGCTGGCTTAACTTTGCGTGATCGGTTGGCCTAGCTGAAAATTTCACAAAAGCACGAGGAGCGCTCCGAGGCGACTTGTACGATGGCTTCTCGGGGCGAGCAGCCACGAGTTGCGGATCCTGGCGATCGGTTACGCTATCTGCACTGATCAACGATTTCTTTCTACGCCGTTACAGAGCACTTCTATGAGTCTGCCCGGCTTCGTCCAGTTAACCCAAGTGCACTGATCGCGCTGATCGCGATCGTCACCTTCGGCCTAGACCAGTGGTCGAAGCAGTCTGTCGTGCAGCAATAGAATCCTGATTCCGGGCTGGCTCGAGCTTGTGCCGACTCAAAACACGTATGGCGCATTCAGCATGTTCGGAGTTGCGTACCGCTACTGGTCGCGATGGCGTGCCTCGTGCTCATCGTTTTCTGGTGGGCGCTTAGTGCAGATTCCATAAAACGCATTAATAGTCGCATCAAAGCAGCTTACGTAGTTGATCAACCGTTAGACCTGCGGCATCGAGAATTGCCTTGAGCGTTCCGGGCTTCAAGTCACCAACGTGCATGGGTACGATGACGCGTCGCTTTCCAAGCGCGAAGATCCGATGCGAACCGCGCTGTCGCAGCTCCGTGAATCCAGCGCGCAGCAGAACGCTGGCCACTGCTTTCGCGGTGACGACTGGCAGTCGTTCACTCATAGCTTATGCTGCGTCGATCTCGACGTGGACTCTTTGCTCGAGGGGCGCTACGTCTGCTGGGATGGGATCGCCCTCATCCCGCCGGACCTCGAGGCTCAGCTCAATCGCCTCGCGCGCCATCGCGAGCGCTTCTTCGACGGTCTCGCCCTGGGTAGCAACCTCCGGAAGGGCAGGAACGGTAACCGAATAGCCACCAGCCTCGGGCTCGGGGGTTAGAATCACCGTGTAGTCGCGTACGATGGGCGCCATGTCAAACCGCTTCGACGCGTCATCCTTGACCCCTTATTTTTTTGGTTGGCCTAAGTCGGCCAAACAATCGGCGCGAAGACCTGCAGACGAGTGCAGAAACCGGCGGCTCATTCAGATCGACTGGAGCAACGCTTGGCTGGATTTATCCGCTAGAGGCCGTGCGCGCCCTCGTCAAATGCCGGGCTTTCGCATATAGTTGCGGAAAATATGTCTCCGCAGCTTATATTCCCTCAAGGAGTAATGTGTGGCCGGTCTTGACCCTTACCGCAGCGCCCTGCTCGTCATCGATGCGCAGGATTCGTTCAAAGCCTCGCCGCGCTGGCAGCTTCGCAACAATCCGCTCTTCGAAGCAAACGTCGCGCGGCTGATCGACGGATTCCGCGCCGCCGGCGCGCCCGTCGTGTACTTCCTTCATAGCGACGCCGACGAGTACTTCGACGTCGAGAGCCCCCACTATCGCCTGATGAGCTTTCTTGCGCCGCGTGCGGATGAGCCCGTCATGCACAAGACGACGCGTAGCTGCTTCGCGAGCACCGGGCTCACGCCGCTGCTGCTGCGCCGGGGCGTGCGCCGTCTCGCGATCGCGGGGATTCAAACCGAGCAATGTTGCGAGACCACGGCGCGCGCCGGGTGCGAGCTCGGCTTCGACGTCGATTTCGTAACCGAGGCTACGCTGACGTTTCCGATTCCCAAAACGCTCGAGCCCGGAAGCGAGTCACTTTCCGCCGACGCCGTCGTCGAGCGCACCGAATATGTCTTGCGCCGCCGCTTCGCTCGCATCACCGGCGTCGACGGCGCCCTCGCCGCCCTCACGGCTGCCTCACACGCATGAAGCGCATCGTCTTTGCGGTTCCGCCCGACGTCGAGATCTTCGATCTCGCCGGACCCGCGCAGGTTTTCCATGAAGCGGCCTCCGCCGGCGCGCCCTATCGCACGATCTTCGCCGCGCAGCACGAACGTCTCGCAACCGAGCAACGCATCGGTCTGTGCGGACTGCAAGCGCTTCCAGGCGACCTCGGAGCGGGCGACACGATCGTCGTGCCGGGCAGCGCGACGCTCCGCCGCAAGGCGGTCGCGCGCGATGCGTCGCTGCGCGCGTTGACGCGGTGGCTGCGGAGTTCGTACGATGCGGGCGCAACGGTCACGTCGGTCTGTGTCGGCGCATTCGCCCTCGCCGCCGCCGAGCTGCTCGACGGCCGAATCGCGACGACCCATTGGAAACGCGTCGACGAATTACAGCGCGCTTTTCCGCGCGTACGCGTGGTTCCCGACCGTCTCTACGTCTTCGACGGCCGCATCGCTACGAGTGCCGGCGTCGCGTCGGGTGTCGATCTCGCGCTTGCGATGGTCGAGCGCGATTGCGGTCCGCGGATCGCCGCAGCGGCCGCGCGTGAAATGGTCGTCACCGCGCGGCGCCCTGGGACGCATCAACAGCTCAGTCCGTGCTTTGCACTGCGCGACCACACCTTCGCCGAGGTACACGTCGCGCAAGACTGGCTGGTCGAGCACGCGGGCGAACCATTCACGCTCGCGTCACTCGCCGCCGTTGCCGGCGTGAGTGAACGCACGCTCACACGCCGGTTCCGCGCGGCAACCGGAAGCAGCGTCAAAGCCTACGCGACCGCTCTTCGCTTGGAACACGCGCGAACGCTCTTGCGCGATCGCAACCTCTCCGTGCAATCGATAGCCGAGCGCTGCGGCTTCGCCGACGCGCGGGCGCTACGGCGCCTCTGGCGACTGCACTTTGCTAACTCGCCTTCGCAGGAGCGCTGACCAACGATGGAAGCACCTGCCCGCGGCATCGGCGAGTTCTGCTCGATCGCGACCATCTCGCCGATCCGATTGACGTCGTTTGCTTAGGGAGCACTCCACGACGTGCCGTCGGCGAAGTCGACGTGGACGACGCGGCATTTCGCGTCGGCGTCGATGTACGTCGATGGCGGATAGTACGAGCGGGCAATCGTGACGCTGGCACCCGGCTTCATCATCAGCTTGGCCGAATCGGTTACCGTGCGGCCGTGATACGAGCCGGTCACCGTGATCGATGACGTGGTCTTGTCGCTGTCGTTGACGAGCGTAACTTGGACGCCGTTGGTGAGATCGACGTTCGGCGTCAAGACCGAATTGGGTGAACTCCGGGAAAAGACGATGCAGGATGCCACGCGCACGGGGGCGGACGCGGTCACGGCGCGCGCCGTCGACACAAGCCCCAAAGCGGCGGCTACGAATAAGGCTAAAGCAAGAAACGTCCGCACAGCAAAACTCCTCGTATAGTGGGAAGGAGAGCTCCAGCTGAGTTTAACCTGCGTTGAACTTAGCTTTGCGCTCCGAGTCACCCTTGCGCTACCTGCACCAAGCGCCCGGCGACGATGCTCGCCGCCCCGAATCTAGCCGGCAAGCGTGCGCGCGATACCCTCTTTGTACGGCGTTTTGCGAAGATCGCCGATGACGCCCTCGAGCGCCGAATCATCGAGTATCACGGGCTCGACGATCAGATAGTTCATCTCGACCAGCTCGCGCATGATCGGATCGAAGAGACCGAGCAGACGCAGCAGCGGCTTGGTCGCGACTTGATAGCGCGGTTTCTTTCCGCATTGCGCGTAGATCTCGTCGACGAATGCGCGTGTCGTTATCGCGCCGGGTCCGCCGTAATTCCAAAACCGTCCGTAGGTACGCGGCTCGTCGAGCACGCGCAGCGCGACCGCGGCGCAATCGGGGATGAACGCATACTCGTGCGGCTTGTCGATCGGCCCGAGTACTTGCGACGCTTTTCCAAGCGGAGCGTTGACGAACGCCGAGGTCAGAAGACTCCTCTCCATGCCCGGCCCATAGAGATCCGGCAGGCGCAGCTCGACCGTCTCGAAGACGCCCGGCACGTGCGCCGCGAGCACCAGATCCTCTTGCTCTTTGCGCATGCGTCCTTTGAACGTGTGCGGGTCGCGCGGATGGCTTTCAGCGACGCGCGGCGTTTGCGGACGGCCGTACGGGTAGACGGTCCCGATGAGCAGCAAGCGCTTCACGCCGGCTGCGCGCGCGCCGTCGAGCGCGCGCCGCATCAGGATCGGGTGCAAATCGAACTTCCAGTACTCGACGCCGATCAGATAGATGACGCTCTCGACGCCTTCCAGCACGGGCTCGAGCGTCGCGGCGCTCTCCGTGTCCCAGCTGCGGCACGTCGCGAGCGGATCGCCGCCAAAGAGCGCCTCGAGCCGCGCCTGGTCGCGCCCGACCGCGACGTAGCCGCGGCCCTGCGCGTGCAACTCCTTGGCGATGGCCTGCCCGACCGCTCCGGTCGCCCCGATGATCCCGATATTTCCCATTACTTCTGAGGTACCGCGCACTGCTGGAAGCCGTCCTTGAAAACGATCTTGAAAGCGACCGGCAGTTTCCCGCCCTCCGGATAGACGACGTCGTTGAACGTAAACCCGGCCTCGAGTTTCGGGTAGACGATCGTCCAGCCGGTATCGCGCAAATCCTGTTGCAGATGGCTCGTTGCAATCGCGTACGTGCCTCTCGCGACATTGATCACGACGGCGAACCGCCGCGTACCGATCGTGAAGATATCGAACCCGTAGAGAATCTTCCCGCCGGGAGCACGGCTATCGGTAACCAGGCCTTGCCACCAATTGGCCGTGCGAATCGGCGTTATGCTCATGTAACTGTCGAACGATTGCGTGGGCACGTCGCTCAATATCGTCGTTGAACACGCCAATTGCGGCGTCGGCTGCGGCGGCAGTGCCAGCGCAGTTCGCGTGCAGACCTGCGTCAAATCTTTGTACGTGATCGTGAACTGCTGCACCGGGGCGCCCGGCGACGGACGGTACTCCGTGTAGTGGTAGCTCTCGCCCGAGAGCGGATAAACGACGCTCCACCACGAGCCATTCATTCCACCCGAACCGCCCGGGCTCGTACCTACGAAAAACGATCCTTCGCTTTTGTTGGTCGACGGCGCGACCTGAATGTAGACGTATTGCCGCGTCCCATCTTTCTGCGCCGGATTTGGAAAGTAGATGTAGTAGTCGTAGTACGCCGCGGGTTCATCCGTCGGTTTCGGCGCCGGAGTCGATGCGCTCGGCGAGGGCGTCGGCCGCGCCATGCCGTGGAACCAGCCGTTGCCCATAGGCACGATCGTGTCGCGTTCGTAGAAGACGCTCCTGAGCTTGCCGCCGACCGCACCGAGCCCGCTCTGCATCGACGTCTCGCAATTGAACGTCGCCGGAAAATCCGGCGTGCTCTGTTGCGCGACGACGGGAATGCTGTCGAGCGCGAGCGCGAAGAGCGCGACGAAGGCGATCGTCTTGCCGATCATCATGGGCCTCCCATCAGGAGATCTTTGATGGACTCCGTCGTCCCCGGCTCGCCGCAGAACGGTGCGGAGGCTCGCCCCGAAAGATATTTGCCCAGACCTGCGGGCGGATTATAGCCCGGCAACGCGCGCGGCGGCCCGATAATGTCTGCCGCATTGGGCGGACCGATCGCTTCGGGCACCGGCTGCCAGCAATTCATGTCGCCGATGAGCTTCATCGCCAGTCCCTGCAAGAGATCCCAGGTCTGCTGATCGACGGTCGGCGCCGAGAGCGGCGCGGCGGCATTCGTATACGTGATCGCGCTACCCAAGAATCCACCGGCGACACTGCCGAACTGCGCACCGTTGAACGTCTTGCTGTTCGTCGCTTGCTGCTGCGTTTGATAGCCCGTCGATGGAATGGCTTTGGGACTCGGAAAGACCGTTGTCGTAACCGTCGAGTTGGTGCGTGACGGCGTAAACTCTTCGTACATCGCAGCCAGCGAAAGCAGCAGCGCTAAGGGAAGAAGCGGCGTGAACGTATAGCGCTGATCGTCTTGCTGTTCGATATTCGAGATCCAGGTTACCGACGGCGCGCGGTTCGCACACTGCGCGTATGCGGCGGTCGCCTCGACCGCGGCCCAATTGCGGCGCCGGTAGAACTGGTCGCTCGAACCGCTTCCCGCGGCGGTAAGGCTGACGATGATCGCTCCGCGCACGCTTTCGGAGTTCTCGCACATCGTTGCGTAGTAATCGGTCGTCCACGTCGGTTCCGGAATGATGATCGCATCGTCGGTGAACCGGTAACCGGACTCGTCCTCGCCGTCCGTCAAATACACGGCGAGTGTCGATACCAGCTTCGAAATCGTTGCCGTATCCGACGGCGCCGCCACACCCAACACGAAAATGACCGGTTGCGGTGTGGAAGCGGGAACCGGCCGCGCGGTCGTTCCCGGCGCCGGCGTCGGCGTCGCAGTGACCGCCAGATTCCACGGAATGGTAACTTCCTTCAGCGATTCCGGCTGCAGCAGCGCCTCGCAAAATTTTAGATGCGCCCACAGTTCGCTCGGGTTGTCGCCCTCGCCCTTAGCCACTTCGCACGCGCCTTTGCGCGATGCCGGGGAGAGCCGCGAGCGACAGGCTTCGAGCCGGCCCGCAAGTTCTTTTTCCAAGTAGTTCTGGGCGGTAGCGGGTATGGGCGGAGAGGCTTTGGCTTCCTGCGGCGAGGGCGAACCGAAATAGACGCTGGCGACGTCGTCCAGGTCGCTGGTCCGGCATGAAAACTGCGCGGCCGTACTCGTCGGCGCGGGCGAAGGCGCGGGCGAAGGCGTGGGCGTTTGCGCAAGGGTGATACCCGCGTTGCTCATGAGGAACGCGAGTGCGGTCAAAAGTGCGCCGGCGACATTCAATGGAGCCCTAGACTTCATACCGTAGCCTCCGCTTGCTCGCCGGGATTCCGTCGCAACGCGCTCGCCTCCCGCTTGCGCGCGGGCGGCAAAAACACCGCGACCAGCGCCGCGGCTAGCGCCAGCGCGGCGGCGCAGAGCATCGCGTCGCGAAACCCCGCGTGATGTGAGGGAGCAGGCAGCGCGTGACCGCCATCCATCGCCATCGCAATGCCCAGCGCGGCGAGTCCGACGAGATTGCCGATCCGCGAAACGGAATTGCTAATGCCCGATGCCGCTCCGAGGTCATCCGCGCCGGCTGCGCTCATCGTCGCCGCTGTGAGCGGAGCGGCCGCCAGGGCGACGCCGGCGCCGAGCACCAGCATCGCGGGAAGCACGGCCGTCATGAACGCCGCGTGGGTGCCGAGCAGCACGAAGAGCGCGTATCCGGCCGCGGAGATCGCGGCCCCGAGGATCAAAAACGGACGCGCGCCGAAGCGCCCGCTGAGCAGCCCCGCAGTGGGAGAGCAAAACGCAATGATTCCAATCGCCGGCAGCAACGCCAAACCGGCGTCCGGCGATGAGTAGTGCATGACGCGCTGCAGTTCGAAGGGCACGAAGACGAGTACGCCGCCGAGCGCGGCGTAAAAAAACAGCGTGTAGATGTTCGCCACCGCAAATCTGCGAATGGCAAAGAGACGCAGCGGGATGACGGGGTCCTCTGCCTTGCGCTCCACCGCAACGAATACCGCAAGCAAGAGTAAGCCCGCGAGCAACGCCGCTACGGCCTCGGGGCGCACGCTGCGGCTCATCGCCATCAGCCCGGCGACGATCAGCGAAAGCGCGGCCGTCATCGCGGCGGCGCCGAGGAGATCGAGCCGTCCCCGTTGCACCGCCTTACGGCTCTCGGGCACGCGCAGATAGGCGAGCACCAGAACCGCGGCGCCCAGAGGAATGTTGATACAAAAAACCAGACGCCACGAGTATGGCGTGAGCCATCCGGCCAAAAGCGGGCCGGCCGCCATCGTCGCGGCCGATGCCGACGCCCACAAACCGGTGGCGCGCCCGAACTCCGCGGGATCCTCGTAGGCTGCAGTGATCAGCGCGAGGCTTTCAGGGATCATCAACGCGGCGCCGGCGCCTTGCACGAAACGCGTGGCGATCAACACCGCCGCGCCGGGCGCGAGCGCGCAACCGATCGACGCGAGTATGAAAATCCACGTCCCGAGCGCCAACATCCGGCGCCGGCCGAAGCGGTCACCCAGCGCGCCGCCGAGACCGATGAGCGCCGCGAGCGGAAGGAGGTAGCTTTGAATGATCCACTGCGACTGCGCGTCGCCGTGCGTCCGGATCGAAGGGAGCGCAACCGTCAACGCCGTGCTGTCGATGTAGCCGATGCTCGACGCGAGGATCGCGACGACGAGCACGGCGGTGCGTCTATCCACCCGCCGCACGCAAGGAGAGAAATCCCTTGAAATCTTCGATCGAAACGAAATGCTCCGCCGCCTTGCGACCGACCACTTCCAGCGAACCGACGAGTTTGCCGTCCAGCGGCTGCACGGATTTGGGATCGATGCCGGTGGCGCCGATCTCGCGCAAGCCGTCCTCCGAAAGATCGACGTTATAGCGCACGTACGACATGAGTTTGTCGGAGAGAGGCGACCGGATGCCGATGAGGTCGCCGATCTCGAGGTCGATCGGTTTCATCCCGCCTTTTTCGGAGCGAACCCGGCCGAAGACGCGGCAGAGTATGTCTTGCTCTACCGTTGCGGCACGCATCAAGGCCGCGGGCATCGACTGGAGATTGTAGATGAGATTCATCTCGTTCTCTTTCAAATTCTTGTTCGCGCTCTCGCAGAACCCCGTTCCGACCGAGACGAGCAGGAGCTGATCGTGCGCCGCCGTCCAATTCAAGTTGTAGGCCGGCAAAGTCGCCATGAGAAACATTTGAAACGCCGGGTTGTTGTAGACCGTCGTTCCGCCGTCTTGAAAGAGAAACGGCTTGGTCACGCCGGGAACGCGAATCTCTTCGGGGCCGAAAAAGACCGGCGCAGCCGTGCTCGCCCGCACCAGCTGCCAGAGCGGTATGTCGAGATTGCTCTTCTGCAGCGTGCCGTCCGGCCCGGGCTCACGAACGTTGTATTTCGCGTACGGATTGTTGGAGAGCGGCCACGGCGAATCAGTCGTTGCGTTGCGGGTTACGATCAGGAGCAGCGTACGCAGCTTGTCCGACCCGAAGATCGCCTCGGCGTCGCCCGTCTTCTTCTCGATGACCGATTTGATCGCAGCCTCGAGCTTCTTCTTGGTGAACATCGCGCCGTCGCTGAGCAGGCCCACCGCGCCGAGAATCATGGCAACCGGGCCCTTGAACTTGCGGCCCGCCGCTACCCACTGGTTGGCGGGAGTAAACATTGCTTCGGCGCCGTCGCGGTAGAACGCCCGGATCTCATCGACCGAGAAACCGAGCGCCACCAGCGTTGCGATGATCGCGCCGGTGCTCGTTCCGCCGACGTAATCGAAATATTCGCAGAGCAGGAGATTCTCGCGCTTCAACTCGCGCCGGAGCATCGCTTCGATACGCGCAAGAAACTCGATGGCGATCAACCCGCGAATACCGCCGCCATCGATTGCGAGCATTTTTTTCGGCCCGGGCGTGCGAATGAGTGCATCAAGGTGACTCATTATGTCTCCCCAGTCTGGCTCGCCTTATTCTACAACAAATCCTCGCGCAGCGTATAGCCGACGCGGCGAATCGTGCGGATCAATCCGCGCCCGCCGATCGGCTCCAGTTTTGCACGCAAGTACGACACGTACGTCTCCACGACGTTGGGCTCGACGGCGACCTCGGTACCCCACACGGAATCGATCAGCTGCTCGCGCGTGAAGACGCGGCCCGGTTCGCGTACGAACGTCGCGAGCAGATCGAACTCGCGCGCGGTCAGATCGAGCTCGGCGCTGCGGAACTCCGCCTTGCGTCCGGCCGTATCGAGCGCGATCCCGGCGTACACGAGGGTATCGCGCTTGGCTAGACGCGGGCGCCGCAGACGCGAGTGCAGCCGGGCCGCAAGCTCACCCAGATCGAACGGTTTGCCGACGTAATCGTCGGCGCCGGCCGTGAGCGCCGCGATTTGGTCGGGCGACTCTTTGCGCGCCGAGAGCATGATGATCGGCGCTTCGGTGAGCCGGCGCAGCATCGGAACGAGCGAGGTTCCGTCGATACGGGGCATCATCACGTCGAGCACGATCGCGTCGAAGCTGCGCTCGCGCACGCGCTCCAGCGCCTCGGCGCCGTCGGCAGCGCAGACGACGTCGAACCCGTGCTGCCCGAGGCCCAGTTCGAGCATGTTGCGCATATGGCGCTCGTCGTCCACGACCAGCACGCGGGGATTATCGAGAATCGGCATGGTTGCTGGTCAAGCGTGCTCCTCTTCGGCCAGTGGAAAGCGTAACGTGAAGATCGTCTCGCCGGGCCGGGATTGCAGCGCGATCGCGCCGCTCCAGCGCTCCGCCACGCGCTTCACGATCGCGAGGCCCAGACCCGAACCTTCGCCGTCGGTACGCGACGTGCCGCGGTAGAAACGCTCGAAAACCTTCTCGCGCTCCTCGGGCGCGATGCCCTCGCCGCGATCGGTGATCGCGATCTCTGCGTTCGACGCGCTTGCAGCTGCCACTATCTCCACCGGCGAGCGCGGCGCATAGCGCAGCGCGTTCTCGACGAGGTTACGCAGCGCTTCATAGAGGTCGTCTTGATCGATCACGATCGACGCGCCTTGCTGCGCGCGCAGCACCAGCTCGCGTTCGGGATAGCGCGCGCGCATCTGCGCGACGACGTCGGAGGCGACCCCCGCCACGTCGACCAGACGCGGTATAGAGAGCGGCGAGTCCAGTCGCGCGAGCAAGAGCATCTTCTCGACGAGCGCGCGCATGCGCGCGGTTTCGCCGCGCATGCCCTCGAGGATCTGAGCGCCGTGTTCGCTGCTCCGCAGATCGCGTGCGAGTATGTCGACATACCCGCTGACGATCGTGAGCGGCGTGCGCAGTTCGTGCCCCGCATCGGCGAGGAAGCGTTGATATTCTTCGGCCGCCGTGCGGCGCTCTTCGAGCATGGCTTCCAAGTCCTTGCGCGCCGCGCGCGCGAGCCCGGTGAGGATCCACACCGCGCCCGCGACGATCGCGACGATCGAGATGGCCGTAACGATCGCGTCGCCGATCAGAAAGCGCACGAGCGCGGGAAGATTCGGCGCGATGACGGCGGCGATGCCGTTCTCGCCCGCGATGCGCTGCGGCGCGCGGCCGAACGCGAGCCCGACGAGACGGTCGATCGGCGAGTTCGGCCGGGGCAACGGAGGCGCAGGCACTCCGTCCAAGCCGGGAAACGGTGCGCCTGCGGGAACGGGCGGGATGGAATGCTGCTCGAGCGAACCGTCGCGCCAATCGTAGACGACGTTGTTGACGTGATCCTCGACGATCACGTGCAGGCCGTCGCGTTCGAGCGCGCGTTCCAGATCCGGCGCTCGGTCCGACGCGCCGCCGATGAGCGTGTGCGCGAGCGCAACTTGCGCATCGAACGCGGCGCGCACGGCAGCAAGCCGCGCAAACGCCGCCGCGAAGCCTGCGGCGAACGTGAGCCCGGCCGCCAGTATCGCAAGAAGCACAATGCCGCGCGCCATCGGATTCTTAATATCGGTCGATTCTTGAGGTCACCTGTGAGGCGCCACAGACGCCGCCGCGACCGCAAAGAACAGGCTCGAATCCGCCCCCGTCGAACTCTCGCGAGGTGCCCGACTTATCGATGTTTGCTAATAGCGCCGACACCCGCAGATACCCGGCGGGTCATGTCTTCTTTGGCCTCGGCGACGCCGGCGACCTCATGTACGTCCTGCTCAGCGGTGAAGTCGAGATCCTCATCCGCGACAAAATCATCGAGACGGTGCGCACCGGCGGGATCTTCGGCGAGATGGCGCTGATCGACAATCGCGAGCGAAGCGCGAGCGCGCGCGCACGCACCGACGTCGTCGCTGCCACGATCGATCAAGATCAGTTCTTGTATCTGCTTCGCACGCACCCATCGTTCTCGATCGAAGTCATGAACGTCATGTGCGAGCGTCTGCGCCTGTTGAACGAAGCGCTGCTCTAGCGCCGCAAGCTTGGCTATGCTCTGCGAATACGGCTTCGACGTCGACGGGGCGCGCCTGAAATACGGCCGCGGTGTGCTCGGTGAGGTCGGCGACGCCGCAAAAGCGCTCGGGGTGCGGCGCGCCGGCGTCTTCATCGATCCCTCGCTACGCGACGCACCGTTTGTCGCGACCGCGCTGAACTCGCTGCACGAGGCCGGAATCGACAGCGCGATCTATACCGCGATCGCTATCGAACCGACCGACCTTTCGTTCAAAGAAGCAGCTGCGTTCGCAGCCGACGGACGCTTCGACGGCTTCGTTTCGATCGGCGGCGGCTCGACGATCGATACGGCGAAGGCTGCAGATCTCTATGCCACCCATCCCGCGCCGTTCATGGACTACGTGAACGCGCCGATCGGCGGCGGCAAGCCGATTCCGGGACCGTTGCGCCCGCACATCGCGTGCCCCACGACCTCCGGAACCGGCAGCGAATGTACCGGCGTCGCGATCTTCGACTACCTCGAGATGAACGCGAAGACCGGCATACGCGCGCGTGAGCTGCGCCCCTCACTCGGCATCATCGATCCCGACGTCACGAAGACTCTGCCGGCGATGGTGGTCGCGTGCAGCGGTTTCGACGTGCTCTCGCACGCGCTCGAGTCGTACACCGCGCTGCCCTATTCGGCGCATCCGCTCCATGCCAAAGGCGCGGCGCGCCCTCTCTATCAAGGCGCAAACCCGTACAGCGACGTCGGATGTCTCGCCGCGCTCTCGATTCTGGGGAACCACATCGTGCGTGCCGTCAACGACGCGAGCGACGATGAAGCGCGTGAGCGCATGATGTTTGCTGCGATGCTCGCGGGCATCGCGTTCGGCAACGCCGGTCTCCACCTTCCGCATGCGATGTCGTATGCGGTCTCGGGACTCGTCGAGCACTATCACGCACCGCAATATCCCG
>Ga0335073_10009942_pt1 | contig 13350 bp, 15 predicted proteins | sample Lox_Sample_22_FD_207093 | JGI IMG/M metagenome (GOLD analysis project Ga0335073, IMG submission 207093) | Soil microbial communities from Loxahatchee National Wildlife Refuge, Florida, United States - Lox_Sample_2.2 | ecosystem: Environmental > Terrestrial > Soil > Wetlands | place: USA...
GCAGCCGCGGTGGCGAGCTTGCCGAGCTCGCGGAGCAGCATCTGAAACACGACCTCAGGCAGTCGGATCGCGACTTGCTTCGCGATGCCGCAAGCAGAGTGAGCCTGTGCACCACAATTGGCACGCTGGCGGGCGTTGGTCTCGGCGCTTTGCTCGCGTTCAGAGTTCGGCAAGCGAGGATGCGCATTTGGACTGCGTTCAAGGCAAAGGAAAGACCTACTGCTGTGAAGTTTGCCGATGGAAGAGAAGGTATGCTCCATTACACACAGGTCTGAGACGATGGGAAGACTAAGCTGATGAACCTATCCTTAGAGGCACTTCCTGACGTATCGGAATTCGTTCGACCCACCACCTTCGGCGACTTTGCAGCTTTCTTCTTCTTCACGGCTGGCGGATTATTCGTTGGAGGTGAGACGGGCCTTCTGGCTGGTAGTTTCACCGCAGGGAGAATGGTTACAAAGGACTCAGAAGCAAGAGCTAGGATAGACACTGCGTTCAGGAACTACAAGGCCGAAGTTCTCAGGAAAGAGGCGGACAAACTTGATGGCGGGCAGGGCCCACTTACGAAAATTATAAGTTAAACACTGCCAACGAGGCTACCAAAGTACTGGCTTTTGAATAAGCATACTCTGAACTCCTGGTTACGGGAATGGTGATGGACGGAAACACTTGCTGAACGAATACAAAGGAAAGTGGTGAATTATTCACATGTACATTTACGTGCCCATGACTTTCTAATCTCATCGAAAAGGTTGACTTGAAATCTGTCGTCGAAGAGGCCGCGAGGTGATAATCCAAAGCAGGGAATTGCTCACGTGTGGTCAAGCTATCTGAATGATGATTAAATTGTCGGTGGAAGTCATTATGATTTGTTCATCAGTTGCTGTACGTTTGGAATATAGACTTGCGGTGTATATACCCATGATTATATGTCAGGGCATAATTTCAGTTGGTTGCCTCGCGTATTTATCATTTGTTTCGGTTTAACACAAGGGTCAGAACCGTATGTGGTTCGAGTTGCGACGACTCCGAGCGTTTTGTTAAGATCCTTACCAAAGCTACGTTCAAGAACAAATCAGATCACCCTAGCAAAATTGTCGGTTAGGCAGGCCGTTACAACCGCGTTCGAAGTCGCGAAATCGGACCAGCTGGCTGTACCAGGTTATGATCTGCGCGAGGCTTATTGTGGGGGGGCCTCGTCTAAACCATCTACTTTTTGCTGAGTTGTGGTGGCCAACCACGAAGATTAGTGGCGTCAATTAATGCTATCCTCGCTTCGTACGTGCATCCGAAGTGCGTCGCCGCTGGTGCATGCGAAAAGCAACGGCTGCAGGCCAAGCAACGGGAGATGCCGCGAAGCAGATAGCATGATGAATCCGGGATTTGGAAACTGGTGGGAGAACTGTCCAGCATTATACTGTCAATGCATACCCACCGGAAAAGAAATCAATGGGTAGAAAGGCCGCGGGTTGGTTTTGTTGAATATAGGTTAGGGCAACCAAATGATCACGGCCCTCATGATGGATCCAATTGTGAGGGAATAGTATGTCAAGCCTTGATCAAGGACCAAGCTATGTAATAAGTTTGGGAAAAGCATGGTAGAATACGACCAATGCCAAAAGATTCTCGAGCATGAAACACTCGATGGAAGCGCGCAAGTAGCAAGATAGGGACCGTGATTTATTACAGGCGAATCGGTTGGAATTTGGATGGAAGGCCAAGCTTCTGGCCGATACGAGAAAAGCAGCATATCGAACATGATCTGCTGATTTCCATGGGGCGCACGAAATTTCCGGATGGGCGTCACGGACCGCTAAAGACCTGTCAAAAACGCCTCCTTCACTGTAAGCGAGGCCTCGCTAACGTCCCGTTGGAGATCTTGCTCGGTACGCAGCCGAAGATCTTCGGGGGCTTGCCCGTCGCTTACTTACTGCGCGCCCATGGCCGATTCTTTTAGAAAACGTCTGACAGCCCCGATTCTTATCAGAACACTCACTTGGAAGCCGAATACAATCTTTGCAGCCATTTGAAATGAATTGTCTGTTCTTCATGGGCAAGACGGACTTTGCAGAGAAGATGATGGGAAGTGGGTGTTTGGAGAGTTACTTAAATCTTCTCGTGAGTCTCCGTCGAAGGAATATTAAGACAAACACCTGACATTAGACGTCAACCCGACAGAATGACATTGAATCCCGAAATCAGCAGTTGATTCATCACATCATCACTCGCCAACAAGAGCAAAACAGTCTCAACGACGCATCCCGAGAGAGTCACGCTCCAAAGCTCCAGCACGACCACCACGTGCCATCCGCACTCGCCACCAACAACACCGCCAAACCGGCACCGCGCCGCCGCCGTGGCAAGCCATCTAACGACGGCCGTCAAGGAGCAAACGGCGCGGCCGCACGCCGCCCAGCCCGCCGAGAGCGTCACCACCGCTCTGGCCTTCGACGCCGCGCACCAGCACGAGAGCGGCAGCGCGCCCCACGGCCCTGAGAGCCCGTCCCAGCGCGCCGCCGACCTCCGCGCGCCCGGCCGCCGACCCAGTGCGTACCGCCGCCGGCAGCGTCCGGCCGCCACGTGGACCGATCTGCGCGTCAGGCCGTTGCCACGGCCCGCACGGCCGAAGCGAAGGGCGAGGAGCGAGGCGCTCGGGATCATGCCGCGGAGGGAGCCGAGGACGTGCTCGATTCTGCGCGGGACGCGTGCCCGAGAAAGGCTGGCGTGCGTCGGCACGCCTCGTGCGGCTGCGCGCGGAGCGCAGACCCTGGTGCCGAAGCGCGGTGGCGATTTGAGAGCGAGCTGCGGCGGCTGCGCATTCTTGGCTTGGTCGGCTCCAGGCCGCTTCTGGTGATTGTTGGAAGCGATGATGAGACCTGCTTCAATCGAACCGCTATTGCGAAGGCGAAGGAACCGAAGAGTCCTGTGAAGTGAAAGGGGAAACGAATATTGGATTGTACGATGATGTAACCAAAAGCATCTCTAAATTGGTAGACTTCATTGGAAAGGCGTTGATTTGATTTGGATTTGCATCCTCTGGGGTTAAGGATGTAGGATACCGATGGATATGCCGTTACTGCCTCTAGTTTTGGGCGCCTGTCATTCCGAATAGATGTTGGACTTGGTTTCATTACCAAAGAAAGAAAGATCCGTGTAGCTCAGTTCTCAGAATGCCTTCCAAATAACGAAAATTTTCCACTCCTCTGCCCAGATGCTCGTTGGTCATTGCGGTTCATTATTGAATTGAGTGAAGTCGATATTTAGCGACTGCCAGTCCCATACCGTTTCCAGCCCACCAAAGTCGTTTGCAGAAAGATTCTCGAAGTTTGCGGTTGACAGATCCCCAAAGCCACTCGATTCGATAATTCCGGGTGGGAACTCGGAAGCGAGCTCGAACGGCAGCTGGGGTGCGTCGGTCAAGGGTGGTACGGCCACCACGTCGGGAGTGTCAACCCTTGGAACACTCGGCCCTAGCCCTTCATTGCTTGCAGATGAAGCCACAGAGCTGAATTGAGACTCGGGAGATGAGCCAGTTGTCTTTGCTCGCTTGTTCGACGAGGCAAGACCGAAACTTGCCCTCTCCTCGGGTGACAGAGGGAGAGCTTTGATGAGTTTGGCGAGGAAATGATAGGCCATCGAACCTGGTTTTCCACTGACGCTGAGCTGCTTCAGTGTGCGGAGAGCGGAACCAATGGCTTCCAGAACAACAGGTCGTTGAGGCAGATCCTTGCGTTTGTCATGCAGTACAGCAGCGCATAGGACGGTTGCGCTGTCGAAAGTACAAAATATTACCAGGTGGAATTTTGCGCTGTATGACGGTTCCAAGTCGTACAGGTGCTGGCAGGCGTCCAATAATTTCAGACAGCAGTCCACGCCCATGGAGCGAAAGCCTTGGTCCTCAACAGAGAGCTCTCCGTCGCTTTCTTTAGCGAGGTACGATTTCAAGGGATGCAATTTTACCATAAATGTCATTCCATGCAGATAATTTCGCTGCAAATTGACATACCAAAAGCCCTTGTCCCAGGATGTATCAGGATTATCGACTCTGTACGCCGGTGGCAGGGCGTTGATCCAATTTTTAATTTCTTCTTGCATGTTGAGTACTTCTGCGCTTGACATTACGGCCTCTTCGGTCTTCAATTTCGTAGAAAGCGTACGGATGAGCTGACCCATGAGCATTATGTGAATAAAAGGTGAAGGTAATCCAGGGTGGGTGGCAGAATCTTCTAGACGAAGGTTTGGGAATTGGAATGAGCAGCTGTTGTAATCAATAATCAGAGGCCGAGAGAGCCAATTCGACATTTGCCTGGGTTCATGTTAGGTAGACTTACGAACAAAAGCATATTGTGGTGGCATACCAATCCCAGACATAAAGTAGACACCACACACGCCTCCGCATCTCACGCTCAAAGTCAGTTAGTCCTTCCGAAACATCTTTATGCATCCCTAACTATATTAGTTTGTTCTTCGACCACCCGCCATTGACGAGATTTCCAGCATCAGATACCACTTACAAAGTTCTTGTGCTACTTTGATGGAAGCACTGAGAGCATGCCAACCTTCCACGATCAAGCCTTCAGATTTGTACCAAGTAGCGGTAAGAAACAATTGCTGGACTTGCGCCAATCCACCTTGACCTGGAGAAAAGCTTGAGCTAAGCTTCTCAGCTGCCCGATGGAAACGCTCTGTGAGATTCTGAGCATTTTCCGCCAACTCAAATTCGAGATGTTGCTGCATAGTCGACGTGAGCGATTGCGAAGAGCACGCACATACGCGTAGCAAGAGACACGTAAATTCTGGAGAGAGCTGCCGTCCAGCAATGCGATCATTCCACCACTGACTGTACTCGTCAAGGAACGTTGGTGGATAGATTGGATAGTAGCGATAGTTCAGGCTATAGAGGTAATTTTGTACCAAAGAATCTAGCCACATTAGTATGGCATCGTGACAGATCATAATCAATCACATACCTGTCAAGGATCTCTGTGGGATGTTGTGAATAACATTCATGACCTCCTCTTTCTGAACGGGTTTCTGAGATCGGAACATGTTGTATATCTATTTAAATTCAGTTCAGTCCAATTAATTGCATCTGATTGGCTTACATCGCCAGTGGCACGACCGAGATTGTAGTGTTGATGTCCCGGCATAAAACCCCAAGCCCTCAGTCCTTCCTCAACCTGCAAGGCCGAGGTTTCATGCGAGATTGAGTCGTCTGATTCGTCGTCTCCCGAAGTGCTTCGCTTCCGACGTCTCGGGTTGCTGGATGGCATCAATTATAAATCAACACAGTCTGATTGTACACATACCGACTGCTCTCGGCTGGCGATTCGCTGGCGGAGGAGCCCTTTTTGGTGGTGAATTGGCACAAGTGAGGCACCTTTCTTAGCCGGCAATGGTCGCATGGCCACTCTCGACTGCACTGTGGACGAAGGCTTAGAATGTAGGAGGAGTTATGACGGCGACGAGTTTTATGCTTACTTTTTGCTTGCGGCGCTGGCACTCGGAGCATGAGGTTGTTGCTCGATCTGGTTCGGTGATGCATTTAGCGTCTACCATGTTGTGGATTCGGGCGGTCTGGATCTGATAGACAATGGCCGAAAAGTTTAGACACGCACATGCAGCGTTATTCTCTCTGTCTCTCAGATGAAATGCAAGCGAAGGGAGATGACAAAGCTGACGGAGGGTTGAAGTTGCTTCTGCAGCCCGCCACCTTCGAGCCCGCTGTTCGTCCTCGTGTTCAGCGGGGTTTCACAGTCACAGTTGTGAGTGCATTTGCGAGGCAACAAGGCGTAGCATAGAGTACGGTACCTTACTCTTCATTCCGCTTAAGAAGAACATTGTTTGTACCTTACATAATTCGACCGTCCTCTTCGGGTGTTAAGCTTGTTGCTACTAGGTAGGCGATGCTCTCCCTTTCTGCCTAGACTAAACTTGCCCTTCAAGCAAGAAGAAATCGCCTTTTTCGTGGTTGAGCATCTTTGAGAACATCTACATAAATTTCTGGAACCCCTAAACAAACGACTCCCACACGCTCGGCAACTACACCTCGAAATTCGAGAAGTAGCAGCCAGTGGTAAATGTAGCCATGTTGAAATTGCCTTGCAACTAGAAGGAAATCCCGTTCTACCGTCGAGGGTCTCTTGTTTAGTTCTCCATCAGCTGCAATCGCCAGAACATGACAAGTAACGCCTTTCAGTGATATTTGGGCCCCTGTGAATTGACCTACTTTAAATACCCTTGGCTTCTCTGGCCCTCTCTGCTCTTTGCTCAATACTCGATCGTAATCTAGACTGAAGTGGAGCACCATGCCTTGTACGATGAGGAGAAAACCGTCTTTTACAGCGTTCGGGTGTAGAGAGAGATCGATATGCGGATCGTCTGCGTTCTTCCGATCGAGTTCTGCAATTGGATCAGTCCCAAGACGACCTTGAGAGGTTCCATTCAATGTCAAATCGAACGTTGACGCAAACAGGAGCTGAGACTGGTAGTTAGATATCTTGTGGATAATTAGACCGCACGGAGAACTATTGGGTGCTTCTAGGTTATCAGGAAAGAGTTGCCATAAATGACCCTCCCATCCTGCCCAGGACCAAGAGGGAAAATCTTCAGGCCTGCGACGTTTCAGAGTCCGTTGCGCTGTCCAAAGTAGGCCCCATTGAAAGCACTGTATCGGAATGCCGAAGTGGAACTCTACACCCTGATCTCGGCTTAGGTCTTGGAGAATTCCAGAGAATGCATCAATTGCGTCTTTGGAGTCTGTCATGGAGCGGTATGAGTAAAGTACTAGACGTGAGCCATATCCAGAAAGAAATGGATCGCGAGCGACGCCAGGGCGATGAAGGTTTTGTCTTAAACATCCTGCGCCAATATTTTCGAATGACCAATCGGCATTTACATCACGAAGAAGTTGGTGGACATATGACTGCGATTCATCCAGAGACTCGCTGCACTGCATGGCGTTGCATTCGAAATATACTTAGAAATCGCTGATATAGATGCATCGGCGTGAAAGGCAGGCTTCCTGGAGTGTCCAAGCCCTCAATGCCCAAGGACTGCTCCATAGTAGAGATGACAATGTTGGCATAAGTCCGACCATTAGCTTTTTGTTCAAGAAACATCTAAGTTGTGGGACTATTTCCTTATTGTTCCCGATCCTTGGGAGTCCAGCGTTAGCCGAAGTGCCTGAGAGTGCAATGACCGTGGCGAAAGCGCCACGATAAATATCACCCATCAACCCAATTTGGGTGCGTTTGTCGTTTTCGTCCAGCTGGTCGATACAAAAGGAGTCAACCCATAGGTAGTTCTTCCCTAGTGTAATTACCAATTCCATTGCATCTTTGATTGTTTGAGCAATTTGCGATGGGAGTGTAGATCCGAGTTTGAAACTTTGCTTTTCAACATTTCCCCAGACGTAGCTTAGAGCAACGTACTCGCAAGGTTGTCCTGGATGCTGAACGATTTCGCAGGTATCGACTTTCACGAGTCTGATGGTTCGAAGTGCTTCTGTCCAGTACGGCTTACATGTAAAGGGATGAAGTTGTTGACAAGTCGTAAGCCATGTTTTTACCAATTCGATGTTAATGTGATTAGGGTCTATCTCGCGCCCACCTAGGACTTTGCCGTCCTCCAATAAATCCTCTTGAAGAAAGCAAAGAGCGTCACCTCGCATTGTCCTGTCTTCAAATGCCAATGGCGAAGGGCTTGGTTGCAGTGCGACAACTATGGATTTTGCGTATCGACGTTTTTCATCAGTGTCGATGACGATCGAGCCTTCAAGCCGAAAAATCGTCCAGTGGGGAAAGATAATAACATCTTGGTCCTCAGACGAAGGATTTGGCGTTAAAGCGAATAAGCAGAGGCATAAAGCACAATGGCTCCAGTACTGAATAGAGCCAGTCTTGCCGATGACCTGAAGATGGGGGCTACCTTTCGACGCAATCAAATTTAGATCATCGCGGGAGTTCCATTCGCCAACATCATTCAGCAACTTGGGAATATTTAGAGCCAGGCATCTCTCACAGAGACTCACGTCTGGGTTTACTCGGAAATTGAAGCGCTTGCGAAGTGGCGAAATGAACCAGCTAGTCTCTGAAGCCCAATATGGGCTGGGACAGTCGCGGACACAATGACCGGGATGTCGGCACTTAAGACATAGAAGAGCACTATTAAGATTCGCGGCGCCCTTAGCACGCTCGGCTTCCATTTTCAGGAGCGATGATTGAATGTTATTCCAGAAATTCGAAATATCCAGCTGGGCCAAGTTGCGGTAGGGCTGATAAAGATGAAATGATTAGCGAGCCTGAAGGAAGCTGACGAGCGACAAAATCGATGGACAATGGTAAAATGCGATGGGATTGGAATATATAGAGATAGCTGTCGTTGTGGTGAGGCTGTGGAGCACCGATGGTCTCATGCTCACCGAGCGTGTCACAGCCTCCACCAAATTTTGATGTCAGAGCAGAATAACCTCAGCTTGAGGGCAGACCGCAGCGTGGCATTGCTGTGGGGCACCGCTACGAGCCGGCAGCTACGGGAACTCAGGGGCCGTCCCGGCTCGATCATGAACGTGGTCTTTTCACGGCAGCTACGATGACAGAAGGTGCGTTGTAGAACACCAGGGCGATCTACCAAGTCCATGAATCTCATTTTATTCAGGAAGCGTCCACAGCCCGATTTACATGAAAGACGCCAGTGGCTATAGTTTGAACGTTACCTAGTCCAGAAAGCCTAAAATCTGGTTGCTAGGAAATACTACTCGAATTTGTAGTTTGTTGGAGGTATTGTTTGGAATAGGGAATCGATATTATCAGCTGTGACTGGAAGAGTATCTTTCACGCGTGCGACTCCTCATTCATCTGAAGCAAGCCGGAACGATCGCTGCGCGAAAAGTACATAAGTCTTAGTTATTCCTAATCAAAAGTCGACGTTGCTCAAATATCAACATGAGCGTCCACGCTATGGTAGCTACAGGGAGACAGAAGTGCCTTATTGACGAGTAGATGAGCTTCAGCAACGGCGAGCTCCGTGCAAAATAGCGATCTAAATATCAAAATCAAGCTCCATTAACCGCAGACACTCACTGACACACGCTTTCTCTCTCCCCCAGCAAACGCATCGCTTTCCGAAGACGAAGCACTGCCTCTTTCAGCCTCAAGACCCCATTGGTGCGAGGACGTTGAGCGAAAACGGGATACGGTGGAGTACTCTAGAGGGGTTACGGAGTACGGAATACTCTACCTCCGTACTCCGTAGTCTGGATTCTCAGGGCACGTTAAGAGTTGAGGATGATTTCATTAACGCAATACTCCACGGATGAGAACCATTATTCGTCACCAATCACAACTATCCTAATTCTCCACGTTCACTCGGTATTCTCCCAACGCATTTGATCAGTCTTGGCTTTCAACAATGCCACTCCAGCTCTTGCTTTTACAACCTTCAGACGTTGAAACCTGGGCTAAGCTGGATTATTTCTCCTTCAAGGAAACGGTTGGCCGTATCTTCTGGACCAGTGATCCTTCTCCGGAAACATTTGCCCTAATGGCACAAGACCGCCTTAAAGAGCTGCGGACTCCCGACACGGCTCATCATAAGGTCGTTGACACTGATTTCGATCCCGAAACACCAATTGCATTTGCATCTTGGCACATTTTCCGGAATCAAAGATCACAAGAAGAGTTGGATACTTCCTGTGTTATACCAGATATGTACCCGGAACGAAATAGAGGTGCTGTTTTGGACTTTTTTTCACGCCTATTTGAGGTGAAGAAGGAAGTGATGGGGGGACGACCACACATATACCTGGAAATGCTGGCGACACATCCCGACCATCAGAGGCGCGGCGCAGGTAGCATCCTAGTTCAGTGGGCAGCAGACGAAGCCGATAGATTGGGACTAGACGTTTTCATAGAAGCAAGTCCACCCGGCCGCTTCCTCTATTCCAAATTTGGCTTCGAGGCAGTGAAAGAGATTATGTTCAAAGGAGCGCCATTTGGTGTTGATGTGGATGAATTAACTACAGTGAGTATCTCGCTGTTGGGCTTTGAAATTTTCCCTAACACAAAGCATTAGCTCATGATTAGAAGACCGAGAACAGGCCAAACCAAACCAACAACCGGTGAAGATGTTAGTGCGCTCGCGAAGACTACGACGTAAAGATTCTCAGCCTCGCGTGGTGCTATCTTGTTACAACAGGAAGGGAGGCTCTCCATAATTAGCAAGGAGTGTTTAGGATTGTATATACAACATGATTGACACCAAAGCACGAGAAAATTCGATGGGCTCACAAAGCCAGAATCGCTTGAATTCAAAGTAATGTCCATCCCTGGGTAGCGAGAAACTCTCCGCACATATCGATATTTCCCATGATTCTGTACAAGTCATATGCTGTGGTCATTCCCAAACATTCGAGGCCCTCAGGAAATTACCTCATTTTACCTTCGCATCAGTACCTTCTCGCCTGATTTATGGAGAGTCTCCTTTCATAGCATGACAGAATTCCTTCACCACAACTCCACCATCGAGCTTTTTTCACCCTTCAACTCATAGAAGGGTTTGATCCGAGCCTGCGAGTTCTACCAGGATGCCGGAAGCTGTGATCAGCAATCTCTCACACGTGGCATAAAGTTTTGCCTCGAAGCCCGATACCTCCGGTTAGTTCGGAACGACGTAGTACGTCCGCACGATGATTGCGATACCGTCTAATTATCGTATGCAATCTCCGAGGCTTGTAGCTACCAGCTTTTTCATGCTACCCGGCTCGCAGCTCACCAACACCAACAAGCACTACAGTAGAGACTTGCTCAAAGATCAAGAGCCAAAGGCATATGGGGTAAATTCCTACATAGCAACGATACAAAGGTTCATCAAACTCTACGAACCATTACGAATATAGCGTCAATATCTCGAAGTCACCAAGTACAATTCGCAACTTCCACGATAAGGGCGAACTTTAGGGACTACGACCCTTCGCAGATACTCCGGATATGAGGGCGAATTAAGAAGAGTCTGCCTCTCCGCGAAGCCACTACTGAGCGTTAACCATATACTTGGGGCCAATTCTCGGACATTGAGGCCTGCTGTTGCGTACTCGGAGCTGAGGAATCGAGCTTCGGAGCCTAAGAACGGTTTGTCAGTGACCATTCGTGAGATGTCCACTCAATACAACCACTTACCGATAGCCATCGATATGGATCGTTCACGTTAGCGGCGTTGCCGAAATCTTGAATTTCCCACTCGGGATTTGGGTCATTCGCAGCCAGACCGGGCGGTTTAATTTTCCAAGAGTTCATTAGATTGTCAAATTTTTGCGCCTGTATGATCTCGATCTTTTGTTGGTCCATTTGCGCAGCGTCAAGGGGGGTTTGAATTGTAAATGTTCGTTTCATCTTCTTAGAACCTCTCTGGGTCGGTGGTTCGCAATGTCCTCCGAGCGCTTTACTTTTGTAGCAGAATGTGTTGTCCTCGAACATAATAAAGTACTCATCCTCTTTAAAGGCATTTAGGGATACGGAAACCTATGACAGCCACGTAAGTTTCTTTCCTTTCTCTTAACTTTCTTGTGTAACCTATCACGAACCGGTTTCTTAGGATGATTGTCCGGATCCATGTACTTGTCTAAGTCCTCCTGAAGAGTTTTATAATGAGCTGATAAAACCCCTCGTGTTATGATTTTGTGACGTGTGTCCAGAATTAACCCGCAACTCGCCTTCCCAAGGGTAACCATGACGATATTTTCCGTTCCCATTTCAATCACGGAATCTTCCAGCTTATTGTTTTTGCTATGGCAGTGCGGAGGATGACCTTTAGACATGAGGAAGAAGTCACCATCTGGTCCAATGCTTAGAATTGCTTTTCCACGATCTTCCTTTTCGGCTTCTTTCAGGCACCCTTTGAGACGATCATATTCCGAGGAAAGGTCAAATACTGCTCTCTTGGTTCAGTTGACAACTTGCCTGGTCTCACGGTGCAACTACATACTTGTGTGTTGGCTTTGTGCAGTTGTTTCGATGCTGAGAGCATAACCTCCATTCCCAGGAGCAACTGCGACTGAATGTATTCTCTTGGTATGTGGGTGCCATCCATTGAGTTCCTCAAGAAGAGCATCTGGTAATTTTGCAGAACTGTCTTCACTTTAGCTCAGTCTCGTGTTTAGAAACGATCGTTTCGGACCTCGTGTATTTAGGTTTGTGGTCTCGGCCAGGACCTTCATCAATCCACAGAAGAAACGATGATTTCGGTCCAAATGCGCAATTTACCGTCGGCATACTTTCGGAGAGGATGTCGCCGATGCGATTAGTTGAGTGAAGAAGGAAGAAATATCACTAATTCACTATCGTATGGTGAGACACAATTGCATTTCCGCATCATTCGAGCGAAATTGTGGCCTGACCGACTATGCACGATCGGCGACTTGGCACATCATGAAATTATAGTAAGATATAGACCCGTAGATGCAATGACGTAAAAGCATTGGGCCCGCTTTGCGGCTACTTACTCTATTTGAGCTTCGAGGGATCAAGGCCTTCAAATAGTGCATCACTAGCCGGATCCATTCTACGATACGTAATGATGGTGAGTATGACGATCTGGACAACAGGCTTAGACAACGGAGATATTAATACAGCTAATGTCCGTCCATCCGTCCTGAGACGCACTCCGTAGCGATACGAATTCATAGATCAAGCCTGATAAGTCACTCCCTCGCAAACTTGCAAAGCCTTTATCAACATGTCGTTATTCTTCAGCCATTTCTCCCCCAGAAATCCAGTCTGCGGCGAGAAAATGACCGCGGTCGGTCATGCTGTCGACCTTGCCGCCGCGGCATCGCAAGCCGCTTCAACTGTACCCCCCTGCTCAATCTCAGCCATCCACATCTCTTCGGATTTCGGAGCCATATTACGACGATCTCATCAGCCAAGAATATGTCTCCAAGATTTGAAGACAATCCGCCTTCAGGAACGAATGTTTTGAGAGTTTCAGCGCGGAGAAGGGGCGCCGCTGACGTGGCGTCGTGTCAGCCCCTTGCATTGGCGTGCTTACATCATCCAGTTTTAATCCGTCACAAATTTTGACGCCACCGTTCTTTCGGATTAGCCTTTTGCGTCTGAATGTGGCGCAGAGCAGTTGGTTCCTGACAGGAAGCGCAACCGGTGCTGGGCTCCGGTTGCCAAAGGAGCCTTGAGGAACGAAGGTTCGTGAGTTAATGTGAGTTAAGGGTTGTGAATATACAATGTTTGGTTTTGGTACAATGCAAAATTTGAATATATTTATGTTTAACGTTCAATGTTTGATTTTGTATATGTATGCGATTGATATGTGAACTATGTAAATGATGTCTGGAGTTAA
>Ga0335073_10009943_pt1 | contig 13349 bp, 10 predicted proteins | sample Lox_Sample_22_FD_207093 | JGI IMG/M metagenome (GOLD analysis project Ga0335073, IMG submission 207093) | Soil microbial communities from Loxahatchee National Wildlife Refuge, Florida, United States - Lox_Sample_2.2 | ecosystem: Environmental > Terrestrial > Soil > Wetlands | place: USA...
CACCGAGGTAGACCTGCGTCGTGGCCTGGAAGACCCGCGTCGCGTGCCTGTAGTAGAAGTAGGCCGCGACGCCGACGACGATCCCGACGGCAAGTATCAGCCACTTACGCCGCCAAAGCGGGCCAAAGATGGCAATAGCGTCGGTGGTCTCGTTCATCGGCTACAGGTCCGTCCGTGGCCATTCAGCAGCCATCGTATGGAGTCGCGTAATTAGCGGCTAAAGACTAGCGCGACGTTGCAGGCCGAGAGCAAGCCCGCGTGCAAGGATAGCGCCCCGCGCAATGCCGCATTCCGCCCCCACCGAAGCCCCCGTGGGGCGCCGTTTGCTCATCGTCAGCCACCCCTCCGTGGTGAGCGTCAACCAAGAGGTCTATCGCGAGCTGCGCGCGCGTGGTTGGCAGCTTCAGATCGTGCTGCCAAGCCTGTGGCGCAGCGAGTACGACGAACGCGACTTCCCCCCCCAGGTGCTCGACGGGATGGAGGACGCGCTGCTGCGCGAGCGGGTAGTGCTGCGCGGCTATCCCCAGCGCCACATCTACCTCGCTCGCTGCCGGGCGATCGCCAAGCGGCTGGACCCCGACGTGGCGTTCTTGGAGGCCGAGCCGTTCTCGTTCTCCGCGACGCAGTGGAGTCTCGCGCTGGGGCCCCTGAACGTGCCGTTCGGCGTTCAGTGCGCCGAGAACATCGACCGGCACCTGCCCGCGCCGGTGCGCTGGATGCGCACGCGCGTTCTACGTAAGGCGGCGTTCGTGGCGACGCGCTCACAAAGCGCGGGGCGCCTCGCGCGGGCCTGGGGCGCTCGTGGCGAGGTCGAGTTCGCACCGCACGCCGTGCCCGGTTGGCCCGCGGCGCCCCCACGCCCGGCAGATTCCTCCCGACCCTTCACGGTCGGCTACGCGGGCCGGCTCGTCCCGAGCAAGGGGCTGAGCGACCTGCTCGCAGCCGTGCGCCGACTGCAGGCGCCCGTGCGGCTGCTGTTGATCGGCGACGGCGAGCTGCGCGGCGAGCTCGAGGGTCAGCCGATCCCCGGCGGGCAGGTCGAAGTGCGCTCGGACCTAAGCCACGAGCAGATGGTCGACGGCTACGCAGAGCTCGACGTGCTCGCGCTGCCCTCGCTCACGACCCCCACCTGGAAGGAGCAGTTCGGGCGGGTGATCGTCGAGGCGCTGTGGTGCGGGGTGCCGGTCGTGGGCTCGGATTCGGGCGAGATCCCCTGGCTGATCGAGCTCACCGGCGGTGGGCTCGTGTTCCCGGAGGGCGAGGAGGCAAAGCTCGCCGAGCAGTTGCAACGGCTGCGCGATGACCCCCGGCTGCGCGAGCGCCTGGCGACCGCGGGACGTGCGAAGGTCGAGCAACTGTTCACGGTCAGCGCCGCGACCGACCCGCTGGAGCGGCTGCTCGAACGCGCTGCGCTACGGGCGTGAGCGGGCATAAGACGCCTTCGAATTCCGGCATCGATAGCAGGCGTATATACGGAAACGCGTCAGGAGCGCGCGGGTCGGCGCGCGCGAGAGCAGTCGCCAGCCGAGGCGTATTTACAGCTGCTATCGCAAACCCGCAATCGAGCATCCCTCTCCGATGCCTCAGCCGTGGTCGCATCCGTTCCGGCCACGCGACCAGGCCTCACCTCACTTCGGACGCGAGCTGCTCGTATAGCTCCTCGTGCTTTGCGACCATCGCCTCCCAGCTGAACGCGAGCGCTGACTCACGCGCGCAGGCGCCGAGCCGTTCGCGCAGCGAGGCGTCGGCGCCGAGCCCGCGTAGGTGGGCGGCGATCGGCTCGGCCTCGCGGCTGATCGTGAAGCCGTTCTCTCCGTCGCGCAGCAGCTCGCGCACGCCGTTCACGGGCGTGACCAGCAGCGGCAGGCCGCTCGCCGCAGCCTCGAACGTCACGAGCGAGAACGTCTCATAGCTCGTGGGCAGCAAAAAGGCATCGGCGAGCGCATACGCCTCGTGCACGTCATCGAGCACGCCGAGCCAATGCAGCGAGCCCCCCACGCCGAGTGAGTCCGCGAGCGCTTGGTAGTGCGCGCGATCCCCCTCCCCCGCCACGGCGAGGTCCCATTCACGAGCGAGCGACAGCGCGCGGATCGCAGGCTCAAGGCCCTTGCGCTCCCACTCGCTGCCGACGAACGCCGCGACCAGTCGCTCGGCGGGCACATCGAAGCGCTCACGCGCCACGCGCCGCTGCGCCGCCCGATCCCCCTGTGGAGCGAACGTCTCGACGTCGACGCCGTTGTGGATCGCACGCACGCGCGCGCGTAGGCGCGGGTAGTACTCGCGAAGCTCATCCGCCACGCCATCGGAGACCCCGACGAACACGGCGTCGCGATCGCGGGCGAAGAGCACACGCTCGCCGAGGCGCAGCAGCGCGCTGACGAGCCACGCGTGCACGCGGTAGAGCAGCGAAGCACGGCTTGGGGTGACGGGGCCAACGCAGTGCAGATAGTGGACTGAGACGACGTCCACGTGGTTCAGCACGATCGCGCCGGTCACCTGCACGACCCCGCGCCGGCGGCGGGCGAGGATCAGCGAGCCGAGGAGCATGAACCACGGATAGGCCAGCAGCACCGGGCGCGCGGGGCCGGGCACGCGGTGGAATTTCACCCCTGCACTCGCGGGAAGGCGGCAGGTGCGGGCGACCACGGTCACGGGATGCCCGCGCTCGCGCAGGCCGAGGATCAGCTCGCCGAGTACCCGCTCCATCCCCCCTACCGAACCGATGTCGTGGGCGACGATCGTCACCTCACGGGCTGGTCGGGGCGAGGTGCTCATGGGCGCTCGGGCACTGTAGCTTTCCGGGCCGTGCGCACGTTCGCCGACCAGCTCGACTCGGGCGGCACCTCGCCGGAGTCGATCGCGCGGGCCGCGCTCGATCTCGCGCACCCTGAGCCGGGCCTGCGCTGGCTTGACATCGGTTGCGGCGAGGGCCAGCTGTTGCGCCTGATCAAAGAACGTTGGCAGCCCAGCGAGCTACACGGCCTTGACCCGATCGCCTGGCTAGCGGAGGACCTGCGCGGGGAGGTCTCCTTCCAGCATGAGCCCGCCGAGCAGGCGCGACTGCCGCAGGCCGACCGCGTGATGCTGATCGAGACGATCGAGCACTTGCAGGCGCCCTGGAGCACGCTGCGAAACGCCGCACGAGCCGTCGCCCCGGGCGGTTGGATCGTGGTGTCAACCCCCAGCTTGGCCACGCTACGCACGCGCCTTGAGCTACTGGTTCGCGGCAACCTCACGAGCTTCCGTCCCGGCTATGAGCCACACCTCTCCCCCGCGCTGCCACACGTCACCGCACGCCTGCTCGGAGAGGAAGGGCTCGACGTGAAGCCGCCGTCCTACGCGGAGGCCGATGTGATCCCGCTCACCGGCGGTCGCACCTGGCCCGAGCGGGTGAGAAGCCGCTTTCCCGAGCTGACCTCGGTGTCGGTGATCGTCGCCGCGAGTCGTCCCGATTAATCTTTTTTCTCGTTTATCAATTTATTAATTTGAAAGAAAAACCGATCGCGCATCGCGGCATCGGTGAATTCCTCCAAGAAGCGCTTATGACCCGCAGCGCCGATCGTCCAGCGCTTGTCGGGTGAGCGCAGCAGGGGTTCGAGCGCGTCCGCGAGGTCCGCTGGGGAGCCAGAGCGCGCGAGCATCCCCGTGCGGCCATCCTCGATGAACTCCGCCGGGCCGCCCGAGGCTACCGCCGCGACCGCGACCCCGCGCGCCATCGCCTCGAGCAGGACGATCCCGAATGGCTCGGGGTCCGAGGCGTTCACGAGCACGTCCATCCGCTCGATGTAGGGGCTCGCGTCGGGCACCTCGCCCGTCATCGTCACCGCGTCCGCCAGCCCGAGTTGCTCGCTCAGCGGCTTCAGCGAGCGCGCGTAGTCCGGCTCCAGGCCGTAGGAGTCCCCGCCGACGATCAGTACGTGGGTACGCACGCCGCGCTCGGCGAGGATCTGCTGCGCGCGCAGCAGGCGGTCCTGGCCCTTCCACTGCTGCAGGCGCCCCACCAGGCCGATCACCGGCACGCCCCCGGGCAGCTCAAGCGCCGGGCGGCCCCTGACAGGTGCGGGGACCGGCGTTCCCGCCGCGATCACGATCGTCGGGCGGTGCGGTCGCATCCGTGCCTGCTCGCGCGCCGCGGCTTGCGAGTAACACACGACCGCGATCGCCGGCAGCGCCGTCGCCGCGCGATCGATCCAGTGCCCACGCGGGATCACCTGCTGCCACCAGACCACGCGGTCGGAGAGTCCCGCTAGCAGCGCGGCGGGAGCGCCGTAAATCTGCGTCTTCGCCGACCAGTTCACGATCACATCCGGACCGCTGCGACGCATGATCCGCGCCAAACGCGGCAGCGCCAACAGCGTGCGGTGCGCCTGGCGCAAGCGCCCCACGGGGACCACGTGGACCGCGAAGCCCGCCTGCGCCAACTCGCGCACCCACGGACCGTCCTGCAGGAACACCAGCTCGAACTCGTGTCCCGCCTCGCGCGCGCCGTCGAGCACCATCTGCAGCATCGCCTCCGCGCCGCCCAACCGCTCGCCCCACGGCACGGTAACCAGAATTCTCACGCGCGGATCCTAGTGGCGACGGATACCCTGCGCGGGTGAATTCTCCGGTAAGCCATCGCGTCTGCCTCGCCCACGACTACTTGCTCGTGATGCGTGGCGCCGAGCGCGTCTTTGCCGCGATCGCCGACTTCTACGCGCAGGCGCCGATCTTCACGCTGCTCTACGACGAGCAAGGCACCGGGGGTCGCCTCGCGGGTCGCGAGATCCACACTTCCGTGCTGCAGCGCCTCGGCGTGCGGCAGTCCTCCTTCCGCAAGCTGCTCCCCCTCTACCCTTACGCAATCGAACGCCTCGCGCTGCCGCCCTGCGAGGTCGTGCTCTCGAGCTCCAGCGCCTTCGCCCACGGGGTCCGCGTCCCGCCTGGTGCGATCCACCTCTGCTATTGCCATGCCCCGTTTCGCTACGCCTGGTATGAGCAGGAGCGCGCGCTCGCCGAGGCGCCCGCCCCGCTGCGCGGGCTCCTGCGCCTGCAGCTCGCGCGCATGCGCCGCTGGGACCTCGCCGCCAGCCACCGAGTCGACGACTACATCGCCAACTCCGAGCTGACCCGCGAACGGATCGCCCGCTACTACGGCCGCGAGAGCACGATCATCCACCCGCCCGTCGAGACCCACCGCTTCGCCCCCGGGGAACCCGGCGACGCGCTGTTGGTCGTCTCCGAGCTCGTTCCCCACAAGCGCCTGCGGGTCGCGCTGGCGGCCGCGCGCCTCGCGCGCGTCCCCGTCCGCGTCGTCGGCTCGGGGCCCGACATGGAAGCCCTGCGCGCCGAGCACCCCGAGGTCGAGTTCCTCGGGCGCGTCGAGGACGCGGATCTGGCGCGGCTTTACGCTGAGGCGCGCGCCGTGCTCGTGCCCAGCATGGAGGAGTTCGGCATCACCGCCGTCGAGGCCCAGGCCGCGGGGCGTCCCGTGATCGCCGCCGCCGCCGGAGGGGCGCTTGAGACCGTGCTCGACGGTGAGACCGGCAAGCTCGCGCGGCTCGACGACGTCGAGTCCTTCCGCGCCGCGATCGAAGCTATCGATCGCCTCAACTTCGATCCCGCGCGCGCGGTCCAGAACGCCGAGCGCTTCTCGGTCGCCGCTTTCCAGGCGCGCATATCCGCACACGTCGAGCAGTTGCTCGCACGCCGCGCCGCATAGGGTCTCGCCCTGATGTCAAGCCGACCATTGCGCATCGCCTGGCTCGGAGCCGGGCCCATCCAGCAGGAGAGCGGCGGCGTGCCCGGCGTCGCGACCGAGCTGCTCTACGGCCTCACCGCGCTCGGCCACCGGATCGACTGCTTCCTGCCCGGCGCCGAACGCGATGTGCCCGAGCGGCTCACCGCGCGTCCTGGTCTCACGTTCGTATGGGGCACCAGCCGCTGGCGGACCAACCGCTGGTACAGCAACACCGAGGCGACTCGCTTCATCTCGGGGCTGCTCGCGCGCAGCTTCGGCTCGCTGCGCGTGCGCCGCGAGGTCGCGCGCCGCCACGCCCAGGAGCCCTACGACGTCGTCTACCAGTTCTCCAGCATCGAGGCGCTCGCGCTGCCGCGGGCCATGCAGGACCGTGTCCCCGTCGCGATGCAGCCCGAGACTCACATGGCCGGCGAGCTCAAAGCGCTGATCGCCGAGCGCGAGCTCGGCGCACGCTGCCATTCGCGCCGGCAGCTCGCACTCGTAATCGCGGTTCGCTTCGTGCGCACGCTCGTGCAGCGCCGCCGGATCCGCCGAGCCGGCCTGCTCGTCTGCATCTCGAGCGTGTTCCGCGACCACATGGTGCGCGACTACCGCTTCCCGCCCGAGCGCACCGTCGTGATCCCAAACCCCGTGCGGATCGAGCGGTTCGAGTTCGCGGACCTCGCGCGCGGCGTCGGCAGCCCCGCGCGTATCCTCGTGCTCGGGCGTGTCGCAGTGCGCAAGGGGGTCGAGGACGTGATCGCCGTCGCCCGGCGCCTGGCCCAGCGCGGCGCCGATGTACGAATCCGCGTCGTTGGCGGTCCCGACTTGACCTCCGACTACACCAAGCTGCTCGACGACCTGCCCGAGCGGAACTCCGAGTACGTCGGGAGGATCGCTCCCGCGCAAGTACCCGACGAGCTCGCCGCGAGCGACCTGTTGCTTCAGGCCAGCAAGTACGAGCCCTTTGGACTGACCGTCGGCGAGGCGCTCGCCGCGGGGGTTCCCGTCGTCGCCACGACCGAGGTCGGCGCGATCGAGCAGGTCGACCCCACCGTCGCGGCCGCCGTCGCGCCCGGTGACGTCGACGGATTGGTCGAGGCCGTCGAAGCCACGCTCGCGCACCTGCGCGAGGAACCCGCCGCGATGCGCGCCCTCGCCCGCTCCGAGGCCGAGCGTCGCTACGCGCCCGCGGTCGTCTGTGGCGAGGTCTCCGCCGCGTTGCAAGCGCTCGTCGCCGCGAGACGCTGAGCGCGCTTGCCGGCACTGAACAACGACGTTTGTCCAGTCAGGGCGTCATCTTGTAAGCGCACGGGCACGGATGCCGAATGCAGGATTGAGCCTCAGACCGCAGAACTGCAAGCGGGGCCAAGGGTTCTACACATAGACATGCTGCTCGTCCTCATTCCCATCGCCTGGCTTGCGATCCTCACCCTGTTCGTGGCCGTGTGCCGCGCCGCGGCCGACGGCGATGCTCAGCTCAGCCCGCTCGCCCCGCCGCTGTCGGGACCGATCGGCACGAAGCTCGTGCTTTCACACGGTGCCACCGCGCCTGCAGGCACGCGGCGTCCGCACCGTCCGCTGAGCCCGCAGCGAGTCGCGGCGACGGCCCGGCGCCGGCGCTTGGCCTCACACAGCGGCCGCTAGCTCAGCGGCGTCGAGCGGCTACAGCCCGCGACGCCCGAGCACGTGCGGCACGGTGCGCAGCAGGATCTTCAGGTCGGTCCACAGCGACCAGTTCGCCACGTAGAGATAGTCGAGCGCGACCATCTCCTTAAGCGGCACACGCGCTGGCCCGAGGATCTGCCAGGGACCCGTCATCCCGGGCATCAGTTCCAGGCGACGGCGGTGCCAGCCCTCGATCCGCTCATCCTCCTCGATCACCAGCGGACGTGGGCCTACGAGGCTCATCTCGCCCCTGACGATGTTCAGCAGCTGGGGCAGCTCGTCGAGCGCGGTAATTCGCAGGAAGCGACCCATGCGCGTCACGCGCGGATCGTCAGCGATCTTGAACAGACCTTCCTTGGCCTCGTTGCGCTCACGCAAGGAGTCCTTCATGTCCTCGGCGTCCTGGACCATCGTGCGGAACTTGATCATGTAGAAGCGCCGGCCGTGACGACCGACGCGCAGTTGCTTGAAGAACACGGTCCCGCGGCTGTCGAGCTTGATCGCGATCGCGAAGGCGATCATCAGCGGCGAGATCACCAAAAGGCCGAGTGAGGCGCCGAGTAGGTCGAAGCCGCGCTTCAGCGCCTGCGAGGAACGCGAGAGGTCAAAGCGGCGAACGCCCATCAGCGTCACGCCGTGCAGGTCGTCGAACTCGACCGCCGAGCCCACGACCTCGAGCATCCGGGGCAGCACGCTCACGCGGATGTCCACCGCCTTGAGCGTGCGCACCAAGTTCACGGTCTCGCTCGCGTCCGCGCTGGCCCCCCAGCCCGGCGCGATGATCGCGCGCTGCACGTCGAGCGTCTGGGCCAGGTCGCGGATCTCCTTCAGCCGCGGCGCCGAGAAGCCGTTCGTGCTCCACGGCTCGACTTGGCCAAGCTCGAGGTGGGCGACGATCTTCGCCTTGATCCCACCGTGCCCCGAGAGCTTCGCGCCCACGACTTCCGCCGAGCGCTCGTCGCCGATGAACAGGCAGCGCTCGGCCGGCCCGAGCCACATCGCGATCACCCGCGCGGCCGCACGCGCGAGCACCAGCATCCCCGCGAGCGCGATCCACAGGAACAAGGCCTCTTTGCGGTCGAGCGTGCCCGCTACGACCAGGCGCCCCGCGAGCAGCGCCACGAGCGTGCAGAGGGTCGCGAGCTGAAAGAGCTTCGGCGCCTCATCGAGCGTCGTCTTGCGCAAGAGCGTCTCGTCGCGGTCGTACAGGCCCAAGAGCTTCGCGCCGACCAGCAGCAGCGGCACGCCCACAAGGCTCTCCCAGGTCAGCTGCAGCGGCACTCTGCGCGAGGAAAGCTCGACCGTCAGCACGAGCGCACCCAATATTGCGATCACGTCCGCCGCCAGCAGCGAGCGACGAAACAGCGCGTCGCGGCGCAGGCTTACCGCGGGGCCACTTACGTCGGCAAACGGCCTGCGAACTAGCCGTCCGCGGCTCGCCCCCCTCGTCCCCCTCAGTCCGAGCGGAGCGCCCCACTGCAGCCCCGCGTCCGTCCTCTTCCCCGTCTCAACACTCATTAGCGCTCCCCGCCTCCGTGCCCGCCATCAGCTCTCCCCAGATGATGGCCACGCTGTCTCGAACAGTTGTCGAGATCCAGTGATTGCTGCTCGATGGTCTCATCATGCACTTAAGTCGGTCGTAAAGTCAAGCCTTGGAAACGAGATCGTTGTGTCTTGTCTGTCCCACGAGACTTGCGACCGCCCGCCACTGCACAACATATGGCCTGAGCGCCCGCCTCGTCCCGCTCTCTTTCAATGAGCGTCCCGGTAGCCCGCGCACCGAGCACAGCGCTCGTTCACAGGGCTCCCTCCACGCCTGGCCGCGCATGCGAGGCTCGATGGCGGGCTCCGGGTTCCGCTCCCCCCACGCCGGCCCTCCAGAACCGGCGCAGATCAGATTGTTCGCGCTCCCGAACAAAGCCGGGATTGCGTTTGGGCGCCCCGCACCGGCACGCGTGCTGCGCGCCGGTGCGACTAGGCGTCCGGACCGGCGGGGCCACTCGTTCCTTCGAGTGGCCCCGGCCGGACTTCATCTTGCATCGGGTCAACCGTGACCCTTACGACAATCGACTAGAAGCCGATAGCCGCCGCGCCTTCCTGCGCCTCCGTCAGCACAGCGCCCTTCGGCAGCGCGAGGTAGTCGTGGCCGGCGATGAGCTTCTGGCCCCCGCCGCCCTTCGTGTCCACCACGAACTTCAGGTAGTCGTGGACCGACGTCGCCTCACCGAGGCTCGTGCCCGGGAAGGACGCGAAGCTCGAGAACGCGAGGTCGAACGTGAGGCCGCACAGCGGGTACTTTTTCTCGATCGTGCGGGTCGTCACCGCGTTCCACGGTTCAAACACGCTCGACGGCGGGAATGCAACTTCGCCGTTGGTGTATTCGGTGCTCTTGCAGTTCGAGTCAGCGGTGGCTTCAGCGTCACCGTTGCTCGCCGGGTCGGCGAACTTCTGTTTGGTCGTGCCGAGACCGTTGTTCTGCAGCGGAGCCCAGAACTTCGACGTGCCCGGGCCGCCTTTGCCCGCGCCCGGCGTGAAGCCGCCGTTTGCACGTGCGTCAGGCAGACCCGCGTAGCCGATGCTGGAGGCCGTTTCGGCGACCTTCGCCACGAGCGCGCCACCGCCGGTACCGGTCGGCTTGACGATGTTGGCGGCTTTCGGCCAGGTCGTGTTTTCCGGACCCTCAGCGATCTGGTTCCAGGTCTTGCTTTCTTCTTTTTCGGTCGTGAACGACGCGCCGTTGATCAGGCCGAGGTAACGCTTGAAGATGTGCGTCGTGCCCGAGCCGTCTTTACGAGCGATCGGCGTGATCGTCGATTCAGGGTTGCAGCCTTCGCCGGACAGTTTGTCGCCGTCCTCGGTGATCTGGCTCCATTTGGTGATCGTCCCGCGGTAGATGCCCTCGAGCGTCAGGTTGTTGAGCTCAAGACGACCAGCATTTTTTTTGCTCGTCGCAACGCAGTTTTCCGGCAGGTGAACGATGACGGAGACCGCGAGCTGCAGGACCGGAATGGTCGCCAGCGTGTTCGGGGTCACCGTGGTCTCGTTTTCTTCGATTTCTTTTTTCTGGTTGGCGTCGGGACCTTCGTCGGTGCCGATGAAGCCGTTCGTCGCGTCGTACACCGCGGCGTGTTTGTTAGCACCCCACGATTCAAGACCCGCACCGCTGCCGGTGGAGGTGTATTTCACTTCGGGTTTACCAAGCGAGCCCTGGCCTTTGAGGCCGGCGCATGCCGCTTTGCTTTTCGACGTGTTGAAGCCGGGGCCCCACACCGTCTGGTGGGCAAGTTTCTGGGTCGAGGCTCCCTGACCCGTGACGTTCACGCCCGAGCACTGGGTGCCAAGCGACGCGCTCGCCGCCCCCGGTACGGCGAGGGCGGCCACGGCGGCCGCCGAAACAATGCACGCCGGCACAAGCCGATGCGCGGAAAGAACCTTCATCTCCGGTCTACCTCCTGATTTGCAGGTCCGTTGCGGACAGTCGAGAGCGGTCGCTCCCGTAGCGCAATCTCTCGCAGGAGGCCTTTGACAGTGTTGTCTGTGTGTGTCGAGCCTGTTACCAGCGTGTAAAGATGGGTTCCTGACGCTGGCTGGAGACAATCCGTCAGACCCGCTGGGCGAAACCATGGGCCTGCCCCGGGTCAGCTTGAAAAGGTAGTAGGGAACTGCTAGCGAAGCAATTACGACCAGCCGGACCTGTGAGTGCTACCTAGCCGGTGTGACTTGATGCCCCCGGAAACGGGGTGTGCCGACCCGTCCGTCAGGCGACACACATGGGGCCGACGCCTTACGTGGCATCGGCCCCATGAGTAAGGCTCACCCTCAGCTAGAACCCGATAGCCGCGGCGCCCGACTGTGCCTCGCTCAACACGGCGCCCTTCGGCAGCGCCAAGTAGTCGTGACCGGCGATCAACTTCTGACCTCCGTTGCCCTTTGAGTCGACAACGAATTTGAAGAAGTCGTGCACGGTCGTCGCCTCTTCAATGCTCGTGCCTGGGTAGGCCGAGTAGCTCGTAAAGGCGAGCTCTACGACGATGCTGCACAGCGTGTACTTCTTCTCGATCGTTCGCGTCGTCACCGAGTCCCACGGTTCGAACACGCTCGACGGCGGGAAGGCGACTTCGCCATTCGTGTATTCGGTGTTCTTGCAGTTCGAGTCACCCAGCGCTGCGACGTCTTTATTGCTCGCCGGGTCGGCGTACTTCAGTTTGCCGCTGGTCGCCAGCCCGTTGTTCTGGATCGGCGCCCAGAAGCGCGCCGTGCCGGGTCCGCCCGTGCCGGGGCTCGGTGTGAACGAGCCGTTCGCGCGAGCTTCCGCGAGCGTCGTGTAGCTGATGCTGCCCGGCGTTTCCGCGACCTTTGCGTCGATCGCGGTATCGCCCGTTTTCGCGGGCCGCACCACGTTCGCCGCTTTCGGCCAGTCGGTGTTCGTTAGGCCCTCAGACGTGCCGTTCCAGGTCTGGCTCGCTTCTTTTTCGTCCGTGAAGCTGGCATTGTTGATCTGGCTGAGGTACTTCTTGAAGATGTGCGTCGTTCCCGCGCCGTCCAGGCGGACGACCGGCTGAATCGCCGTTTCGGGGTTGCAGCCCGCACCTGACAGTTTGTCGCTGTCCTCAGTGATCTGACTCCATTTCGTGATCGTCCCGCGGAAGATGCCCTCGAGCGTCGCGTTGTTCAGCTCAAGACGGCCCGCGTCTTTCTTGCTCGTCGCCGTGCAGTTCGCGGGCAGGTTCACGATCACCGCGATCGCCGTCTGGAAAGTCGGAATCGATGCGACCGTGCCCGGGGTCGGCGTCGTTTGGTTTTCTTCGATTTCTTTGATCTGCAGTGCGTTCGGCGGTTCGGAAGCACCGATGAAGGCGTTCGTCGCGCTGAAGTTCGTCCCGACGTGTTTGTTCGCCCCCCACGATTCCAGGCCCGTAGCGGCGCTGGAGGTCGTGTAGGAGATGACCGGTTTGCCTTTGCTGCCCTGAGTTCCGCTGCACGCCGACTTGCTCGTCGAGGTGTTGAAGGCCGGGTCCCACACCGTCTGGTGGGCGAGCTTCGCGACGTTCGCGCCCTGTCCAGTTACGTTGGCGCCCGAGCACTGGGTTCCGAGCGACGCGTTCGCAGCACTCGGCAAGACGATGGCGGTCGCGACCGCCGTTGACAGAGCGCACGCCGCGAGCAGCCGGCGTACGGGAGCTGACCTCATTTCAAACTACCTCCTGATTCACGATTTCTTTTCGCGATGGCGCGGGCCCCGCCCAGCCACCCCGTGAGATTCCTCACTTCATCGGTGGAAATCGTGGCAGTGGTGTTTCGAAAAGCGCGTTTTAAAGCTGTGACCGACGCTTGAGATGAGTTCGTCGAGCCATCAAGGCCCCGGAGGGCCAGGGCCCGCAGCGACACGCGCGGCGGGCGCCAATAGGCGACACCCGGCGTTTGGGCTCAGACGGCGATAGGCCCAGCAGAGGACCTCTACGTTCAGAGAATCCGAGCACAACCACGGTAGTGGCCCGGGTCCGCCGGGGACCCGGGCCACGTACCGCGAGCCTTAATGCTTCTTCTTTGCGAGCTTTAGCGTGACGGTAGCCACGGAGGTGTGCGTGACCCCCGTGGAGTCATGCGCCACGATCGTCGCCTTCGCGCGCAGCGTGTGCGACTTCGCGAGCAGCTTGCGCGCCTTGGCTGAGAGATGAAGCGTGAGTGCCTTGACCGTTCCACCGCTGATCGAGAACGAGCCCGACGCCAGCGTGAGGATCGCCTTCTTAGCGCTGCGTCCTGACACGCTCGCGCTGACCGCGCCGATCGTGCTCAGCGTTACCGTTCCAGCGCAGCTCGCGCCCGCTGGGCAGCTCACCTTCACGGGAACACCACCGGAGGTACTCACCGACAGCGACGTGCCCGCGAGTTTCGCGTCGGGGGTCTTGTGTTCTTGCGAGGGCAGCACGCCGCCGCCCGGGGGAGGCGTGGTGGTCGTCCC
>Ga0335073_10009944_pt1 | contig 13348 bp, 13 predicted proteins | sample Lox_Sample_22_FD_207093 | JGI IMG/M metagenome (GOLD analysis project Ga0335073, IMG submission 207093) | Soil microbial communities from Loxahatchee National Wildlife Refuge, Florida, United States - Lox_Sample_2.2 | ecosystem: Environmental > Terrestrial > Soil > Wetlands | place: USA...
AGGACGCGATCAGCCACCGGGGCCGGGCGCTGCGCGCGCTGGCGCCGGTCATCGCGGCCACGGTCGGCTGACTCGGCCGGCGCCGGCGTTCAGCTGGTGCCCGGGTCGTTGGAGCCGCCGCCGCCGCCGATGTTCGTGGGCGCGACCAGCACGTGGCGCGGGGCGGGCAGCGCGACGTGCACCGGCTGGTTGATCGACGTGATGGTCATGGTCAGCTTCACCGTCTCGCCCGAGACCGTCTCCACCTCGGCGATCTTGCGCACCTGGTGGCTGGCGTCGATCCAGGCGTCGAAGCGGATGTCGCCCTTGATCAGGGTCAGCAGGGGCGCGACCTGCTTGCGCAGGGAGGCGGGCAGTTTGGCCACGGCGGCCTTGGGAGTGAACGTGCCCGCGTAGTGCGTGGTGCGCACCCCGTCGATGACCGCCGGGCCGACCTTGCGGACGTCTTTCGACGCGGCCAGCATCCTGGTCTGGGTCAGCGGGTCGCCGTTCTGGACGTTCTGCAGCAGGCTGGACAGGGCGGAGCCCGCCGACCCGGACAGGTCAGACAGCGGGATCTCGAGCCACGTCTTGCCGGCCGGCCCGGTGAGCGCGGAGAACGCGGCCGACTTGAGGTAGACGGCGTTGGCGGAGACGATGTCGGTCATGGCGATCGTCTGCCCCTGGCTCACGATCGACAGGTCCTCGTCCGCCAGCAGTTTGGGCTTGAGCTGAACCTGGATGCTGCCGGTGCTGGTCGCCGACACGATGCCGCTGACGTTGACCGTGATGTTCGAGCTCATCGAGTTCACGCGCTGCGTCTTGTCCGCGGCCAGCGTGATCGCGGTCCGGGGGGTCAGCGGTGCCGCGGAGCCCGAGCCGCCGCCGCAGCCCGCTATTAACGTCAGGGCGCCGGCGCAGGCCGCGACCGCCGCGGCGCGCCGAGGGCCGACCCTAACCGGCGAATGCGTCCAAAGGTCCGTCATGACAGCGCAGGCTAGCCGGCGCCCGGGGCCGGGCAACCGGTAGCGTTGGTCCGACCCGCCCTGCCTCGGAAGGGAACCTGCGTGAGCGATCATCGGCTGGCCCCCGGCGACCCGGCACCCGAGTTCACCCTGTCCGACGCCGACGGGAACCAGGTGAGCCTCTCGTCGCTGCGCGGCCAGCGGGTGATCATTTACTTCTACCCGGCCGCGATGACCCCGGGCTGCACCAAGCAGGCCTGCGACTTCCGGGACAGCAAGAGCGACCTGTCGGACGCCGGTTTCGCGGTGCTCGGCATCTCCCCGGACTCGCCGGCCAAGCTCGCGAAGTTCCGGGATAAGGAGGGGCTGACGTTCCCGCTGCTCTCCGATCCGGACCGCGAGGTGCTCCAGGCGTACGGCGCCTACGGCGAGAAGATGATGTACGGGAAGACCACGGTCGGCGTGATCAGGTCCACGTTCGTGGTCGGGCCGGACGGTCGGCTCGAGCACGCCTACTACGGGGTCAAGGCCACCGGCCACGTCGCCCGGCTCCGCAAGGACCTGGGCGTCTGATCCCGAGGGTCGCCGGGGCGGAACGAATACAGTGCACGTGCGCGGGTGTGGCGAAATGGCATACGCGGCAGGTTTAGGTCCTGTTGGTGGCAACACCGTGGGGGTTCGAGTCCCCCCACCCGCACATTTTCCCCGCGGCGATCAAGCCCGGGACACCACTAGCCCCACCGCTCCTTCAACGTCAGCCGCCTGCCCGGCACGCCATCCCTCCCGCCCACCCCGCCCAGACCATGAGATTCATGATCATCTCAGGATGTTGCAACAGATTCTGGAGAGCAGGGTGTGAAAAGTCGTAACGATCAAGGAATCCAGCGGGCCGCGGGCGCGAACTGGTAACAGAACGTAGCTGGTCGGTACGCATGTGTGGGGGGTGGGTAGGTCGTTCCGGAGGGGGGCGTCGTCGACCGCGGAGGATCGTTAGTGCTCGGGGGCCAGGAGCCGGCGCGACGCTTCGCCGTGGTGAGCGCCGTGGTGAGCGCCGTGATCGCGGCGGCGGTGGCGATCGCGATCTGGCGCTATGAGGACGCGCTAAGCGAGGCCAACATGGCGATCGACGCCCGGCACGACGCCCGGCAGACCGCCGAGCTGGCCGCGGACTTCTGGCACGAACGCGAGGCGATGAACAAGTACCTGCTGAAGCCGTCGCCGGGGGATCTGCGGGAGATCAGCGCCCAGCACATCGCCTTCCGGACGACCTCGGTCAGCCTGGGCCATAGCCAGACGTTCGTCGAGACGCGTTTGCGGCTGCAGGCCACCGGGGCCGACGACGTCTTCTACGCGCTGTTCATCCGCGTCGACGTGGCCGGCGGCACGACACAGCCGCGCGAGGTGGCGGCCATTTCCCGGCTGACCACGGCCGGGACCAGCGTGCAGCGGCCGCTGGACGCCGAAGACGCCGCCCAGGCGGCGCGGGCGAATTCGTTCCAGGCCGCGGCCAACTCGGCGGCCGGCGAGGCCACGGGGGTCGGCATCGGGGCCGCGATCCTCGCCGTGCTGGCCGGCGTGGCGGTCTCGCTGTTCGCGATCAGGTTGCTGCGCCGGGGCGGCCAGCGGGAGGAGCAGCTGAGCGCGGCGCTCGGCCAGCTGAACAACCTCCTGGCCCGGATCCGCTCGACCTCGGCGGTGCTCGGCGAGGTCTCCGGCGAGCTGCGGCTCGCGGCCAAGAACGCCGAGGCGGTCGCCAGCCAGCAGTCGTCGGCGGTCGCGCAGACGTCGGCCACGATCGAGGACCTGGCCACCGCGGCCGGCTCGATCGCCGACAACGCGCACGAGATGGCCAAGGCGGCCGAGCGCACCGGCGACACCATGCGCGACATGCGGGAGAAGGTCGATGCGATCGCCGCGCGGGCGCTCTCGCTCGGCGAGCGAGCGCAGAAGATCGGTGAGATCGTGGAGCTGATCAACGAGATCGCGGCGCAGACGAACCTGCTCGCGCTGAACGCCGCCATCGAGGCGGCGCGGGCCGGCGAGGCCGGTAAGGGCTTCGCGGTCGTCGCGGCCGAGGTGCGCAAGCTCGCGGAGCGGTCGGTGCGGTCCACCGAGTCGATCAGCGTGATCATCACCGGCGTCCGGGACGAGACCAGCGCGACGATCGTGGCGACCGAGGAGGGCGCACGCCAGGCCCGGGACGTGGGCGACCTGATGACGTCCACGGCGACCATGCTCGAGCAGTCGATCCTGGCCACCCAGCAGCAGAAGTCGGCCGCCGAGCAGGTGGACGCGGCGATCCAGCAAATCCGCGCGGCGGCCGACCAGCTGGCGGTCGAGCAGTCGCAGTGGGCCGCGACCGCGGCCCGGCTGGAGGCGCTGGTCGCCGACCTCGACCAGACGCTGCAGGCCGAGAACGGCGCGAGCGGCCATGCCCGGTTATGTCCGGCTGTCGGTCGGCGCCGAGGCCTATGCGATGCCCGTGGAAAACGTGCTCGAGGTGGCCGAGCTGGGCCAGGTCACGGCCGTTCCCGGGGCCCGGCCCGAGCTGCTCGGGATCAGGAACCTGCGCGGCCGGATCCTGCCGGTGGCCGACCTGGCCCGGGTGCTCGGGATCGTCAGGAGCGCTCCGCTTCGGCGGCTGGTGGTGGCCGAGGATGCCGGGCGCCGGGCCGGGTTCGCGGTGGACGAGGTGCCCGGGATCGGCGAGCTGCCCGATCCGGACCAGGACACCGGGTCCGAGCTGCTGGCCGGGGCCGCCCTCAGCGGGGGTGACCTGATCGGGGTCATCGACGTGACCCGGGTCTTCGATTCGCTGGCCGGGGCGCGATCGTGAGCGGGATCGACACCGAGCTGACCGGCATCTTCCTGGACGAGACCACGCAGCGCCTCGAACGTATGGATGAGATGCTGCTCGCGATCGAGTCCGGCCAGGGCGACGCCGACGCCGTGAACTCGCTGTTCCGCGACGCCCACACGATCAAGGGCGCGGCCGGCTTGTTCGGCCTGGGCGACCTCCGCGCCCTGGCCCACGCCGCCGAGGACGTGCTGGCCCGGGTCCGCGGCGGCGGGACGTTCCCGCCCGGGCTCGCGGCCCCGCTGCTGCGCGCGACCGACGCGATGCGCCGACTGGTGGCCGGTGCGGTTGGTTCCGCCGCCTCCGGCGGGCCCGGGGGGCCGGCCGGGCCGGCCGGGCCAGCCGGGCCGGCCGGTTCCGCCGAGCCGGTCGCCGAACTGGTCGCCGAGCTCGCCGCGTGCCGGGACGCGCTGGTCGCGGCGGAGCCGGACCCACGTCGGCCCGCGCCCGGGCAGGCGCCCGCGACGGGGGAGCGGTCCGGTCGCCGGCCGGGCGCGTCGCCCGCGATCCGGGTGCCGGCCGCGAAGATCGACCATCTGATCGACGTGACCGGCGAGATCATCCAGCGCCGTCACCGCGTGGAACACCTGATCGGCGAGCAGACGCGGCTGTCCCCTGAGCTGGACGACGCGTTCTCCAGCGGCGGGCGCATGCTAGATGACCTCATGGAGACCGCGGTGGGCATGCGCACGCTCCCGCTCTCGGTCATCACCACGCGGCTGCCGCGCGCGGTGCGCGACATCGCGCGGGCGGCCGGGAAGCAGGTCGACTTCGTGGTCAGCGGCGCCAGCACCGAGATCGACCGGGTCATCCTGGAGAGCCTGGCCGAGCCGCTGACCCACCTGCTGCGCAACGCGGTCGGGCACGGCATCGAGCCCCCGGCCGAGCGCCAGCGGGTCGGCAAGCCCCCGCGCGGTCATGTCGGGCTGCGGGCCGTCGCGCGCGGCAGCACGGTGGAGATCGTGGTCGCGGACGACGGCCGCGGCGTCGCACCGGAGGTGCTGAGGCAGGCCTCCGACGAGGGATCGCTGGCTGCGGTGCTGACCCGTCCCGGGTATTCGACGGCCGCGGAGGTGACCGAACTGGCCGGGCGCGGGGTCGGGCTCGACGCCGTCAGGGAGTACGTGATCGGGCTGGGCGGCAGCCTCGAGGTGCGCAGCGAGCCGGGCCGGGGCATGGAGGTCGTGCTGCTGCTTCCGCTCGCGCTCGCCCTGACCGAAGCGCTGCTGTTCGAGCGCGGCCCGGGCGTCTACGGGGTGCCGCTGACTGCGGTCGGCGAGGTGCTGCTGGTCACGAAGACGCTGATGCTGCAGGGCCAGGCCGTGCTGGAGGTCCGGGGCGTGTCGCTGCCCGTCGCCGACGTCGCCGGGCTCATCGGCGCGGCCGCGCCCCCGCTCGGCGACCGGTCGCCCGCGATCCTGCTGTCCGTCGCCGGCCGCCGGGCCGTCGTGACCTGCGACGCGCTGATCGGAACCGCGGAGGTCGTGGTCAAGCCGCTGGGCCTGGCCGACGCCCCCGGGTATCTCGGCGCGGCGATCCTGGGTGACGGCCGGATCGCGCTGCTGATCGAGCCGGAGGGGCTGACCCGGGAATCGCCGCGTGCCGCCGGACCGCCGCGGATCCTGGTCGTCGAGGACTCGCTCACGTTCCGGGAGCTGGAGCGCGGCATCCTCGAGGCGGCCGGCTACCCGGTGGTCACCGCGGGCGACGGCCGCGACGCCCTGCTCGCGATCGGCCGCGACCCGCGGATCGCGCTGGTCATCACCGACCTGGAGATGCCCGACGTGGACGGCATCGAGCTCACCCGGACCATCCGGGCCGACCCGGCGCGGGCTTCGCTGCCGGTCGTGATCGTGACCTCGTACGGGGCCGAGGCCGACCGGCGCCGGGTGATCGACGCGGGCGCCGACGCGTACGTGCCCAAGCGCGGCTTCGACCAGCAGGTCCTGCTGGCCACCGTCGAGCGGCTCGTGGGCCGGTGACCCGGTGGCCGCGATACGGGTGCTGGTGTGCGAGGACTCGCGGGTCTACGCCGTCGCGCTGCGGCGGATGCTCGAGTACGACGGCGAGATCGAGGTCGTGGCCGTTTGCGCCACCGCCGAAAAGGCGCTCGCCGCGCTGCCACAGCTGGAGCCGGACCTGGTCACCATGGACATCGAGCTGCCCGGCGTGAGCGGCCTGGACGCGGTCGGCGAGATCATGGGCTCGCGGCCGGTACCGATTCTCGTGCTGTCGAGCTACGCCGACGCCGGCAGCGACAAGGCGGCGGCGGCGCTCGCGGGCGGGGCGCTCGACGCGATCGTCAAGGACGATCTGGACCTCGACGATCCGGCCGGCTCGGCGGGCGCCGCGTTCCGGCAGCGCGTGAAGATGCTGAGCCGGGCGCGGGTGATCCGGCACCCGCGAGCTCGGCTTTCCGCCGTCACGGATTCGCCGGGCCCGGCACGGTGCGCCTCGGCGATCGGCGTGTGCGCCTCGACCGGCGGCCCGGAGATGCTGATGTTCCTGCTCACCGCGCTGCCGGCGGACTACCCCGTGCCGCTGCTCATCGTCCAGCACATGGCGGCCGGGTTCACCGAAGGGCTGGTCCGATGGCTGGACCGCGCGGTGGCGATGCCGGTCGGCGTGGCCGCCGACGGGATGCGGGCCCGGCCGGGGGCCTGGATCGCGCCGCACGGCGCGCACCTGACCCTGGCCGGGTCCGGGCACCTGGCCATGGACCGGCACACGCAGGCCGGGGCGCACCGGCCATCGGGCGACCTGCTGCTGCGCAGCATCGCCGAGGCGGCCGGGCGAAACGGCGTCGCGGTGGTGCTGAGCGGGATGGGCACGGACGGGGCGGCGGGAGCCGCGGCCGTGCACCGCGCCGGCGGCCTGGCCATCGCCCAGGATGAGAAGTCCTCGGCCGTGTCCGGGATGCCGCGGGCCGCCGTCGAAGCGGGCATCGACGCCGTGTTGTCGCCGGGTGAGATCGCCAGCGAGCTGCGGCGGCTGCGCTTCGTGACCCAAAGAGGAAACACAGCATGACCGTGCTGGTGCCGCTGGACGAAGATCACCACGTCCACTCGACCTTCTCCGGCGACGCGGTCAGCACGCTGGCCGAGAACATCGACGCGGCCCGCGAGCGCGGGCTGCGGGCGATCTGCCTGGCCGAGCACGTGCGCCGCGACTCGGCGTGGGTGCCGGGGTTCCTGGCCGCCGTCGCCGCGCTGCGGCCGGTGCCCGGGCTCGACGTGCGGGCCGGGGTGGAGGCCAAGATCCTGGACCGGGCCGGCCGGCTCGACCTGCCGGACGGCCTGGCCCAGGCCGGCGGGGGCCTGGACGTCGTGCTGATCGCCGACCACCAGTTTCCCGGCGAGGCGGGGCCGGTTAACCCCCGCGAGATGCGGGACGCCCTGCTCGGAGGCCTGGTCACCGCGGGGGAGGTGATCGACTGCCTGATCGACGCGATCGCGGGCGCGCTCACCGTGCCGGACCGGCCGCAGCTGGCCCACATGTTCAGCATCCTGCCCAAGATGGGCCTCGACGAGTCCAACGTCCCGGGCCACGCCATCGCCCACCTGGCCCGCCAGGCCCGGATCGCGGGCGCCCGGCTGGAGGTCAACGAGAAGTGGTCCTGCCCTTCGGCGCGGGTGGTGCGGGCGTTCGCCCAGGCCGGCGTGCACCTGGTGGCCAGCACCGACAGCCACGACTGCCGCGACATCGGGGTCTACGCCGCGGTCCGGCGCATCGCCGACGGCGCCTTCTCCGGCGCGGCGCGGTGGTGATCTGGCGTCCTGCTCACCAGGATTCGATCAGCGGGCCCAGGTCGGCCAGCCGGGTGATCACCGCGTCGGGCCGGGCGTCGGCGAAGGCGGGCACGTCGCTGTTCGCCATCAGCACGGCGCGCATCCCGGCCCGCTTGGCCCCGTACACATCGTCGAACGGCCGGTCGCCGACGAACACGCAGCCGGCCGGGTCGTCGACCCGCACCGCCGCCATGGCCGCCCGGAACGCCTCGCGGTGCGGCTTGGTCCAGTCGATCTCGCTGCTGTAGACCGCGCCGTCGATCAGCCCGTCGACCCCGTCCCGGACGAAGAACTGCTGGTGCACCTGCCGCGGCCACATCGTGTTCGATAGCACGCCGATCCTGATCCCGCCTGCCCGCAGCCCGCGCATCAGCTCATGCGCATCCGGGTCGGTGAGCGTGTGCGGCTCCCAGGCCTTGAAGTAGCTGGCCAGGAACGCCTCCGTGGGCGTGACCCCGGCCCGCTCGAACACGTGATCCATGGTCGCGCTGCGGTGCTCGCGCTCGGCCGCGACCCAGAGTTCCCTTTCGGCGGCCCGTATGGCCGAGGCGGTGCGTTCAAAAATCTGGTCTTCAAAATGCTCGGCGCAGACGTCGCGCCACAGCGCCACATGATCGACGGTGTGCCACGGGGTCAGCGTCCCGCCCCAGTCGAAGATCACTGCCTGTACCGTCACGACACGATCCTACGTCTCGGGTCTATTGTTATAAGTGGTACAGAAAGGCATCAGTGGGACGAAAGAGGAACAGTGTGACGGACAGCACAGCCGACCTGACCGAGAACGTGCTCGAGCCACTGATCGACACGACGCTGCGCGGGCTCGAACGCGAGCACGGCGTGGACGACCTGGGCGCGATCACCGACTGGCCGGGACTGGTCGCGCAGCGTCTGAGCGAGACGCCCGGGACCGAAGCGGTGCTGTATCCGTCGCTGGCGGACCTGATCGCCGACGTTTCGCAGGTCAACACGCGGCTGGCCGATTTCGCGTTCGAAGCCGCCGCGGTCGGCAACCTCGGTGTCACGCTGCTGCGCGCGCCCGGACAGGAACCGCGGCTGGCGTTGTGGGTGTCCCACGCGACCACCGAGGCGCAGCTCGCCGACCAGATCCGCGCCGTGCTCGCCGCCGTGGGAACCAGCCATGACGAGTACATCGAGTTCTCCCGGCCGCGGCGCCGGTTAGCGCCGGGGCCGGACCGGGTCCCATCGGAAGAACAGGACCGAGGCGAGGACGCCGGCGGCCGCCCAGGCCGCGAGCACGGCGAGGTCGCGTCCGGAGATCAGGCTGAGGCCGGGGCCGGTGTGGGTCAGCGCCTGGGTGGCGGAGCTGATGATCGGCTGGGCGGGCAGGTAGCGGGCCACGGTCGCCAGCCAGCCGGGCTCGGCCGACACCGAGCCGAGGCCGCCGGAGAACAGGATCACCGGCAGGTAGGTCAGCATCAGCACCGGCCCGGCGCCCTGCGCCGTGGGGACCAGCGAGGTCACCGCCGTGCCGACCGCGGCCCAGGCCAGGGCGCCCAGAACGAAGATCACCAGCAGGCTGAGCGCGGCCGCGCCGGTCAGGTGCACGTGGTACATGGCGGTGCCGACCGCGACCGCGATGGCCACGCTGCCCAGGGCGGTTAGCGCGGTCGCGGCGATCCGGCCGGCGAAGAAGCACCAGGTCGGCAGCGGGGTGGCCCGCCACCGGCGGAGCACGCCGTCCTGGCGGCTGGTGACCAGCCCGATCGCGTGGCTGATGTACGCGGTGACGATCAGGCCGAACGCGGCCAGGCCGGCCACCAGGGCGCTCTCGAGCTGCGGGTCGAGGTGGCGCCGCGAGGAGCTCAACACCAGCAGCAGCACCGGGATGACCAGGCTGAACACCATGGCGCGCGGGCTGCGCATCAGCAGCAGCATCTGGTACCGGATCTGGGCGGCGAGGAGCTGCCCGGTGCCGGGCAGCCGCTGGATGGTCAGTTCAGACATGGTGCCTCGCTGGTGAGGGAGAGGTAGGCGTCTTCCAGGCTCGGCGGGGTGACCTCGAGGCCGGTCAGGTCGGCGCGGAACCGGCGCGCCCAGCCGATGAGCGCGTCGAGGTCGGCGGTCAGGTCGGCCGACGGCAGCGACAGCTCGTTATGCCGGGAGTCGACGTGGCGGGCCAGGGCCGGGGGCAGGTCGCCGGGGTTAACCCCCGGCGGCAGGTGGTAGCGGATGACCGGGATGCCGCCGCGGGCGCGCAGCTGGTCCGGGGCGGCGTCGGCCACGACCCGGCCGTCAGCCAGCACGATCACCCGGTCGGCGAGCCGCTGCGCCTCTTCTATGTAGTGGGTGGTGAGCAGCACGGTGGTTCCGCCGGCGACCAGGCTCTGGATGACGGCCCACAGCTCCCGCCGCGCCTCGGGGTCCAGCCCGGTGGTCGGCTCGTCGAGGAACAGCACCTCCGGCCGGCCGATGATGCCCAGGCCCAGGTCCACGCGCCGGCGCTGGCCGCCGGAGAGGGCGCCGATCCTGGTGCCCGCGTCGCCGGCCAGGTCGATCATCTCGATCACCTCGGCCGGCGCCATGGGCCGCGGGAACAGCCCCGCGTACAGGCCGATCGCCTCGGCCACGGTCAGCTGCAGGTCCAGGCTGGTCGTCTGCAGAACCAGCCCGATCCGGGCCCTGCGGGCGCGCCCGGCCCGGCCGCCCTGGCGCGGGTCGGCTCCGAGTACCCGGACCACGCCGCTGCTCGGGGTCAGGAACCCCTCCAGCACCTCGATGGTCGTCGTCTTGCCCGCGCCGTTCGGCCCGAGCACCGCGGCCACCTGGCCGGCCGGGACGTCGAAGCTGACGTCCTCGACCGCGGAGAAGCTGCCGAACCGCTTGACCAGGTGTTCGACCTCGATAACGGTCACCGCAGCATCCCGTTCGCGCCGCCCCGGCCGCCGAGCAGACTGCCGCCGCGCCGCCACGAGGCGAACATTCGGCATCCGCCGAGCACCAGGCCAAGGCATCCGATGAGCACCGCTCCGATGTTGCCGGCCACGATTCCGATCGCGAGGAAGACCGCGCCGCCGACGAGCGAGATCCACGGGTAGCGCCGTCCGAGCAAGAGGAACATCTGACTGGCCTTTGCGTTTGCTGCGGGCTCCTGGCGAGGCACCGCGACTAGGACCAGCGTGCCGGGGCCGGAGGGCCGGCGTCTTCGGCGCGGGGGCTGATCTTGCGGTGCGGCCGGCGGCGCCGGTCTCCACCCCAGGGTGGAGCGGCTCCACCTTGTTCCTCCACCTTGGGCCCGAGGACGCGTGGCTGACCCCGCCGTACGCTGGCAGGTATGAACGGCGACCAGGTGCCGGCGCCGACGCTGGCCGCGGTGCGGCTGGCGCGCGCCCAGCGCGATCTGCTGTTGCGCCGGCTGCGGGTGGGCGGGCTGGTCACGCTCGCGGTGGTGCTGATCGTCGCGTCGGCCAAGGACCCCGGCCCCGGGCTGCACGGCGGCGGGCTGCTCATCCTGTGCTCGATGGCCGGGATCGCGGCGGGCGGGCTGACCGCGCTGTGCGCGCGCCGCGCCGTCGGCCCCTTGCTCTTGCTGCCGTTCGCGCTGCTGCTGGCCGGCTCGGCGGGCCTGACCTGGCTGGAACCGCAGGGCGGCGCGGGCGCGCTCGGCTTCTTCATCGCGGCGGCCGCGGCGCTGCGACTGCTGCCCGAGGTGCGGCATCGCATCGCGATCGCCTCCGCTGTGGCGGTGATCGGCGTCGTGCTGGTGCTGACGGCCGAGGTGTTCCGTGCGCACGGGCAGCAGCCGGGCGTTGGCATCGGGGGCGTGGCGGTCGCCATCCTGCCCGGCGCGGCCCTGGTGGCCGCGTTGCTAACCCGGCGGCTGGACCGGGACAGCTACCAGATCGAGCGGTTGCTGGTGGACCTCGAGAAGGCGCAAGACGCCGAGGTGCGGGCGGCCGCCCTGGCCGAGCGGCAGCGGCTGGCCCGGGAGATGCACGACGTGCTCGCGCACTCGCTGTCCGGGCTCGCCCTGCAGCTGGAGGGGGCCCGGCTGCTGGCCGTCGACGACGCGGCGAGCGCCCGGCTGACCGAGACCATCGAGCGGGCGCACCACCTGGCCAAGTCCGGGCTGCAGGAGGCGCGCCGGGCGATCGGCATGCTCCGCGACGAGGAGGAGCTGCCGGGGCCGGAGCGGCTCGCCGGGCTGGCCGCGGAGTTCGAGCGCGACACCGGGGTTCCGTGCACGTTCCAGGTGACCGGCGAGCCGCGCGAGCTCGGGTCGCAGGCCCGGCTGGCGCTGTACCGGGTGGCTCAGGAGGCGCTGACGAACATCCGCAAGCACGCCCGCGCCGACCGGGCCGAGGTGCGCCTCTGCTACGAGCCGGACGGCGTCCGGCTGACGATCGAGGACGTGGCCCGGGACCGCGAGGCGGTGACCGCGATGGCCGGCGGCGCCCCGGCCGGCGCGGGTACGGGCGCTCAGCTCGCGGGCGGCGGGTACGGCCTGACCGGCATGCGGGAGCGCGCGGAGCTGCTGGGCGGCCGCCTCACGGCCGGGCCGGCCGGCGGCGGCTTCCGGGTGGACCTATGGGTGCCGGCATGAGCGAGCGGTCCGGCCCGGGCGATCCGATCAGGGTGCTGCTGGCCGACGACCAGCGGGTCGTCCGGGACGGGCTGGTCCTGCTGCTCGGGCTGCTGCCGCAGGTCGAGGTGGTGGGCACGGCGGCGGATGGCGAGGAGGCGGTGGCCCGGGCCACGGCGCTGCGGCCGGACGTGGTCCTGATGGATCTGCGCATGCCGCGCTGCGACGGCGTGCAGGCGACCCGCCGGCTGCGCGAGCAGATTCCGCAGACCCGGATCATCGTGCTCACCACGTACGCCGACGACCGCTCGGTCCTCGAAGCGCTGCGGGCCGGGGCCCGCGGCTACCTGACCAAGGACGCCGGGGCGGAGGAGATCAGCCAGGCCCTGCGGCAGGTGGTCGACGGCCATGCGGTCATCGACCCGGCCGTACAGCACCACCTGGTGGACGCGATCGCGGTCGCGCCCGCCGATCCGGTTGGGCGGCCGCTTCCCGACGGCCTGACGCCGCGCGAGGCCGAGGTGCTCGCGCTGATCGCCGAGGGCCTGTCCAACGCGGAGATCGCGACCCGGCTGGTGGTCAGCGAGGCCACGGTCAAGAGCCACGTCAATCACCTGCTGGCCAAGATCGGCGCGCGCGGGCGCGCCCAGGCCGTTACCTATGCCTACCGGAACGGAGTCGCCTCTCCCGATCGGTGACCGGGCATTTTTCGGCTACGGTACTTCTATGTCCGGGTTGCAATTCATCGTCGACTTTGTCAAGGCGCTTGCCTGGCCGGCGGCGATCGTGGCGATCGTGGCATTCCTGCGCCGCCCGATCGTGGACATCTTGATGCAACTGGCATCCGGCCTGCGGCGGCTGCGCTCGGGGAAGTCCGACGCCGAGTTCGACCGGATCGCCGCTCAGACCAAGGCCGAGCTGACCGCGACGGTGTCGGCCGGGCCGCCCGGCGCGGCCCCGATCCCGGTGGGGCTCAGGTTCGCCGCGGCGGCCGACGATGATCCGGCCGCGGCCATCACCGGGGCGTTCGGCGCGGTCGAGGCCGCGCTGCGCGACCTGCTCGGCTCCAGCGGCAAGCTGGTCCCGATGGGCAGCGGCGATCCCACCGCCGTGGCCAGGTTCGCGCGCGATCAGGGGCTCGTGCCCGAGTCGATCGTCCGGGCCGTTGATGGCCTGGTCGCGCTGCGCAACGTGGCCACCGCGGACCCGGCGCAGGTCA
>Ga0335073_10009945_pt1 | contig 13346 bp, 9 predicted proteins | sample Lox_Sample_22_FD_207093 | JGI IMG/M metagenome (GOLD analysis project Ga0335073, IMG submission 207093) | Soil microbial communities from Loxahatchee National Wildlife Refuge, Florida, United States - Lox_Sample_2.2 | ecosystem: Environmental > Terrestrial > Soil > Wetlands | place: USA: Florida...
TGCGAATGTTGCAGGCGCGAATCATCTCGAGCACCGCGGGCCACACAGCGGCGTGATGCTCTTTATATCTCTCCTCGGCCTCGGGCTTGAGGCCGATCACCATTCCATAACGCTTCATGGCGCCTCCTGGGGAATCAATACAGATCGGGCAGGTCAAACTCGCCGAGTTGCAGCGGATAGACACCGTGTTCGCGCACCAGCCGCACCACGTAATCGTAGTTCTCGCCAGAGACGTTCGAGGGCACCGAATGGTCCGACTGAAAGATGAATCCTCCGCCCTTGGCCGCATTCAACTTGGTCAGCACGGCGCCGCGCAATTCCTCTTTGCTGCCCGCGGCCCACAACTGCACGTCCATGTTGCCGCAGAAGCCGAGCCGGTGGCCGAGCTTGCGGCGCAGATCGACCGCGTCGAGACCGGCCTTATATTCAAGTGGATTGTAGGCATCGACGCCGATCTCGATAAAGTCGTCGAAGATGCGCGTAACGTTGCCGCAGCCGTGATAGATGACCGGCAACCCGTGGCTGTGGCACTCGTCGATCATGGCCTTCACGCCGGGCTTGAAGTACTGCCGCCAAAACGTTGGCGAGAAGAGCATCCCCTTCTTGTAAGCCACGTCGCCCCAGATGATCATGCCCGCCAGGCGCCCACCCGCGGCCTTGATCTGCGCGCGGACGATGCCCAGGTTGAACTCATGCAGCCGGTCGACGAAGCGCGCGATGGCGTCGGGGTATTCGGCCATCCACATCATCACGTTTTCCGTGCCGATGATGCGCCAGATCATCTCGTGCGCCTCGCATGCGCCGCCGTAGACGGGAAAATCGGCGTATTCGGCGGCAACGCGATCGACAAACGGCGCGAGGTTGCGCTCGAACCCATCGCCCACGCCGTTGATCTGGTCGTCGCCGGCGCGAAAGAAGCGGCGCTCGTCGAAGGGGTCTTCGAACTCGAAGGCCTCCATCTTTTCGATGCTGTCGGTGTCGAAGGCAACAAAGGCCGGCATGGGCAGATCGAATCTTTTGCGGATCGTTGCTCCGAAGCCGGTGTGGACCGTGACCTCCGTCTCGTCGTCGCGCAGGATCTCGAACGGCCGGATGTGCGGGTCCATGTTCGGCGCCGCCACGCGCCAGTCGAGATCGTAGTAGCGATAAATGTCGGCATCGGCGGCGAGGCCCAGTTCACTGCGCCAACGACTCAAGAAACCGCCCCAGAAGAAATCGCTGATCGGCACGCGGTCGGCCTCTTCGTGGCGCAGCGCTTTGTTCATCCGTTCGAGCTTGGCGAGGCAATTTGCGGTTCGTTGCATGTCTTTCCTTGCTCCGGCTAGCAGCAGCGTGCAGCCCCGGTTTTCGATGAATGCATTTGCAACACCACCAAGGGATTCCGCAATACTATAGTCCTGTCGAGACGATCGTGCCCATGACGAATTCACGCCGGCTCGCGATAGCGGCTAGGATCCAGTTGCATTGGCGCATCGAAGATTCAATCGAGTCCAAATTGCGGAACGTGGAGGAGCGATGAGCGCGAGTGTCACGCATCGGCGCGAGTTTTTGAAACAGGCAGGCTTGGTAGGATCGCTTGGTTCGGCCGCGATCATGGCGGGATTGCCGGAGCGCGTCCTGGCGCAAGGCGGCGCGGCCGTCATCATTGAAGAAGCCGCGCCCCCGCAGGCAGAAGAGGCCGAGAAGCATCACATCAAATTCGCCGTGTGCGGCATGAGCCACGATCACATCCACGGCATGATCGGCGCCGTTCAGCGCGGAGGCGGCGAGTTGGTGGCCGCCTGGGGCGGCGAAGAAGACAAGCTTGCCGGTTTCCGCAAGCGCTATCCCGATGTCAAGATCGTCGAGACGCAAGATGAGATTCTCGACGACCCGGCGATTCAACTGGTGCTAACCTCGCAGATTGCCAGCGAGCGCGCCGGTATTGCGGTGCGCGCCATGAAACGCGGCAAGGATTTCCTCTCCGACAAGCCGGGCATGACGACGCTCGAACAACTCGCCGACGTGCGCGCGACGATTGCCGAGACCAAGCGAATCTACGCCATCCTCTATAGCGAACTGCTGGAGGTGAAGGCCGCGGTATACGCCGGCGTTCTGGTGGGTCAAGGCGCGATCGGCAAAGTGATTCAGACCATCAACATTGCGCCGCATCAGATCTTTCAGCACGCGGGAGACGCGGGCGGCAGCGGCGGCCGGCCCGAGTGGTTCTGGAACCCCGAGCAGTACGGCGGAATTCTCTGCGACATCGGCTCGCACCAGGTGGATCAATTTCTTTTCTTCACGGGATCGACCGAAGCCGAAGTCGTCGAGTCGCAGATCGCCAACGTGCGCCATCCTGACCATCCGCGCTTTCAGGATTTCGGCGACATGGTGCTCTGCGGCAATCGCGGCCTCGGTTATGTGCGCCTCGATTGGTTTACCCCCAACGGCCTGGGCACATGGGGCGACGGGCGCCTGTTCATCCTGGGCACCGATGGCTACATGGAAGTGCGCAAGTACGCCAACGTCGGCGTGAGCCATCAGGGCAACAATCTTTTCGTCGTCGATGGCAAGCAGGCGCGGTTCATCGATTGCAACGCCATGCCACTGCCCTTCGGCCCGCAGTTCGTCGCCGACATCGTAAACCGCACCCACCTGTCGCAAAACCAGGACGAGGCGCTGCTGGCGGCGGAACTCGTCATCAAGGCGCAGAGGAAAGCGAAATGGGTGTCGCTCGCCGAGTGATTGCAGGAACCTGTTACTCGTTGCGAGCCGCAGCCGTCGTCGCAGCCATCCCCGGCGCATCGGGGATTCTGCAGACCGCGTAGCCCCGCTGCTGGTAAGGGCAATCCATGCCCGCCGGCGCTGCGCCGTGAATCACGGCCCATGTGACCGGATAGTTCTGCGCCAGCCGCGTGAATTCGGCGGCGGTGAAATGGTTCAGGCCATAGGTGGAATCGCTCATCTGTTTCCACTCCGCCGCCAAGTTGGGAAAGACCGCCACCGCGCCGCCGTCCTTGTAGTAGTCCGCAAGTTCGGAGCGATGACTGATAGCGCGGAATCCGTGCGCATCCACACCTGCATCCATAAAGTAGCGCGAGTCAACGGCAAAGACGGCTGCGTGCGGTGTGTTCTGCCGAATCCATAAGAGCGTGTTGACCCAGGCATTGGAGCTGGTCTTCATGCCCGGCCACTCGATGTGCGGGCTGCTTGGATACATGTTGCGCTCCACGGCAAACATCAGGATAGCCACCGAGAGGCAGAGCGCCGGCGCCGCGATTACGCGCAATTTGCTCGGGATTCCACCGGCATATTCGCCGATGAGGCCGCCCAAAAAGATGAGAAAGACCAGCGTGATGAGGTGAAAGCAGCGCAGCGGCTGCACTCGCGCGAACATGTCGAAGAGATGAGAGCTCGAGATGACCGCGGCAGCCGCGATCGAGAGCAACCCAAACGGGATGAGTGCGGCGCTGAGCCGCGCGAAGGCCTGCGTCGTGCCGCGCGGCTTGGCCTTGAATGCCCATGCGAAAAAAAACAGCGGCGCAATCAAGCCGAGCCAGTCGTACCATGTCCAGGTGAAAAGAAAGTAGAAGTCGCGCGCGTAAAGGGCTTCGCGATATGGGCCCTCTGCGGGAGCGAATCGGAAATCGACGGGCAGAAGGAACGCAAGAGCCATGGCGGCATTGCCATGCGGCACCGCGGAGGCCGCGTTTCGCGTGATCCACAGCATCAGACCAAGCAAGGCAAGATACAACGCCATCTGAGGATGGATAAGAATCGTCAGCACGGCGGCGATCGATGCGAGAAGATAACGGCGGGAGAAAAAACCGGCCAGCACGAACACCGTGAGCGGTGTTGAAAACGACCGCGCCGTGACGTAGGGGTCCATAAGCAGCAGGCCGGTGTTGGCGGCCGGCATCGTGAGAGCCGCGGTGACGGCAAGCATCGCGGACCATTGCGCACGCGAGGATTCAAAGCAGGCGGCGGCAAGCATCCAGCACGCAACCAAAGTGGCGAAGATCGTCGCGACGTACCAGACAAAGACCGTCCAGTCCATCGAGAGATGCGTAAGCCGCGCGGTCCATGCCAGGATGGGCGCGAAGAGCGACCATCGCTCGTGCGAAAGAAAAAATTCCGCGGCGTAAGGATAGAGATCGGGGTAAAGTAACTTGCCGGCGGCGGGGAGGAAGATTTCTGCATCCTCAACACCCAGGTGATAGCCGTGAATGGCAAGGGCAGCGGCTGTCAGAAGCCCGAGACGGATCAAGGGCAGGCGCTGCACCGCAGTGTGTTTCATGCCATCTTGTTTATAGCATCCACCGCCCTCGAGCAGGTGGCAATCCGCATTGTCATAGAGAGCTTCGCTCGCAAGAAGGCTCGAATGCACGCCATGAGAGAATGGCTTTCACGATGCAATACGGAAATCGGATTCTTGAGTGCCCTGATTTCCGTTTAGAACTGAACCTCCGTTTTAGCGGGAGTTCAGCGGGAACAAAAAAGATGGCGATTCGACCTTCGGCGTTTTGGTGCGGCTTCATTCTTCTCCCCATCCTGGCGGCGAATCCAGGCGGATTCGCACAGAGTGCGGCAAAGCAGAAGCCGCTTCTCGATCCCGCGGTGGCCAGGCGCGCCGATGGCGTCGAGCGATTCAATAAGACTCTGCAGGCTGCGGAAACATACCTGCCCATTCTCTATCCCAGCTCCCACGCGGCCAATCTGTACGAGCTCAAAAACGGCGACGTTCTCTGCGTCTGGTTCTCCGGCACATGGGAAGGCAGCTCCGGCGTCGGCATCGTCGTGTCGCGCAGGCCCGCTGGATCGCGGAACTGGGGGCCTCCGGTGCTGATCGACCGGCAGGCGGGCGTCTCCTACCAGAATCCCGTGCTGTTTCAGGAGCCGGATGGAACGCTCGATCTCTACCACAGCACGCAGGATGCGGATGCGGGCGAGGCCAATGCGCACGTTCTGCACCTCAAGTCAAAGGACAACGGCGTCACCTGGACGAAGCCGGCGCTTCTGTTTGCAAAGCCCGGCGCCTTCACACGAGATCCCGTCGTGGTTCTTAAAGACGGATCGTGGCTGCTGCCGCTCTCCTACATCACCAGCGCGGGAATCGGCAATGGGCAGGAGAACAATTATTCGGTAGCGGAAATCAGCACCGATCGCGGCGCAACCTGGAAGGAATGCGTCATGGCCGGCACCGAGGGGAAGATCCAGCCGAGCGTGCTCGCGCTCGCCCCCGATCGCCTGCTTGCCTTCTATCGCAGCCGCGCCGGCGACTTCATCTATAGCAGCACATCGCTGGACGGCTGCGCCTGGAGCCCGGCCATCGCGACGGTTCTGCCGAATAACAACTCGTCCATCGAGGCGTTTCGCTTGAGCGACGGCCATCTGGTGATCGCATTCAACAACTCCAGCGAGGGGCCGGGAGTCGGCGACGGCTTGCGCAAGCCGGTTTCGGTTGCGCTGTCGGAGGACGGCGGAAGAACCTGGCCGTACGTGCGCGACATCGAAGAAGGCCGCCCCGGCTATGGCCTCACCGAGCAGACTGCAAAAAAGCCCGGCCGCGAAGAGTACTCCTATCCGAGCATCCTTGAAACCCGCAGCGGAGAAATCCTCGTGGCCTTCACCTACCGCCGCCAGACCATCAAGCTGGTTTCATTCACCGAGAATTGGATCAGGCAAGGCGGCACCGATGGCGAGTTCAAGGGCCGGCGCTAATCTTTTGCCGCGACGGCATTGTCGGGCGTCACGATTGCCTGCAACGATGCCTCCCACTTGCGGTACCAGCCGATACACTCCTCGCCCTGGCGCCGGCGCGAGGCCGTGAGTGCTTGCGAAAAGGTAGCCGCGCAAATGCCGCGGGCCTCTGCCATCCACTTCAAGCCCCAGGGAACCGGGAATCGGGCGAGCTGATTTCTGAAGTCGGTCAGCAGAGCCTCCAGATGGGCGAAGCGTTCGCTCCCGGCGCGCTCGGCAAGCAGGGCGCTCATCAATTCAGGCAGCACACAGGCCACGCCTGAAACCACTCCATCGCAAACACCCTCGCGCAGGGCATCGGTCAGGATGCCGTCGTTGCCGACGATCCGGCAAGAGGGTATTTGCTCTGCGGAGAGCCGCCTGAGAGTGGCAACAGATGAGCCCGAATCCTTGATGCCAATGACGTTCGGCAGGTCCCGGATGAGACGGCAGGCGGTTTCAGGAAGAATCTCGCTGGTGAATTCGGGAAGATTGTACAAAAGCACAGGCAGCTTGACCCGGCTGGCTACAGCCTCGACAAAGCCTTCAAGATCCTGCTGCTCGTAGGGAAAGAAGTACGGCATCGGCAGCAGATATGCCTGGGCGCCCTCGTCCGCGGCGATCCCGGCCAGCTCCATGCTTTTGCCAATCCCGGCCGCCCCGATCCCGCAAAGCACCTTGGCCCCGGGAACCACTTTGCGTACCAGGCGCAGAATGGCTTTGAGTTCGTCGGGAGCGGTCAAACAGAATTCACCCGTCGCTCCGTTGACGGCGTATGCCCTGACACCTCTCTGGCAAAGGAATTCGAGCAAGCTCGTCAGGGCCGTTTCGTCCACCGAATCGTCCGCCCGGCGCGGTGTAAGTAAAGCTGCGTAAAGTCCTTGTATCGGTTTGTCCGCCATCCCGCGGTAAAACTCCTCTCCGGCGCCCCGAGCCCAGGCCGCACTGCGCAGGCCCCTCCCCAGTGATTCGGCAGAAAACCCTGCAGGCTTGAGGCGCAAGCGAAAATATATCAAATTGTCCTCTATATGTCGACATGTTGAGTACATGTCCCAAATCGGCACTGCGCCGTCAGCGTTTCCCGCGCCGCAACTACAAATCATATCGACCGCTCAACGCCCTTGAGAGGTGATATATTTTCACTGCGATGGCAAGGCGAAGAGGGAAAGGACGCAACGCGTCCGGGACATCGGTGCGAGAGCGGGCTTACCAGCACATCAAAAAGCTGGTGGCGGATGGGCTGTTAGGCCCGGGAGCGGCCGTGAGCGAGCTGCTCCTGGCCAAAGAACTCGGCAGCAGCCGTACTCCAATCCGCGAGGCCATGAAGCAACTGGATGCCGAGGGTCTGCTCGAGCAAAATCGCAACGGCGGAATGATCGTTGCCCAGCTGGAGCGCGACGATATTATCGAGCTCTACGAGCTGCGCGAAGCGCTCGAGGTCTATTCCGTGGGGCGGGTTGCGAGCTTTCCTCTGCGGCCTGCCGACCGCGACCGTCTGCAGTTCATGCTGAACCAGATTCTGGCCCTCAAAGGCGACCTTGAAAACCAGAGCCAGTCGGAGTTGAACGAGGAGCAAAACCGGCAGTTCATCGAGAGCGACCTCGGCTTTCACGCCCTTCTCATGAGCATGACCGGCAACTCCAGAATCCAGAAGATTCTGCACGATACGCGGCTGCTCATCCGCATCTTCGCCATTCGGCGGCATCGCCACAGCGCCAAGGAACTGGCCAGCATTTACGACCATCATCAGCAGATTCTGAACGCGGTGGCCGCGCAGGATAACGAAGCGGCGATGAAGGCCATGGCCGCGCATATTCAAACCAGCCAGCGCGAACGGCTCAATGAATACGATCATTGGCGGCGCGAATCCACGCTGCGGCAGCACCTGCCCGAAATCTTTGAGTCTCGCACTCCGACCGTAACTTCCTGAACGCGATCTGCACCTGGATCGAATGAACTGGCTGGCGTTCCAAGCTGCGGGTCCAACCGGCGCGCGTTGCATCGCCCAGTCGGCCGCCATTTTCTGATGGTTTCCGGGCTCCTGGTTCTTCCGCGGCCGCGCGATTGGATATAAATATCGCATTATCAATTATTTAGTATTGAGTCCCCACTTTTTCCAAGGAGCGGTGGCCATGGCCGGAAGGTCGTCTTCCCGTCACCCATGAGCCCTTGCTAAGAATCTTTGGCATGGTTTGGCGCGCAGCATGCTCTGCTTCTCTGCGACCGGAAATCTACGGGTTTCAAGGCTTTCTTGAGCCTGGGAGCACAGGTGCGCCATGAAATATACGTGATGTCGACATAATGTACTTGACAAGCGTACATGCGGCTTTCTAAAGTGCTCCCGTTTCGTGTTTGACTTCTTGCGCAAGCGTTTTTCGCATTGCATGCGAACCGAGACGACCGGAATCAACCCAATTGGGAGGCAATTCATGAAAAGAACTCTCGAAGCGATCGCTGTTCTGCTCCTTGTGACCTGCGGCCTGGTGGCCCTCCGGGCGCAGGTCACGACGGCGACTGTCACCGGCATCGTAACGGACGCTACCGGCGCCGTCGTGCCCGGCGCAACAGTGACCCTGAAGAATGTTGAAAACAACGTGGTCCGCCAGGACACGAGCGGCGCAGACGGCAGTTTTCATTTTCAATTCGTCGTGGTCGGTCGGTATGACTTGACCGTCTCCCACGCGGGCTTCGAAACCGAAAAGATGACCGCGATCCAGCTGAACACCGCCGCGACCGTCGATCTGCCGATTCACCTGTCGGTGGCGCAGCAGACCGAGACGGTGCAGGTGAGCGGCAGCGATGTGGCGGAGATTCAGACGGTGACGTCGGATCAGGAGTCGACGCTGGCTGCCTCCCGGCTGAACACGTTGCCGGTCGAGCACCAGGACTGGACGACCTTGCTGCAGCTCGACACGGCAACCATCAAGCCTCTGTCCACCACAACGGCGTCCTCCACCAGCCCGCAAGGTAGCGGACTGAACGTGAACGGATTGGCCTCGGTGGGTTACAACCTCACGGTGGACGGAACCAATGCAACGTCGAACCCCGAGTTCACGGCCTTCAACTTCTACCAGGGGCCGAACGTGGTCAATACGGTGAACAACGACGCCATCGAAGAGGTGGGGTTCACCAAAGGCATCGCCCCGGCGACGGTGGGCAACACGCTGTCGAGCAACATCAACATCGTGACCAAGAGCGGCACCGACCAGTATCACGGATCGCTCTATGAGATCAACGAAGTGGCGCTCTACGACGCGCGCAACCAGTTCCTGACCACGCGCCGCGGAAGAACCTTCAATGAGTTCGGCGGTTCGATCGGCGGCTACATTCGTAAAGACAAGCTCTTCGGTTTCGGCAGCTATGAGGGCGCGCGGTTGGCGGCACAATCGCCGGTCTCGGGCACGGTCATGACGCCGTACTTTTTCGGCCAGGAAGCCGGGGTCCCCTGCTATGTGCCCTCGACGACCACCCCTTGCTACAACACCGTGTTTGCGCCGGTGTTTGCAGTGGTTCCCACCATTGCGCAACCCACAAACACAACCCAGCTCACCGGCTCCTACTCGGGCGCCGGCGCACAGCGGGAGAAGGACGGAAACGGCGTAGCCAGGTTCGACTACTACCTCAATCCCAGGAACCAGATCGCGGTGCGCTACATTCGCTCGCGGCCTTACGAACTGATTCCCGCCGTGATCGCCATCAACCCGCAGGTCTACTCGGGCCACATGGACGCCGTGAACGCGACACATACCTATCTCGGCGACCGCTGGACCAACAACTTCCGCTTCGGTTTCAACGAGCTCAAGCTCAACCGCATCAACGACGGATTCTGGTCGGGACTGCCCACCCTCTCCTATGCCGGATTCAGCACCGGCGGCGTAGGCGCCTTCTACCAGCACGGTAACGTCATGTCGTATGAGGATACGGCCGTCTACAGCATCGGCAAGCATACGCTGCAAGTGGGCGGCATTCTGGAACGCGTGCTGGGCGCGCGCTTCAAGTTCACCACGGCCACCATCTCCTACTCCACGGCAGCGCAGATGGCCGCCAATACCCCGCAGTCGGTCTTTGATACGCCGAACAGCTTTCCTTCCGGCACCCCGCTGTTCGCCTGGACGACGTGGAACTACGGCGGATACGTGCAGGACGACTATCGCGCCACTCCCAACCTGACGCTCAATCTCGGCATCCGGTACGACTATTACACGGTGCCCAAGGAAGTGCAGGGCAGAGTCTTTAACCGCGACATCAATCCCACCACTCCCTCGCTGGGATGGGGCTTTGGCGCCTTCCGCCCCGCCAATTCGATGTTCAACGCGACCTATACGAACTTCCAGCCGCGTGTTGGATTTGCGTGGGTGCCGCCCATCGATTCGAAGTCTGTGGTGCGCGGCGGATTTGGCATGTTCGCCGTGAACCACACCCTTTACGGCGGCCCGGTCGACACCTATGGCTTGCCGGGCGGAATCCCGATGAACTTTACCATCAGCGGAAGCCAGCTAACCACGGCGGCAACCGATGGCCTCGGCCTCGCCTACCCTGTGGCCGGCAGCCTCTCCGCCTACCAGACCGAGATTGCGGGCCTGCAGAGCGCCGGCGTGCTCAGCACCAACCTGGCCTTTGAAAACGTGGCCGGATATTTCCCCGACCCAACCAGCATTCAGTATTTCCTCGGCATCGAGCGCACGTTCCCGTACCAGCTTGCCGCCAAGGTCCATCTCATCAACACGCGCGGCCTGCACATGAATCAGTTCGAGACGCGCAACCTGCCCGACAGAGTTACGGACGTGGCGCCGGTTGCAAATTTCAGCAGCTTCTATCAGTTCCAGGCCGGCGACCGCAGCAACTTCAATGGCCTCGAGACCGAGTTGACGAAGAATCTGCAGCACGGCGTGGAACTGGCCGCCAACTATACGTGGAGCAAGGCGCTCTCCTATGGCGACGCGGACATTCTGCAACCCGTCGAGGTGCAGGACAACAACAATCCGGCCGGCGACTACGGTCCGGCGCCGTTCGACATCCGGCAACGCTTCGTCCTCAGCGGCACATGGCGCTTGCCGAAGAACCTGTGGCTCGCGACAAATAACCGCACAGTAGCAACGTTGCTCGGCGGCTGGGAGTTCGGCGGCATCTTCACCGGGCAAACCGGACTGCCGATCAACATCACCGATTCGGCGTCCTCCTACCCTGCCGATCGGCCCAATTGGGGCAGCGGACCGCGCTATGTATCCGGCTACCGCACCTTCGGCAACGGCCAAACACATCAATATTTGAATCCTTGCCAACCGACTGGAAACTGCACGAATGCGCCTCAGGACGCCGGCAACTCCGCCTTCCCGATCGGGGCGTTCGGTCCTGCCAACGCCCTACTGACGCCAGGCAACCTGCAACGCTACAGTGTCTACGCGCCAGGATATGAGGATCTCGACCTGAGCGTGAAGAAGCTCTTCGCCTTTACCGAAAAGGCGAACTTCCAGCTGCGCATGGACGCCTTCGACGCCCTGAATCACACCAACCTGACCGGCGTCGTTGCGACGATCAACTCCGGCAACTTCGGGCAATTGACCGCCTCCACCCCGTCGGGCTCGATTCTTACCGGAGCACGGCAGGTCCAAATCGGCGGGCGCCTCGAGTTCTAAGCCCGCCAACGAACCTCCTTGTCGCCCGGCGAGCCCTTCAACAAGGCTTGCCGGGCGCTTTTGTTTTTGCTGACATGGCGCTCTCGCCGATTCCCGAAGGCATCTCTCCCGCAGTTCTCCGCCTACCACGCCGCCGCGAGCACCGCCTGCAACTCTTCCTCTGTGAGCGGCAAGGGATTGGCCTTCATGCTGCTGGCGCGGGCCGCCCGCTCGACGACGCCCGGCAGATCGGATTCCGCGATTCCCCAGGCGCGTAGCGCAGGAACCTTCAGCTCAGCCGAGAGAGAGCGCACCCACGCGATCCCGTCTTCAGCCCCAGCCTCGTTTCTACCGGTCAGCAGCCGAGCGATTGTCGCGTAGCGTGCGAGCGACGGGTTTTGCGGCGCACGCGCGCGCAATGCGGCCACGTTGGCTGCCATGCCGTACGGCAACAAAGCCGCGCAAAGAGCCCCGTGGGGCGCCTTCCATCCGCCTCCGAGCGGCGCGGCAAAGCCGTGCACCACGCCCAGTCCGGCATTGGCCAGCGCCAAGCCGCCAAACAGGCTGGCCAGCGCCATGTCGCGGCGCGCATCTCGATCCGCGCCGTCCAGGCACGCGCGGCGCAGCGCACGGGCCGCGCGCCCCATGCCGTCCACGCAAATTGCATCCACCAGCGGATTGGCGCGCGCGCTCACATACGGCTCGATGAGTTGCGTGAGAGCATCGAGGCCGGTGTAGGCCGTCGTTGCGGGTGGCAGTCCATACGTCAGTTCGGGATCGACCACCGCCACCCGCGGCAGCATCAGCGGACTGCGCAGGCTCGCTTTCACGCCGTGCTCCGCCGAGCCAAGCACCGCGTTGCGCGTCACTTCGCTGCCGGTTCCCGCCGTGGTGGGCACGGCAATAAACGGCAGCGGCGGCACGGTGAGCTCGCGCCCTTTGCCCACCACCTCCAGGAATTCCAGCGGCTCACCGCCGTTAGTGGCAATGGCGGCAATCGCTTTGCCGGCGTCGATGGCGCTGCCGCCGCCGACCGAAATCACCACGTCGCAGCCGGCTTCCTGGGCGCGCTGCGCGCCCGTGCGAACCAGCTCGACCGTCGGCTCGCCGGGCACGGCCATGGTCTGGGCCGAAAGCGCCGAAACCAGCGCGGCGGCACGTTCCTGCGAGCCTCCGGTCACCACCAGTGCTCGGGCGCCGAAGCGCGCCGCGAGTTCAGGAAGCGTAGCTGCCTTGCCCTCACCAAAGACGATGCGCGTGGCCGTGGTGAATTCGAAGGCCGCCGGTTGACGATCACCAGCCATTGGCATCGGGAAAGACAGGATCGTATTTCACGCTCTGCCGCGGCTCTGCCATCATCGGCGCCACCGCATCGCGCCATTTGGCGTAGTGCGCGGTCTCCCGGTGCGCGGCCTGCGCCTCCGGTGTGCGGTACACCTCGACGAGCACAAACCGCGTTGGATCGTCCTGCTGCGCGGCGAAGTCGAAGCGCGCGATGCCCGGCTCCTCGACACTCGCGCGGGCATTCTCCACAGTTGCCCGGCGAAACTCGGCGACCGATTCGGGTCTGACGCGCACATGCACGTGGACGATGAACATCGGATTTCTCCTCCGCTCCTTATCCTACCGCCGCGCCGTCATAGGCATCTCCGCGATCGCCTGTGAAGCGCGCATTGCCTAATGGTGCTCGCCCGGATGTCCGCCTCCCGAGAAGCCGGGAACATGTTCCCCGCTCCCGTCGTGGCCGGCTCTTCCTGTGTGCCCGTGTCCATCGCGCGCCTCGTTGGCCCTGAAGCCGTAGAAGGGCTGTTCTCCGCGCGCGGGCAACGGGCCGTGATAGCCATGATGCGGATCCCACCGGTTGTCGACGTGGCCCCAGAAACCGTGGGGGCCGTGAAACCAGGGTCCGGCGCCGATAAAAACTCCGTCTACAAACCAATCCGGCCCGTAGTAGCCGTAAGGGGCGCAATTGTAGGGCGGATAGGCGAAATACCCGTAGGGGCAGATAGGCTC
>Ga0335073_10009947_pt1 | contig 13346 bp, 13 predicted proteins | sample Lox_Sample_22_FD_207093 | JGI IMG/M metagenome (GOLD analysis project Ga0335073, IMG submission 207093) | Soil microbial communities from Loxahatchee National Wildlife Refuge, Florida, United States - Lox_Sample_2.2 | ecosystem: Environmental > Terrestrial > Soil > Wetlands | place: USA...
CTGGTAGCGAGCTGGGATTACGAGAGGCTGACGCCGTGGATGGGTCAGTGGATTCACAGGAAGGCGCTGAATGAGACACTGTCGTTCATCGTCATTGCACTGGGAGTGATGATTGTGGCCGGCATCGCGGGCAGGATCGTGCGATGGTCGGTGAAGTCAGTTGGGCTGGGCTGGATGGATCGACTTGCCGGAGCAGCTTTCGGTCTGCTCAAGGGATGTGCGCTGGTAACGGTGGGAGTGATGGTGATTGCGGCCTTCTGGCCCAGCGCGACGTGGTTCCGGCAGTCGCGGTTCGCTCCGGAATTTCTGAGCATGGCGCATGCTGCTGCCGGCATGGCTCCTGCCGAACTGGGAGATCGAATCCGGAACGGCGTGGATCTTCTGAGGAAGGCACAGCCGGAGTGGATGCGACCTTCGGCGTAGTTGGGCTCGGGGAAAATTCTGAAAGTTCGGCCTTGGTAGATGCCGAAATTGGGAAAGAGGTTCTGAGTGAAACGCGAGCTGGACAACCTGATCAGCCAGATGCACGCAGGCGGTATCACCTACGACGAAGCTGTGCGTGAGTTCAAGAAGAGGTTCATTCTGGAGGTTCTGTCCAGCAACCGCGGCAATCAGTGCAAGGCGGCGAAAGAGCTTGGCGTGCATCGGAATACGCTGAGCCGGATTCTGGCCGATCTGAAGATCGATCCCGGCGTGGTACGCACAGCGCAACGACGGCCGCCGCAGCGCGAGCGCGGAGGATTCGAGGCAGGCAAGCGCGGAGAGCGGGCGTAAGCAGGGTACAGAGTGCAGCGTTCAGCGTTCAGCCGCATGGTTGAAGCGGTAGCTCCCTTCCCTTTTTTAGAGTTTCAAATCCAAATTGAGTTCAAGCGATTCGGGAGGCGCTCGCGCGCCGGGCCGTCGCCTTATACCCTGTAAACATGAGCACAACCGAGCCTGGGCGCGTCTACGTAGAGGAAGGGTTCCGCTGGGACGAGCAGCGGGCCTATCTCTTCGACATTGACGGAACGCTGATGCGCCACACCGACCGGGTTCATGTCGATGCATTCTTCAAGGGCGTGCGCGATGTGATGGGGCGGGAGCTGGTACTGGACGGGGTGATCCTGTCGGGCAATACGGATCCTGGGATTCTGCGGGACGCGTTCGCGCTGGCGAGCCTCGAGGACAGCCTGTGGCGACCGCATCGGGAGGCGGTTCTGAAGGCGATGCGGGTGCACGTGACAGAGCGGCGCGCGGAGATGCTGTGGACGATCATGCCGGGAGTGGAGGCGATGCTGGAGCATCTGGAGAAGAAGGGCGCGCTGCTGGGCGTGGCGACGGGAAACCTGGAAGAGATTGGGTGGATCAAGATTGAGAATGCCGGGCTGCGGCGGTGGTTTCGTTTCGGCGGGTTCTGCGATCGCTTCGAGGCACGAGAGGACATGATTGCGCACGCGGCGGAACAGGCAAGGACGATTCTGCAGTCCACGGCCGGGACCGGACAGGCGGATGCGACGATGTGCGTGATCGGCGATACTCCGAGGGACATTGAAGCAGCGCGGGTGAATGGGCTGTCGACGATCGCGGTTGCGACAGGACGTTACAGCTTCGATCAACTCATGGAGCATCGGCCGGAAGTGTGCGCGACAACGCTGGAAGCGCTGCTGGAAAGCCCGGGCTGGGTGGGCCGATGACGGCGGAGAGCCATGCTCTGTAACGCCGGCCGGGTGGCGGTGCTTCTTGTTTCGCTGGCGGCTGCCGGACAGACGTCGCAGCCAGCGGCTGAGCCGCAAGCCGCATCAGGTCCAGCTCAGACACCGACGATTCCAGCAGCTGCCCGGCCGACGGCGCCGGGAACTTCTGCAGATGCCAGCGCGACAAAACCGAAACATCGCCCGTCGAAGAGTGACCGCGCGGAGGCGACCAGGCTGTTTGTCCAGGGAGCAAAAAGCATCGAGCAGGACAGGATTCGCGCGGCCATGGACGCATTCACGCGCGCCGCGGAGCTGGATCCCGAGGAGACGAAATACGGCATGGCGGACCAGATTGCGCGCGCGCACCTGGTGACGGAGCTGATCCAGCAATCCAACAAGGACAAAATCCTCGGCCACACTGCGGCGGCGCGGGAGGAGATTGCCCAGGCGTACAGCGTCGATCCAGCGAGTCCGGAGGTAGCGCAGCACATGAATGAGCTGGCGCCGGCAACGATCGCCGGCGAACCTGCGGTTCAGTCCGAGGAAGTGGGTGCGGCGCCGCCGATCCAGCTGCAGGTGAAGGCCGGTGCGATGAGCTTTCATATTCGGGCGAGCAAACGCCAGATTATCCAGCAGGTGATGCAGGCGTATGGCATCCAGCCAACACTGGACGATTCCGTGGATGGCCAGCCGGTGCGATACGACGTGGATAATGCCGACTGGCCCTCAGCCGAGCGAGCCCTCAATCTGGCGACAGGCACGTTCATTGTCCCTCTGGATCCGGCGCGAGCGCTGGTCGCCAAAGATACCCGGGCGAATCGCGACAAGCTGGAGAGGCTGGCGGTGGAAACGGTATACCTGCCCGGACTCTCGACCAGCGAGATGACAGAGATCACCAACGCGGTGAAGAACGTCTTTGCCCTGCGCAATGCCGTGGCCGATACGAGCCAGGGAACGCTGACCGTGCGTGGACGAATCGCGGACGTAAACGCGATGAATGCCACGCTGAAAACACTGCTGGACGGCCGGAGTGAAGTACAGCTGGACGTTCGCATGTTCGAAGTAGATCGCACCAAGGCGGTGAATCTGGGGGCGATCCTGCCTAACCAGACGACGGTGTTCAACGTGTATTCGGAAGCGCGCAACATCCTCAACAGCAACTCGAGCACGGTGCAGGAGATTATCTCCAGCGGGCTGGCGGCACCAGGAGACTGGGAGGCGATTCTGGCCATCCTGATCGCTTCCGGGCAGCTGAGTAACACGGTTCTGACGCAGCCGTTCGGCGTCTTTGGCGGCGGTCTCACGATGACCGGCGTCGCCTATCAGGGCGGATCGCTGAACATGCAACTGAACTCGTCGGACGTGCGCTCCCTCGACCAGATTCAGCTGCGCGTGCTGGATCACGAAGAAGGGACGATCAAGGCCGGGGAACGGTATCCGATCGAGACGTCGAACTACTCGAGCCTGGGCGGGACATCAAGCCTGAGTAATATTCCAGGACTGACGAATGCAGGGCTTTCGAGCACGCTGCAAAGTCTTGGAGTGACGCCTCAGGAACTGCAGCAGCAGGCGTCGTTATCGATTCCGCAGGTGGAGTACCAGGATATCGGGCTGAGCCTGGTGGTGACACCCAATCTTGAGGGTACGGACCGGGTCTCTATGAAATTCCACCTGACGCTCTCCGGGCTGGCGGGTTCGTCGATCAACAGCCTGCCGGTGCTGTCGAATCGGGAATACAACGCGATCACTTCGTGCAAAGTGGGCGAGAGCGCACTGCTCATGAGCTCCATCACGCGGCAGGAATCGAATGCGATCACGGGGATTCCGGGGCTGAGCGAGCTTCCAGGTTTCCAGAGCACAACGAATAAGAACAGCAACATCGATATCGGCGAGCTGGCAATTGTGATTACGCCGCACGTTGTGCGCTCGGTGCATCGCGGGGCGTCGGAGAAGATGATCCTGCTGCCGGCAGGGCAGGCGACACAGTGACGCTGGTCACTTGCGCGGTCCTTGCACGGGGCTAAACTGAGTTTGTGATGGCGTGGATGCATCGGCGAATGGGCAGGGCGCTGACACTGGCCATGGCCGCCGTTTGGGTCGTGACGCTGGCATTCGCAGACACAGCTGTAACGCCGGCGATGCACTGCCAGCGGGGCCACATGCCCTGCTGCCCACGTTCAGGCAACGGCGAAAGCTGCTCGGATGCGCGATGCACCGAGCAGGTCCCCGAAAAAGCCGAAGCTCAGGTTCAGGCAAAGGAAGGCGAAGTTCAGGAAGCGGTTCTGCCGGTCCGCGTTGAGGATTCCAACGGCTCGGCAACGCATCCGGTGCGGGAGTTGACGGCCGGGCTGCACTTCCACGCTGCGGTCTTCCGCCTAAAAGACGATCTCCGGATCTAAACCTCACAGTGCTGGCCGCAGAGTTTCCGCGCGCGTGGATTGATTTGTGCGCGTACGACGAGCCTTTTCACACTGAGAGGAGTTTTTCCATGAAAGCGAAACTGTTTGCATTGATCGGTATGTCCCTTCTTGCTGTTTCCGCACTGGCCGCCACGGGCGCTGCATGTTGCAAGCCGGGTTCGGCGTGCTGCAAGCCGGGTGCGAGTTGCTGCGGCGGCAGTTCAGCGCAATCCAGTGACTGCTGCGGCGGAGGCTGCACCGGCGGCGATTGCTGCGGCGGCAAATAACCCGAACCTGGACTGAAGAGCACCTCGCGTCTGGATCGACATTCCGGACGCGAGGTGTTTCTATTTGCGATCAAAGCGGAGCTTGAGGACGAGGATGGCGACGGAGAGGACAATGCTGATGGCGTTGGCGAGGATGATGGGAGCGAAGTGGAGGCAGAGTCCGTAGACGAGCCACAGAATCACGCCCAGCGAATACACGGAGAACATGACGAGGGAGATATCGCGGGCGCTGCGCAGGCGCCAGACGCGGGCCAGCTGAGGGACGAGGGAGACGGTGGTGCAGGCGGCAGCGAAATATCCAACGAGATTGATGGTGGGGCTGATCGTGCTCACATGCCCTTCCTGTGAATGAAGAAGTAAATGGCGATGACAAATCCAAGGGCAATGATGATGGGGCGGAGGATGCGGTCGGAGATGCGGCGGGCGTTGCGCGCGCCGGTATAACCGCCAATGGCACAGGCGATCATCAGAAGCCAGCAGTAGCGCCATTCGACTGCGCCACCGATGATGAAGGTGACCGAGGCGACAGCGTTGGCGACGGTGGTGATGACGACCTTGAGGGCGTTGATTTCGGCGATGCGTTCGACGCCGCACAGGGCGAGCGCGGCCATGGTGAGCAGGCCTGCGCCGGCGCCGAAGTAGCCGATGTAGTAAGTGATGACGAGCAGCGACAGCAACATGGGAACGAAGGCGACACGATGAAGCTGGTCGGGATGCGCGTCCTGTTCGGCGGCGCGGCGGCGCACCATGCGTCCGATGGGACCGCTGAGGGCGAAGGCAACCGAACCGAGCAGGAAGAGATACGGCACAAGGCGCAGGAATGATCCCTGAGTGCCTTTAAGGAGTGTGATCGCGCCCCCGAGGCCGCCGATGAAGGCGACGATGACCACGGGAAGGACGAGGCGGTGGTTCTTACGAAGGTCTTCGCGATAGCCGGCGATGGAGGTGAACTGGCCCGGCCACAGGGCGACGGTATTGGTGGCGTTGGCCTGGATGGGAAGCAGTCCGGCTTTGAGCAGCGAGGGGAAGAGAAGGAAGCCGCCTCCGCCTGCAACCGAATTGACCAGTCCGCCGAGACCGGCGGCGAGGGATAACAGGATGTAGTGAAGGGGCGAAGGGTGCACTGGGTCGATTGTATCGACAGCGTGTAGCAGGTAGCCCGGCAACAAACTGCTATGATGCGACGCGGTACCCAGGGAGAGAAGAAATGAGCTTGTCAAAGCGCGAACTAGTCATACTCGTCAGCCGCGCCCTGGCTGCGATTCAGGTGGTCACAGCGTTGATGGAGATGACATATTTGCCCGATCACCTGTTGGCTCTATCGCGTCATATCAAGGAATTCCAGGACCTTCCGATCGGAAACCATCTGAGGGCTTACGATTTGTCCGTCATTACGGGGGATCGCGTTGCTCTCGCCTTTCTTGTGTTGCGTATCGGAATTCTCTGCCTTGCAACGTTGGCGTTTTGGATCTGCAGCCCGCGGATCGAAAAAATTCTCCTGCCTCCCGAGTCAGATTCGCATACAGAGGGCGTTCCAGCAGAACAGTAGTCCAGGCGTGTGGCAACTTAGTCGAGGTGTATCTCAGGCGTGGCGGCGACGAGCTGGCGGGTGTAGTCCTCGCGCGGAGTCTCGCAGACCTGGTCGCGGGACCCGAGTTCGACGAGCTTGCCCTGGCGCAGGACGGCGATGTTCGTCGAGAGATAGCGCACGAGCGGCATCGAGTGGGAGATGAAGAGATAGGTCAGCGAGAAGTCGCGCTGGAGGTCGCGGAGCAGGTTGACGATCTGCGCGCCAACGGAGACGTCGAGTGCGGAGACGGGTTCGTCGAGGACGAGGAGCTCGGGGCGAAGGGCGAGGGCGCGCGCGATGTTGATGCGCTGGCGCTGGCCTCCGGAGAATTCGTGGGGGTAGCGCGGCAAGGCTGAGTCGTCGAGGCCGACCTGGCGGAGGAGTTCCTGGCAGCGGCGGCGGCGCTCGGCGCGAGACTGGCGGGCCGGGCCGCGTTCGTGGATCACGAGCGGCTCGGTGACGATCTGCTCGACGGTCATGCGCGGATTGAGAGCGGCGTAGGGATCCTGAAAGACGGGCTGCATGCGGCGGCGTAGCGGGCGGAGTCTGTGTTGCGGAACGCCGGTGACGGGGTGGCCGTCGAAGGTGACCGTGCCGGAGGTGGGCTCGATGAGGCCGAGGATCAGGCGTGCGATGGTGCTCTTGCCGGAGCCGGATTCGCCGACGAGGCCGAGGGTTTGGCCACGTTCGAGGGTGAGCGAGACGCGGTCCACAACTGGCGGTGCGTGTTTGGCGTAGGTTTTTGTGAGATCGCGCGCGATGAGGAGCGGCATAAAACAATTCACCACAGGGAACACAGAGACCACAGAGATGCAGCGGCTTCTGCGCTGAGCCTGTGGGCTGATTCTAGTCCGAGCCTGCTGAGCGCCAAAGCTTTCTCGCGGTCCGATTAAAATAGAGGAGAGCCCATCCCCTTGCAGCATCTCCTCAGCAAACTGAATCCGCAGCAGCGCGAAGGCGTGGAAAGCGTCGATGGACCGGTGTTGATTCTGGCCGGCGCGGGGTCGGGCAAGACGCGCGTGATCACGCACCGGATTGCGTATCTGATTGAGGAGCGCGGGGTGGCGCCGGATTCGATTCTTGCTGTGACGTTCACGAATAAGGCTGCGGGCGAGATGGCCGAGCGGGTGGAGAAGCTGATCGGGCACGGATCGCTGGCCAAGCCGCTGATCTCGACGTTCCACTCCTTCTGCGTGCGGCTCCTCAGGCGCGACGTTGAAGTGCTGCGCGTCGGCAACGAGGGGCTGACGAAGAGCTTTGCGATCTACGATGAGACGGATCAGCAGGCGGTGGTGAAGGCCGTGATGCGCAGGATGGGCCTCGACGATAAGACGCTCACGCCGCGGGTGGTACTGGGGAAGATTTCGTGGGCGAAGAATCACATGATCGATCCGCAGGAGTATTTCCTGGCATCGGCGGATCCGATCAGCGAAAAAGTGGCGCACGTTTTCGAGGGCTATCGCAAGGAGCTGCGCAAGGCGAACGCGATGGACTTCGACGATCTGCTGCTGGAAGCGGTGCGGGTGCTGAAGGTGTCGGGGGAGACGCGCGAGCGCTACAACCGGCGCTACCGGTGGCTGCTGATCGACGAATACCAGGACACGAACCGGCCGCAGTATGAGCTGATGAAGCTGCTCGCGGGCGAAGACAAGAACGTCTGCGTGGTGGGCGACGAGGATCAGAGCATTTACTCATGGCGCGGCGCGGATATTCGCAACATCCTGGAGTTCGAGAAGGATTTTCCGGGCGCGAAGACGGTGCGGCTGGAGCAGAACTACCGGTCGACGCAGAACATTCTGGAAGCGGCGTCGGCTGTGGTCGCGCGCAATGCGCAGCGCAAGGGCAAGCGGCTGTGGACATCGCGCCAGGGTGGAGCGCTGATCGGATACTACGAGGCTCCCGATGGGGAGAACGAGGCGCTGTTCATTGCCGACTCGATCCAGAAGTATTTGCGCAAGGCCGGCGAAGAGGGTGGGGACGGCGGTAAGTGCGCGGTGCTGTACCGGACGAACTCGCAGTCGCGGCTGGTTGAAGAGGCGATGCGGCGGTACAACATCACGTACACGATGGTGGGCGGCTTCTCGTTTTACGAGCGCGCGGAGATCAAAGATCTGCTGAGCTATCTGAAGCTGGTCGCGAATCCGCACGACTCGATTGCACTGCAGCGAGTGGTGAACACGCCGGCGCGCGGCATCGGGAAGACGACGATGGAGACGCTGGAGAGGATCGCGCTGGAGACGGGCGCGAGCATCTGGACGGGGATCGATCGGGCGCTGGAGAGGCAGTTGCTGCCGTCGCGACCGTTGCAGGCGCTGGATGGGTTCCAGCGGATCATTCTGGATGCGCGGGCGATGATGGGCGCGACGTTTGTGGACAAGCTCTCCGCCGAAGTGGCGGAGCAGGTCACAGGTCGCAGGTCACAGGGCTCAGAACAGGGCTCAGAGCTCAGAGCGCAGAGCTCAGACAGTGCTGCTGTCGACGATACGAGTTTTGATTTTGGGGCGAGTGCGCAGGGGATGCTGGCGCTGACGCATGATGCGGATGAAGACGTGGCGGGGGACGATTACGTCGCGGAGAGTGCGGAGAGCTTTGAGCCGGCGCGCTTCTCAGTGTTTGCCGAAGAGCCGGCGGTGGAGCATGCGGCTGCACCACAGGGTGCAGGGTACAGGGTGCAGGGTGCAGAACAGGGCTCAGAGCTCAGAGCGCAGGCCTCAGAAGGAGTGGCCGTTCCGGGATTCAGAGCGCCGGGTGGGGCGGCGACTTTGCCGGAGCTGATTAAGTTCGTCATCGATCGGACGGGGTATATCCGGTCGCTTGAGGAGGAAGGCACGCCGGAGGCCTTCTCGCGCATTGAGAACCTGAAGGAACTGGCGAACGCTGCGCAGGACGCGCAGGAGCGTGGCGAGACGCTGGCGGAGTTTCTGGATCATGCCGCGCTGGTGAGCGATCAGGACCAGTACGACCCCGAGGCGCGGGTGACGCTGATGACGCTGCATGCGGCAAAGGGGCTGGAATTTCCGCTGGTGGTGCTGGCCGGGATGGAAGAAGGATTGTTCCCGCATTCGCGGACGCTGAACGATCCTCCGCAGATGGAAGAGGAGCGGCGGCTGTGCTATGTGGGGCTGACGCGAGCGATGGATTCGCTCGTGGTGACGCGGGCGCGGTTTCGGCGGCGCTACGGGAACGACATGCCGGAGGCGTCGATTCCGTCACGGTTTCTTGAAGAGATTCCGCAGCACCTGCTCGAGGATTTGAGCGGCGGGCGGATGCGCGCGGCGAGCTGGGGCGGATACGGGGCACAATACACGGAGACGCCGTCGCGATTTGGGCAACGGGGCGGTGACGAATTCAGTTCGCGGCACTACAGTTACGAAGATGAGGACCAGAGCCAGTCCTTTTCCGAACCCCGGGGTCGAACGGAACGGCCGGCGAGAAGCGCAGCACCGGGTGGCGGCGCACGATCGGCGAATTCGGTCGATAACATTGCGAAGTTCTTTACCGGACGCGGACCGGCGGGGCGCAACGTGCCGGCGAAGGGCGCGCGGCCGAAGCTCGATGTGCCAGAGCCAACGGGTGCGAAGGGATTCAGAAGCGGACAGCGCGTACGGCATCCGAAATACGGCGAAGGGATCGTGTTCCGGCGCGAGGGCGATGGGGACGACGCGAAGATTACGGTACAATTTTCAGGGTTCGGAGTGAAAAAGCTGGTGGAGAAATTCGCGCAGCTCGAGCGGCTGTAAAGGCCGTGAAACCTGCTCCGATAAAGGATTCCATGACAAACACGAAATCGATTGAAGACAAGGCAGAACGGAAAAAGGTGAAGCGTGCGGCGCGCAAGAAGGCCGCTCCCCAGGCAAAGCGGACGACTCCGCGTGGTTCGCAGAAGAAGAAAGTGAGAAAGCTGGTGCGTGGTCAGTCGAAGCGCTAGGGGCTTTCGTCGCTCAGCGCAGTGAAGCGGGGGCTGGCGAATCCACTTTCGCCGGCCCTGCGAAACCGCTACACTCACACAACACCCCACTCCTCCCCGCAGGAGCTGTCGTTGCCGGATCAGCCCGTGCTTCCATCGCGACCCGAAGGGACTCAGTCCCGATCGCAGTTGTTCGCGTGCAAATCGATCGACAAGCTGATCGCCGATTCCGAGGATCCGCACCAAAGTCTGAAGAAGAGTCTGGGACCGATTTCGCTGACCGCGCTGGGCATTGGCGCGGTGATTGGATCGGGAATCTTCACGGTGATCGGAACGGCGATGGCGGGGCAGAAGTTCGACACGCCGGAGATCAGCAATACGCCGCTGGTTCACTACCTGCTGACGCACACGGCGATGGCGGGACGGCCGGGGGCGGGTCCGGCGCTGGCTCTTTCGCTGGTGCTGGTGGCGATCGTCTGCGTCTTTACGGGGCTTTGCTACGCAGAGCTGGCCTCGATGATCCCGATCGCCGGTTCGGCGTACACCTACACCTACGCGACCATGGGCGAACTGATTGCCTGGATCATCGGCTGGGATCTGATCCTCGAGTATGCCTTTTCGAACATGAGCGTGAGCGTGGGGTTCGCGGCGCATATCGAGGCGCTTCTGGAGTGGTTTGGGATCCATCCCGGGCTGCGATGGATCTCGCCTGCTTATCTGCCGACGGGCTTGCAGGACTTTGCCGGCAACAATCTCTACAACCCAGGGTGGCACTTCGGGTTCAACATACCGGCATTTCTGATCGTGATGATCCTCACGGTGGTGCTGGTGCGGGGGATTCGCGAATCGGCGCGGACAAACAACATTCTGGTGCTGGTGAAGATCGTAGCGATTCTGGCGTTCATCTTCGCCGCCGCAAGTTTTGTGAAGCCGCACTACTGGCATCCGTTCATGCCGAACGGCTGGACGGGAATGCTGTCGGGCGGTTCGATCATCTTCTTCACGTACATCGGCTTCGATTCGGTCTCGACGGCGGCAGAGGAATGCCGGAACCCGCAGCGGGATCTGCCCTTCGGGATTCTCGCAACGCTGGTCGCTTGCACGCTGCTGTACGGCGGCGTTGCGATTGTGCTGAGCGGCATCGTGCCGTGGCAGTCGATCATGGGCGATGCGGCTCCGGTGGTGAACGCTCTGCGAAGGCTGTCGGGCGTGCCGGGTGGCCAGCCCCTGCACTGGGTCGAGTTGATCGTTCTGATCGGCGCCATGCTGGGGATGATCTCGTCGATTCTGGTCTTTCAGCTTGGCCAGGCACGCGTGTGGTTCGCGATGTCGCGCGACCGGCTGCTCCCGAATATTTTCAGCCATATTCACCCGCAGTTCCGGACTCCGGCGGTGGCAACGTGGGTGGCTGGGTTTGTGGTTGGGATTCCTGCCGGGCTGCTGGATATTGGGACGGTTTCGAACCTGTCGAATATCGGGACGCTGTTCGCATTTGTGCTGGTATCGATTGCCGTGCTGATTCTGCGCTATCGCGAGCCGGAGCGGCCGCGGGCCTTCCGTGCGCCACTGGGGCCGGTGTTCCCGGTGCTGAGCGTCATCTTCTGCATCGTGCTCATGATGGGTCTGGAGGTCCTGACCTGGAGCGCGTTCTTCATTTGGCTGTTCATCGGCCTCGGGATCTACTTCACCTATAGCCGGCATCGGAGCGAATTCGGCAAGCGAAACCGCCTGGGCCGGGCAGATGTGTAGCGTCAGCCACGGCTCATCCTGTTAGCGGTATGGAGCATCTTGTTTCGCGTCCGGAACTGGAGGCGCTCCTTGCCGAGATTGCGCATCAGGCACGCGATCCTCGGGCAGGAATCTTCGGTCCGACATCCGTCACCTGGAAGGTCAATCGCGAGGCCGCGTTGTTCCTGGGGGCGGGGCGCGCGGCGTTGCTGCAACTGGCGCATCCGTGGGTGGTGGCGGCATTGGAGCAGCACTCTTCCCTGCTGAACGATCCGATCGCACGGTTTCAGAACACGTTCCGCATCGTCTTCACAATGATTTTCGGCAGTGTCGGACAGGCCTTTGCAGCGGCGCGGCATCTGCACACGCTGCATACCGGGATACGTGGCGAGCTGACCGATGCGGTTGCGAGATGGCCGGCAGGATCGCACTACGAGGCCAACAACGTAGCAGCTCTGCGCTGGGTTTTCGCGACGCTGGTGGAGAGCGCAGTGCTGGCGTATGAGTGTGTCGGACATCTGTCGGACACGGAGCGAGAGCAGTACTACCAGGAGAGCAAACTGACAGCGGCTCTGTTCGGAATTCCGGCTGTGGCGCTGCCACGGAACTGGGCTGCTTTTACGGAGTACACGCGGGAGATGGTCGTGTCGGACACGCTGGGCGTGAGCGAGACGGCGCGATCGATGGCGCGCAAGATCCTGTCCGGAGCCGGTTCGTGGGTTCGGCCGCCCAGGTGGTATCGGGCGCTAACAACTGAGTGGATACCGTTACCTCTCCGCGATGGGTTCGGATTGGAGCTATCAGTGTCGGACATCGGCGCAGCGGGTCGAGCTCGACGATGGTTACCCCGTTTGTGGCCTATCTTGCCTTCTTTTATACGATTCGTCGGTCCGTACCGAGAGGCGCTTGCGCGTATTGGTAACCATTCTTCAGGACCGATAACGCGCGCAAGTAACTGCTTCTGGACGGGGCAGTCACACCTGCCGTTCACCAAAGAGCCATAAAATCGTAGCCCTCCCGTAACTTGTTGCAATTACGCAAGATGAATGCACAACGATACGGATTCTGTGCCACACTCACTCATCATTCGATGAACTGCGGTAGTGGCGATTAAGGCTCGGCGTCACGGACCCCCAAACCGCAAAACAAGAGCCAAACTCATTGCTCGACCTGCAGCATTTGTGCCGCTCTCGATCACACACAAATCCTGCCGTCGTTCAAGCCGATGAGGACAACATGAAACTCCCCTCTGCTGTTCTGTTGCTGCCGGTTCTCTCGTTGATGTACGCCGCCACCTGTTCCGCTCAACAAACTGCCATGCTGGTGAATGCGCCGATGCCTACGGCCGCGGTAAGCGGCGCGGAGCCCGAGTCTTTCAGCAGCTCTGCCATGGGCGTCTACCCGGTAAGCGCACCTCAGGTGCAGGAGAAGAAGCCAGGTCTGAAGCTTCTGGACTGGGGCTTGCTTGGAGCGGCGTCGACGCTGCGAGTCCTCGACTACACGAGCACGGAGAAGGCACTGACCGAACCGCAGTACTACCATGAAGCAATGCTGCCCAACGCTCTGGTGAAAAATAAGCCCGCGTTTGCCGCCTTTGAGGCCGGCACGGTGGCAGTCAACTACGAGGCCTATCGCTTTCTGATCCATCACAACAAGCGCTCGCTGGCACGCGCGGCGCAGTGTGTGTACGTGGGTGCGATGACTTTTCAGATCGCGCACAACTACCAGACGCTCGGACAAAAGCCCGTGCAGTAGAGGGGTTTTGGGCATCACTACGACCCC
>Ga0335073_10009948_pt1 | contig 13346 bp, 8 predicted proteins | sample Lox_Sample_22_FD_207093 | JGI IMG/M metagenome (GOLD analysis project Ga0335073, IMG submission 207093) | Soil microbial communities from Loxahatchee National Wildlife Refuge, Florida, United States - Lox_Sample_2.2 | ecosystem: Environmental > Terrestrial > Soil > Wetlands | place: USA: Florida...
TGTCGTGGTGAAATTATTTCAGTGCTCTTGTTTCCGCTTCGCCCGGTGGCGGGCTTTCCGCATGGCGCCCAAAGTTGAACCATCGTCGTCGGATTTGGGCGGGACTGGTTTTGATTGTGGAGCTTTCGCTGCGACTGGAACCGGCGCGGAGGATTTGGATTTTTTCGCGACCGGTTGAACCATTTTTGGTGCGGGCGCGGATGGCTCGGAATTCGTTTCAGCGGTTTTGGTTTGGGCCTGGACCGCAATTTTAACGCCCGCCAATTTGGAAAGCCAGCCCGCCCGGCGTTCGAGGATTTCGAGAAGAAACAGGAAAGCGGCGACGACGAGCAACCAGGGGGCAAGAGTCACATAGCGCGAGCGAACGGGCAGCTCGGTCCAGATTTTTGGGATCTCGACGCGTTCTTTGCCGCCGGTTGTCGTTGCGATCTGCGCGAGGGCCGCGGCGCCGCGGCCGGGTTCGTCGGGCGCAAATTCGGGGGAATACGGCAGGCACACGGGCGGCAAGGTGACCGGGTGCTGGCCGGGAACTTCGACGGTATTTAAAACGGTTTCCTGGCCTTCGATTGGAACGTCCGCTTCCAGAAGATCGGCGTTTTTCCACTGCAATGGCACAGTATTTGTGGCCGGCGCCGCTCCGGGGACCCCATGAAGCACGTCCACTCGCGGCAAACTTGCAAATGGGTCGGCCTTGCGGCCGGGATCCAGGTGCAGGTCCACGAAACAATCGCCGTCCCGGATTTCCTGTGTGAGCAACATGTCGTCGGGCAATGGCTGATTTTTGCCGGCAATCCAGCGCGCCAGCGTGGAATAGAATTCGCCGGCCTGGTCCCATTTGGCAAAGTTGCCGCTGTATTTTCCGTCCGCTTCGCCCAAATAACAAAGGACACGCCCGTTGCCGGCGTTCCAGGACGCGACCACGGGCGCTTTGTATTCGTCATGCGTCACGGCGGCCAGATTCGCTTCGGGACGCAGGTAACAGAGATTGTAACCGCCAAGCGATGGCGGCGCTCCCGCAGGCGGCATCCCCAAAAGTGAATAGCCGGCAGTGATGCTAAAGGGCGCGGGTTTATCCACAAACGTGCTGCGGGCAATGGTGAAGGTGTCCTGGGCAAAGATGCGCGGAATTTCATCGGGGTTATCACTGAAATAACAATCGCCGCCACCCCGGTGAGCAAGGTCTCTGAGCATCGCCGCGTCGCAGTCATGGGCCGTGCCCAACCCGACAACGCTCACGGTCACGCCCGCTTCGCGCAGTTTTGCGACGATGTCCTGGTAATGGGCGGATTGTTCCGCGTCCGCCGCGTCGGAAAAAAGGATGATATGTTTAGTCTGCGATTTGGCGGTTGAAATCATTTTGGCTGACGCCACCAGGGCTTCGTAGATGTAAATGCCGCCGCCTTCGGAATCAATTTGGAGAATCTTTCCGCGATAGCCCGCGTTATGTTCGACCGTATCCAGGGGAACAATTTCATGCGCCTCGGTGTCCACGGCGAAGACGCCGATTTCGTCCATGGGCGAAAGCAGGTCCAGGACCTGGACGGTGCCCAGGTCAGCCAGGTCAATTTTTTCGCGCCCGCCCCCGGCGGGCATAGCCATGCTGCCCGAGCGATCCAGGGCCACGACCACGGCCACGCTCATCTTGCGTGCCTCCTTGCGCATTTCCATCGAAACGGGCATGACACGTTCGAGCGGCGATTTGAAATAGCCGCCGGGGCCGTAGGATTTTTGACCACCGGTCATGGCAAGGCCGCTGCCGGTTTGCTCGACCCATGCGGCGAGAGTTTGCATGCCGTCCATGCCGATGTCTCCGGCAGGAACGTTCTCGAGGATGACAGCCGAATATTGAGCGACATCTTCAAGAGACCAGTTGCACTCTTCGGGCGTCTTACCAACGACGTCCACATGTCCACGGTGGAGGAGATTGACCACGCCTACGAGCGCGCGAGCGGTATTGTTTTCGGGAACCGGATCGTCCTTCGCGCCCTGGATTGTCAGGGTATACTGGTTGACCCCGGCGATCGTGGCGCGGTCGCGAAACATCAGTCGTGACAATCCTTTTGGCACCTGTTTCTGACCGGCAGAAATGATTTCGTCATTGCGCCGGAGTTGATACGTGATTTGCTGGTCTACGGGTGAAGACACCCAGGCACTCAGGAGGAAGGCTTCACCGGGTAAAACTGATTGCGGTGTGTTAAAACTTTGAATGGCAGTGTCATCCACCTGCGGGCGCGTGACGAGACGGTAATCCACGGCAACACCGCGTCCGGCTGCGCGGGCCGCCGCAGCGGCGGGGTCCTTCCCGGTCCATTTGCCGTCCGAAAGCACGAGGATACGTCCGCCGCCATCGGGGGGAATCAATTCGAGCGCCGCCTGGACGCCATCGTCTAAACTGGAATGATCAGGACCAACGTCAGCGGCGAATCCGCCAAATTCACCGCGTTCAGGCGCCTGTTCCACCGCGGCCTCACGGCCAAAGGCAACCACCCCCAATTGGTCTCGCGGCCCCATGGATTTGTGCAATAGGGCTATAATCTCTTTTTCCACGGAGTCAGAATCGCTCGGCATCGATTCGCTACGGTCGGCAACGACGATGACCGTGCCGGCCCGGTCAGGCAATCGAATCGCAAGCTGGGCCAGTGCAAAAACAACCAGTACAAAAACGACAACCCGCAAAACGTTTAGCAACCGGTTTGGCAGTGGCCACGCAAAGCACGCCGCCGCCAGCGGGATGAACAGCAGGAGCCAAATTGGTTGGAAGAAGGTGGGCATGTTACCAAAATGCGGAATGCGGAATGCGGAGCGCGGAGTGGAAAGACTCTCCCTCACCCCGGCCCTCTCCCGCTGGGAGAGGGGGAATTATTCGCCGGTGATTTGTAACGGCGGAGGGCTGCATCGGTTCGTGAAAATCCGCTGTCATAGCATTAGCTACTCCCTCGCGCGGCGGCGACCAGGTACATATGGCCCGCCAAAAAAGCCAGGGCGAGCAGGCCGAAAATCCAGACGGCCGAAGTTTCCGCGAGCCGTTGGCTTGGGTCGTCGCTCCAATTGCCCCATTGACCGCTCGCGCAATGGGACAAATCCGATTCGTCGGCGTCCATGGCATTTACCGAAAATTGGTTCGTCACGGAACCCATCGCCACGGAATAAATTCCCGGCATGGGCGTATCAATTGCCATTTCGTCGGCAACTTTTGGAAAGGATAGTTGCGCGCCGTCAGGCCTGGTGATGACAACGGGCTGGCCATCGGTTTTCAGGAGAACTTCGGTTCCCAGACGGGCATTGCTGTCCTTCAGGCCCGGCATTTCAGAAATGCGCCAGGACAAAATATCCCAAAACAAAATCGGCCAATCCGGGGTGTTTTCCACCGTGGAAAGCGCCGGATTCAAATTTAGCGTAATGTGACGGCGTCCGATGAAGTCCTGGCGCTCGGACAACAAAGGCACGTTTCCCGCCAGGATGACAGGCACGTCGCCCGGAACATTCGTCGTCGCAGCCGCGGCCCAAATGGCGCCGTCCAGAGTGATGCCATCGGCGAGCGGATGCGAATTGTCCACGATGAACGGACCGGTGTAAGCGTTGGTCGCGCCCACAGTGGACCATGTCACGTCCCAGGCGTTGCTGCTCACCGGTGAATTGTTCGCGTGAATGACCAGTTCAGGGTTTTGCTCGATGGCCGCGCGAAAACCAGTGGCATCCAGCGCGCGATTGACCATCGCTGAAAGATCTTTGTTCGTGAGGGTTACCTCGACGCGCACGCGTTTGCGAATAGGCGGCAGCAATTCGATTTCGTTGTCAGCGTCGAGAGCGTCGGCGTCCAGCGCGGCATGAAGTGAAGGCGACGACGACGGAATATTAAAGACCAGCCGCTGGGTTTGGCGCGGGCCGAGGGTGATTTCGGTGGTTTGGACAGTGTTTGAGGACCCAAGCGAGGACCCGTCTTCGCTTCGCTTCGCCGCGGCAAGCGAGGATGAGGAGGAGGAGGTTTGCACGAGCAAACGCGTGGAATGCGTGGAGTCGGAATCATTGGCGATTTCGATCAGGCAACGGTCCTGGTCGCCAAAAGCGGTGCGTGATGCGTTGATGATGGCAAAATTATCGAGGGGCCGGCCAAACGCCTGCCATTCCAGGCGCGGATTGGAAATCTTTTCATCGGCCGGTTTGCGATCGGTGAGAACCAAAATGTTTGCCTGTCCCCCGCCCACTTCCGAGGCAAGCGTGATCGCAGAATCCATTGCAGCTTCAGGCGCCCAACATTTCCATTGGGAGAGGAGATCATTGACTTCGGTCCATCGCGTTACGGTTGAACCGAGCGAATGGGGCTCCGCGCCCGCCAAAATCAGCCGCGTGAACGGCGGGGCCTGGCGGCCGAAAAGTCGTTGCAGGAATCCTTTGGCACGGTCTTGTGATGAGACGCCGTCCGCAACCGCGCGCATGGAAAAGGAATCGTTGAGCACCACGATGAGCGGGCGCGAGGATTGCGGCAATTTCCAGCGCGGACCCGTGGCGGCGGCGACGAGCAGGAGCAGCGCGAGCAGTTCGAGGAAAAACAGCAAAGGCAACTGGAGGCGATGGATTTTGGCGCCACCGGCCTTGGATTGCACGTGGAAGCGCCACAGGACGAGACTGGAAACCTGGCGGCGGCGAAAGCGATTGCGCAAAATGTAGATGGCGGCCAGGGCCGGGACCGTGGCCAGCGCAATCAGGGCCAGTGGATAGGTCAGCAGCGGGATCATGGAGGAGGTCTCCGGAGCGCGGCTGTGTCCCGCTCGGAGCGGGACCAGTCGCAGCAGGGCGAATTACCATCGAGTCTAAAAAATCGGGCCCCTTTCCGACTCGGCAGGCTGCGGCTGCCCCAAAAGCATTCGGGGACAGCCGCGCTCTGTTTACTTGTCGGTAGCGCGATCATGCCGGGGCCAGCAATTGAATCGTTTCCAATTCGCTGAGTGAATTTTCCAGATTTTCTGCGATCAATGTCGTCATTTGCGCGCCGCATTGGCGGCACGCATCCGACCAGGATTGCTGGAGCATGGCCAGGTTCGACGCGTATTGTTTGGCGATGACGGAATCTATGTAAATTTCACTTTCTTCGCCGGTTTCACTGTCCACGAGCCGAAGATTGCCATGCTCGGGAGCGGCGGCATCAGCGCCGGCGAGCAGTTGGACGACGAAGAGGGCTGCCGCGCCTTCGCGCAAGCGGCGCAGCAGCGGAAGTGGTTCGCCCGGCCAAAGCAAATCGCTGACCAGCACGCGCACCCCCAGCCTGCGAAATTTTGGCGGCATAATCTCCATGGACTGTTGCGGTGTGCGGATGCTTTCCCATGCCAATTTGTCCCAGGCGGAGGGCGAGAGAGCATCATTAGGCAGGCGTTGAAAACCTTCGCCGGAAATCCAAACAGCCTGGCTGCACTGGGCGTTGGCGGCGGACGTGGCCAGCAGCGCGGCCAGCAGCGCGGCGGCCTCCGCCTTCCGGCTTTGTTCCAGCCCCATTGACCGCGAGCCGTCGAGAATCAGGTCCAGATGCGGCGCAACTTCTTCGCGGAATAATTTTATGGTGAGCCGATCCGAGCGCGCATAGATACCCCAGTCAATGAAACGCAGATCGTCGCCGGGCTGGTAATCGCGATAGTCCTGAAAGTCAATGGAACTGCCCGCCCGCCGCCCGGAGCGCGATCCGCTGCCGAGGGAGGCTGTTTGCGGTATCTGCAGCGCATAACGCAGGCCCAGCTTTTCACCGTCCTGCAGGGCTTGTCGGATTTCCGGGTCCATAAGGATTAATTTTGCGAACTCATGGATTGGAAAAACATCGAACGTCAAACGCCGAAGGCGCCCCCCTTCGATGTTGGGCGTTCGATGTTCTATGTTCGATGTTCCAATGGTTCACGGGAAGAACAGCTCCCTCACGGTTGCGGCTGTATCTGCGGAGGAGGCTCATAAGCGATTACCGGAGGAGCTTCTTTGGGCGGCGGACCAAAGTTTCTGAGCTGCCTGAAAAACCATGGGGCATTGAGGATGCCCATCACGCCAAGGCAGCCCATGGCGAAATAAAAATGATAGATGAGGCGATTGTCATCGCTCATTGAGAAAATGTTAATAATGTTGCCCAGTTCAAGATGGTAAACAGAGAACGTCGTCAGTTGATTCAAAAAAAACAGGAAAAGGCTGGGCGTCAGCGCGGTGAGGGCGATGATAAAGACAGTCAATAGGCCCGTAATTTTGGCGGGGCGACGCGGAAAAAACGTCCGATGAATGAATAGCGCGGCCAGCGCATAGGCAAATATGTAAGCGGCGATCGCAGCTTGCGACAGCCATTCGTTGTGCCCCGCGAGGTAGGCGGGGAATAACGAAGCGGCTTTCGATAAAAAGAGAAATGTCGCGGCCGTCATCGCGGCCACCCAAACGAGTCCACCCGCGGCGCCATTGAAGAAAAGGAACGCAAAAAAGCGTTTCCACGCCGCACGGGGGATAGCCCGGCGCACGCGGTTGCTGAGCGCGTCTGAATTGCTGACCACTACAATCAGTGAGAGCATCAGCAAATAAAACATGACAACGAACCAAACATTGATGGCGACGGCATCCCCAACCTTTTTCACCCAGGCAAGAGTCAATAATCCGGTCAGGAACCATATGGCCGTAATATAAACGCGGACGGGCAACGCGCGGTTCGAGGAAGGCGGAGACACCAGCGCCACGGCCATAAGATAGAAAAGCCCCATCACAGCCGCATAGGCGGCTATGGCCGTAAACGTGCCAATCCAAAAATCGCGCCCGCCCATGGTCGAGCCGACGCCCATGCTCATGAATCGGATTACCTGAGTGAGGACCCAGCCGATACATGCAATTGAGAGGGCAACCCCCAAAATGGCGAACAAAACTTTGAATGGGCGCGTCGCCGGAAGGCAACCCAAAAAGATGGCGACCATATTAAGAGCGCACACGGTGAGAAACAGATAGAACAAAATGAAAAACACGGTTGGCAAATCCACGCCCCGCAGCAGGTTCGTAAACGCCATAAAAGGCATGCAGGCGCTGAAAAATAAAACCACCATATATGCGCCGCACAGAAATTTCCCCAGAATAATGCGCGCCGGAGAAAGTGTGCTGACATAAAACAAATCAGGATTGTTCTCCTGCCGTTCCGCCGCCACGCGAATACCGAGATAAAGGGGAATGAAAAAAAGGCTGGCGATAGCGAGAATAACTGCGAAAGCAGTGAATAAATCACCGCCCATTTGCTGGTCCGGGTCCGAATCGGCGCCGGTCACGAAGAAGACGGCAGAGACGAAGAACAGGACTCCCAGGAACAACAGCATCATGCCCGTGACGGCCCAACTGCGCACCGCCTGCCGCAATTCCTTGACGACGATTGGGTTCAGTTCCCACTGGCGCCAATTGGCAATATGGTTTCGGATACCGGCGAAATTCATTGCACGCCTCCTTTGGTGACCTTCATAAAGATGTCTTCCAGGTTTGCGCGCGTCTGGCGAAACTCGACAACGCGGAATTTCTTTTCAATCAGCTTGCTCAGGACGTCGCACGCGGCCGATTCATCGCCGGTAAGTTCAAATTGAATTTCGTTGACGGTTTCGCGCGCATTTTCGACCAACGGCGTTTGCAACAGCTCGCGGATGACCTGCGGAATTTGGTTCTCGCTGCCGGGCAACAGGCGGATCACCATTGTGCGCCGTGGCGCGCTCTTTTTTAAGACTTCATCGATGGTTCCTGTTTCGAGGATTTTGCCACGCTCGATGATGACCACGCCGTTGCAGATTTCCGTGAGCTCGGTCAGAATATGCGAACTGATGAGGATGGCTTTTTTGCGTTCGGCCAGCAGCATCAGCAGTTCGCGCAATTCCACACGCGCGCGCGGATCCAGTCCGGCGGCCGGTTCGTCCAGCACCAAAACGTCCGGGTCGTAAATGAGGGCCCGGCCCAGGGTGACGCGCTGCTTCATGCCCTTGGAAAGCGCCTTAAGATGTTTGTCACGGATTCCACCGACGTTTGTAAATTCTTCAATCGCCGCCACGGCCTGCGTGCGCTTTTTTCCGCGCAATCCATAGGCGCGCGCGTAGAAATCCAGATATTCATACACCGTCATGTCGGCATGCGCCGGCAATGTGTCCGGCACATAACCCACCGTCCGGCGCGCCAGTTCGGGTTCTTCGCAGACTGAAACACCATTCAGGAGCACGTCGCCGGAGGTCGCTTCCTCGATGGTCGAAATGATGCGCATGGTCGTGGTTTTACCCGCTCCGTTTGGCCCCACAAAGCCAAACACGTGGCCGGTGTCGAATGAAAAGGAAATATTGTCCACGGCCACGGTCTTGCCGAATTCCTTTCGCAGGTTTTTAACCTCGACTTTCATTTGTTGGTGCTTTCCAAAATGCCATAGACCACGGCCACGGTCTTCGTATGTTTCGTATTCGGGTCGGAGGTCAGGGCATTTTCGAGGAAGGGATTTCCGTCAAGGACGGCGATATAGGTATTGGGCATGAGATATTTTTGGGCGCCACTGCCCAAATTATCGGCGCTCACCGCCCCAAAACCCAGGTCGCGTTTCAAGCCGATTGGACCGAACTTTTCCAGCGGTTGCGAAGATTTAGCCGGAATGAGGCCTGTCTTTTGGCCGGCCGGGACATTATTTGCCTGGTAAAGGTTCATATTGGCGTCGGCGAGCCATAATGACCGTACCGGGGCGCCCAGGCCGTTGACGATTTGAAGCGTCCCATTCTCGTTCGAAAGCTCGATTCGTTCGCGCGAGGTGCCCGATCGCCGAAGGTGAAAATAGGCCGGGACGCGCGCGGACACCCAGCCGGACGTCAAATGTTGAGATTGCGACCAGTCCAAATCGCGCGACGCACCGCCCCCCCTCATCATCTGAACATTGATAAGAGGCGTCACCTCGGTTTCATAATCGAATTTCAATCCTCCGCCCGGCGTCAAAGGACAATAAAAAGATTCGCCGCCGAACGTGGCCGCGTGGTGGGTGACCTGGTCCAGGACCGTCAATCCGCAGATGCGCGTGTCGGGTGTGATGCCCTCGCGCAGCAAACTGTAAACGAAAATCAGCATCGTGGTGGCGAAGGAGATTGCGGGAATTGTCCAAAGAATCCAGATCCGGCGTTTGAGCCGGCTCAGCAGTATCAGGTTCGCCGGTCCAATGATGATGACAAACAGGAACATAGCCAGCACGGAACTCCGCGCCGGCACTTTTGTAACTCCATGAATAGGCAGTGCGGCTTCCGCGCCGCCGCTGTCCTGCGGCAGTGATTGCCAGTACAGCTCCGATTCACGGACCGCGCCGCGCAGGGTTTGAATCGTGCCGCGGTCAATCGACGCCGGATCTTCTGTATCAAACAGAAAGCATCGGCCAAAACCGATTCGATATTCCACGCCGCCGTCCAGCTTGTCGCTGTCCCACGAATGCCATGCCGCCGGCAAATCGTGTGTGCCGAACAAAACGACATTTCCACCCGCATGCAAAAAATTGCCAATCGCGCCAAAGACCGCCGGCGACATGGACGAAGTGTCTGCCTGGGCGAGAACTATCGCGTCAAAAGGAGAATAGGCCAGCCACGTTTCGCTCCAATCGGTGACCCCGGTTTCGGCGCGAAGGCTCTCGACCGGGTTTGCGCTGCGAGGCCCCCCATAGGAGCTGGCCTGGGCGCTGTTGTCGCTACTGGCGCGCGCGTCGGAAGCCCATTGGCTGCCGTCCGGCCCGGATATTTGCACCGCGTCAATCGCGGTGTTGTATGCCGCGTTATGCACGAAATTCAGCCGGACGGTTTTTACCGGTGTGGATGGCGCGGTGAAATCATATTCCTCGAGCCAGCCCGCGCTCCCGCGGGTCTTTGTGCCGGAGGACATAGGAATCGTGGCGATATTGGTGCCCTGCGTCCCGATCAGCGTGATGAAGCCCGTCAGTCGGCGGGATTGGGTGTTGTAAACGACAATTTTATTCACCGCTTGCGGCGATGTGTAGTCCAATTCCAGCCAGTTTGTTTGATGAGGCACGCTGGGATCAGGCATCCACGCCGTGGGTTGGAAACCTGCCGCGGGCGCGTCCGGAGGCCCGACCGCCATGGCCGCACTAAAGGCGCTTTGATTGGCGTTGAACAAATGCTCCACCGCGCTATCGTTCAGGCTGCGGCTGAGGAATACCGTGGACGATGCGTCGCTGCCGGAATAAAAATCGCAGTGGCTATTGGCATTGGGCGCGTGGATTTCGCCCGCGTGGCCGTCATCCACTTCCACACGGATGGAGCCGTCGCCGCGAGAAGGCACTGGCGGGCGCAGCAATGAAACCGTCTGCAGAGATTCGGGAGCAAGCGTCACTGTGCGTTCCAGGCTCCTCACCATGTTGCCGTAATCATAGGAGGTGTTGGGAAAAATCAGAGTGACGGTATGCTCCCGGGTATGTGAACGGTTTTGCAGGTCCACACGAATTTCGGCGTACCCATGGAAGGTATTGCCGGTATAAATCGCGCTGGCATCAGCCGAAATATCGCCCACGTCATCGGCGAGAACCGGGAGAGCGGCGATAACGAAAAAGCAAAAAGGAAAGAGGACAAAGGAAAGCCGGGCACGAAAGTGCCATAAGTTAACACTCTTGGCATTCATGGCACTCTTGGCACTCATTACACTTTTGCCAGTTCCACGTCTTTGGGCAGGTTCAATCCGGTTTCGTCGAGCTGGTCGAGCAGTTCGCCCACAAGCTTTGACGGCGTCATGCGGTCAAAACGCGCCTGATAATTTAAAATCAACCGGTGGTTTAACACCGGGGGTGCGACGGTTTTGACGTCCTCGAAACCGACGCTTGGCCGTCCGGCAACCAGCGCGTTTGCCCGCGCGGCCTCGGCAATGGCAATGGCCGCGCGCGGTGAAGCTCCATAGCTCACGTAGCTGTTTACCGGCCCGGTGGCTTCGACCGCACCGGGATGAGTCGCCGATACCAGGCGGGCGATGTAGTGAGAAACCGGCCGGGGCAAATAAATTTTGCCCATGGTTTGGAACAGTGTCTGCAGGTCGGCGCGTTCCATTTGCCAGGTGGGCGGCGGCAATTCTCCGCGCCGGCGTTCGGAAATGATTTGATTGAGAACGTCCACGTCCACGTTATCGAACATGACACGGAATAAAAAGCGGTCCAATTGCGCTTCGGGCAGAGGATAGGTGCCTTCGAGCTCGATCGGATTCTGGCTGGCCAGAACAAAGAATGGCTGCGGCAAATCGCGCGTGGTTCCGAGCAACGTCACGGAATTTTCCTGCATCGTTTCGAGCATGGCCGACTGGGTTTTGGGCGAAGCGCGGTTGATTTCGTCGGCGAGCAAAATATTGGTGAAGACCGGGCCTGGCTGAAAGACCAATTCCCGTTTGCCTGAAGCGGTTTCCTGGAGAATGTGCGAACCCAAAACGTCCCCGGGCATGAGGTCCGGCGTGAATTGAACGCGTTTAAAATCGAGCTTGAGGATTTGGCCGATAGTTCGGACGAGCGCGGTTTTGCCCAGGCCAGGCAGGCCTTCGAGCAAAATATGGCCGCGAGAGAGGATGCCGATGAGAACCAGGCGATGAAGGTCCCTGCGTCCAAGTAAAATGCGGTCCAATTGCTCCAGCGTCTTGCGAGCCAGCTCGGTGACTGGCTGCAGTTCCTCCGGTTTCAGGATGGTTTCAGGCATACAATTAGTTGTCCCTTTTGAAGTAGGTTTGAACGGCTTGCCGCTGTTCCGGCAAAATCACCCGGGCATTGGCCGCGCCTCCGGCGGCTGCGGCATTGTCCAGCGCGCCGTGTTGCGCTGAAATGTCGCTGCCGGCCAATTGGGGCGCCGCTTTGCTGACACCGATCAATTGTGCCTGTGACAGATGCGGCGAGGGCGGAAGCGCGTGTTCCTGGAATTTTAAATCCTTTTCCGACGCCCCATCGGACCATGTCATGGGCGCGCCCGGCCCGCCGCCGCCCGGCCCACCTTTGCCGAGGCGCATGCACAGGAGCGCATTGTCGCAGTTGGTGCAGGTGCTCAGATAATCAGCAAGCGCGTCCGGGTTTTCACAGAGGCCCGCCGCCTCCAGCTTTGCGAGCGTCGCTGCGTCGATCATCTTTAAATTCATCAGATTGCTGACGTCCATGCTCAACAGGCCTTTGTTTGCTTCCAGCCCCTGCAACAGTTTCTCCATCTGTTCCTTATTTAGACCGGTCAACCCCGCCAGCAGTGCCGGTGGAATTTGAGCATTCAAAAGACCATCGTCGAGCTTTGCGGCGCTCAGCATGGATGCCAGGTCCTGGGCGGCCTGCGAAGCCGTCGTGGCGTTCATGCCTGAATCGGCGGCTTGTTCCATCGCTTTGGCCAGCGTTTCGGCCTCGGCCAATGACGTCGTTTTGTCGAGTGCTTCCTGCGCCGCCTGGTGGGCCTCATCCGAATCGGACTGCTTGATGTGATCGAGCGCCTCCCACGTTTTGGCCGGGTCATATCCGAGCGAATCATCCTGCAGTTGCGACAATTGCTTCTGAAGTTCCGCCGACTTCTGCGGATCAATAATCTTTTCCTGCGCCAGCACATTGACCTCGGCCTTCAATTGCTGGACGATCTGTCCGATTTCCAAACGATGTCCGGGGAAATGCGTGAGCCGATTTGGCAGGAGCAGCGTGATCATGACGAACACAGCGGATGACATCAAAAGGAGAAATGCCCGCCCGCTGCGCCAGCGGAGCCTCGGCGCCGCGATCCTGGGCAATTGCGCCATCCACGCGTCCGCGTCAAGCGTCTCGGCGGACATGATAATGCCGCCGCAGGCATTGATGTGATCGTAACTGGCGCGAATTTTTGTGAGTGGCGCCCGCTGTTTTTTCGCCCGCCATGACGCCACCAGTGCCAGCGGGGCAACCGCGAACAAACCCATGGTGAGCCAATAGATGTTCTGAACTCCAAAAATCCTCAGGGCGAGAATGACCACGCCCCAGGTAAAGAACCAGACCGTGGCCAATTGCACTGCCAGGCGCAACGTCAACAGCCATTGCAAATTTCGTGCAAATGACTGAAGCGCGCTGGCGTGGGAGTGGTTCATTTTGCGCTGAAATGCCGAGGTAGTGGGACGGGCAGCCTGCCTGTCCGGTCGAATGGAGATAGTGGAACAGGCATCCTGCCTGTCCCGTCCAGAGAAAATGCTCGCCGCCGGACAGGCAAGATGCCTGCCCCACTACTTGCGGCCCTATCTGAATTGCTTGGCATGACGGGACTAATCTAATGTATTGGGCGTTCAAAATGCAAAACGCATTTTCGGACGTTTAGCCATTAGGAAAGACCGAACAAAAGCAAAGGACGCACGGACTTCCTTTTTTGACAAGCCCGGCTTTT